>Ga0209370_1000478_pt1 | contig 53401 bp, 46 predicted proteins | sample AgamicAtPrz_FD_187164 | JGI IMG/M metagenome (GOLD analysis project Ga0209370, IMG submission 187164) | Agave microbial communities from Guanajuato, Mexico - At.P.rz (SPAdes) (version 2) | ecosystem: Host-associated > Plants > Phyllosphere > Phylloplane/Leaf | place: Guanajuato, Mexico...
CAGCCATGACCCAGCCCAAGACGCTGCCCCTGAACGGCATTACCCCCATTTCCCACCTTGGTGTCATCCGCGCCGTTGGCGCCGACGCAGCCAGCTTTCTCCACGGCCAGTTGAGCAACGATTTCGCGCTGCTCAAGTTCGATCAGGCCCGCCTCGCAGCCTTTTGCACGGCCAAGGGCCGCATGCTGGCCAGCTTCATCGGCTTCAGGCGCAGCGCTGACGAAATTGTGCTGATCTGTGACCGCAGCCTGCTGGCTCCCACGCTCAAGCGCCTGTCCATGTTTGTGCTGCGCGCCCAGTGCAAGCTCAGCGATGCGACGGCTGACTTTGCTCTTTACGGACTGACCGGCCAGGCCGCCGAGCACTATGCGGGCGCGGCAGCCGCACCCTGGACTCTGAGCCAGCAAGGCGATGTCCATGTTCTGGCGCTCTACCCCGCTGCAGGCAACCAGCGTGCGCTGTGGATCGGCCCTGCGGGTCAGGCCCCCGAAGGACAGCTGCTGAGCGAAGACCTCTGGCAATGGTCCGAAGTCCAGAGCGGCGTGGCCACGCTGTCGGCCCCGGTGGTGGATGCCTTCGTGCCCCAGATGCTGAACTACGAATCCCTGGGCGGCGTCAACTTCAAGAAGGGCTGCTACCCCGGCCAGGAAGTGGTGGCCCGCAGCCAGTTCCGCGGCACACTCAAGCGCCGCGCCTATCTGGTGCATGCCGAGCAGGCTCTGAGCGTGGGCCAGGAAGTCTTCAGCGCCGAAGACCTGGAGCAGGCAACCGGCACCGTGGTGCAGGCAGCAGCAACTCCGCAAGGCGGCTGGGATGCCATCGTCTCCATGCAGATTGTCTCCTCCACCCGCGACGATCTGTTTGCCCATGCGGCGCTGGCCGAAGGCCAGAGCGCCGATGCAGGCAAGGGCATTGCGCTTAAGGTCCTGCCCCTGCCCTACGAGCTGCTGGCGGATATCTAAGCGTCCCCGGGCCCGCACTGCCGCTGGCCCGGCATTGCCAGCCAGGCCACCGCTACACTTCGGCGCATGAGCAACTCTTCCCCGGACTACCGCCACCGCTGGCTGCTGGCCCTGGCCTGGGGACTGCTCTGCGCCTTGATGCTGGCCCTGCAGTGGTGGCAGGCTCATGCCCGCCAGGAGCAGGAGCAGTTGCAGCTGACCCAGACCGTACAACGCCAGATGCTGGAGAAGGTGGCCCAGCACAAGGCCCACCTTACCGCCCTGACTGCCGTGGCACCGCTCGATGCAGCCAAGGAGTCATCTGCTCTGCAGCATATTGCGCAGTCGGTGCAGACCATTTACCCGCGCGTCCAGGAAATCCAGCTGGTCACTGCGGCCACGCCCGCCACCGGCAGCTGCCGGGACCCGGCCGTGGCGCAGACTGCCGCTCCGCTAGCGCCGCGCGCCAGCGCCAGCCTGCCTGACGCCCTGCACCCGGGTCATTATCTTTTTCTCAAAAAGATAGCAGCCCCCGAAGGCTGGCTCTGCGTTCGCATTGATTCCTCTCACTTGCTGGATGACAAGGTCCTGCCCGATGACAGCGGGCTGCGCATCCGCCTTCATGACCACACCTTGCTGGAGCCCGCTGCGCAGCTGCAGCAAAGCCACAAATTTGGCGAATTCACACTCGCCGGCTATGACCAGCCTCTGCAGGTGCAACTGCTCAGCCGCCCCCGCAGTCTGGTGAGCTGGAGCATGGCGCTGATCAGTGCCCTGATCAGCGCCATGCTGGTCGGTGCAGCTCATCTGATCTGGCAAAGCCGCCAGCAGGCCAGACGCCACCAGCAACGCGCCCAGTTGCTGGCCAATGAAGCACAGCTGGCCCATGCCTCGCGCGTCAACGGCATGGGAGAGATGGCCTCGGGCATCGCACATGAGCTGGCCCAGCCCGTCACCGCCCTGCTCAGCCAGAGCCAGGCCGCATTGCGCGCCCACGAGCTGGGCAAGACCGAACTGCTGGCGACTGCCCTGCAGGCCAATGTACGCGAGGCCAGGCGCGCGGGCGCCATCCTGGAGCGCATGCGCAGCTATGTGAGCAATGCCCCCAGCCAGCCCCAGAGACTGGATCTGGCCCAGGTCGTCGATCAGGCCCTGCTGCTGCTGGAGGGCCCGGCACGCCAGGCCAAGGTGGCGCTGTGCTGGCAGGCACCGCTGCAGCCCTGCAGCGCCTGGGCCGACCCAGTGGCGCTGGAGCAGGTGCTGCACAATCTGGTGCGCAATGCGCTCGATGCGCTTGGCCAGGCGCAGGACGCGCAGGCAGCCATCAGCATCACGCTGGAGCAAAGCGGTGGCGAGGCCCTGCTCATGGTGCAGGACAACGGCCCGGGCATGACTGCGGCCACGGCAGAGCGCATCTTCGAGCCGTTTTTCACCACCAAGTCCGACGGCATGGGGCTGGGCCTGCCGCTGTGCGCCACCTTGATGGAGCGCATGGGCGGCCGTCTGGAATATGTGCCCGGCCCGCATGGCGCCCGCTTTGTCATGCATCTGCCGCTGGATGGAACCGATTTGCCTGCATGATTTATCTGATCGATGATGACCCGTCGGTGCGCAACGCTCTGCATCTGCTGCTGCAGACCTATGAGCTGCCTGTGACCTGCTTTGAATCTCCTGCCGACTGCCTGGCCCATCTGGACCGCAGCCAGCCCGGCATCCTGATCACCGACCTGCGCATGCCCATGATGTCTGGCCTGCAGCTGCACGAGCAGCTCATGGCACAGGGCGTGGACTGGCCCACGATCGTGATCACCGGCCACGGCGATCTGCATGCCTGCCGCCGTGCCTTCAAGGCGGGGGTCACCGACTTTCTGACCAAGCCCATCGAAGAGCAGACCCTGCTGCAGGCCATCGAGTCGGCGCAGACACGGCTTGACCAGCAGGCCGAGCGCAACGAGGCCCGCCAAAGCCTGCGCGGCCTGACCGAGCGTGAGCGCGAGGTGCTGGAGCTGATCACCAAGGGCCTGGGCAGCAAGGAGATCGCTGCGGCGCTCGATATATCGGTACGGACCGTGGACACACACCGCGCCAAGCTGGCCGAAAAGCTGGGTACTGGCTCGGTCGCGGAACAGACAAGACTGCTGCTGACTGCGGCCTTGTGAGCGGCCAGACTCGGTAGGATTACCGATGGCCATCCGTTGCCTTGCGAATGGGCGCCGAAAGCAGCCCTTCTTACAGTTCTGTCATCGCTTGTTCACCCCAATCCACAAGGAGCTTTGACATGAACCAACGCCTGCACAACATCGCCTTCTGCACCCTGACCCTGGCCGCTGCCGCCGCTTCTGCAGCCACCGTTTCCACCCGTAGCATCGCCAGCGCCACTGCCTTGCAGCTGGCCCAGCAGACCGTGGCGGCCTGCAGCGCCGACGGCTACAACGTCAGCGCCTCGGTGCTGGATCGCTCGGGCGTGCTGCTGGCCATGGTGCGTGCCGACGGTGCCGGCCCTCATACCGTCGAAGCCTCGCGCGCCAAGGCCTTCACCTCGGCGTCGTCGCGCAACCCCACCAGCGGCATCGCCAAGGCCATTCAGTCCAATCCCGATGCAGCCGGCATGGCGAATATCCCCGGCTTCCTGGTGCTGGGTGGCGGCGTGCCTCTGAAGATCGGCAATGAAACCATTGGTGCGATTGGCGTGGCCGGTGCGCCTGGCGGCCATCTGGACGAAGCCTGCGCCCAGAAGGCCATCACCGCGCTGAAGGATCAGTTGCAGTAATGCCCCAGCACGCAGATGAGAACGAACAGAGTTCGAGCCTGCGTGCGACAAGGCCTGCGAAGCAGGCCGCCGCAGAGCGCTCCCGCCAGCGGGTTGCGCTCTCCTTCAGCCGCTGGGGCTCAGAACACCCCGTAGCGATAAGCCACATAGGCCGCCGCCGCCACCCCGATCAGACAGAGGACGGTCATGATTCTTGCCATGGACGCTCCTTTTCATCAAGCATCAAATCGGGCTTTAACGCTTGCAGATAAAGCGTTGCAAGCTATCAAAACAGATGTATCAAAGCACTCTGCGCATCGTGATGTGGGGAATACCGGCCTCCTCATAAGGCTCGCCTACCGGCGTAAAGCCTGCGCGCAGATAGAAGACTTCGGCATGGCGCTGCGCGTGCAGCACGATTTCCTTGTCGCCGCGATCGCGCGCCGCATCCATCAGGCTTTCGAGCACCATGCGCCCCCAGCGACCGCCGCGCACGCTGCGATCCACGGCCATACGGCCGATACGCCCCACGCCCGGCGCATCGCTGACCAGCCTGCCCGTAGCCACGGGCTGGTTCAGGCCATTGAACAGCACCACATGACGCGCCACGGGGTCGAGCTCGTCGATCTCGATCTCGCGCGGTACGCCCTGCTCGCGCACAAACACGGCCAAGCGCAGGCGCTCGGCGTCGCGCCCCAGGTCGTTCCAGCTGCCCGAGCGCAGCGTGACGATCTCCTGCCCTGCTTCATAGGCCGTGAGCAGATCCCGCATAGCCTGGGGCACGGGCCTGGGGGTCTGCGTCGCCGCGTCGGCAAACACATAGATCAGCTCAACGGTGTTGAGCAGCTCCATGCCCCGGAAGATGCCTGCCTCGAACTGCAGCGAGGTATTGCCCTGTTTGACGCAGCGGATGCCGACATCCAGCACGTCGCCCAAAGTGGCCGAGCCGTGATAGACCGTGCTGGCCTTCTTTACAAACAGCTCGCCGCCCAGCGATGCAAAGCCGGCCTCATAGGGAATGGCCAGCTGGCGCCAGTAGTTGGTGATGGCCACATCGGCATACATCAAATAGTGCGCGTTGAAGACAATCTTCTGCGCGTCCACCTCGGCCCAGCGCACCTCGATACGCGTAAAGCTGCGAAAGTCCTGTCGATTCATAGTTCTTACTCTGGTTTCAATTCAATCCAAACGCGCCGCGCAAGGCTTGCGCCATGTCCCGGTGCGCCTGACGCGCCTCGGCAATCACGCGCCCCATCTTGACGAACTCATGGGTCACGCCCTTGTAGATTTCCAGATCCACGGCCACGCCCGCCATGCGCAACTTGTCAGCATATTCCACGCCTTCGTCCACCAGGGGGTCGCACTCTGCCAGACCTATCCAGGCAGGTGCGACATCGTCTACATCGGGTGCCAGCAAAGGAGCGAAGCGCCAATCCTCGCGGTCCTGGCGCCTGGCGATATATTGCGCAAAAAACCAGGTGATGGAAGCCTCTTCAAGCACCAGTCCATGGGCAAAGCGACGATGGGAGTCGGTGTCCTGGTGCGCCGTGGTGCCGGGATAGATCAGCAGTTGCAAGGCCAGCTTGAGGCCGGTGTTGCGTGCTTCGATGGCACAGGCTGCTGCCAGCGTACCGCCGGCGCTGTCGCCACCGACAGCCAGGCGGCTGCCGTCCGCCCCCAGGCTTTGCGCATGGGCTGCCAACCACTGCAGCGCATCCCAGGCATCGTCATGCGCGACGGGGAACCGGAACTGCGGCGCCAAGCGATAGTCCAGCGACACGACCATACAACCCGCCAGGTGCGCGAGCTGACGGCAAAGCGCATCATGCGTGGCCACGCTGCCTACGGTAAAGCCGCCGCCGTGCAGATACAGCAGCACAGGCAGGCCCGCAGCGGGGGCTTCATCGCGACTCACAGGTGCATAGAGGCGGGCCGGCAGCTGCGCGCCGTCGCGTGCAGGAATTTGCAGCTCCTCCACACGAGGCAAGACCTGCTTGGGGATTTCAAGCACGCCGGCGCCAGCCTCATAGGCCGCCTTGGCCGCTTCCGCGCCGAGCTTGTGCATGGGAGTACGTGCGGCCCGCTCCATGCGACGCAGCACATCGCGCATGGATGTTGTCAGACTGGCTGGCAAAGCCGCAGAAGAATCGGACATGATCACGACGGTAAAAAAACACAGGATGGCATTGTGCGTTGCAACTCCGAAGTCTGCAGGCCAATGCTGACAATTGTTCGGAATCGATACCGTCGCAGACGTTCCAGGGAGCCTGCCGCCAGAAGCGTCAAGGCGGGCTCAAGGCATCGGCCAAGGTCGCCGGAATCGCATCGCGGCGGCTGACAGTTCGCGGCAGCGGTTCATCGCTGAACCAACTGGCAGCGGCAGCTGTTCAGTGCGCCAAGGATTCCGCCCAGTAGTCCGAACCAGTGCGCCTGGGTGACGATATAGCCACCGATCAATTTCTGTTCGCGCAGATCGGGGCCGGCCCAGGACTGCCAGGCCAGCCAGCCCATCACAAGTAGCAGCACGGTGGCGGCCGCAGGATCCCTGTGAAGCAGGACCTGCGGCAGGAGCATCCAGACAATCAGTCCGTAGAGCAGGCCCGACATACCGACATAGTCGTTCACCTGAGGCGAGGTGAACCACAACAGCAAAGAGACCAGAACGGCCAGAGAGCCCATGCAGGCAAGCAGACGTTTTGCCGTCCAGCTGGCATCCGCGAAAGAGCAGCACAGCAGCAAGCCGCAGGCATTGATTGCGGCGTGAGCCCAGCTCAGGTGCACCCAGTGTGCCGACAGCAGCCTCCACCATTGCCCATCGGCAAGTGCCGCTGTCTCATAGCGCAGCAGTCCTCGCCATGCAGCAGGCAGGGCCTGCAGCAACGCCATCAGCATGCACATCAGCAGCGCACACTGTCTCGGCGAGAGAGCTCCCGGGCCGGACTTCATGCCTGGGGCTCGGGCCTGAGCCACAGCCAGATCTGCACGCAGGCCATGACTGCCACCACCGACGCGCTCAGCCACGGGTTCTTGGCGACATGAAAGATCAGCGCAGAGCTGAACACCATGCTGGCACTGGCCATCCATTTGACGCGACGGCTTACCTGCCCGCCATCATCCCAGTTTCGCAACATCGGGCCGAACAGGGAGTGGGCATACAGCCAGCCGTGAAGCCTGGGCGAGCTGCGTACCGCCGCCCAGGCGGCCATCAGGATAAACACGGTCGTAGGCATGCCGGGCACCACGGCACCAATCAGGCCCAATATCACGCAGAGAACAGCGAAGACCATCAAAAGACAACGCAGGGGCAGGGAAAGGCGCTTACGCAATGCTTCCGGCCTTGGGGTCGGGAAGTCGGCGGATGAGGATGGTTCTGTCATGGATCAGGGAGGCGGAGAGCGCACGATGCTCCATGCGATATCGCCGCCGCGATTTCCTATCAGGTTCAATATATTGGCCAGCGCCGCGTCCTGTCCGGGTTCGGCCCCGGCCAGTCCTTGAAAGCGCCACCGGCCCGCAAGCTGCTGGCCTTTTCCGCTCAGTTGCAGCACACCTTGCAGCGTCTGCAGCTCAAAGACCGGACCCGCGCCTGTGCGCTGAGCGGCAAGTGCCATGCGATAGCTGCCCAGCGGGCGCAACGTGGAGAGCCGGGAAGACAGCGACAAGGCCTTCAACTCCAGGCGCCCCTGCATGGAGTCAGTCTCCATGCTCTCGGGCCATTGAAGAAAGGACGAGGACAGCTGAAGCTGGCCGTCCAGGCCCAGCGTGTTCCAGGGAGTCCCCAGGCCCGCAAGCAGCTGGGCCGGCAGTTGCCAGTCCAGCCCTGACAGCTGAAACACCCGTCTCAAGGGCAGCCAGCGCAGTTGCGCCGCTTGTCGCTGACAGCAAGCATGCTCAACGGCGACGCCAACACCCCAGTCCTGCAGGCGCAGGCCCTGCGCCTCGCTGCTGCGGGCCGGATGCAGTCTCCAGCTCAACCGCCCCGGCAAGGCTTGCGCATCATGGCTGCCCGCTCCACCCGCCAGCATCAGCACTGCGGACCCCTTCCAGACCGAGCCACGCACGTCCTGCAGCGCGATGCGCTGGCCGCTCGCCATGGCGACCTGGGCCGCAAGCCAGTGTGCGGGAAAAAAGGCCAGCAGGCACAGCGCGCCGCCGAGCAGCCCTCCGGCCATGGCCCAGCGCCATGGCGAGCCGGCCGTTGAAGGCCTCGAGCGGCCGCTTCTGCGCCAATGCGTTCCAGCTACCACGGTACGCAACAGTGTTCAGGCATCGATGGCTGCAGGCTGCGGAAAATAGCGCTCCAGCAAGCTGCCAAAGCGGTCATAGGCAGCATTGGCACCGGCAATCACCTTGTCCTGGATTGCGGCATCGCCGAGCGCCGGCGCATCGAGCGAAGCCACAAACGCACGCCAGGCCAAGGCCCGGCCCTGCGGATAGGCTGCCAGATTGCGGGCCCCGAAGGTCTCCGACAAACCCAAACGTTCCCTGGCTTCCTTGAACAGAAAGGCTGCCCCGAGGGTCGAGCCCTCCGACACATACAGCCACCCCAGGGCCTCGGGCATGCCTACGGCCTCGCTGCCCAGTGCTTCTTGCGGAAGCTCTGCCCCCAGATCGGCCAGATCCGCCAGCGAAGCCTCCTGACGCCCGCGCGCCTCCAGGTCAGGGACTGCAGCCTTGACGGCGGCATCCTGGAACAGATGCTCCACGTCGCGCTGGAACAGGTACTGGGCAGCGACAAAGCGCGCATAGCTGCCGCGATCGGCAAATGGATTGCCCCGCTCCATGAGCTCATGCATGCGCTCATGCTGCTGCGCGGTTTCCGTCTTGAGACGCTGGGAAAGTCGGGCCCCACTCAAGGGGCTGGTTTGCAGATTCATGGTATTTCCTGACTTCAATTCGATGGCGAGGCAGCTCCGGGCTGGTTCAGCCCGGAGTCGCCTTGCTCCAGGTTTCGCCTCAGTTCTGCGAGGACTTCAAGCTGCGACGGCGTGCCCAGGCCAGTGCCGCCAACGGCGCGAGCAGCCAGGCGCTCAAAGGACCTCCTCCGCCGCCGCCATTGCTGCTGTTGCCCGTCTCTGTGCTGCCGCTGCTACCCGTTCCGGGCTGCGTGACTGCAGTGGCCTGCACCGTGACCTTGCTGGTCACGGGCTGGCCGTCGTTCTGGCTGCTGCAAGTCAGGCTGAAGCTGTTCTCTCCCTCGACCGCCAGTACCACGGGCACCTTGCTGCCGCTGGTCTGCTGAGCACCGCTCCAGGCACCGCTGGCCGTGCAACTGCTGGCCTGGGTGGTGGACCAGCTCAGGTGAATGGAGGATCCCACAGCAGCCGTGGCCACAGAGGCGGTCAGCGCTTCGCTGAATGACGCTATAGGCAGGGGTACGTCAAAGGAGAAGATCGTGCCGTTGCCGGGCGCGGCCGCGGTTGTCGTCACCGGCTGGCCGTCACCACCGACGTTGGCCGCGCCATAGAGCTTTTGCACACCGCCCGCGACCGCACCGGCGCTCAGGCCGGTCAAGCTTCCGCCTTCGCTGCCCATGTCGAAACGATGCAGGACTTCGTAGCTGTCGTCCGCGTGATCGGCGGTGGCTCCAACCTTGATGCGGTACAGAGTTCCCGCGCCATACGGCGTGCCCAGGCCGGTTTTGGGCGCGTTCATGGTCGAACCATCGGTGGCCGTCGTTCCGTAGATATTGCCGTCTGCTGCCAGAACCAGCGGACCGGATGGAGCGCTACCGTCGGCCTGCGCCGTGCCATCGAGCGCCACAGTGTCAGCGCCGCGGAAATAGTGCACGACGGCAAAGCTGTTGGGGTCCGATTTCTTCACGCGCCAGATCGTGCCGCCGTAACGGCTGTCCATTGAATTGCCCGCCGTGGGCGCATTGAATTGCGTCGTGCCGTACAACCATTCACCGACCTCGACCATGCCCACCACGCGCGCGCCCTTGGCCGTTGGCTCCCCATCGCGGGCTCGCATAAAGGTGTGCAGCAGTTCGACCTTGGACGAATCCAGCGCGCCCTTTGCGGCAACGCCTTCCTCGATGGCCGCCTTGCTCAACTTGACCAGCGTTCCCACCGAACGCCCCTGGTAATCCGTGGCAAGCGTACTGTCCACCACGCCATCGGCCGACACCCCGGTCAGCACGTACAAGGCCTGGTCCTTGCTGCTCCACACACTGGCCACCGGCGCACCGCCCTTGGGGTGCAACTGCTTGTTGCCTTGTTGCTCCTCGTAATCGCAGAAATTCAGCACCTTGGAGTAGCTCTGATCGGCATTCATGCGCCACAGAATATTGGCCGTGGTACTCGCGCCGCAAGCCGATGCCGATTCACCCGAGCCCATATAGAGATTGCCTGCGGTGTCGAGGGCCATGGTTCCCAGTGGCTTGAAGCTGGGTGCGGGCAGCGCCACAGCCTTGCCGCCCTTGATACTGAAGACTGCGCCTGCAGTTTCCCAGGGAAAGCCACCCGGTGGAACGGCACCATTGCCAGCAACGAGAAAGCCACCATCGGCCGTAGGCACCAGCGGGGTCGATCCCTGGTAGATGCTGCCCAGCAGTTCGAAGCGGTGGTTGGCACCTGTGGTGTCGAGGCCATAGACCGTACCCTGGCCCCAGAAGGCCGGCGCAACGGCCGTGGCGCCCAGGAAGGTGTGACCATAGAGGCGGCCATCAGCAGCCAGCACCGGTGGCACGGCCGGCTTGGCACCACCGTTGTTGATGCCGCCAAACTTGTGCAACACCGTGGGCTTGAAGGCTGCTGGCAGCGTCTGAGCCACGGCATGCGCCAAGGGCAGAGCCAGTGCCAGAGCGGGAAATGCGACACGTGCAACACGCCGCAGAGCGGGTTGGATTGAATTCATTGCCATTGACTTTCCTGGTGTAAAAAACGATGTGAAAAGGACACGCTCAGTCGAGCGTCTGGGAGTGGCGTGCGCGGCGGCGGTACACCGCCAAGCCCGCCAAGGGAGCCAAAAGCCACAAAGCCAGAGGCCCACCTCCGCCATTGCCGTAGGAGACCTGGTTGCCGTCCTCTGCGGTTGCCGGAGTGCTGACATAGACCACGGTGGAAGCTGAGACCTGGGCACCTGCAGCACCGCTTGCTACATCACAGGTCAGGGTGTAGCGATAGGTGCCCCGGGCCGGACGTAGCTCGACGCTGCCCTGTGTGGCCACGGAGCCCACCCAGTCGCCTGCTGTCGATGCCGCAGAGCATTGCTTGGCGTTATTGGTGATCCAGGTCAATGAGACGGTTTCACCGGCCTTGATCTCACCGGCGCTAGCCACGAGACTGGCATCGGCACGCGGGGTTTCGGCCGAGTCCACGGCGAGCTGGAAAACGGTGCCGTAATCGGTGGCAACCTTCAGGCCCGCACTGTTCAGATAGTGACCACCCATGGCCGTCACGCCATACAGGCGGCCGTCTGCGCCAGCGCGCACACCTACGGGTTTGCGCCCGTCACTGCCGGAAAAGGAATGCACCAGCTCGAAACCGCTCTGCGTTACCTGACCTTCGCCATTCACCACTATGCTTGCCGGTCGGATGCGATAGACCGCGCCGCAGCCGACTTCGGAATTGGCCGCCGCGCTGGACGGCGCGCACAGATTGCCGCCACCGGACATGGTCGTGCCGTAGATGGCACCATCGGCCCCCAAAGCCATGGGGCCGCGCGGCGTGGCGCCATCGACATTGTTGAAGGTATGCAGTATCTGCAACGGCCCGCCCGCCTTGGCAATGCGATACAACGCGCCATAGGGCTTGGGTCCGTCGTAATAGGGCAAATCCTTGATGTAGCTCAGGGTGGTGCTAGGCGCCCATTTGCGCGAGCCGCAGGAGGGGTTGTCGCGCGAGATGCTCTTGATCCAGGTACCTGTGATGCTGCTGTTGGCATGCACATAGCAGTCGCCGACCGAAGTCCCCCCGTAGAGATAGCCGTCACCACCATCAATCAGTGACGACAGGCTGTGCTCCTGCCCTGAGCCCATGGTCCGATTGGTCACGTCGCCGCCCGCCGTCACCCCCGCTTCGTAGGGAATGCCGCTGGGATACAGCACAAAGCCTTCGCTGTTGGCGTTGTCATGGATGTTGATTTCGCCTTCGGCAAGCGTGAAGGTGTGCAGCACGGCAAAACCCGAGCCGTCGGCTGCATTGATGCGGTAGAGCGTTCCCGTGGGCGTGGTCGCTGCGGTCGGCGTCGACGGTGCCAGCGGCAGTCCGCGGTTGTATGCGGTCACGCCATACAGCACGCCGTCCTTGCCCAGAATCAGGTCGTTTGCCGTCTGGCGCATGCCCGAAGGCCCGGCCGAAAACTCATGCAGCGTGCTTACCTTGCCGGAGGCGATATCGATCTTGAAAACCCGCCCCTGTCCCTTGGGCCCCTTGTCGATGCCATAGAGGTTGTCCTGCGCATCAATGACCAGCGCGCCATTGGGCGAATACAGCTGACCGCGCGTACCCTGCACCAAAGCGGAATTGGCCCCGTCATAGTCTGTACGGACAATGACGCCCAGGCCCACGGCAGGCGAATAGGAAATATCGCTGGGCTGGTTCTTGCCCGCATTCTTTTGGCCGTTGATAGTCGTCATCACCGCGTACAGACTGCCGTCGGATGCGCGCACCGGCGTGCCCGAGATGCGACCATGCAGATCATTGGCCGGGTTATAGGCTACGCGCTCGTAGACTGAGACCCCGGCTCGCATGGTGTACATGCCGAACGCGGTATACATCTGCGAGGACAAGACCGATGGCCCGCCGCCGTTGAAACCGCCAAACAAATAGCCAGCACTCGAACCAGGGCGCACCGCATACAGAGGCGGCGAGGTGGGGTAGCGGGCACCTGGCCAGCCAATCGTTCCATCGGGCGTGGTGACATCGTCGCCGGCGGGCCGCAAGGAGGTGAGCATGGTCAGCCGGGCATCGCTGACCTTGGTCTGGGCGGCGGACGGCATGGCGGCACAAAGCGCCACGGCGATGCAGGCTGCGGCGGGCCAATGCTGCGGCCAGCCATGAAGAGCGGAAAAGGACATCACATGGACCTTTGGGAAAAGACGGACGGATGGAAACAGCGGCAAGGCGCAGGCCCGGGCCGAAACTCAGAACTGGATGGACAGGGTGGCGATGGCGGTACGACCAGGGCCGATGAAATAGCTGCCGCCCTGCATCTCCGAGTAATTCAGGTCGCGCAGGTTGTTGATGGACACACGCAAGGTGGCGTTGGGAGTGATTTCGTAGCTTGCCCAGAGGTCGAACAGACGCCAGGATTTCTGGTTGTAGCGCTCGCCCTGCGTGGTCCAGACGCTGCTGTTGGTACTGGGAGACTGAAAGCGCATGCGGCCGCCCAGCGTCAGCTTCTTGTCGAGCAGACGCACACCGGCGCTCAGGCTGGCAGTCTTTCTGGGCGGCAGCACATACCAGATGTTGGCGTCGCCTGACTGACCCAGATTGTTGTTGGGGTAGCCCGTCAGACTGCCCAGAGGGAAGGAGTCATAACCACCCTTGCCAGTGTTGACGAGCATGTGGGTGTAGTTGAGGCTGCCGAAGACGCGGCCGTTGTCATAGTCGCCCTGCAGTTCCAGGCCCTTGCTGCGAAAAGGGTCCTGCAGATTCACGTAGGCATAGGGCCCCAGCAGGCCGCCCCCGGCGGTATCGATGGGCGACATGATGCGTGCGAGCGTCACATAGTCGTTGACCTTGTTATTGAACCAGGCCGCTTTCACTCGCAGCTTGTCGCCCTTGCTCAGCACATCGTCAAACATGCCGTTGGCCCCGACCTCCCAGTTGCGCGAACGCTCTGCGCGCAGATCCGGGTTGGGGTAGTAGGGAAAGAGGCTGCCCGTATGCTGACCCCACATCAGCGCCTCCGTCAGCGCCGGTGGACGCATGCCCCGACCCACGCTGGCAAACAGCTGTATGGGCTCCACCGGTTTGATGGCCAGCGCCAGGCGGGGTGCGAAAGCGCCATCGTTGCGATCAGCCTTGAAGCGGGTGTACAGCGCTGTCGACGGGGGGCGCACGCCCGGAGGGTTGATGAGCGAGCCGACGCGCATGCGTCCGTCCCCCTGCATGCCATACCAGTCATAGCGCAAGCCACCCGTGAGTTCCAACCAATCGCTGTGCATCCAGTTGAGTTCGCCGAACAGGCTGGCAACCGTGCGCTTGCCTTTCGGGGTCGAGCCCGCATACAGCGCCGTCGTGCCGGCATCCGCCCCCACCGAGAGCGCTTGTGCCTGCGGGTCGGTCCAGTCGTGGAAGAACTCCGCTCCGGTCTTGAGCAGCGCCGCATCCCTGGCGCCCCACTGAAGACGGGAGGTGTTCTCCAGCGTCCCCCCCACGGTACTGGTCTGGTACTGCAGGTCATAGGCATAGGGGTCCAGCGTGCCGCCCGCATATCGATGCGCCTGATTGCGGGTACGGGTGTAGTAGAGGCTGGACTTGAGATCCACCAGAGCGCTTGCGGACGGGTTCCACGCATAGTTGGCCAGCAAGGTGTCGGTGCGAACATGGTTGAGAATGCCCCCGCCACTGGCCGACTGCGGCTTCTCGCCGAACTTCGCATCCATGCCGATATAGCTGAACTTGAGCTGCTGCTCGGGCGCGAAACGCCAGGTGCTCTTGAGCAATACCGAAGTCTGATCCTGAGAGGTCAGCTGGCTCACGCCATGCACCTGACCACCCGCATCGTCGGTCATGGAACCGCGGCGGCCCTTTTCAAATTCGCCGACCTTCTTGCGACTGACCAGCATCACCAGATCAACGTCCTCACGGGGCTTGAGGCCCAGAGCCGCACTGCCGGCAAAATGATAGCCGTTGTTGCCACTCGACAGATTCAGCCGGGCGCCGCGGGTGCCGCCGTCCTTTATCAGGTCGTCTGCTTCGAGCGTGCGGAAGTTGACAACCCCCGCAATCATCCCTGCGCCGCCCACCGTGGAAGTCGGTCCTTTGGAGATATCCACACCACCCAGCATTTCCGGATCGAGATACACCGAGCCGTTGGAGCCATGTCCGCTTTGCTGGTAGTTCTGGCGCGTGCCGTCGATCATCACGTTGACCCGGCCAAAATCCTGCATGCCGCGAATATTCACCGACACCCCCGGATCCCTGCGACTCTGCGAGGTGTAGACACCCGGCACCTCTGCAAGAACATCGGCGGTGTTGCGCGGTGGCAGACGATCGATCTCCTCGCGCGTGACCACGGCTACCGAGGCAGCCGTCTCGAACACCTGCTGGCGCGCGTCCTTTTTCGCGACGACCAGCACCTCGTCCAGATTGCGTTCCTGCACACCGGCCCGTGCGCCTTGTGCAGCTTTCGGGGAACGGGCAGCTGCCGGCCGAACACGCCATGCGCCCGGCCCTTCGCTTTGCGCCTGCAGCGGATGATCCTCCAGCAGCGAATCCAGCGCAGCTTGAACCGTTGCCATGCCCTTGAATCCTCGGCTCTGCTTGCCCTGCACCAGGGCCGGATCAAACGCGATCATGACCTGAGCCTCACGGGCCAGTTGATTCAGCACCGCTTCCACCGAAGCTGCCGGAATCGAATACGAGCGCAACGCCTGGTTGCTCACCTGGGACGCGATTTGCGCATGGGCAGCCACCGGCGCCAGCGTGCCCCAGGCAAGGCTGACCGCGGCAGCAGTCAAGGCAAATGCGGCGGGATGCCTAGGCGCGGATGCAAGCATGCGTGGCAGGCGACGGGGGAGCATGAATAAGTCCTTTCTGAAAGCCGCCACGTCAGACCTGCCAAACGGCGGTCTTTTTCAAGGCGCTACTGTTAACAAGGACGAAGCAGCTCGCCAAACCCGTAATGTTTTTTGAAAATTTTTTGTGCCTTGAGCGACCAGCCAGGAAACTTCAGCCGCGCGGCACCAGCGTGACCCAGTAACGCGTGCGTCGGCGCAACTCCAGGGGCCATGTTTTCTGCAGCAGATCCAGGCTGCGCTCGGTGTCCCTCAGACTGAACACTCCGGAGATAGGCAGTTGCGCCACACGCTCGTCGCAAGTCAGATACCCGGTCCGGTATCGACCGAGCTGCGCCACGAGGACCGACAGCGGCATGCTTCGGGCCACCAGCAGCCCATCCGTCCACGCGTCGCCATCACCGTCGCCGGCCTTCAGCTCGTGAACTCCCGAAGCATCGAACCAGGCCTGCTCACCCTGACGCAGAAGCTGGACTTGTGACGTCGCTTGGGGTCTGAGCTCGACGGCATCGCTCAATACCTGCACCTGGGTCCCGCCCTCGCGCACCTGCGTCTGAAAGCGGGTGCCAAGCGCTCGCACCTGGCCATGTGGGGTCTGCACGAACAAAGGACGATAGCGCTGCGCCTCGCTGTCGGCCCCCGAGGTCAGCGCAATGCGCCCCTTGATCAGAACCAGGCGTCTCTCGCCCTCATCGAAGCGCAGGTTCACAGCCGTCGAAGTGTCCATCAGCATGACGGAGCCGTCGGCGAGCACCACACGGCGCACTTCACCAACTCCAGTACGAAAATCGGCCAGCAAGGCACTGTCGCTCCAATGCCGACTCGCTATCAGTACGCTACACCCGGTCCCCATCGCGATAGCCATCAGCCCCATGGCCTTGCGCCGCCCCATATGCTTGCTCGCGCCATCCAGGGTCTGTTGCGCCAGAGCGGCCGGTACTGCGGGCATGGCGGCAAAACGACTTTGAATGCCCTGCAGTCGCTCCCAGGCCAGGGCATGCTCGGGCGCGGCCTCTCTCCAGAGTCTGCACTCATCCCAGACGGCTGCGGAGGCACTGCCGCCCTGAAGACGCACCAGCCATGCGATGGCCTTCTGGACCACCTCCGGCGACGGCTCATTCGGGCCTGCGCTCATGCCGTGGCATCCAGATAAACGATGCGGTAGCAGTGCGCAAAAGCCGCTGCCATGTATTTTTCGACCGAGCTCAGGGACACACCCAGACGCGCCGCCACTTCCTTGTACGTCAGCCCATCGAGCTGAGCCAGCAAAAAGGCACTGCGCGCCCGGGCACCCAGCCCGTCCAGCATGCGGTCTATCTGCTCCAGTGCCTGCAGCACAATGGCCCGCTCCTCGGGCGAGGGACATACGGGCTCCGGCATCTGGGCCAAGGTCTCGAGATAGGCCCGCTCCAGAGACATACGCCGGCAATGATCGATCAGCACGCTGCGTGCCACCGTGGCGAGAAAGGCCCGCGGCTCCTGCAACTCCTCCGGGCACTGCCTGAGCAGGCGCATATAGGTGTCCTGCGCCAGGTCTGACGCGTCCTGCACACAATGCACTCGCCGCCTCAGCCAGTTCACCAGCCATCCATGGTGGTCGCAATAAAGCATGTGTAAAAGAGAAGAAGAACTAGCTTGCACACCAACCATGGCTCATGATTTCCGTACGGCTCAAATTTAATTACTGAGAATCATTCTCAATTGTATTCATTTGAAACACATACCATGCTTATCCTTGCATAGCTCAGGGGAATGCAGAGCTGATCCCCGGTCATGAATCGCCCAACGCTCCTGGAAAGGCCTTGAGGCGCAGACACTGGGCAGTGATGGGAAACCGCCGATCCCGCCTTCCTAGGCCCTGCAAGCCGAATCAAGAAACAAATAAAAATCATTCTCAATAAAGTCTATACTCGGCTTTACATTTCTTCGCACGCCAGCATGAATTCTTGACACAAGCCAGCCAGCGAACCAGCCGCACCGTTTGTCTGCCTGTCATGCTGAGCTTCCCGTCCAACTGCGTTCCCTTGCCACGGGCGTTTCGCCCGCGCTTTGTCATTGCGGCTTCTGAATGCCGCAATCCTTGCCGCCCGCCAGCGCATCAGGAGGCGGCATGAAAGCCAGCGCCCCCCTTTCGTACTACCAGCTTGCCGTTGCCTCGCGCAGCCTGGCTGCCGCCCTGGGCGGCTATGCGCTCGCAGCCGTCAGTACCGCCGCCCTGAGTCTGCTGCTGAGTTCGCTGATGAGTCGCGTGGAGGCGGTGATGACGGCCACCCTGCTGTCCTGGGTTGTCTACGCCATGGCAATTGGCTGGACTTTCTATGCGCGCACAGCCTGGCTTGCCTGGGCCGGAGTACTTCTTCCTGCGCTGTTCTTGGGGGCAGTGATTTACGGAACATCGTGGTGGGGAGTCCAGGCATGAGCGGCTCTCGAACCACGCACCAACCCGAGCAGGAAGGTTTTCGCCAGGCCATGTCCTGGCTGCACACCTGGTCGGGTCTGATTCTCGGCTGGCTTCTGTTTGCGATTTTCGTCACCGGCACGCTGAGCTTCTTCAAGAACGAATTCAATCTGTGGATGCGGCCCGAGTTGCATGGTCTGCCCACGTCCGACAGCGACGTTGCACAACGCGCCCAGGCGGCGCTGCACGAGCACGCGCCGGGCGTCAGCAACTTCATCATGCGCCTGCCCGATGAACGGACACCGGCCGTGACTGTACTGTGGCGCGACAAGCCCAACAGCCGCTTCGAAACCTTGCTGCTGCACCCGCAGACCGGTGCCGCACTGCAGACCCGTGAGACCGCCGGCGGAGAATTCTTCTACCGCTTCCATTTCGAACTTCGCACCGCTCACAAGGGCCGCTGGACGATCCAGGGCCGCTGGGTGGTAGGCGTAGCGACGCTGATGATGTTCATTGCCTTGCTGACCGGCGTGGTCACGCATCGCCGCATCTTCAAGGACTTCTTCACCTTTCGCCCGCGCAAGGGCGGACAGCGCGCCTGGCTGGACGCACACAACGTCTCGGGGGTGCTGGTGCTGCCCTTTTATCTGATGATCACCTTCAGCGGTCTGATGATTTTTCACGCCATGTATATGCCGGCCGGCATAGCCGCCGCCTACCCTGGCGCAAAAGGAACCGACACGCAAAGCTATTTCTCCGAGCTGCAGGGCGATGTTCCCGGTGCACGCAGCGCCAGGCGCGGCGGCAACACGCAGGCCGAGCCCTTGCCCATGCTGGATCTGGCCCCCATGCTGAGCCAGGCCAGTCAGCTATGGCAGGGCGGCCGTGTCGGCAGCATCACGGTGCGCAGCGACAGCCAGGGCCCGCTGGTGGAGATCACCCGCCATGACGGCGACAGACTGCAATATGGGCCGGCGCGGCTGCGTTTCGACGGCCGCAGCGGCCAGCTGCAGACCCAGGTCGATCCGCAGGGCCCGGCCATCAAGACCTATGGCGTGCTCTATGGCCTGCATCTGGGGCGCTTCGCCGATACCGGGATGCGCTGGGTGCTGTTTGGCTTTGGCGTCATGGGTTCGCTGATGATTGCCTCGGGACTGATACTGTGGTCCGTCAAGCGCCGCGCCCAGGCACTGCGCAAGACGCCTGCCGCCCCCCTGCCCTTTGGCGAAAGGCTGGTGGCAAGTTTCAATATCGGCCTCATGGGCGGCCTGCCGCTGGCGATCGCGGCCTATCTGCTGGCCAACCGGCTGCTGCCCCTGGAAATGCCAAGCCGACCCGATGCCGAGCTGTCCTGCTTTTTCGGCATCTGGATACTGGCCTTGCTGCTGGGTCTGGTACGACCTTCACGCCAGGGCTGGGCACTGCTCCTGGGCCTGACCGCTCTCGCCTATCTGCTTCTGCCCTTGGTCAATGCCCTGACCACCTCCACCCATCTGGGCATCAGCCTGCCAGCCCTGGACTGGAGCTGGGCCGGCATGGACCTGAGTTTTGCGGCCACGGGACTGATGTTTGCTGCCCTCACCCGGCATCTGCTCAGGCACAAGCCCCAGCCCGCAGCCAGACACGCAGCCCCTGCCAAGTCCGAGCGCAAAACCAACGCCGCGCGGATTCCCGGCGACAACACGGCGCAGGAGGCTTAACAGATGCTGCTCGACTTTCTGTTGTGCTTTGCCGCCTGGACGGCCCTGGCCTTGGCCATGGACCGACATCACGAAGATGCCTGGCCCGGGGTGGACAGTGAAGCCCCTGCAGCCGCACTGCTGCGCCAGCGCCTGTTCAAGAGTGGCTGGGCGCTGCTGGGCTTGTCCCTTGGCATTGCCCTGTGCTTGCCGGCTGCGAGCAGCGTCGCCCTGTCGGCAACGGCCTGGACCGCAGCTCTGTGCCTGTCGGCTCTCGCCGCCACCGCCCTGGCCACCTGGCAAGCACAGCGCCTGCCCGTGCTCGGCCTGGCAGCGCTGGGCCTGGCATTACTGGTTTTTTGCTTCAGCCGCCTCGGTCATTGAGATACCGATCCGGAGCCGCCCGGGCCAGCCGCGGCCCATCGATGACCTGCAAGCACGAGAAAAGCGCAGGGTCGCGCTTCGGTTCGGCGCTCGCGTGCGGACACCTGCCCGACAGTCTTCGCTCAAGCATAGCCCTTCATTCAACTACCAGCATCCAAGGAGATTTTCATGCGCCACTTTCATCATGCCCTAGGCCTCGCCACCTTTCTGCTTGCCAGCCTTGGCACGGCCCAGGCCCATCAGGTCTGGCTGGAGAACAATGGCGGCCAGGCCCAGCTGTTCTTTGGCGAGTTCAATGACAACCTGCGCGAGACTTCGCCCGGTGCGCTGGACAAATTTCTGGCCACGCCCACGCTGGCCCAGCAAACAGCCAGCGGCACACAGCAACTGAGCGGCCAACGAAATGCCGCAGGCTTCAGCTACAACGCCGCAAGCCAGGCCAAAACCCTTTTTGCCAGCGCCGCCTATCCCCTGATCGACCGCAGCAAGCGCAATGAGCCAGCCCTGCTATGGGTGCCTGCGGCCCGCTGGGTGGCAACGCCGGCACAGGCCGTGGCCGCCAATGCCCAAGCCCTTGATCTGGTGCCCACAGGCAAGCCTGGACAGCTCATGGTGAGCTTCAACGGAACGGCACTGCCCAAGACCAAGGTGCAGATCGTCGCACCGTCAGGCTGGTCGCGCGAGGCACAAAGCGACGAGCAAGGCCGCGTCAACTTTGCCCTGCCCTGGAAGGGACTGTATGTGGCCGAGGTGCATCACAGCCACAAGCAAGGCGGCGAGGCGCAAGGCAAGAGCTATGGCGAGGCCAGCTATGTGACCACGTTGAGCTTCAGCATCGAAGACGGCATGCCATCACCCGCCCTGCCCGCAGCCGCCAAGCCCTGACATGCAACCGCATGCCGCGCCAGCAAACGCTCCAGTCCTGACGGTCCTTCTCCGCAGCAGCTATTTGACAACCGCACCATGAACTCCCCATTTCCCGGCGTAACCAACCGACGATCACTGGCCTTGCTCAGTACCCTGGCCTGTCTGAGCCTGGGCACACAGGCTCAGACCTCGCCTTCCACCACCAGCACCAACAGCAATGCCGAAGTCACGCTCGCTCCTGTTACCGTGCAAGACAATCTGGCCGGCGAAACCGCCACCGGCCCGGTCACCGGCTTTGTCGCACGGCGGGCGATTTCGGCCACCAAGACAGATACGCCCCTGATCGAAACGCCGCAATCAATCAGCGTGGTCACGCGCGACCAGTTCGAGGCCCAGGGGGTGACCACTCTGCGTGAAACCACACGTTATACGGCGGGCATCAACTCCAGCTATTTCGACAACCGCGTGGACTCCTTCAAGGCGCGCGGCGGCGATGTCAGCCAGTACCAGGACGGATTGCTGCGCACTTACGGCACCTACAACAACATCAAGGTCGAGCCCTACACGCTGGAGCGCGTGGAGTTTCTGCGCGGCCCTTCCTCCGTGCTCTACGGCCAGGGCAGCGTGGGCGGCGTACTCAACCTGACCAGCAAGCGCCCGCAGGCCGAGCGCCTGAACGAGGTGCAGATTCAGCTTGGAAGTCACGGTCGCAAGCAGATTGCCAGCGACATGACCGGCGCCATGGACGAGGAAGGCAAGTGGCTTTATCGCCTGGTGGCCGTGGGCCGCGACAGCAACACCCAGGTCGACCACGTCAAGGACGACCGCGTGGTGATTGCGCCCTCCCTGACCTATCGTCCCAGCACCGATACCTCGCTCACGCTGCAAGCCCTGTACCAGAAGGACAGGAGCGGCTCCATCACCCAGTTCTTTCCCTGGCAGGGCACGCGCCTGCCCAGCCCCTACGGACAGATTCCGACCCGCACCTTTATCAGCGAACCAGGCTGGGACAAGTACGACTCGGAAAACAAATCCTTTGGCTATCTGTTCAGCCACCGCCTGAACTCGCAATGGACACTGCGCCAGAACCTGCGCCGCACCATCAGCGAAGTGGACTACCGTACGCTCTACACCAGCTTTGGCGCCAATGCAGCCACCGGCCGCCCTGCACGCCCGGTGTTTGACGCCAATGGCCGCACCGTGCAGCGCGATGCCGTATGGCAGATCAACGGCGGACGCATGCTGCTGGTCGACACGCAGCTCGAAGGCCTGCTGCAGACCGGCGACGTGCAACACCAGTTGCTGGCCGGCATGGACTGGCAGCGCAACACCAGCAACCAGTCCAACTGGCGCGGGCCAGGCACAGCCCTGGACGTCTACAACCCCGTGTATGGCACATTCACGCCGCCCTCGGCCTCCCAGCTGGTACGTGCGCCCAACGTGGCACAGCGCCAGCTCGGCTTCTATCTGCAAGATCAGTTGCGCTGGGGCCCCTGGACCGCGACGGTGGGCCTGCGTCACGACAAGGCCAAAACCGAGACCGAAGGTCGCCCGGCTGCGGCTGCCGACGACTCTGCCACCACCAAGCGCCTGGGCGTGACCTACCAGGCCGGCGGCGGCTGGGCACCGTATGTCAGCTATACGGAATCCTTCCAGCCACTGGGCGGCGTGGACTTCTACGGCACGCCGTTCAAGCCCCAACGCGGCAAACAGCTGGAAGCCGGCGTCAAATGGATTCCGGAGGGCAAAGGTCTGTCTGGCTATGCCGCGGTCTATGGACTGCGCGAACAGAATCGCAAGACCAATGACCCAGCCAACCCACTCAACAGCCTGCAGCTGGGCGAGGTCAAAACCCAGGGCTTTGAAGCCGAGCTGATCGCCAGCCTAGCCAGAAACTGGGACTGGACACTGGCCTACGCCTATACCGACGCAAAGATCAGCCGCAGCAACGCTGGCGATCAGGGGCAGCGTGTAGCCGCGGTATCGCGCCATATGGCATCGAGCTGGCTCATGCACCGCTTTGCGGCCCAGGGCCGAGGCGGCTGGAGCGTTGGCGCAGGCCTGCGCTATCTCGGACCGCAATGGAGCGGTACCTCTGCCATCGACACGCCCTCTGCCCTGCTGGCCGACGCGATGGTTGCCTATGACGCTGGCGACTGGCGCCTGGCCCTGCATGCCAACAATATCGGCGACAAGGTGGTGATCACCCAATGTCTGTCGCGTGGCGACTGCTTCTACGGCGAACGCCGCAACTTCCTGCTGACTGCCAGCTATCGCTATTGAGCGAGCAGCTCGGGGCCTGAAACAGCAGTTTCCGTCCCGGCTCTCTGGGGCCTGCCATCCTGGTGGGCTCCAGGCCTTGCCCCGTGCAGTCATCGCACTCGGCCCGGCTTGCTGCACGTGCGAGCGGCTGTCGTCGCCTGATCTCCTCTGTCCAACAGCCATCGCGATCTTCAGCGCATGCAAGAACTACTCGTTGGGAGGCTGCTTGGTGGGTTCCGTGGGGAACAGCTCCTCTCTTCCGCCTTCGATCGGATTCGGGCCATTGGGATCGGAGGGGTCCATCGGATCCGCAGGATATTGTGGCTGCTGCGATGGATGAGGGTTGGCTGGCTGCTCAGGCACAGCAGGCGGCGTGCTGGAAACTGCATTCCCGGCCATGTTCCTGGGGGTCGCGGACTCACTTCTATGCTGTTCGGCAATGATGGTCGGCTCAGATGCCTTGTTCTCTGAGGGCTTGTCGTTTTTGCAATATTCCGTGGTACTGGCTACGGAATGCTGATTGCCGTTCATAACAAACTCCTTGCAAGAGCCGCATCGGCAGAGGCGGCTGGTGTGAAGCGCTCACGACAATGAGCGCTGCAGTGCCGGGCTGATTCAGATCCACGGCACGCCGTAGTAGTCATGGACACGCCTTCCGTACTCATCGGTGTATTCAGGCACGGTGTCCACGGGATATCGAGGTCCTTCACGCAGTTGTTCCTTGGACAGGGAAACAACGTAGCCCTCCTGATTCACGTCGTATTTCAGAGTGCTCCATGGCAATGGATGACGATCAGTGCCTATCCCCAGGAAGCCGCCAAACGCCATGACGGCATAACGAACCTGGCCGGATATCTTGTCGATCATCAAGGATTCGATCGAGCCCAGCTTTTCGCCAGCTGGGTTGTATACCTTGGTGCCGTCCACCTTGGACGATGAAATGAGAGCGGATGCGGTGATCATGTGAACTCCTTGTTTGAACTGACCACTGGGAAGCCCGGTGGCTGTTGAGAATTTCGACGGCTTAACGCCGGCTGAGCACCAATCCAATCAGTGCGCCAACCGCCAATGCCCCGCCCACTGCACGCCAGGGTGAGTCGTGTACATAAGCATCCGCAGCCTGCGCCGCGGCCTTGGATTCGCAAACTGCATTGGATGAGGCGGTTCTCACTTTCTCCAGCGTTGTTGCTGCCTTGCTGAACAGCAGTGACGCTGCCGGATCCGCATCGCGCCCCTTGGACGCGAGGACTTCTTTCAAGTCATCCAGCAACTGGCTCAGGTCGTTGGTGAGGTCAGCGGTATTTGCTTTTCGAAATCTCATGTGAGCTCCTTTCGTGAACATGTGAGGTTCAGAGTAAGCACACAAGCTTGGAGCCGCTGTAGGCCGAGCCCGGGCCTGGCCATTTGAAATGTGACCTGAGGCAACGACGTCCTCATCACTCAAACTGAGGATCAAAACCCTCCTCGTGGACAGGCCGGCCCCGCGCATGCCCGGTCGGCGCGGGGTATGCGGTGCTTGTCATGGCAAGCGACTTCGAACCTCTCGATCCTGAATCCGTGAATCGGTCTATCGCATCTGGACACGTCATTCACAGGTTCGAACATGTCTTGTCGTATGGACTACACGGCAGCCTTGGTCACTACTCCAGACTGAGATTTCGAAAGGAGGCGCTTATGAAACCGAAAGACCATTTGACGGTGGCAAGCCCTGACGAAGCCAAGGTAAACCTCAGGAAAAAGGGCGACGTGGGGGCACATGGCAACGAGTCCCAGCTACCGCACGAGCGGGATCAGTCATTGCATGCAACCGGCGGCAATGTTCACCCGGAGATGGAGCAAGCCCACAACGACCTCAAAAAAGGTCTGGTCGATACAGACGCCAGGGCCGGCGATGGGCGCCCCTTGGGTAGCCGAACAACGACCTAGTCCGGCTCACGTCTTGTATGACCGTCACTACACAGGAGATCCGATGCCATACCTTGATATTTCCCAATCCAATTCCAGGCCCCTAAAACTGCACTATCAAGACTTTGGGAGTGGTCCGCCCGTTGTGCTCATTCATGGGTGGCCTCTGAGCGGACGCACCTGGGAGCCTCAGGTTGCCGATCTGGTTGACGCCGGATTCAGAGTGATTGCCTATGACCGGCGAGGCTTTGGCGCCTCTTCCCAACCCTGGGGTGGCTACGACTACGACTCGCTGGCGAGAGACCTCAATGAGCTGATCACGGAACTTGAACTGGAGAAGGTCTGCTTGGTGGGCTTCTCTATGGGCGGCGGCGAAGTGGCTCGCTACATCGGGACCTATGGCTCCGCCTTTATCCGATGTGCGGTGTTCGCTGCGGCAGTTCCACCGTTCCTGCTCCAGTGCGAGACGAACCCGCAAGGAGCGGTCACCGAAGCGGACGTTGCGAAGAAGGAGCAGGCCGTTCTTCAGGACCGCCTGAGTTTTCTGGATGAATTCACACAGAAATTCTTCTCGAATGCGCAAGGCAGGTTGCTGGTCAGCGAGGCACAGCGCGAGTATGCCAAGACGATTGCGGCATTTGCCTCAGCGAAAGCAACCCATGCCTGCATCGGCGCCTTCTCTAGAACCGACTTTCGGGACGATCTGCAGAAAATTGATGTGCCTACGCTCATCATTCATGGCGACAGCGACCGCATTGTTCCTCTGGAGGTCAGCGGAGCCAGAACGCACGATGCAGTGAAAGGCAGTCAAATCCATATCATCAAAAACGGGCCGCACGGCTGCAATCTCTCGCATGCCCAGGAGTTCAATCGGGCGCTGATCGATTTCATCGAGGCTCACTGAGCCTCTCTCTTCGCTGCTTTGAAAGGATCCTGCCTTGATTTCAACCAACCCCTAGCTGGCCTGCATTGATGAATGCAACGGCTGTGCCGCCGCTTGCGATTCATTCTTTGCATGCCTGCCTCGAGGAAAGCGATGTGCAGAGATGACCTGCTGCCTCATGCTGGATGCTGACTGTGCCGCAATCTGATGTCTCGCTGCGTTCTCCATGGTTCGCAACAGCGAGATGGACAGACATGTGCCAATGATTGCAAACAGCACTCGCCCGCGTACGTCCAGCCTGTGCAGATGCCTGCAAAAAGTGTGCAGCAGCCTTTGTAGCAATCTCTGCAACTCTGTCTGATCAGACGCTGATCTGAGCCGACGTCGCTATGGCTTGGATTTGGGCTTGGGCTTGGCTCTGCCCGAGCCGGACTTTTTCCCGCCCCCGGACTCTTTGTTCACCGTGGCCCAAGCGATCTCTTGGGCTCTTTTTTCGCTCACTCCCCGCTCCTCATAGCTCTCTTCGATATGTGCAGCCTGGCGCTTCTGCTTGTCCGTGTATTTGGACTTATCCCCTCTTGGCATCTGCGGCCTCCTCAGGGCTGGGGCGCAGGTTCTGGCGGAAGCTGCACTGGAGGAACATCCTGGGGAGGATCAATCGGCTTGGGCTTGGAGGGAGCAACACCTGGGGGCCGATTCGGATCCTCAAGCGGGGGGAGATTAGGGGCATCGGGGCCGGTCGCCTTCAGAATTTTCATGACCTTTCTCCTTGGACTTCATCCCACCTTACTGTCGCTGCTGAAGCAAGTAAATGGCAGAGCCTGGTCGATGGCGATCATCGTTACAAAAGACAGGTTTGGTCTCCGACTTCCTACAAAGTGGTTTTTTATGACGCGTCATGCTTGAACCACAGCAAGCAACCGCTTGTTGTTCACCTCAACTGAAGGACTAGAGTTATGCAACAGCAAAACAACCAGCAGAACAACGTGAATCAACAAGGTCAAAACGCGGCGGATCAGCAAAAAAAGCAGCAACAGCAGCAAGCCCCAAAGCAGCAACAGCCTGGGCAGCAGCAGGGTCAGCAGAAGCAGCAACAGGCAAAATAGGACGTGATAACGCGACCAGTGAGCTTGAAGATGTTTGCCACCCTTTGGCAAACAAGCAGTATCGAAGCCTCTACTGGCCGCTACAGATGGGGCAACCTATCAAGAGTCCGAATTTCAATCAGCAGCAGTGCAAATGCAATAAGCGGCAACTAGGCGAGGAAACAAAGCCATCGCCAAGTATTCAAATGCATTGACTGTCAACGCTGAAGGACTGCTTGATACGACCCTGAAATTTGCCCGCTTCGGCGGGCATTTTTATGGGTTCATCCAACGCCTACCGACACCAGCTGGTCTTGTGGCGCAGCTGGCAGCACGCCCAGAATCTGGGGCGCATCTTCTTCAATCGATTGAATAACGACACTTCCATCCATATGCAGATGGACTCGTACCGAAACATTTGCGTCAATATCGGTAAACGCGACATCGGAGTCCAGACCCTGCCAACCATCTTCGATACAGAGCTTTCTGTTCAGCAAATCCTGTACAAGCACTTCAGGAGCACCACCCTCAAGATGAGTTTGCGCCCACAAACCCATGATCAGATCATGCGCGTCCTGCTGACAATGACATGGCTTTGCCGCTTCAATCTTGCTCAGCCAGTCATGCAGCTTTAAATCAAATGGCGCAGACGTTCCTGGAATTGGCATGTTCCTCCCGTTTGTAAGAATGATCCTTCAACTTACGCGAAGTCATCCCTACTTCTAAACGGTTTTACCCAAAGTAACAAGATTCACACAGCTCCAGTCTTGAGCGTTCGTGTTTCTCAAATGCCATTCTTGAGTGCCTCCCAGATCGATCTCCATCAAGTTGATCGCCAGATATTCCTCATTCAGATGACGGCGGCATGAGCCAAAGAACAGCTCCTCAGGCACATATCCGGATGTATCGATATTCATGCAGACCTGAAGCATGCATGAAAAAAGGCGGAGCATGAAACTCCGCCTTTACGTCTTCAGACCTGCCGAGCCTATTGACCGAAACGCCTCTTGGCATCCGCTATACAGGCATCTTTGACATCGCCGGACAACGGATCACAGCGCTCTTTAGCGGCCTTGTAATCCGCTTCCCTGGTTCTCTCGCTGGCGTCCTTTCTTACGTTGGCAATATCACCTGGCTTTGCAGCCGGATCATTTCGAACTTCGGAGACTTTCGCGGACTCCAGTGCCTTTACATGCGCGGCCTTTGCATCCTTTTGACACACATCTTTCGAATTGCCAGAGAAGTCATCGCACTTTTCCTTGGCCACTCCGTAATCGGCATCAGCCTTCGCTCTGGCGACCGCATACTGGTTTTTTTCGTTGGGCTCGGCTTTGTATTTCAGCTCCGCTGACGACACCTTCTCAGCGCCTTTCGCCTGCTCTTCGCAGACGTCCTTGGCATTGCCCTTCAGTGTTTTGCATTGCTCTTTGGCGGCCTTGTATTCCGCGCTGATACGTTGCTTCTCTGCTGTGTGTTCCGCGGGAGTCAAAGCGAAAGCTGATGTGGTTAAAGCGGTTGCGGCGTAAACGATGGCCAGCTTAGGGTTGAACTTCATGACACTTTCCTTTTCAGGTTGTTATCACGATGCCTTTAGACATACGCAATGGATCGTTAACCCGCCCAACGGCGGCACTGCCTGAGCGTGCGCCTCTGTTGTGCAGGGCGAGCTTTGACTCTAGAACCCGTGTGCCTGGCACGGCGTCAGGCATACCTAAAAATGAGGGTGGGTCTGAGCCTACGCCGGCCATCCACAAACGCTCATCGGTTCAGGGCCCAGAACCCGCTGCAGCCAGGAATGCACGAGGCTCCCAGGCCTGACCTGACAAGGAGCGACTTCAAAAATCGGACTGCGCGTCAGCGCAGGCTTATGCGAAGTTGTCTCACAGACATGCATGGCGATGCCATCTAAGTTTGGACATACGCGGCTGGCCTGACTCCCGCAGGAGCTGCCAGCCTTGTGTTCACCCCATAACTCAGAGACCCACGTATGTCCCAAACTGCACAAAGGAAAAACGCTCACGCGCCACTGAAGATTGATACCCAAGCACTGGAAAGAGCCAAGCGCAGCCTGGATGACGGAGCCGTCGTTGAAGAAAAAAGCCCCTGGCGCGAGGACATCATCCAGCTGCTGAATGATTCCCTGGCCACCGAGCTTGTCTGCATTCTGCGATACAAACGCCACCACTTCACGGCTACCGGCCTGTCCTCGCCAGCCATCGCCGGTGAATTTCTCGTGCATGCCAACGAGGAGCAATCCCATGCCGATCGAATAGCAGCGCGCATTGTCCAACTGGGTGGTGAGCCTGACTTCAATCCGGCCACGCTTGTTGACCGCAGTCACGCTGACTACGATGAACAGCTGGACCTGCATTCCATGATTCGGGCCAACCTCGTTGCCGAACGGGTGGCGATCGAGGCCTACACACAGATGATTGCCCTGATCGGGGATAAAGACCACACCACCCGCCGTCTGATTGAGCAGATCCTTGAACAGGAGCAGGAGCACGCTGACGAGCTGTCCGACTGGATGCATAAATAGCAGCCGTCATAAGCATCTGAGCGGGTATCGGGTCCAAGCCACCGGCTTCCAGTATCCGCTGCCGCAGCTCAGCCAGCCATTGCCAACACCAGAATGCCGGCGCAGGAGGCGCTGCTATCCCGGGCACGTGTCACCTCACGCGCGATGTCCTCACCGCGACGAACGGCTTGAGCTTGTCGTGCCGCCGGGCAGGCCCACCCGCTGCATGGCCGCATCCTGTGCAAAGCAGTGCATCGCCAATGCCCCCGTACTTCGGCCGTGCTCCAGGGCAGGAAACCGATGACCACGGTTGAGGCTTCAGTGATCCGGCAAAGCTCTTATCGCTGTCATTCAACCCTGGCTCGTTGCCCCAGGCACAGCCTTTTTGGGAACTCGGCATCCGGCTCATCCGTCCCGATCCGAAGCCAGCCTTGCGGGAAGGCTCTCCAGAGAGCCTTCATGAACTCAGCATCAGGTTCGAGGTTTCGTGGCCAGCCCGTTGAGTCCCGAGCCCTCCATCGCTTGCGCCAGATCCGCGATGAGATCCTGCGGGTCTTCCAGGCCGATATGCAGTCGTACCACCGAACCACGCTGACTCCAGTCCGTTACGCTGCGTGCCTGTGTCATGTTTGCAGCAATGACCAGGCTTTCATAACCACCCCATGAAGCCCCCAGCCCGAACAGTTGCAGATTGTCGATGAATCGGTCCACGGCTTCGGCGGGAATGCATGGCTGAAGCTCGAAGGAGATCAAGCCATTGGTACCTGAGCAATCCCTCAGCCACAGCTCATGTCCCTCATGATCAGGAAGTGCCGGGCAGAAAACGGTTTGCACTGCCGGCAGCTGTTCCAGCCAACGGACCACCGTCAAGGCATGTTCTTCATGCATGCGCAGCCTTGCCGACAAGGTGCGCAAGCCGCGCAGAACCAGCCATGCATCATCAGGGCTGACACTCATGCCGAAGGCGTCGCAACGACTGGCCAGTGGTTCCCAGGCCGCTTGTGTGGTGGCAACCGTACCCATCATGACGTCCGAATGTCCTGACAGATATTTGGTTGCGGCCATGATGGAGATATCTGCTCCCAGCGCCAGGGGGCGATACTGCACCCCGGATCCCCAGGTGTTGTCGACCGCCACCAGGGCTCCGTGCGCATGTGCCATGGCAGCAAGCGCAGGCAGATCGCACATTTCGTACACCAGCGAACCTGGGCACTCGGCATACAGCATTCGAGTGTTTGGCCGCATTTTGGCGGCTGCGTCGCTGCCATCGGCAGCAAAAAAGCTGTATTCGATGCCGTAGGGCAGCAGAAACTGCTCCGTCAGGTGCCGCACAGGTTGATAGGCGCTGTCCGTAATGAGAACATGATCGCCCGGCTTGAGGTAGCTGAGCAAGGCCATGCTTGCTGCAGCGAGCCCCGTGGGCAGAAGGCGCGTGCGATAGGCTCCCTCGAGCTCACTGACCGCATCTTCCAGGGCAAAGCTGGTGGGGGTGCCGCGCGCACCGTAGCTGAAGATGCGCTCTTGCCCGCGCCGCGCTCGCATTTCGCGTTGCTGATGGGTGTTCTCAAACACCACCGTGCTGGCCCGCACGATGGGTGGATTGATGGCCGAGCCACCCTCATAGGCAGGGGACCTGCCCATGTGGGTAAGCCGCGTGCCCAGACCTTCACTCGAAGCTTGCCGATCTTTGGTCGTCATGGTGATGCCCTGAACTCCTCATCAATCCAGCTTGGCGCCGGACAGTTTGACCACGTAGCTCCAGCGCTTGATGTCACTATTGAGCTGAGCAGCAAAAGCCTCGGGAGTGCTCGCAACCACTTCACTGCCGCCATCGGTGACCAATTTGCTGACCTCCGGTTTGTGCAGCGTCTTGACAATCGCTTCGTTCAGATAGGCAACACGCTCGGGTGGCGTTCCTGCTGGTGCAAAAAAGCCGTACCAGTCTTCAAAAGTGGTGTTTTTATAGCCCAACTCCTCCAGCGTCGGCACCTTGCCGAATACACCAACCCGGCGCGGGCTGGTCACTGCCAGGGCACGTATCTGACCACCCTGAATCATGCCCGCCACCGAGGAGGTCGAGGTGATCAGCACATCGACCTGCTGGCCCAGCAAGTCATTGATGGCCGGACCCGCGCCTTTGTAGGGCACATGCGTCATGGACACATTGCTTTCCTTGCCCAGGACCACGCCAACCAGGTGCGACAAGGTGCCGTTGCCTGGCGTGGCATAGGTGATCTTGCCGGGTTCGGCCTTGGACTTTGCCGCCAGATCGGCAAAGCTTTTGAGAGGCGATCCAGCGGCAACCACGATCGCAAGAGGCGCCGCATTGACCTGGGTGATAGGGATGAAGTTCTTGAGCGGATCAAAGCCCGGCGCTCTGTAGAGCGTGGGGTTCACTGCCATCAGAGAAACCTGCCCCGTCAGCAGCGTGTATCCGTCGGCCTTGGCTTCGGTCACGGCTTTGGCGCCTATGTTGCCGCCCGCTCCCCCCTTGTTCTCGACAACCGCCGGCTGTCCGGTGAGCTCTGGCAGACGGGTAGTGACCCAGCGTGTGGTTGCATCGTTGCCACCGCCTGGCGGAAAGGGCGAGACAAAGCGGATCGGCTGGCTGGGAAAGCCATTGCGCTGTGCCAAGGTTTGCGCATGCACCTGCGCAACAAGCACGGTGCCCATGAGAACAACAGCCAGAGAACGAATAGCAAGCATGATTTTCTTTCGTAGGGTGTGAAGCGGTTGGCGCAATCAGACGGAGCGATCAGACGGCGCCGGAAAGCGGGGCAGCAGGAACGGGCAGATGAAACGCGGCAAGTTCCTGGGCGTCGAGTTGCTGCACCAGTCCGGTTTCCCATGCCAGATAGCGACGAGCGGCATCCTTGTTTCCGTCATGGCGGTCATGCACGAAGAACAGGTAGTCAATGCAATCGTGATCCGGTGGAATGTCGGCACTGGCTTTCAGCGGCAACCCGGCTTGCTGCCAGGCGGCCATTCCGCCTTGCAGCAGTGCTGCCGGCTTCGGCAGCTCCAGCGATGCCCATTGCGCCAGCGCCGGCTCATCCGCCACCAGCACGATGGCGCGCGTTTCATCACGCAAGTTCCGGGCCAGACGCGAACGAATCGACCAGAGCGCACCCGGGATATGTGCCGCGCGATATTTCATGCTTGGCCGCAGATCAACCAGCAGGACTTCGTCGCGCTCAAGGCGGGACCGCAGCTCGGCGACCGTCACCAAGGGCAGTTCCGGTGCGGCAAAACTGGAGGCGCTCTCCAGCCTCAGGCCACTATCCAGGCCATCGATCAGCACGCACGCGTCTTGCCCCATCTGGCGCAGCCAGCTGGCGATCACTGCAGCGCGCACGCCATCGCTATCGAAAAGCACCAGTCGGGCTCCGCGTACACCGATGAACTGGTCGCCGGCCTGGACCAGCTGCCCCCCGGGAGTGTGCTGCGCGCCAGGCAAACTTCCGGCGGCAAACTCTTCCGGCGTACGTACATCGCAGAGAAACAGGCTTCTGTCTCCATCCGCAGCCCATTGCGCAACCTTCTGTGCGTTCACGAAAGGCACTTCAAAACGCTGCGCCAGCTCTTGTGCCTGGGATTGCAGAATGCCGCTGCCAGAATCGTCGGCATAGCGGCTTTTGCCGCCATGCTCCAGTGGCAGATCGTTCAGATACCAGCCTTGGGTGCCGTTTTCCAGGGCATAGACAGGGTTGGAGATCCCCAGATTGATCAAGGTCTGGGCACCCAGGATGGAGCGCGTACGCCCGGCACAGTTGATGATGACAGGCGTGCTGTCGTCAGGCACCAGGGAACGGATACGGTAGGCCAGTTCGCCGTTGGGGCAGCATATGGCTCCGGGTATGTTCATCTTGTGAAACTCGGATACCGGCCGACCATCGAGAATGACGAGCGGCTCTCGCGAGGCCTGCTTGGCAGCCAGCTGCTGCGCCGTGATGCGCGGCGTTCCATAGGCGTGCTCCACCAGCTCACCGAATGTTTTCGAGGGGAGGTTCACGCCGGCGAACAGCACATAGCCCGCAGCCTGCCAGGCTTTCGTGCCGCCTTCCAAAACATGGACATCGGTATAGCCCAGATCCTGCAAGCGTTGCGCCGCTCGCAGTGCCACGCTTTCCGTATCGATTTCTCCGCTGTCATAAACCACCACGCGCACGGTCTTGCGCGGCACCAGGCGCGGCACATCGACCTCAAGACGGCTAAAGGGCAAGGGTGTGCCGTAGAACAGATGTGCTTCGCCGTACTGACCATGCTCACGAACATCCAGTACGGCGATTTCCTGGCCGTCGTGAAGCCAGGACTTGAGGGTTGAGGCGTTGGCGAATTGAGTCATAACAGTTGAGTTCGCGAATTTCAGGCAAAGCTGCGCCCACGCGCTTCAAGGAGCGCGTTGCAAAGCAAAGAGGGATAAGGCCTAGCGGCTTAGCAGTGCGTCAGCGGCGCGTCTGAACACCGATGGACATGGTCTGGCAGGTGCCTGCCTGCAGGTCGTAGCTGGTTCTGGCATTCAGTGTCTCCAGCGCCCTGCCATACATATGCAGATGACGGATGACCTGCTCGCCCTGGATTTCCACGGAGTGAATGTCCTCGGGCATCAAGGCAATGCCGTGGCCGGGCTGCACGACCACCAGATCGACTTCCTCAAGCGTGCCCTTGCCCTGAACCGATCCATCGTCGGTACGTTCATAGACACGGTTGTGCTCCGTGCCCTCCACCGCTGCAATACAGGCCCAGGTCGTATGGTTGTGCGGCACGATGCGCTTGCCTGGACGCATCACGTTCAGGTACAGCGCGTAGCTCTGGTCTGCATCTTCGGCAATCAGGTAGCGGGCCTGATGTTCACCTTCTTCGGGAGCAGGAAAATCCTCACCTCCCCAGAGCTGCTTTTGCCCTGCCAATTCCATTAGCTGAGCAAGAACTTTCTCAAGACTTTGACGCGACGCAGAATCATTGCCGATAGCGCTCTTCATTGCCAAAATTGCCGTCTGGACAGCACTGTTACGTTGTTCTTTCATCGTGGACAAAGCAGACTCCTTGGTTGAATGACAACCAATGTAGCGGGCCACTCTAACGTAAACAATCCCATAAACTCAACCATATACTTAAGAGAAACTTATATATGGACACACTGGATCTGGACCAGCTGCGCACACTGGCAACCATCGCCCGTCAGCAGAGCTTCGCTGCCGCTGCCGTGCAGCTGGGATGCACGCAATCGGCAATCACCCAGCAAATGCAGCGCCTAGAAGACAAGGTTGGACATACGCTCTTTGAAAAGCAAGGACGGCAGAAACGTTTGACCGAACACGGCCAGCGTCTGCTCGGCTATGCCCAACGCATGCTGGCCATCCATGACGAAGCGATCAGCAGCCTCAAGCATCACCATCTGGAGGGTCTGGTGCGGATAGGTGCACCGCATGACGTTGCGGACACCATGCTTCCTCCGGTGTTGAAAGAGACTGCCCTGAAGTTTCCCGGTGTGCAGATCGACATCCACATGGAACGCAGCCCCTTCCTGATGGAATCTCTGAAGCAAGGGGAACTGGATCTGGTGATATCCAATCGCGACGACACCACATTCGAGAGCTTCGCACTCCGCTCCAGCCCCACGGTCTGGTTGTGCGGTGCGAACTATGTGCACGATCCCGGCAAGCCGGTGCCGCTGGTGCTGGCGAGCGGGCCCAGCATTTTTCGCCGCCTGGCCTGTGATGCACTTGATGCCGCCGATATCGACTGGACACCGCGCCATACCTGTACCAGTCTGGTGGGCATACGCGCAGCCTTGCGCGCCGATCTGGGAGTCACCGCACGCGGAGTGGAACAACTGGACCCCGGCCTGCGCGTACTAGGCAGTGGTGACGGCATGCCACCGCTGCCGGATCTGGTCTACAAGCTCTATATCCGCAGCCATGTAGTCAATCCGATCACACGCCAGGTATTCGAGAACCTCAAGGCACGCATGTGGCTGCCCGGCACTTGAACCCCGTCCATGGTCATGACTCGCTACCGGATCGACGGTATCTATGCCGGCGCGACAGCGCAGATCCCGCACTCGGCGACGCATTTGCAGCCAGGGCAGGCTCGACCATTGTGGTGCCGCTTGAGCTAGTCACACGTCTTTGCCTGCTTCAGCCACTGCGCACAATGCTCCTGAATACTCTGGCACACCATGGACAGGGGACGACTCAGCGGTTTGTCCTTGCGCAACACCATTGCCAGCGTTCGTTGCAATCTGGGCGTCAGAGGGCGTGACACCAGGTCATCGCGAGCTCCTCGACCCTGCATGGCCATGCGCGGAATCACGGCATAACCCAGACCTATGGCTGCCATCTCCTTGAGCGCTTCGACGCTGTCCAGCTCCATCTGAGGATGCGGGAGTTCGCCAGCACGGCGCAGCCAGGCATCGACCACCCCGCGCGTGCTGGCTGATTTTTGCAGGGCGAGCTGAGGCAGAGACCTCAACTCCCGCGCAGCAACCGCATCACTCGACATCAGCATCTCCGGGCGAGCTACGGCTACCAGTTCATCATGCAGCACAGGCGTGGCTAGCAAGGCCCGGCGATTGACCGGCAAGGTGACCAGGGCAAGATCCAGGCTGTTGTCCTCCACGCGCTTTACACACTCCTCGGTATTGCCCGTGACCACCACGATATCGATGCCTGGATGGCTGGCCCGTATCTGGCGCAGCACGGCGGGAAGCAGATAGAGACACACCGTCAGGCCCGTGCCTATACGCACCTGCCCGCTGACCTCTCGCGCATGCGCACTCAGCGCATGTGCCAGTCCCTCCAGCGCCACGGTCACGGCAGGCAGCTGCTCAAGCAAGGTCTGCCCCGCTGCCGTCGGAACAGCACGCCGCCCCACACGTTCGATGAGACGTGTACCAAGTTGACGCTCCAGTTGCCGCACTTGCAGGCTGACCGCCGGCTGGGACAGCTGCAACAGCTCTGCCGCCTGCGAAAAGCTGCGCTCCTGAACGACCAGGCAAAAGCTTCTCAGCAGCATCAAACTGGGGGCATTAGCCAAAGTTTCACTAATACCTTGCATAAACATCAAAAGATTCCTTGTTGGTAAATCCCGGGCGAAGATTACTGCATGCAGAACGCTTCTACCTCCTCCCCTCGCCTTGCCCCGGCTCTGCCACCGATTGACGGTGACCGCCTGTGGCGCCGGCTCGAAGACCTTGCCAGATTCACCCGCCCTGATATGCCCTGGACCCGCCGTGCCTTCAGTCCGGAGTACCAGGCCGCACGTGCCTGGCTACGTGAAGCTTTCGAGGCCGCAGGCCTGCAGGTCCGCCTGGATGCGGCCGGCAACCTCATCGGCCGCCGCCCCGGCCGCTGCGATGACCTGAAGCCCCTGGCCACGGGCTCGCACACCGACACTGTGAATGCCGGCGGACGCTTCGACGGCATCCTGGGTGTGCTGGCGGGTCTGGAAGTGGCGCATGCACTGCAGGAGGCGGACATCACGCTGAAGCACCCCTTCGAGGTGATCGACTTCCTTTGCGAAGAGCCCAGTGACTACGGCATCTCCTGCGTCGGCAGCCGTGCCATGGCCGGCCAGCTCAGCGCAGACATGCTCGCTGCCAGCGACGGCCAGGGCGACACCCTGGGCCAGGCCCTGCAGCGCCTGGGTGCCCGCCCTGAAGCGCTGTCCGAAGCCGACCGCCGCCAGCAAGGCTTTGCCGCCTTTGTAGAGCTGCACATTGAACAGGGGCCCATGCTGGAACGTGAAGGCCTGGCCATAGGTGCTGTGACCGACATCGTGGGCATACGCCGTGCCCAGCTGTTCTTCGACGGTCGGCCCGATCATGCGGGGACCACACCCATGCATGAACGTAGCGATGCTCTCGTGGCTGCGGCAATAGTGATTCGCCAGGCCCAGCGCCTGGCGCTGCGATGGAGCCGCAACACCACGCACTATGTGGTTGCCACGGTAGGTCGCTTGAACGTCTCGCCCAACGCCAGCAACACCGTACCTGGCCAGGTGGACCTGACGCTGGAAGTGCGCAGCAACCATGCCCCCTTGCTGCAGGAATTCTGGGAAATACTGGCGCGGCGCTGCGGCCCGGCTATCGAGCGGCTGGGCGTGCACTGGCGGGTGGAGCCTCGCACCCATGTGGACCCAGTCCCTTGCGCGCCGCAGGTTACGGCCGCCGTGGAGCGATCCGCGCGACGCCTGGGTCTGGGCTGTAGGCGCATGCCGAGCGGAGCCGGCCACGATGCCATGTACCTTGCGCAGACAGGGCACTCGGGGATGATCTTCATCCCCTGCCTTGAAGGGCGCAGCCATAGCGCTGTGGAGTGGGCTTCCCCCGGTCAGGTCCTGGCCGGTACCCAGGTGCTGGCGGCCACCCTGCTGGACCTGGATGAGCAAATGGATTAACGACGCCCCTGAACTCCAAATGGAGCCGATATTCCGGGGGCCTGCCGGCCATGCACGGATGCATGGTTCGGTGGCCTCGGGGTCTGCCATGCAGCAATGATCGGCTTTCCAGACAGGACGGCTCGGCCGAATTGCAGTTGCCGAAGCAGCTCTGTTGCGAGACCTGCCCCTGATTGCTGAGTATCATTTCGCGGGTGCCTCCGCAAAGCAGATGACTTGCTCGGCAAGCTCATGCAGCCGCACCCGATCAGGGCCTTGAACTCGGGTTCAAGGCAGTCACACTCGCCTTACTTCATCTTTCGTGTCAACTCCAGAACGCCAGGGATTCATTCTTACCCGCAATTGGCGGGATACACCGGCAGGCGCCGAGTTTGAATACTGGCTTGCGACGGATGACGGCCCACTGAAGGTGTTGTTGACCGCCCAGACTTCAGTGGCTTTCGTCGAGACCCGGCACAGAGCTGCGGTGGATGCACAGCTTTCAACCCTGCCGGGAGTCGAGTTGCGGGACCTCTCACTGAGAAGTTTTCAGCAAGAACCGGTACTGGGTATCTATGCGAGAAACTTCCGCCAATTGCGGCGGCTTGAACGCACTCTCCAGCAAAAAGGCATTCCTCTTCTGGAGGCGGATGTTCGGCCACATGAACGCTATTTGATGGAGCGCTTCATCACTGCAGGCGTCACTGTGCAGGGCGGTCGCACAGAAAATGCCGCGCTGCTGGACTGCAGGCTGGCTCCCGCACCGGATTTCAGGCCTGCACTCAAAGTGGTGTCGCTGGACATCGAGACAAGCCAGCACCAGGAGCTGTATTCGATTGCACTGGACGGCATGGCTGAGCGCGTGGTGTTCATGCTCGGGCAGCCTTCTTCCGCGCCAGAGCCGACGACGAACTTTGCTCTGGTGTATTGCTCAAGCCGCCACGAGATGATCAAGCAGCTCAATGACTGGTTTGCGCGCAACGACCCGGATGTCATCGTTGGCTGGAACGTCATTCAGTTCGACCTGCGCGTGTTGCAAAAGACGGCCGACGACTGCGGAATCCCGTTGCTGCCGGGGCGGGAACGAACGCCCATCGCGTGGCGCACCCACCCAGGCAAGCAAGGCTATCTTTTCGCTCCCATGCCGGGACGGGCGGTGATCGACGGCATCGAGGCCCTCAGGGCCGCCGTCTGGAGCTTTTCCTCCTTCAGCCTCGAGAACGTCTCGCAGGAACTCCTGGGTGAGGGAAAGGAGATCGGGGACGAATACGACAAGATGGCAGAGATAGAGCGGCGCTACCAGCAAGACAAGCCTGCGCTCGCCAGCTATAACCTGCGCGACTGTGAGCTGGTTCTGCGTATCTTCGAAATGGCGAAGCTGCTGCAATTTGCCATGGAGCGAGCCCACGCCACAGGCCTGCAGCTCGATCACTTCGGCGGCTCCATCGCCTCCTTCGGCCACCACTATCTGCCGCGCATGCATCGCCTGGGCTACGTGGCCCCCAATGTGGGCGATATCCAGGGCAAATCATCCCCAGGCGGCTATGTGCTGGACTCCAAGCCCGGCTTCTATGACTCCGTGGTGGTTCTGGACTACAAAAGCCTCTACCCCTCCATCATTCGGACCTTTCTCGTGGATCCTGTAGGCCTGACCGAAGGCTTGCATGCCCGCGATTCCCAAGGGCTCATCAAAGGCCCCTTGGGCACGCTCTTCTCGCGCGAGAAACATGGCCTGCCGGAAATCGTGACCCGGCTGTGGCGAGCCCGCGACGAGGCCAAACGGGCCAAGAACGAACCCTTGTCCCAGGCCCTCAAGCTGGTGATGAATTCGTTCGCCGGAGTGCTGGGAGCTTCGGAATGCCGATTCTTCAATCCCAAGCTGATTTCGGCCATTACCTTGCGCGGCCATGAGATGGTGAAGCTCACGAGGGATCTGGTGGAGCAACGCGGGTACGAAGTCATCTACGGGGACACGGACTCCATTTTCATCTGGCTCAAGCGCACCCATAGCAACGAAGAGGCACACGCCGTCGCGGCGGAGCTGGCCAGGGATATCAACGCCTGGTGGACGCAAACCTTGCGGCAGGAACAGGACCTGGAGAGCTTTCTCGAAATCGAGTTCGACACGCACTACAAGAAGTTCTTCATGCCCACCATCCGTGGCTCGGACATTGGCAGCAAGAAGCGCTACGCCGGCCTGAGCATCAATCTTGCCGGCAAAGAGACGATGATCTATCGGGGCCTGGAGATGGCGCGAAGCGACTGGACGCCGCTGGCAAGACAGTTCCAGGAGGGCTTGCTCTCTCGCGTCTTCCAGGCCGCTCCTTACCGCGAGTTCGTCATCGAGTACGCCCGTGCAACGCTGGCGGGCAAGAAGGACGAGCTGCTCATCTACCGCAAGCGCCTGCGGCACCGCCTGGATGCCTATGTGAGCAACGTGCCGCCGCAGGTGCGTGCCGCTCGCATCGCGGACGAGTACAACGACCGCATGGGCAGGCCCCGGCAATACCAGAACGGCGGCTGGATCCAGTACCTCATGACCAAGAATGGCCCCGAGCCTTTGGAAATCCGCCGCTCGCGCATCGACTACGAGCACTATCTGGCGAAACAGATCAAGCCGATCGCCGACTCGATCCTGTTCCCTCTTGGCGAGGACTTCACCACCCTGACATCCTCTCAGCGAGAGCTTTTTGAGTGATTCAGGCCCTTGCCTTGACGCTCCTAGGCCTTAGGAAATGGAAGCTCGCGCGGTGTATGGCCGCTCAGCTTGGCAACAGCATTGGCAAAGGCCGGCGCCAGCGGCGGCACACCTGGTTCACCCATGCCGGTGGGGGCGTCGGCACTGGGCACGATATGCACAGTGATTGCAGGCATGTCCGTCAAGCGGGCGACGGTGTAATCATTGAAGTTGCCCTGCTCCACCTGACCATCCTTGAATGTGATCGCAGCACCAGGCAAGCACATGCCAAGGCCCATCAAGGCTCCGCCTTGCACCTGAGCCTCCACGCTGCGAGGGTTGACCGCCAGATTGCAGTGCACGCCTGCGGTGACTGCATGCAGCTTGGGAACGCCCTCAGTCACGGATGCCTCCACCACATAGGCGACCACCGAGTCGAAAGACTGATGCACGGCCACGCCCCAGGCCCTGCCCTCGGCCAGCTGCCGCTTTCCGTAGCCAGATTTTTCCACCGCCAGCTGCAGCGCAGCCTTGTGGCGCGGATGGCGGTCGCCAAACTGCTCTAGCCTATACGCGACAGGATCTTGTTTGACCGCCCGGGCAATCTCGTCAATCAGGGTCTCCATCACATAGGCTGTGTGGGTAGATCCCACGCTACGCCACCAGAGCACCGGCGCATTGAGCTCGGGATGATGTACCGACAGCCGCATCGGCAGGTCATAGGGCTCCTTCATGCCTTCAACCGTGGTGGTATCCACGCCGTTCTTGAGCATGAAGCCTTCAAACGCCGTGCCCTTGGCAAGCGACTGGCCCACAATCACATGGTCCCAGGCAAGCACCCGCCCCTTCTCGTCAAAACCTATCTCGGCGCGATGCACATGCATGGGCCTGTAATAGCCTCCCTTGACATCGTCCTCGCGGCTCCAGATCATGCGCACAGGGGCGTCGATAACCGAGGCTCTGGCGGCCTTGGCAATCTCGCAGGCTTCGGCCACATAGTCGCTGCGCGGATTAGCACGGCGACCGAAGCCACCGCCCGCCATCTGCACATTGACGCGGACATTCTGCGGTGCCACGCCGAGCACGCGCGCTGCAGTTGCCACTTCCCAACCCGGAGCCTGCGTACCCAGCCAAAGCTCGGCCCTGGCGTCCTTTCCGGCTCCGGTCACACGTACCGTGCAATTCAGCGGCTCCATCGGAGTGTGGGCCAGATAGGGAAACACATATTCGGCGCTGATTTTGTGCGCCGCGCCGCCCAGCGCCGAAACATCGGCATCAAACTTCGGCGCGCCCGGCCGCTTGGCAAGTTCACGATACTGAGCCAGTTGCTGCACCGAATCGACTTTGCCTACAGCGCTGCTGTCCCACTGGACTTTCAAGGCATCACGTCCTTGCTTGGCAGGCCAATAGCCATCGGCCAGCACCGCGACCAGCTCGCCGCCCCACACGCTGGGCACACGCAGTACCGCGCGCACGCCCTTGATGGCCTTGGCGGCCGCATCGTCCACCGACTGGATCTTGCTGCCATACACCGGTGGATGCGCCACCACCGCAGTCAGCATTCCAGGCAGATGCATGTCAATGCCGTAGGACTGCCTGCCGCTGGACTTGGCGCGTGCATCGAGCCGTCCCGTGGCCCGGCCGATGATGCGAAAGTCCTTGGCGTCCTTGAGCTCCACCTGCTGCGGGACCGGCATCTTCATGGCTTCATCGGCCAGCTCGCCGTAACCCAGCTTTTTGCCCTTGGGACCGATCACCTGCCCTGCCTGCGTGCGCAAGGACTGTGGGTCCACGCCCCAACGCCTGGCAGCCGTGGCCAGCAGCATGGCGCGGGTGCGCGCACCCAGCTCCCGGTACTGGACATAGGAGTTCTTGATGGCGGTGGAGCCGCCCGTCAAGTGCATTCCCATGACGGGGTCCACATAGGCGGGATCGGCATTGCCGTGCACGCCCTGCACCTTGGACCAATCGGCGTCCAGCTCTTCAGCCAGCACCATGGGCAGGCCGGTTTGCACTCCCTGGCCAAATTCCAGGCGGTTGATCGTGATCGTCACCACACCATCACGACCGATCTTCACGAAAGCCGAGGGCTGCTGGATGGGCTTGAGCGCGCCGACTGCAACCTGCTCATCGCTCCTCGTCTGGGCCGATGCAGCGACGGGGAATATGCCCAGCGCAAAACCCGAGGCCGTCGCCAACTTGAGAAACTCGCGTCGCTCGAGCTTCGAGCCGGCATCCAGCGTGTCAGCTGCGAGCGCACGCAGACCTTTGGGCAGATCTGCAAAAAAATGCTGAGGAATAGGCATGGGATGTACTCCTTCTTCTTCAGGCCGTAAGGTCTTTGGCCGCATCGTGGATGGCTGCACGGATGCGTGCATAGGTTCCGCAGCGGCAGATATTGCCCGCCATGGCAGCATCGATATCGGCATCGCTGGGTCGGCGATTGCTGTGGAGCAGCGCGGTGGCACTCATGATCTGCCCACTTTGGCAATAGCCGCATTGAGCCACGTCGTGACGCACCCATGCATCCTCGACAGCCTTGCCCACCTTGTCTGCGGCCTGCGCTTCGATGGTGGTGATCTTCTGCCCCTGAGCCGCCGAGACGGGCGTGATGCACGATCGTATGGCCTGGCCGTTCAGATGTACGGTGCAAGCGCCGCACATGGCCATGCCGCAACCAAACTTGGTCCCGGTCATGCCCAGCGTGTCGCGCAAGGTCCAGAGGATGGGCGTTGAAGGATCCACATCGGCCGATACGGGCTTGCCGTTGAGAGTGAATTTGACGGGCATGGGGTGCTTTCTTTATTGCTTTTCAACACGGAACTACCGCGCGAGCTTGGGGAAGTCACGCGAAGCAGAGGCAGTTTGCGACAGGCAATGCAAAAGAAAAAGCCAAGCAATCTATCTATGTTATTAAGCTTTACTTAAAAATAGACGGCATGAAGCCCGAAATACTTGCCTATCTGGCAGCCTTTGAGCAGGTGGCCCAGCATCGCAGCCTGACCTATGCAGCCCATGCCATGGGAGTCACGCCCGCCGCACTGTCCCAAACCATCAAAAAGCTGGAAACCCGTCTGGATGTGCGCTTGTTCGATCGGACAACGCGTAGCGTCAATCTGACGGAGGCAGGAAGAATCTATCTGGAGCGCATCTCACCGGCTCTCGCCAGCTTGCGCGAGGCGACCGAGGATCTTCAACTCCAGGCCGGCGTAGAAGGCGGCACTTTGCGCCTTACCATCTCCCACCCCGCAGGCAAGGTGCTGGTCGAACCCATGCTCGCAGAATTCTTTGCACACCATCCGCACATTCATGTCGAGCTGGTCTATGACGATGGCTTTGTGGACATCGTGCGCGAAGGCTTCGACATCGGCATACGCAATGGCGAATCGCTGGAAGGCGATATGGTGGCCATGCCGCTCACTCAGGACCTGACCATGAGCTTTGGCGCATCTCCTGCCTACCTCCAGGCGCATGGCGTTCCGCAACACCCTGATGAGTTGGAGCATCATCAATGCATCAACTACCGCATGAGCAGCAGCGGCGCCGTCTACAAATGGGAATTCAATATCGACGGCAAACTGTGCGAACGCGCCGTGAACGGACCGCTGACCGTCAACCATGGCGACACGGCCATGCGCGCGGCCCTTGATGGCGTCGGTCTGATTACCGGCTGGCGCGACTCCATGAGCGGCGCCTTCCATGCCGGCCAGCTGGTTGAGGTGCTGAAGCCCTATTGGGCCAGCTTCCCGGGCTTTTATGCCTATTACCCGCACCGCACGCACCTGCCTCTCAAGACCCGGATATTTCTTGATTTTCTGGTCCACCATGTGCAGCGAAATGGCTTTTCCAATGCAGCGGATGGGAAATGGCGCCCCTGACTTCATCCTGCTTCTGTGGCTGCCAGAACCATGACTCCCGGCCTTCTGCGGCGTGCCGTGCCAGCACAGCCAATCCTCACCGGACTGAAACAACGCTGCGCCGGCTGATGCTCGGCAACCAGCAAAACGCGATTCACGTGCAAACGTTGCCTACGGTCATGCGCCCATCGCTCATGACGTCTTCAAAGCAACAATGCACTCCACTCCTGCAGGCCAGGCCCGATGGAGCGTTGTACGGATCGAATGCCTGGGCATATGCCCACCTGTCGAACAGCCGTTGCGCAAGTGCCAGCCGAGATGGATAAGCGCCAGCAACGCCTCAGCGCTGCGCCAGTTGCTGGCACTGCCGGCGACGCCAGACAGACTCGCGCACCTCCTTGACCTCGTCGAACACGACCTTGTACTGGCACACCAGCAAGTTGCCGGATTGCGGTTGACGCAGCTTGAAGTTGTAGTCCCACTCCTGCCCCCTGGATCCAGCGGTTCGCGCCAAGGGTTCTCCCAGCGTCTGCAGCACCTTCTCCTGAGCCATTCCGGGCTGAATAGAGCGGATGCCGCCCAACTGCTCAGCCAGCACGCCATCGCGGGCAAAGTCCGTCTTCATGTCTGCGTACCCCACCTTGACATCGGAATACTGCAGCTTGTCGGGATTGCTGACAGCATCCTCCGGGTTGCCACGCGCCGCTGCAGGCAAGGCGATGCAAGCTGCTGCCAGCACCAGAGTGGAAAGGCGGAAGGTAGATTCAATCATGCTCATGGCATCCTCTTTCATCAAAATAGAAACCCGCATTGCGGGGCTTCAGCGCTCGCGCAAGGCCTCGCGCGCCTTGTTCAGCGGCTTGGTCAAATAGTCCCAGACAGTTTTGCGGCCCGTGCGGATATCGGTAGCGGCCACCATGCCCGGCACAATCGGCATGCGCTGGCCGGCCTTGTTCACCAGAACGTCCGAGTCGGTGCGCACCAGGACCGGGTAATAGACGATTTCGGGCTTGACCTCGTCACGCTGGGTGTCCGGTGCAATCGTCACCACCTGGCCTTTGAGGCCGCCATAGACCGCGTAGTCATATGCGGTGACCTTGACCAGCGCCTCCTGCCCCGGGCGAATGAAGGCGATATCGCGCGGCGAGATATGGGCCTCCACCAGCAACTGGTCATCCAGGGGCACCAACGCCATCAGCAGACCGTTGGGAGGCACCACGCCACCAATGGTCGTGACCTGCAGGCTCTTGACCACGCCCCGCACGGGTGACTGCAGTGTCAGGCGCTCCAGCGAATCCGCGCGCCCGCGCACCACCGAGGACAGAGACTTCGCCTCTGCATCCGCCTTGGCCAACTCCTCGCGGCTGCGCACCATATAGCCGGAGCGCGCCTCGGAAATCTTCAGCTCCAGCTCCGCTCCCTGGCGCTGCAAGCGGATGAGCTCGACGCTGCTGGCCGCACCGCTGGCCTGCAGCGACTGGGTGATGCCCAGCTCCTTGCGCACCAACGCCAGTGCCTGACTCAGGCCTGCCACGGTGTCGTTCAGCGCCGCTCGGCGCGAACGGAACAGTGCGCTCTCCGACGCTTTGAGCTGCTCATGGGCCTGCAGCTCCTGCGGAAACTGCAGGCTGTCGCGCCCCTCGACCTCGGCACGCAGGCGTACGCTGGCAGCCAGGGCAGCTCGGTAACGGGCCGCCGTTTCCTCCACGCTGGATTCGCCGCGTGTAGGCTCCAGCTTGGCCAGCACCTGTCCCTTTTCCACGATGTCTCCCTCTCGCACCAGAAGCTCGGCCAGAATGCCGCCCTCCAGAGACTGGATGCGCTGCTCGCGCGAAGATGGAATCACCTTGCCGCCACCGTTGGACACCTCGTCGATCTCGAAGAACCAGGCCCAGGCCAGAAAGGCCAGCACGAAAGCCGTGGCCCACCACACCACACGGTCCGAGCGGCTTGCGCGCACCTCGTCAAAGTCGCCTATGGCCGGCATGGCGCCACGCAGACGCGCAGGAGCTCCCGAAAGCTCGGGTGATGACGTGCGCGCTGGCGCAGCTTCGGTGGCTGTCGGGAATGCCCCGACGGATTTGCTTGTCTGTGTCATTCCTGCCCCTCCTCCACAGAGGACAGCCTTGTCTGCGGCTGCACGGCCACCTTCATGCGTGCGCTCTGCACGACGCGAACACTCCGCTGCGAGGCTGCCGGCTGGGCTGCGCCATTCAGGCGCTTGAGAACTTCATCTCGCGCGCCCTGCAGCACCACCTGGCCTTTATCCACCACGATGATCTTGTCCACCACCTGCAGCACAGCGGGCCTGTGCGTTGCCACAACCAGGGTGCGCCCCGGCGCAAGCTTGCGCAACCGCGCGATCACATCGCGCTCGGCCACATCATCCAGCGCCGCCGTAGGTTCATCCAGCAATAGCACCCGCGGCTGACGCAACAGCAGGCGCGCCAGCAACAGGCTCTGGCGCTGCCCTCCCGATAGGCCCAAGCCCCCCTCCATCACCATGTGATCCAGGCCGGTAGGCAAGGTCTGTACAAAGGACCAGGCACCCGCATCCAGCAACGCGGTCATCAGCTCCCCATCGCTGGCATGGGGCGCGCCCAGCAGCAGGTTCTCACGCAAGGAACCATAGAACAGACGCGCATTCTGGGTCAGCAAGCTCACGTCACGGCGCAGGTCGGCCGGGTCAATGTGGGCCAAGGCCACGCTGTCCAGCAGCACCCGTCCGGCCATCGGCTCAATCAGACCCGACAGAGCCTGCAGCAGCGTCGACTTGCCCGCACCGTTGCGCCCCAGGATGGCGATGCGCTCACCGGCCGCAATCTGCAGTTGCTTGACCTGAAGCGCGGGGGTCTTGCCGTCATAGCTGAACACGGCTTCGCTGAAATCGTAGCGCCCCTCAATGACGGGGCGGTGGATGCGGCTGCCGTCCTCGGCGTGATCCACGGGCAGGCGCATGAGTTGATCCAGCCCGTCACTGGCCATCTTGGCCTGCTGCCAGCGGTTGAGCACGCCCGTCACGCTGGACAAGGGAGCCAGCATGCGGCTGACCAGGATGGAGGATGCGACCAGCACGCCGGTGCTCATCTCGCCGCGCATCACCTGGGGTGCGCCGAAGAACACCACAAAAGCAAAAGCGCTGCCCTGCACCGTCTGCATCCAGTTGCTCAGACCATGCAGAAGCGCTCGCAGCTTCAGACCTGCCTCGGCGTTCACTGCGTTGAAGTGGTTCCACTGATTCTGAAAGCGCGGCTCGGCCTGCAGCAGCTTGATGTCCTCAATGCCCTGCACGGTCTCCACCAGCATCGCGTTGCGCAGCGCCGATTCGCGCATGCTGGCCTGGGCCAGGTTGCGCAGGCGCTTTTGCGCCAACAGACTGGGCGCCAGCAGCAGGACAAAAGCTGCCAATGGCACCCAGACCAATGCGCCTGCGATCATCCAGAAGATGAAGCAGAACAGCAGAAAGAAAGGCAGATCGGCCACCGCAGCGGCCGTGGTGGAGGTCAGCATCTCGCGCACCGGCTCCAGTTCTCGGATCTGAGCCACGAAAGTGCCCGTGGCACGTGGGCGGGCGCTGCTCTTCACGCGCAGCGCATGACCGAAGACGCGATCCGAAATGCGCAGGTCTGCCCGCTTGCCCAGCATGTCGGTAATGTGCATTCGCGCCGAGCGCATGGCCCAGGCAAATGCGATGGACAGCAAGACTCCGCCGAACAGCACGTACAGTGTAGGCTCGGACTGGGACGGAACCACGCGGTCATAAACCTGCATGGAGAACAGAATGCCGCCCAGTGCCATCAGATTGGTGATGAACGAGGCCAGCAGAATGTGGCAGTAGGGTCTCAGGTCGGCAAACACAATGTCGCGCAACCAATGACTCTCCACCGGGCGCAGGTAGCCGTCCACGCGCGAATCGGGGGCAGACTGCAGCGGACGCAGCACCGCCATCACCTCCACCTCGGACTGCAACTCGGCTGGCGTGTACGTGCTCTCACCACCCTCGTCGCCGCTCAGCAACAGGCGCAGGCCGTCTTCGGCCAGCGCCGTGACGACAGCCACCTGCCCACCGCGCAGTTGCAGAACCAGGGGCAAGCGCCAGGCCGTGAGCCGCTGCAGGTCTGGAGCCACCTCGGTCACGGTCAAGCCCGCCTGCCTGGCCATCTGACGTATGCATTGACGTAGGTCCTCGGCCGACAGCTCGCCATCAGCCGCCCAGGCCGCATGCACACACAGACGTTCACGCGAGGTGTCGATCTGATAATGCGCGGCCACAGCCAGTATCGCTTCCAGCCATCCCTGCATGAGTAGCGACTGCGGCCCGGCACCAGCCGGCCTCCGATGACCCTGATTCATCGACTCGTTCATCGCATCACTCCTTGGCTCGCATCCCGGAACCGGGTATCGAGCGAAAACTCATCCGCCAACCGTCCGCTCTGGTACCAGCACTCCACAGCCAGCCTCTGCAGGTCATGGGCGTTGTCCACCTGCTCGAATCGTGCGCCGTGGTATTCCTGCTCGGCATTGAGCAGATCCAGCAGCGAGCGTGTGCCCAATTGCAGGTATTGCTCACGGTACAGATCACGCGTGATGCGGATGCTGGAGATACGCTCGTCCACCACCGGCTGACGCTCCCGTAAGCCCAGGCTCTGGTCCTGTGCATCACGCAGCGACTGCCGAGCCTGGAGCTCGGCGTTGGCCACCGCCGCGTCTGCAGCCTCCAGCGCGTACCCTGCTGCGCGCTGACGGGCCTGGTTACGCCCTCCCTCGAAAAGCGGTGCCGATACATTGAACATCACGCGCATATCCAGATCAGGGTAGCCAGCCGGGCGCGAGGCAGCGGTAAGCCCGCGCGAGGCTGAGCCATCCACCGAGAGCGTAGGCATCAGTTGTGCGTCAGCGGCCTTCAACTCGGCCAGGGCCAGCGTCCGCTGGCCCTGGGCTCGGCGCACCGCCGCCGTGGGCACCACCTGCGCAGCAGTGCAGGCCCGGGGCAGGGCATCCGGCATACCGCTATTTCCTGCACTCACGGCGGGTGGCGCCTGCAATCCGGTCAGAGTCATCAGCCGCGCCTGCCAGCGGCGCGCCTGCGCTTCGTAATTGATCAGCTGGCCGCGTGCACCATCCATGCGCGACTGTGCCTGCATAAAGTCCGAACGGGTGCTGGCACCTTTGACCTGACGCTCCCGCGCCAGCTCCGCCAGCGCACCCACACCCTCCAGCTGACTTTTCGCAATCGCAACCATGGCCTGCTGGCGGCGCAGCTCCACCCAGGCTTGCGCTGCCTCGCGCGCCACATCGTCCGTGGACAGATACAGCTGCGCCTGAGCAACCTCGATACCCGCCTCGGCCTGCTTCACAGCGCTGTCCACCTTGCCGAAGTCATACAGCATCTGCGATACCGAAACGCTGGCGTCATACACGCGCCGCGAGGTATAGGGATAGACATCGCGATTGTTTACCTGTGCACCCACCCCGCCCTTGACCTGCGGGTAATAGCCCGCGCGGGCCGAAGCCACGCCCTCATCCGCTCCCTGCAATTGCCCCTGCGCCGTACGCACGGCAGGGTGCCATGCCACGGCAGCCTGCACCGCTGCACGCATATCCATGGCTTGGCCCGCAGCAGCATTGGCCCACCCCGCTGCACAAGCCAGCGCGACCGCTGCGGCAACCTGCTGCATGAATTTGGACTTGATCGACATATCCATCGCTATCGCTATTTCTCAGCTTGGCATCGCGGCACCATGGCGCGATCACCGTTCCGCGTCGCGGCATCCAGCCTGCGACACAGCTTGTTTGTTTTTCTTGTTTGCTCTTGCTTACATAGCTGACTTCGCATTCAGTACGGCGTTTCAAGCATGTTTAATGCTAAAAACTCCGTACTTCATGCGCTGGCAGCTATCAAGTTTGATAAGCCATCAAACATGCACCGGCTGGTGCAGCTCTTCCTCGGGCAAAGGAGCTGGCATATACAAGGCAAGGTCCTGTGATACAGCGGCAGGAGCAGCAGCGGCTGCAGGAGCTTGCGCCGAGTCCAGGCCACCGATCTCAGCTGCAGCCCCGTCCTTGGACTGCAGCACATCGTGCAGCGCAGGCAGCGTCGCAGCAGGCTCGTCCGCATCCGTATGCAGTGCATCGAGATGCTCCAGGTCCAGGCTCATGGCCATCAACGGCGACGCATACGCAGGCTTGGGGCCGGGATCGCCACCGTCGTAGACCACCTTCACATCCTTGACAGTCGATGCCTGATCGCCATCTCCGTCCTGGATGGTGTAGCCAAAACGATCCCAGTAGGAAGCCAGCGCCTTGCCCTCATAGATGAACTTGGCCGTATCGAACTCCACAGTCAACGAGCCACCTGCGGCTGTCTTGATGGTGATGATGTGCTTGGCTGCGTCATAGGTATAGGTTCCCGAGGCCGGGTTGCCCGTCACCTGCAGAGCCTCTCCGGGCAAATAGGTATAGGTGACGCCGTCGACCTCCAGCACATTGACAAAACCGCCGTCCGCTCCAAAACCTTCCACGGTGCTGTCGAGCTCGCCGCGCAGCGAGCCCTCCTGCCTGGGCAGCTGGATCAGGTTCTGCAGCGTGGAATTCAGCTCTGCCGCCGAAGTGGCCAGAACCACTGCGTTCTCCGATCCCGCCGCACCGTTGTAGGCGATGGGATCGATATTCGGGACATCGCCCGTCTGGATACCGCCGAAGCCCACACCCACGGAATTGATGTGGTTGGTCGTCAGAAAGCCTTCCCACTGCCCCTGCAGGGTTGCGTTAACGCTCTGCCCGGAAGAAGGTACACCATCGGTGATGAAGTACGAAACGTTCTGCACCCCCTCACCGGTTAGCTTGCCCACATTGTCGGCGAAGCCATTGGCCCCCATCGCGGCGTTGAGGGCGGCGGTATAGGGCGTGCCACCAGTCGCTGTCAGACCATTGATGACAGCGATCGCCGTTGCGGCACTCATCCAGGTGGCCTGGGCATTGGCCGAGGAACCATTGAAAGTCACCAGCTTGACCGCCACATCGCCGTACTCGTCGTACTTTTTGATCAGATCTTCAAGCGCCTTCTTGGCCAGATTCAGGCGATTGTTCGGATTATTGGGAAGCTGTGTATTGCCGCTGCCCACGTAGTTCATGCTGCCCGACAGGTCAAGCACGATCATCACATTGGTCTGCAGCTTGGCCAGGTTGATCGCCAACTCGGCGTCATCGCTGAGCGCCGGCACATCGTCCTTGACCTCCACAGTGAACCCGATCTCGCTGTCCTGCTTGCCATCGTGAACAATGGCTTTGAAATCCAGATCCAGCTTGTTTTCACCGCTGCCCGTCGCATGGTCCACAGGGCCTTTGAGGGTGACCGTGTAGCTAGCCTCGTACTTGCCACCAACCTCGTTCAGGGCTCCGACCTTGACGGTCATGACCTCCTTGGCACCAGCCATGCCGGTCAGCGTGCTGGAGCTGGCATCCCAGCTCCAGGTCACCGCCACGCCGCCCGAAGTGATGCTGCCGTCCGCTGGGCCCTCAATCTCCAGCGAGAAGGTGTTGATGTCTGGAGTCTTGTCCGCATCGGTAAAGGTGATCTTGCCCGCGGCGGTGGTTGTGCTGCTCGGGTCATCCTTGATGCCTCCGACCAGCGCCTCCTCCGCAACATGCAATAACTTGTCTTCGGGCTCAATCACCAACACCGGGGCGTTGTCGTTCAGGTCCTTTTCCCTGAGCGTGACAGTGACTTCGGTCTTTCCGCCCTCGTTGTCGGTCGCCACCACAGTAATCGTCTGGCTATTGCTGCCTTGCTCGAAGTCATTGGCTTGAGACGCCGCTCCTGCCGCTGTCAACGTGATCTCACCAGTCGTCGCATCAATCGCATACCAGCCATTGGGGTCGCTGTCCGGATCGATGCTGTAGCTCACCAATGTGCTGTCGGCATCGGTAGCCTTCACCTGGCCCAGCAATTGGCCGGCAGCGCTGTTCTCGTCGTACTCGAAGCTATAGCTCGTCACGGGCGGTTCGCCCGGATCGCCTGGATCGACAAACACCGGCGGCTGGCTCACCGTCACGGTGACATCAGCCGTCTCGGGCGTGCCGCTATCGGTCCGGGCCGTGTAGCTGAAGCTGGCATCGCCGCTGAAGCCAGCGGCTGGTGTGAACTCCAGCTTGCCGCCCACCAGCTTGACGCTGCCGTCGGCCACAGCCACGGTGCCGCCTTCGGCGATGGCGCTGCCGTTGACGTGGGTGATGTGCTGGTTCTGCCCTTCAAACAGGTCGTTGCCCAGCACATCGATGGTGACGGACTTCTCGAAGCCGGTCGTGGCAGCATCGTCGAACGCATCCTGCTCGGGCGTGACGTTGACCGTCACCGTAGTCGTGGTCTTGCCGCCCTTGCCGTCATCGAGTTCGATAGTGAAGCTGTCCGAGCCGCTCCAGTCCTTGTTGGGCGTGTAGCTGTAGCTGCCGTCCGGGTTCACCGTCACGCTGCCATGGCCGGGATCGCTCTTCTTGGTATAGGTGATGGTGTTGCCATCGGCGTCGGTGCCCGTGACCTTGCCGTTGATGCTAGTCTGGTCTTCGGTGCCGGTGACGGTGTACTGGCCCGTGGCCGGATCGAAGCTCTGGCCGGGGACATAGTCCGGGTCGCCGGGGTTGAGCCCTTCGTTGGGGTCGATGGGTTCGGGCAGCTGATTGGCTGCCACGGTCACGGTGACGTTGGCCTGCTCGGGCGTGCCGCCATCGGTCTGCGCCGTGTAGCTGAACGTGGCATCGCCGCTGAAGCCGTCCGCTGGTGTGAACACCAGTTGGCCACCCACCAGCTTGACGCTGCCGTCGGCCACGACCACGGTGCCGCCTTCGGCAATGGCGCTGCCGTTGACGTGGGTGATCTTGACGTTGCTGCCTTCGAATGCATCATTTCCCAGTACGTCAATGGTCACGGTCTTCTCAAAACCCGTGCTCGCCGTGTCGTCGAACGCATCCTGCTCGGGCGTGACGTTGACCGTCACCGTGGTCGTGGTCTTGCCGCCCTTGCCGTCATCGAGTTCGATGGTGAAGCTGTCCGAGCCGCTCCAGTCCTTGTTCGGCGTGTAGCTGTAGCTGCCGTCCGGGTTCACCGTCACGCTGCCATGGCCGGGGTCGCT
>Ga0209370_1000479_pt1 | contig 53135 bp, 46 predicted proteins | sample AgamicAtPrz_FD_187164 | JGI IMG/M metagenome (GOLD analysis project Ga0209370, IMG submission 187164) | Agave microbial communities from Guanajuato, Mexico - At.P.rz (SPAdes) (version 2) | ecosystem: Host-associated > Plants > Phyllosphere > Phylloplane/Leaf | place: Guanajuato, Mexico...
TGTTACGCTTTTCACGGATCCAGAACTGAGAGATAACCGACAGGTTAACAAAGGTGAACGCCACCAGCGCACCGAAGTTAATCAGCGCCGTTGCCATCACCAGGTCAAAGTTAATCGCCAGAAGCGCAATGGCACCGACCAGGATGATGTTCATTGCCGGGGTACGCCAGGTTGGATGAACGTAGCCGAAGAAGCTTTTCGGGAATACGCCATCGCGGCCCATCACGTACATCAGACGCGCAACGCCTGCATGCGCGGCCATACCGGACGCCAGTACGGTAATGGTGGAGAAGATCAGCGCGCCAACCTGGAACGCTTTACCCGCCACATAGAGCATGATTTCCGGCTGAGACGCATCCGGATCCTTGAAGCGGGAGATATCCGGGAAGTACAGCTGCAGGAAATAGGTCGAGAAAATAAAGATCAGACCGCCAATCAGCGCCGTCAGGAAGATGGCGCGAGGGATCACGCGCTCTGCGTCTTTCGTTTCTTCAGACAGGTTGCTGATGCCGTCAAAACCGGTAAAGGAGAAGCACAGAATGGTTGCCCCGGTAATCATCGGGATCACATGGGCATCACCAGACCAGAACGGCTTGCTGCTCGCCAGAGTGCCGGCGCCTTCGCCGTGGAACACACCGTAAATCACCATGCCAAGAATAACGGCAATCAGGACAACCTGAAGGACGACGATCACGGAGTTAAAGTTGGCAACGGACTTAATGCTGCGCAGGTTAAAGGCGGTCATAAAGGCTACCAGCGCCACGACGAACATCCAGGATGGAATCGACGGCACCAGCGCTTCAAAATAAATTTTTGCCAGCAGAATGTTGATCATCGGCGCGAACAGATAGTCGAGCAGCGAAGACCAGCCCACCATAAAGCCAACTGTCGGGCTGATGGATTTCTGGGCATAGGTGTAGGCGGAACCAGCAGACGGATAGCGACGCACCAGTTTACCGTAGCTCAGCGCGGTAAAGAGGATTGCAATCAGCGCGAAGCCATAAGCCGTCGGCACATGACCGTCTGTGAGGCCTGATACGATACCGAATGTATCGAACAGCGTCATCGGTTGCATATAGGCAAGGCCCATCATAACAACCGGAATCAACGTAAGCGTTTTACGTAATTCCACGCGAGAGGTGTTTGGAGTTGCGTTATGCGACATAGTTATTCTCCTTTACGGTGATAACCGCCACGTAAGCGAAAAATTGCCCCATTTCTTTCTTCCTCAGCGACAACAACTGTCGGATTTTAGTAAATATCTATCCGGTACGAAGCCCGGCCTCTTGGTTTTTAGTTTCGTTTCGTACATGCAAAAAAAAATAACCGACGCCTTTTATATCGTCGATTATTCATTTGGTTGCAGCGGCCGCATTTTGCCCCACATCGGATACAAAAGGCAATACTTTGCAAAGCATGGGACAATTTTCTTTTTACTAACTGGCTGATTTCTGGACGTCGGGCTGAGAGTAAACGGCGGCGATAGCACTATTTGCTAAAATCTCGTCTCGCCACCAGGCGCTTGCAAGCCCGGCAGTTTGTTCATTCCAGCCTACCCACACCGATTCATTACTGCTTTGAGCAAGTACCTGTTTTTCAACAAGCGCGCCGCTGTCAATAAACCGCTGCGCCAGATAGCGCGGTAAATAGCCGCAGCCCAGGCCGCTTATTTGCAGTTCCAGCTTGGTTTTAAAGTCGAAAACGGTAATGGCCTCCTGCTCATCAAGTAGCTGCGAGGAGACCGAGCATTCCGGACGAGAGCTGTCCCCGACCACGATGGCGCGGTAGCCTTTAATCACGCGACGGTTAAGCGGCTCGGGTTCCTGAGCCAGCGGGTGATGGGGCGCCACGGCAAATACCTGCTCCAGCACGCCCAGCCGGGCAAAACCAAAATCACTCAGCTGGGGAGGCTCATGGAGTGCACCGACGAAAATGTCCGCCCTGCCCTGCGTTAAGGCATCCCAGGAGCCACCCAGCACGCCGTTGATAAAGATAAGCCGGGTCACGCTGTGGTGTTGATAGAAGGCTTCAATCAGCGGCGTCAGGAGAGAAAACGGAAAAGTATCATCCACGCCAATAACCAGCTCGTTTTCCCAACCCTGATGAAGCTTTACGGCCTGTTTTTCGAGCTCACGAACGGTATGGAGGACTTCGCGGCCTTTTTCCAGCAGCATCTGTCCGGTACGGGTGAAACGTGCGCGGTGTCCGGAGCGATCGAGGATCTGAATATTGAGATCGCTCTCCAGTTTTTGAACGGTATAGCTCAGCGCAGATGGGGTTTTGTAGAGCTTTGCTGACGCAGCGGCAAAGCTCCCCTCTTTTTCCAGAGCATCCAGAATAATAAGAACATCCAGCAGCGGTTTCATGCTCGCCCCCCTTCTGGTGCGCGATCGTCTCCGCTGCGGGTCTTATTCCATGGGCATCACCAGCGGATCGGGATACTGATACTCAAACCCCAGCTCATGACAAATGCGATTGCCATCAACAATTTTGCCTTTACTGTCATCCTTTGCCTCACCGAAAACCGGCGCCGCCAGGCCCAGCTGACGTGCCATCAGCGGGTAAAACGTGCTGCGTGCCGGATGAGAAGGTGCACATATATTATAGATGTGTCCACCTTTCGGAGCCTGTAAGAGTAGCTCAATCGCGCCTACAACATCGTCAAGATGTACAAGATTGACGACATGCTGGCCGTCGGGCGCAGACTTCCCGGCAAAAAAGCGTCCTGGATGGCGGCCAGGGCCCACCAGCCCCGCCAGACGTACGATATCGACCTGCGTGCCGGGAAGATTATGCAGCCAGTCTTCCAGCTCTTTCAGAACCTGACCGCTCGCCGTCACGGGACGGCGCTCTGAAGTCTCCTTAACAACGCCCTCAACTTCGCCATACACCGACGTCGAGCTGGTAAAAATGATGCGCGGAACATGGTGCGCCAGCGCGCTGTCGACGATCTCCTGCATCGCCTGCAGATAAAACGACTCGCCCGGGCCACTGCGCCGCGCGGGGAGCGTGATCACCAGCGCATCGACGTTCATCAGCGTGTCCAGATCGTCAGCATCACACACCAGCTCCGGTTCAAGGCGCAGCTCAACGCCATCAATACCGCACATGCGCGCTGCCTCTACCCCATCCGCCGTGGTTTTGCTCCCGGTCACCTGCCAGCCTTTCGCGGCTAATGACATCGCCAGCGGCATTCCCAGCCACCCTAAACCGACAATCGCGACCTTTTTCATGCGAATTCTCCTGACTCTCACTCGTCTTTTATAAGGCTACGCCAGCCCGGCAGAACACACAATTCATAGCATCAATATGAAATGAATTAATGATCAAAAAAAGCCCTTGCAATATGTCGTACAACTGGTTTAGGTTAAAAGACATCAAATGAATAAGCATTCATCGAGAATTTATATGACACGCGTTCAATTTAAACACCACCATCATCACCATCATCCTGACTAGTCTTTCAGGCGATGTGTGCTGGAAGACGTTTGGATCTTCCAGTGGTGCATGAACGCATGAAAAAGCCCCCGGAAGATCTTCTTCCGGGGGCTTTTTTTTGGACCAAATTCAGACAGGTTAAAACAGGTTAACGAGGAATAAAGAATGTTAGATAACTCACGTTTACGCATAGCTATTCAAAAATCAGGCCGTTTGAGTGACGATTCACGCGAACTGCTGGCCCGCTGCGGGATTAAAATTAACCTGCACACCCAGCGCCTGATTGCTCTGGCTGAAAACATGCCCATCGACATTCTGCGCGTGCGTGATGACGATATTCCCGGCCTGGTCATGGATGGCGTCGTTGACCTCGGCATTATCGGGGAAAACGTGCTGGAAGAAGAGCTGCTGACCCGCCGCGCGCAGGGCGAAGATCCGCGTTACTTCACCCTGCGTCGTCTGGACTTCGGCGGCTGCCGCCTGTCGCTGGCTACGCCGGTTGACGAAGCGTGGGACGGCCCGGCCGCGCTGAACGGCAAACGTATCGCCACCTCTTACCCTCACCTGTTAAAGCGTTATCTCGACCAGAAAGGCGTGCAGTTTAAATCCTGCCTGCTGAACGGCTCCGTTGAAGTGGCGCCGCGTGCGGGTCTGGCGGACGCCATCTGTGACCTCGTCTCTACCGGCGCGACGCTGGAAGCCAACGGTCTGCGCGAAGTGGAAGTGATCTACCGCTCTAAAGCGTGCCTGATTCAGCGCGACGGCGACATGGCCGACGCCAAGCAGCAGCTGATCGACAAGCTGCTGACCCGCATTCAGGGCGTGATTCAGGCTCGTGAGTCCAAATACATCATGATGCACGCCCCAACCGAGCGTCTGGATGAAGTGATTGCCCTGCTGCCGGGCGCTGAGCGTCCAACCATCCTGCCGCTGGCGGGCGATCAGCAGCGCGTGGCGATGCACATGGTGAGCAGCGAAACCCTGTTCTGGGAAACCATGGAAAAACTGAAGGCGCTGGGCGCAAGCTCCATCCTGGTGCTGCCTATTGAGAAGATGATGGAGTAATGGCCATGAGCTTTAACACAATCATCGACTGGAATACCTGTAGCGACGCACAGCAGCGCGAGCTACTGATGCGCCCGGCGATTTCCGCCTCTGAGAGCATCTCACGCACCGTGGCGGAGATCCTGGATAACGTCAAAGCCCGTGGCGATGACGCGCTGCGTGAATACAGCGCGAAGTTTGACAAGACGGAAGTCGGTGCATTACAGGTTACCGAGCAGGAAATCATTGATGCCAGCAATCGTCTGGGTGACGATATCAAGCAGGCGATGGCCGTCGCGGTGAAAAACATTGATACCTTCCACACCGCGCAAAAGCTGCAGACCGTGGATGTCGAAACCCTGCCCGGCGTGCGTTGTCAGCAGGTCACGCGCCCGGTTGCGTCCGTTGGCCTCTATATCCCTGGCGGCTCTGCCCCGCTTTTCTCCACCGTACTGATGCTGGCGACACCCGCGCGAATTGCCGGGTGTCAGAAAGTGGTGCTGTGCTCACCGCCACCGATTGCCGACGAGATCCTCTATGCGGCGAAGCTCTGCGGCGTGCAGGCGGTCTATAAAGTGGGCGGCGCGCAGGCGATTTCGGCACTGGCGTTCGGCACGGAATCCATTCCGAAGGTCGACAAAATTTTTGGCCCGGGCAATGCGTACGTGACCGAAGCCAAGCGACAGGTCAGCCAGCGTCTGGACGGCGCGGCCATCGATATGCCTGCCGGCCCGTCTGAAGTGCTGGTGATTGCCGACAGCGGCGCAACGCCGGACTTCGTGGCCTCCGACCTGCTTTCTCAGGCGGAACACGGCCCGGACTCGCAGGTCATCCTGCTGACGCCGGACGCCGATATGGCGAAACGCGTGGGCGAAGCCGTTGAGCGCCAGCTTGCCGACCTGCCCCGCGCCGACACGGCACGTCAGGCGCTAGCGGCCAGCCGCCTCATTGTGGCGCGCGACCTGGACCAGTGTATTACCATCTCCAACCAGTACGGCCCGGAGCACCTGATCATTCAGACCCGCAACGCGCGCGATCTGGTTGACAGCATTACCAGCGCGGGCTCGGTGTTCCTCGGCGACTGGTCACCGGAGTCCGCGGGCGATTACGCCTCCGGCACCAACCACGTGCTGCCCACGTATGGCTACACCTCAACCTGTTCGAGCCTGGGCCTGGCGGATTTCCAGAAACGCATGACCGTGCAGGAGCTCTCCCGCGAAGGGTTTGCGTCACTGGCGTCTACTATTGAAACCCTGGCTGCCGCCGAGCGGCTGACCGCCCACAAAAATGCCGTTACGCTGCGCGTTGCAGCCCTGAAGGAGCAAGCATGAACATTGAAGAGTTAGCCCGCGAAAATGTCCGTCGCCTGACGCCTTACCAGTCGGCGCGTCGTCTGGGCGGTAAAGGGGATGTCTGGCTGAACGCCAACGAATTCCCGACGGCGGTGCAGTTTGAACTGTCGCAGCAAACGCTGAACCGCTATCCGGAGTGTCAGCCAAAGGCCGTTATTGAAAACTACGCGCAGTACGCGGGCGTGAAGCCAGAGCAGGTGCTGGTCAGCCGCGGCGCGGATGAGGGCATTGAACTGCTGATCCGCGCCTTCTGCGAGCCGGGCAAAGACGCGGTGATGTACTGCCAGCCTACCTACGGCATGTACAGCGTCAGCGCGGAAACCTTCGGCGTAGCGTGCCGCAACGTGCAGGCGCTGGAGAACTGGCAGCTGGATTTGCAGGGCATTGCCGACAATCTCGATGGTGTAAAAGTGGTATTTGTCTGTAGCCCGAACAACCCGACCGGACAGATTATCAACCCGCAGGATATCCGCACCCTGCTGGAGATGACGCGCGGTAAAGCGCTGGTGGTTGCCGACGAAGCCTACATCGAGTTCTGCCCCCAGGCGACGCTGGCAGGCTGGCTGGAAAAGTATCCGCACCTGGTGGTGCTGCGTACGCTGTCGAAAGCCTATGCCCTTGCGGGTCTGCGCTGCGGATTCACCCTGGCAAATAAAGAGGTCATCAACCTGCTGCTGAAAGTGATCGCCCCGTACCCGCTCTCAACGCCGGTTGCCGATATTGCGGCACAGGCGCTGACGCCACAGGGGATCAACGCGATGCGCGAGCGCGTGGCGCAAATCCTGGAGGAACGTCAATATCTGGTGACCGCCCTGAAGGACATCCCTTGCGTGGAGCAGGTATTCGACTCGGAAACTAACTACATCCTGGTGCGCTTCACCGCATCGAGTGCCGTATTTAAATCTTTATGGGATCAGGGCATTATCTTACGAGACCAGAATAAACAACCTTCTCTGAGCGGCTGCCTGCGCATTACCGTAGGCACCCATGCAGAGAGCCAGCGCGTGATTGACGCCCTGAAAGCGGAGAAAGTATGACCCAGAAGATCCTTTTCATCGATCGTGACGGCACCCTTATTTCGGAGCCACCAGCCGATTTTCAGGTCGACCGATTCGACAAGCTGGCTTTTGAACCGGACGTGATCCCGGTGCTGCTTAAGCTGCAAAAAGCAGGCTTTAAGCTGGTGATGATCACCAACCAGGATGGTCTGGGTACCGACAGCTTCCCGCAGGCGGACTTTGACGGCCCGCATAATCTGATGATGCAGGTGCTGACCTCTCAGGGCGTGGTATTTGATGAAGTGCTGATTTGCCCGCACATGCCGGCCGACGAGTGCGACTGCCGTAAGCCAAAGGTGAAGCTGGTAGAGCGCTTCCTGGCTGAGGATGCGCTGGATAAAACCAACAGCTATGTCATCGGCGATCGCATCACCGATATCACGCTGGCGGAAAATATGGGCATCGCGGGGCTGCGCTACGACCGCAACAACCTGAACTGGGCGAAGATTGGCGAGCAGCTCACAAAACGCGACCGCTATTCCCACGTAGAGCGCAACACCAAAGAGACGCAGATTGATGTGAAGGTCTGGCTGGACCGTGAAGGCGGCAGCAAGATCCACACCGGCGTCGGTTTCTTCGATCACATGCTGGACCAGATTGCCACCCACGGCGGTTTCCGGATGGAAATTACGGTAAAAGGCGATCTCTACATAGACGATCACCACACCGTGGAAGATACCGGTCTGGCGCTGGGTGAAGCTCTGAAGCTGGCGCTCGGCGACAAGCGCGGCATTAACCGTTTCGGCTTTGTCCTGCCGATGGACGAGTGTCTGGCGCGCTGCGCGATGGACATCTCCGGCCGTCCGCACCTGGAATACAAAGCTGATTTCACCTACCAGCGCGTGGGCGATCTGAGCACCGAAATGGTGGAGCATTTCTTCCGCTCCTTGTCCTACACCATGGGCCTGACGCTGCACCTGAAGACCAAGGGCAAGAACGACCACCACCGCGTGGAGAGTCTCTTTAAAGCCTTTGGCCGTACCCTGCGCCAGGCAATTCGCGTGGAAGGTGACGCCCTGCCTTCATCGAAAGGAGTGCTGTAATGAACGTGGTCATTCTGGATACCGGATGCGCCAACCTGAACTCCGTCAAATCGGCGATTGCGCGCCACGGCTATGAGCCGGTGGTAAGCCGCGACCCGGACGTGGTGCTGCGCGCCGACAAACTCTTTTTACCGGGCGTGGGCACCGCGCAGGCGGCGATGGATCAGATTCGCGAACGCGAGCTGGTCGACCTGATCAAAGCCTGTACCCAACCGGTACTGGGCATTTGTCTGGGCATGCAGATCCTGGGCCGCCGCAGCGAAGAGAGCAACGGCGTTGACCTGCTGGGCATTATTGATGAAGACGTGCCGAAAATGACCGATCGCGGCCTGCCTCTGCCGCATATGGGCTGGAACCGCGTCTACGCCAAAGCGGGCGACCGGCTGTTTCGCGGCATCGAAGACGGCGCGTATTTTTACTTCGTGCACAGCTACGCCATGCCGGTGAACGTGAATACGATCGCCCAGTGCACCTACGGCGAGGCGTTTACGGCGGCCGTACAGAAAGATAATTTCTTCGGCGTGCAGTTTCACCCGGAGCGCTCTGGCGCCGCTGGCGCGCAGCTGCTGAAAAACTTCCTGGAGATGTGATGATTATTCCCGCGTTAGATTTAATTGACGGTACGGTTGTCCGTCTGCATCAGGGCGATTACGGCCAGCAGCGCGACTACGGAAACGACCCGCTGCCGCGTCTGCAGGATTATGCCGCCCAGGGTGCGCAGGTACTGCACCTGGTGGATTTGACGGGCGCGAAAGATCCGGCGAAGCGCCAGATCCCACTGCTTAAACAACTTGTTGCGGGTGTTGATGTGCCCGTCCAGGTCGGCGGCGGCGTGCGTACGGAAGATGACGTCGCGGCGCTGCTGGACGCTGGCGTGGCCCGCGTGGTGGTGGGCTCAACCGCCGTGAAAGATCCTGAGACGGTGAAAGGCTGGTTCCGCCGCTTTGGTGCCGATGCCCTGGTGCTGGCGCTGGACGTGCGTATTGACGAACAGGGTAATAAGCAGGTGGCCGTTAGCGGCTGGCAGGAAAACTCCGGCGTGACGCTGGAAGAGCTGGTCGATATTTATCTGCCCGTTGGTCTGAAGCACGTGTTGTGTACGGACATCTCCCGCGACGGGACGCTGGCGGGCTCCAACGTCTCGCTGTATGAAGAGGTCTGTGCGCGTTATCCGCAGGTGGCGTTCCAGTCTTCGGGCGGTATCGGTGATATCGGTGACGTGGCCGCGCTGCGCGGTACCGGTGTGAAGGGTGTGATTGTGGGTCGGGCCCTGCTGGAAGGTAAATTTACTGTGACGGAGGCGATTCAATGCTGGCAAAACGGATAATCCCCTGCCTGGACGTACGCGATGGTCAGGTCGTGAAAGGCGTGCAGTTCCGCAACCACGAGATCATTGGCGACATCGTCCCGCTGGCAAAACGCTATGCCGATGAAGGCGCCGACGAGCTGGTCTTTTACGACATCACCGCCTCCAGCGATGGCCGCGTGGTCGATAAAAGCTGGGTGGCACGCGTGGCGGAAGTGATCGACATTCCGTTCTGCGTGGCGGGCGGTATTAAATCCGCTGACGACGCCGCCAAAATTCTCTCGTTTGGCGCCGACAAGATTTCGATTAACTCCCCTGCCCTGGCCGACCCGGAGCTGATCACCCGCCTCGCCGATCGTTTTGGGGTGCAGTGTATTGTGGTTGGGATCGACACCTGGTATGACGCCGCAACGGGTAAGTACCACGTGAACCAGTACACCGGAGATGAAAGCCGCACGCGCGTGACGCAGTGGGAAACGCTCGACTGGGTGCAGGAAGTGCAAAAGCGTGGCGCGGGTGAAATTGTCCTCAACATGATGAACCAGGACGGCGTGCGTAACGGGTATGACCTCGAGCAGCTGAAAAAAGTCCGTGCGGTCTGCCACGTTCCGCTGATCGCCTCCGGCGGCGCGGGCACCATGGAACACTTTCTTGAAGCGTTCCGCGATGCGAACGTGGACGGCGCGCTGGCCGCGTCCGTGTTCCACAAACAGATTATTAATATTGGTGAGTTAAAAACGTACCTGGCCGACCAGGGCGTGGAGATCAGGGTATGTTAACAGAGCAACAACAGGCGCAGCTGGACTGGGAAAAAACGGACGGATTACTGCCGGTGGTTGTCCAGCATGCCGTCTCAGGCGAAGTGTTGATGCTGGGGTATATGAACCAGGACGCGCTGGCGAAAACGATCGACAGCGGCAAAGTGACCTTCTACTCCCGCACGAAACAGCGCCTGTGGACCAAAGGCGAGACCTCGGGTCATTTCCTGAATGCAGTGAGCATAACGCCTGACTGCGATAACGACACCCTGCTGGTGCTGGCAAACCCAATCGGCCCAACCTGCCATAAGGGCACCAGCAGCTGCTTCGGCGAGGCGAGCCACCAGTGGTTGTTCCTGTATCAACTGGAACAGCTGCTGGCAGAGCGTAAAACGGCGGATCCTGAAAGTTCCTACACCGCGAAGCTGTACGCCAGCGGAACCAAGCGCATCGCACAGAAGGTAGGAGAAGAAGGCGTTGAGACCGCGCTGGCCGCGACCGTGCATGACCGCGAGGAGCTGACGAATGAAGCGTCTGATTTGATGTATCACCTGCTGGTGCTGCTGCAGGATCAGGAGCTGGATTTGACGGCGGTGATTGAAAATCTTCGCAAACGTCACAAATAAAAAAACCGGGGAATATCCCCGGTTTTTTTAATCTGCAAATCAGACTTTTGGTTTGTAGTTGCGCAATGCGTTGCGGCCAAGCACAAAACCGGAACCAAGCAACCCGCCCAGCAGTACAGCAAGAATAAGAGTAATTGCTTTTTTCGGGCTGTCACGACGCACAGGGAGTTCCGGCTTCATGACATAACGGTAAACGTGGATCGTGTCTGGGTTAACGCTCAGATTCTGGATGTCCAGCAGATTTCGCCTGGTCTGGTAATAAGCTCTGGGAAAGACCAACGGGAGAGAAGCTTCGTTGTCAATCATTGATTTCAGCCCCTCACTTCCCAGCAGGAACATCGTTTCCTGAGTCACTTCCTGGGTTTGCTGAAGCTGAGGCGAGGTAATTTTCGCCGCTTCTGCGTTCTTCAACGCCTCAGCAATCTGTTTGATACGCAGATCCTTCTGCTCCTGAGCGACCTTCTCCTGGTTTTTCAGAGAATCATTCAGGGTTTTTATCTGCGCTTTGATGTTGTCAGTAAGGTCAGCGGCGAGTTCTTTTGCCGTTTGCTCATCAACCTGCTGAATGTACTGCGCCAGCTGCTTTTGCGCGGCTTCTGCCGATGAACTGGTATACGATACAATTAACGGGAATGGCTGGTCTTTAACCTTGGGCTCAATTGTCAGTTTTTCAGGTACAGCCTGGTTTTCAAGCGCCTGCGACAACGCCGAGAATGAGGAGCTAAAACGACCGATAGCACGCGTTTGGTTGTCATTCATTGTAGGTGCGGCGGTACCATACAGGATATTCAACGCATTAGAATAGCTGGCAATCTGAGCTGCGTCAGGTTGTGCAATAATTGCGCTAGAGGTCCACTTTTCTTTTGCAACGGATAAATATCCAATTGCCAGGGCGATACAAACAACAACAAAGGCTGCTATCACCCACTTCCCACGCCACAGCTGGAACACTAAATCAAGTAAATCAATTTGCTCAGGGTCATTGCTTCTGCTGACCTGGCTATTGTTGTTTTGCGTCATACAATCCCTAACTGATAAAAAAAGGGCAAACATAATTAAGTTTGTATAGTTTATCGATTACTGGCGATTTTTCTATAAGAATCCGATGAGTAATATCGGAAAGATGGGTTATGTAACTAACCCCCTTCGCGCTATCATAGACGCCATGTGATGCGTTACGGCATCTAAAGAATAGGGTTTATGAGGGAAGCTATGAAATTTTTGGTCACGGGTGCCGCAGGTTTTATCGGTGCGAATGTCAGTAAACGCCTCCTTGAGGCTGGTCATCAGGTTGTCGGTATCGATAACCTCAATGAATACTACGATGTCAACCTGAAGCTGGCACGCCTGGAACTGTTAAAATCTGAGCGTTTCACCTTTCACAAGCTGGAATTAGCCGACCGGGAAGGTATGGCCACGCTTTTCGCGGCTGAGAAGTTTGACCGTGTGATTCATCTTGCCGCGCAGGCGGGTGTGCGCTACTCCCTGGAAAACCCGCACGCGTATGCTGATGCCAACCTTATTGGGCATCTCAACGTGCTGGAAGGCTGTCGCCATAACAATGTTCAGCATCTTCTGTATGCCTCGTCGAGCTCCGTATACGGTCTCAACCGCAAGATGCCTTTCTCCACTGACGACTCCGTGGATCATCCGGTCTCGCTCTATGCCGCGACTAAAAAAGCCAACGAGTTGATGTCGCACACCTATTCGCATCTTTACAACTTGCCGACCACCGGGCTGCGCTTCTTTACCGTGTACGGTCCGTGGGGACGTCCGGACATGGCGCTATTTAAATTCACCAAAGCGATGATTGAAGGCAAAAGCATCGACGTTTACAACTATGGCAAGATGAAGCGCGACTTCACTTACATCGACGACATCGCCGAAGCCATTATTCGTCTGCAGGATGTCATTCCTCAGGCCGATGCAGACTGGACCGTTGAGACCGGTTCCCCGGCGACCAGCTCCGCGCCGTATCGCGTTTACAATATTGGTAACAGCTCGCCAGTCGAACTTATGGATTACATTACCGCGTTGGAAGAAGCACTGGGTACAAAAGCAGAGAAGAACATGCTGCCTCTCCAGCCAGGGGATGTTCTGGAGACCAGTGCCGATACCCAGGCTCTTTATGAGGTGATCGGATTTAAACCGCAAACCTCGGTTAAGGATGGAGTGAAAAACTTCGTTAACTGGTACCGCGAGTTTTACAAAGTCTGAAAATAAAAAACCCGGCTTATCCGCCGGGTTTTTTATGGAGCAAGAGAATTAGTCGCTACCGAATAGATCTCGGGTATAGACTTTGTCCGCCACGTCAGCCAGCTCTTCCGCCATGCGGTTTGAAATGATGACATCGGCTTCTTTCTTAAAGGCATCCAGATCGCGGATCACCCGGGAATTGAAGAACTGATCGTCCGGCATGGCAGGCTCATAGATAACAACCTCAACCCCTTTCGCCTTAATGCGCTTCATGATCCCCTGAATGGAAGAGGCGCGGAAATTATCGGAGCCACTCTTCATGATCAGACGGTATACGCCGACCACTTTCGGTTGACGCGCAAGGATGGAATCGGAGATGAAATCTTTACGTGTACGGTTAGCGTCAACAATCGCCGAAATGAGGTTGTTCGGCACAGCCTGATAGTTTGCCAGCAATTGTTTAGTATCTTTTGGCAGGCAATAGCCGCCGTAGCCAAATGACGGGTTGTTGTAGTGGTTGCCAATACGCGGGTCGAGACACACACCTTCAATAATCTGGCGGGTATTCAGGCCAAGACTCTCTGCATAGCTGTCCAGCTCATTGAAATAAGCTACCCGCATTGCCAGGTAGGTATTCGCGAAGAGCTTAATCGCCTCAGCTTCGGTGGAGTCGGTGAACAGCACCTGAATATCTTTCTTCACTGCGCCTTCCTGAAGCAGCGCAGCAAAGCGTTCAGCGCGCTCTGAACGTTCGCCAATGACGATACGCGAAGGATGCAGGTTATCGTAAAGCGCTCTCCCCTCACGCAGGAATTCAGGCGAGAAGAAGATATTATCAATACCGAACTTTTCTTTAATAGATTTGGTAAACCCAACAGGAATGGTCGATTTAATAACCATCACCGCGTCAGGGTTAATCGCGATAACGTCCTTGATCACCGCTTCTACAGTTGAGGTGTTGAAGTAGTTGGTTTTAGGATCGTAGTCAGTAGGCGTCGCAATGATGACGTAATCCGCATTGCGGTATGCATCTTCTTTATCTGTCGTGGCGCGGAAATTCAGCGATTTATTGCTGAGATAGTCCTGAATTTCTTTATCCACAATCGGCGATTTTTTCTGATTGAGCATATCCACTTTGGCCTGCACGATATCCAGCGCAACCACTTCATGATTCTGGGCAATCAGAATGCCGTTAGAAAGACCGACATACCCTGTTCCGGAGATTGTTATTTTCATTCGCTAATGACTTCTGTGAGTTAACTGTACTGATGGCCACCAGACCATCGCGATAAACATAACTGTTGGGCTTTGTACCTCCTGGCAAACTGAACTGTCAAGGCAAACCAGGAGTAATCACTACGAGCGGGGCGAGATTCAGACTACTTCGAATAACAGGCGACATTTTTTGCATAAAAAAACCCGGAGGCAAGCTCCGGGTTTTGATTACAGCGAGTAAGTTAACTTATTCCATCCATTCGGTATGGAACACGCCTTCTTTATCGGTACGTTTGTAAGTATGCGCACCGAAGTAGTCACGCTGTGCCTGAATCAGGTTAGCTGGCAGCACAGCAGCACGGTAGCTGTCATAGTAGGCTACTGCAGCAGAGAAGGTCGGAACCGGGATACCGTTCTGGACAGCGTAGGCAACCACGTCACGCAGCGCCTGCTGATATTCATCCGCAATTTTCTTGAAGTACGGTGCCAGCAGCAGGTTGGCGATACCGGCGTTTTCAGCATAGGCATCGGTGATTTTCTGCAGGAACTGCGCACGAATGATGCAACCCGCGCGGAAGATCTTCGCGATCTCACCGTAGTTCAGATCCCAGTTGTTCTCGTCTGACGCTGCACGCAGCTGAGAGAAGCCCTGCGCGTAAGAAACGATTTTACCCAGGTACAGTGCACGGCGCACTTTTTCAACGAATTCGGCTTTATCACCCGCTGGTTTAGCCTGCGGACCAGACAGCACTTTAGATGCCGCGACGCGCTGCTCCTTCAGGGAAGAGATGTAACGCGCGAAGACGGATTCGGTGATCAGAGACAGCGGTTCGCCCAAATCCAGAGAGCTCTGGCTGGTCCATTTACCGGTACCTTTGTTCGCAGCTTCATCCAGAATCACATCAACCAGGTATTTACCCTCTTCATCTTTCTTCGTGAAGATATCTTTGGTGATGTCGATCAGATAGCTGTTCAGCTCGCCTTTGTTCCACTCGGTGAAAGTTTCCGCGAGTTCTTCATTGGAAAGGTTCAGACCGCCTTTCAGCAGGGAATAAGCCTCAGCAATCAGCTGCATGTCGCCGTATTCGATGCCGTTATGAACCATCTTCACATAGTGACCTGCACCGTCCGGACCGATGTAGGTCACACACGGCTCGCCATCTTCGGCAACGGCAGCGATTTTAGTCAGAATAGGCGCAACCAGTTCGTATGCTTCTTTCTGGCCACCAGGCATGATGGATGGGCCCTTCAGCGCGCCCTCTTCACCACCAGATACACCGGTGCCGATGAAGTTAAAGCCTTCAGCAGACAGCTCACGGTTACGACGAATGGTGTCCTGGAAGAAGGTGTTACCGCCATCAATGATGATGTCACCTTTTTCAAGGTAAGGCTTCAGGGAATCGATAGCTGCATCGGTACCTGCGCCCGCTTTCACCATTAACAGGATACGACGAGGCGTTTCCAGAGACTCAACGAACTCTTTCACCGTATAGAAAGGAACCAGTTTCTTGCCTGGGTTCTCGGCAATCACTTCTTCGGTCTTATCACGGGAGCGGTTGAAAACGGAGACGGTATAACCACGGCTTTCGATGTTGAGCGCCAGGTTGCGCCCCATCACTGCCATACCGACAACGCCGATCTGTTGCTTGGACATTACATACTCCTGTCAGGTGTGGTCACCACGGCTTATGCGCGGCTTGAAATGTGGTTGAGATGTTAACTCAGTATTAGGTGACATGAATAGCTTTTGCTGATCTATGTCACACTGATTGCACAATCCAGGTACAGTCAAGCCGCCAGATATACGCTGGCGGCAGACCCTCACTTCCGGAGCAAAGCCAGAATTTCTTGCGTCTTCTCTTCCATCAGCGCCGTGTCAGCGCGGGACTCCACGTTCAGGCGCACCACCGGCTCGGTGTTGGACGAGCGCAGGTTAAAGCGCCACTGCGGGAACGCCATGCTGATGCCGTCCGTACGGTCAATTTCCAGCGCGTGAATCGCAAAGTGCTGCTCCACGCGGGCAATCGCCCCGGCCGGCTCCGCCAGCTTGCTGTTGATCTCCCCGCTCGCCGGGAACGCCGCCATACGGTCGCGCACCAGCTCGCCCAGCGTCTGTCCCTTCAGGCACAGCAGCTCGGTCACCAGCAGCCACGGGATCATCCCGCTGTCGCAGTAGGCAAAGTCACGGAAGTAGTGGTGGGCGCTCATCTCGCCGCCGTAGATGGCGTCTTCTTCGCGCATGCGCTCTTTGATGAAGGCGTGGCCGGTTTTGGACATCACCGGCGTGCCGCCCGCCGCTGACACCACGTCGACGGTGTTCCAGGAAAGGCGCGGGTCATGAATGATTTTCGCACCCGGGTTTTTCTCAAGGAACGCTTCCGCCAGCAGGCCGACAATGTAGTAGCCCTCGATGAACTGCCCTTTCTCGTCGAACAGGAAGCAGCGGTCGAAGTCACCGTCAAAGGCGATGCCCATGTCCGCGCCGTGCTCAATCACCGCGTTGCGGGTGTCGTCGCGGCACTCCGGCAGCAGCGGGTTAGGAATACCGTTCGGGAAGTTGCCGTCCGGGGTGTTGTGCACCTTGACGAAGGTCACCGGCACGTTCAGCGCCTTAAAGCGGGCTTCCAGCGCATCCACCACCGGGCCGGCCGCGCCGTTACCGGAGTTGATGACCAGCTTCAGCGGCTTGAGGTTCGCCACGTTGATGTAGCCCAGCAGGTGGTCGATGTACTCTTTCTGCAGGTTGATTTTTTTGTAGCTGCCGCGCTTCGCGTCGTTCACCGGCTGGAAGTCGTTGGCTTCCGCCAGTCGCTGCACGTCACGCAGGCCGGTGTCGCCGCTGATAGGACGGGCGCCCTTGCGCACCAGCTTCATCCCGTTGTAGTCCATCGGGTTGTGGCTGGCCGTCACTTCGATACCGCCATCCACGCCCAGGTGGAAGGTGGCAAAGTAAATCTCCTCGGTCCCGGAAAGGCCGATATCCAGCACGTCCACGCCCGCGTCCTGCAGCCCTTTCGCCAGGGCCAGCTTGAGGGATTCACTGGTAAGACGCACGTCGCCGCCCAGCACGATGGTCTGCGGTTTTAAATATTCGCCGTACGCGCGGCCAATGCGCCACGCGATGTCTTCATTCAGCTCTTCGCCCAGCTTGCCGCGAATATCGTAGGCTTTAAAACAAGATAATGTATTCATAGTATATAAATTAAACTCGACCATATCGATCAGCTATCCGAACGATGTCATCGTCCCCAAGGTAAGGACCAGAGCGAACCTCAATAATTTCTAGTGGAATTTTGCCCGGATTTTCAAGGCAATGTTGCGCTCCTACCGGAATATACACCGATTCATTTTCACCTAATAAGAATTGTTTATCCTCTAGAGTAACTTTCGCAGTACCAGCAACGACAACCCAATGCTCCGATCGATGGAAATGTGTTTGAAGGGAAATACCTTCGCCTGGATTTACTTCAATTCTTTTAACTTCATACCGCTTACCAGCATCAATAGAATCACATCTCCCCCATGGTCTATAAACTTCTCGATGGATTCTGTATTCACTACGACCTGCCGTTTTCAACTCTTCAACAATTTTTTTAACATCCTGGACGGCATTGTGTTTAGTTACTAAGATGGCATCTTTAGTTTGGACAACAATTAAATCTTCAACACCAAGCATAGTCACAAGTCCAGATTGTGCATGGACATAATTGTTTGAACTATTATGAGTTATGACATCACCAATTAAAACATTTCCTCGTTCATCTTTATCACTAATGTCCCATAATGAAGACCATGATCCCACATCACTCCAACCCGCACTCATCGGTACAACAACGGCATTAGCTGTATGTTCCATCACGGCGTAGTCAATAGAAAGATCAGGGCAACGAGAAAAGATCTCGTGATCAATGCGGATAAAGCACAGATCCTTGTCAGGCGATTGTATCGCTTTACTACAAGAATCATAAATATCAGGGCAGAATTTATGCAGCTCAGAGAGATACTTCCGAGCACCAAACATAAACATACCACTATTCCAATAATAACCGCCGTCAGATAAAAAACTTTCTGCTACTATCCGTTCTGGTTTTTCAACGAATGCATTAACTTTGAAGGCACCAGAAACTCCACCAACGCTTATTTCATCACCAGCCTGAATATAACCAAAACCTGTTTCTGGCGAGGAAGGCTCAATACCGAAAGTAACTAAATTACCATCTATAGCATAGGATGTGGAAATCTTAATGGCGTTAATAAAGGCAGCGTTATCTTTAATAATATGATCTGCCGCTAAAATTAATAAAAGGGCGTCTTCATTATCAGCAAGTTCTTTTAAACACTGAATTGCAGCTAACGCAACTGCAGGAGCAGTATTGCGGCCAATGGGTTCAAGAATGATTTCGTTGAGAGCATTTATTTGCCTAAGCTGTTCAGCAACAATAAATCGATGTTCTTCATTACAAATAACAACTGGACATTCAATCTCAAGCTTATTTAGTCGTGAAATTGTTTGCTGAAGCATAGTTTGCTCACCTTCAAGCGTTAAGAACTGCTTGGGATAAGTCAAACGCGAAAGTGGCCACAGCCGCGAACCGCTGCCGCCAGCCATAATTATAGGAATAATTTTCATTAATTATCTCTCAAGAAATCTTTAACCCAGTAATCAACAGAATATTTATTATACAACTCTGCCGTTAATGCTTTATAGTTTTTTTGCAGGAAGTTTTGAATTTGTTTTTTTGTAACCGAACCATCAATTACAAGTATATTGTCTTCGTTATAAAAATCATAATCACAGATATTCTTATTAGTTGTGATTAGTTTGCGCTTAGCCCCCAATGTTTCTATAGAGCGCATGGTAAGTCCTTGTTGTAATGGGTGAGATATATCAAGAATACATCTGGAATTGATAACTACCGAAACAACATCTTTTTTACTCAGAGAGCTAAATGAAACATCTTTAAGCGAAACTCTTTTAATCTCACGAGTTATATATTTTTTAAATAAGAAAACGATATAGCTCGGGCAATAGAAAAATACATAACACCTAAAGCCACAACATATTTTTTTTACTTGTTCGTATCTCGATGAATGCACAGTCCCTATAAAAGATATATCGAATTGTGGACTTTCACTCAACTCATCAATCTTATAGACATTTGAATAGAAGAGCGGCTTAAGTTTAATGTCATATAATTCAGCATCATTTGAATCAAAAGTATAAAACGCATCGGAACAGGATATTAAATCTAGTGCCTGTGGTTTGTTTTTAAACGAATCCCACATATAAACAACTATATTACTGCATTTTTCTCTAAATTTTTTTAGTATTTCAGGCGTAATACATTCAGGGCTAATGATGATCAGAAAGTCCACTGGCTCGGTCAATGTATTAAAAATTTTCAGATAATAACTTTCGATCTTTTTTTTCAAAATGTCGTTGTAACCAAGCCTTATAAGTGCACGAATAAATATATTCGTGGATGGACGTTCATCATGCAGCTCAACATCATAGCCTTGGTTTTCAATTGCTTTCTTTATCTCAACATCATATGAGAAAAATTTAGGGCAGAAAACTAAAGCTTTTTTAGACTCAAACACGAACCCACTCTCCTGACTCTTTATTATATATTTTGATTATTTTTGCAGGAACCCCAGCTATTACGCAATAATCAGGAAAAGTTCCTCGCACTACGGAATTCGCACCAACAATGCACTGTTCACCAAGAATTGTACCAGCCTGAATTGCAACACCCATACCTATGAAACAATTTTTGCCAATTATAGTTTCGCTATATTTGTGGCTCTGCCGTGGAATTGGCACACCAATTTCTTCATAATTATGATCAATAGAAGTTATATATACATTAGCAGTAATTAATGTTCCCTGCCTGATAACTAATTTAGCCCCAGAAGTGATATGAACATTTTGAGCTAATGAAACATCATCTTCTATAATTATTTCACCATCGCCATGAGTTTCTAACCGACACCCAGGGAAAATACGAACATGTTTTCCAATGGAAACGCGGTTCAGGCCTTTAAAAAAAACCGGAAAGGCAATAAACGTAGGGAATCTAATTTTTTTTAAGAAGAGAGATAAAAATAATGCTGAGAATAACCATTTTATTTTGAAAAACATTTCACCCCCTAAGCTTGACAATTATCAAACGTCTTAAATACTTAATTTTAAAGAATATATACAAGAGAGCATAAACTAAAAAAGATATATCTCCACGTTTACGAGCCTTGTGTAACATATAACAGGCCCCTTTCTCCATTAACTTCAAGTTCGCTGATAAGCCTGAGTCACCAAAATTATGCTTTCCAGAGCCTGTTAAAACCGTAGATTCAGGGTGGTAATAAAAATTACCTCCACTGGCGCAAATTCGGACCCATAAATCTGCGTCTTCGCTATGTGTCATGTTAGTGTCGTATAGACCACAATCCATTATCACATCTTTGCGCACCAGTGCTGTAGACGTTTGCGGAAAAACTTTAATGAGTAGATCTATTAAACGTGCTTTATACAACGAAGTAATCTTTTTACCATATAAAAAAAGAGCTTCTTCGTTGCGAGCGGAACCTATAAAAACGGGTTCAATGCAAGATTCCGTAAGATATTTATATTGTATTTCAAGTTTATTACTAATCCAAACATCATCAGCATCAAGGAAACCAATCCAATCATGACGCGATTTCTTTATTCCATAATTTCTGGCCCTGGAAACGCCACCATTTTCAGTCGTATATATTGAAATATTTTTCACTCGATGAGCCAAAACATATTCATTCAAGACCTGTAGTGTATTATCCACAGAACCATCATTAACAACGATAATTTCAATATTAAAATTGTCAGCAGGTTTTTTTTGTTCAACTACAGACTTGACTGCATTAACAATTGTTTTTGCGCCATTGTATACAGGTATAACTACTGATAAATTCATTTAAAAATATCCTGCCAATACTCTGTTATCTTTTCGTCATTCCATTGCTGTGCTGATTTATAAGCACCAGAACTTAAGCTATCCTGCAACTCGTCTGAATTTATCAATTCAATTAATTTATTTTTGAATAAATCTCGATTACCATCTTCTATTAAAAATCCGTTTTCATTATTGATAATATCCATTGGTCCTGAAGGACAATTAAAACTAATAGCGGGCAAACCAAAAGAAATAGCCTCAAGCAACACCATTCCAAAGCCTTCACTACGTGAAGTCAAAACAAAAATTGAAGAGTTATAATATAAATCTGATACATCCCGGACAGCACAACTTAACTTAACATTATCTTCAAGTTTATTGTTGGTGATAAATTTCTCGATATCTGGTTTTAATTCACCATCACCCACAATATGGAGCAACCAACCTTTTGGTAGTTGATGTATACACTCTCTCCAAATGTCTAGTAAAAGTAAGTGCTGTTTATCGGGTGTTAGTCTTCCCACACACAAAACAGTTCTAACATCATCAGCATGCATTCTATATTTTAAATTAGGTTTATAGTGAGGCGTATACTGCACCGGAAAACCCATTTCCTTATAAAAGGCAAAATCACTTTTAGTTGGTAAACAGTATGCATGACAATGTTTATACGTAACTTTTCGAATGAATCTATATATTTTATTATAATTATTACGTGCCCCATGTTCACTTATAATTATTTTTCTCGAGTCAACGCCTGCAAGGAGTAGCATTAAATGGACCAAAGGGTGAGTTACATAGACATAGTCGTAGACGTTGGTCGAAAAAAATCTTTTTAGATTAAATATCGTTATCCAAAAGTTAGTGCCGACTTGTATTAAACGCCTCCATCTATGATTCATATCAAGATTGAGTTTTTGATTTAAGGTGTGCCGACCAACATTTTTATCGACATGGTAAAAATAATCTTTATTGTCAAAAGTAAGTACATCACACTCATAAAGCTCCGAGAGTTTATTAACGAGTGTTGAAATTACTCTTTCAATACCACCAGCAGGAGACATTGATGGTATTATAAATAAAATACTCTTCATTATATCCTTCGAAAGCTCAGATTATTAAATAACAAAATTATGCGCCAGAGTACAACAGTCTGAAAGGCAATAGATATTTCCCATATATCAAATGACAAAAAAGATAAATACATAATGAGGAAAAAAGCAACTATTCTGTAACGTCTATTGAAAACGGGAATTAGCAAGTAAATACTGACAAGCACTAATGATATTATTATAACGTTAAATATAAAACTAGTTACATCTCCTTTCATGAGAAAGGCTAAAAAACCCGGCATCCCCATAAATATACTGTATCCAGCATCTTGCCCCACGATTGCCAGGTTGAATATATTTGATGGGGAGGTTGTATCAAAGAGTGTTATCCCAAGCAATCTTTCGAGCATTATTCCCAGACTAAAGAAGTCAGAAACTGATTGACTAAAGTAATTATTGTGCAGAATTTCAATCAAAGAGGATGTTGTCGATATCCGACCAATCGTAAGAGACAGTATTTCATTAGAATCGAAAGCCACTCCACGCATTTCATTCCTAAGCGTATATACATAGCTTATCAAGTCAAGTAATGGACCTATAAAAATGAGTGGGAGTATAAATAAAAAGTTCAGTGTAATTCTATTTATTTTGTTGTTAACAATGTAATACGCACCAATACATAAAATACTAATGAATATTCCCTGCAAGGAATGTTGCATGTAAGAAAAGAAGATCACAATCATTACACTTACTAAAAACTTTCGGTGTGATATTGCAGAGAAAGTGAGTAATGGTAGTATCGCTAAAGGGTTTAACTTACTTGCAATTTTTATCATTAAACCGGAAAACCCAGTTTGCGCAACCTGCCCAATCTGGTTTGCACCAAAGAGTAAAGTAATAATACCAGTTAGCAATAACAATCTAAAAAATATAACATCGAGGCGTTTATTTTCACAGTCATATATATATACATGCCCAGAAATTTTCACCATGCAATATATAAAAAGCAATGGCAGCATGTAAAAAAGGAAAATACTGGATGCTTCAGTGAAACCCAAGCTATAGGAATAACTTCTAAAATCACCTAGCAGATATCCAGTATTATAAATAAAATATAGGGACACGATGATTGGTGCAATATATACATACACCATATACTTAGAAATTTTATTCATTCCGCATAATCTCTGCGATTCTTACTTTATAATTTTCAAATTTAAAATCTTCACGAACTTTACTTAATACCTCTTCGAATTTATCAAGTAGTTCTCTGTTTTGTGCAATTTCCAGGACTGCATCAGCCATTTCCCTTACAGAGTCACAAAGGAAACCAAACTGTCCATATCTTTCAAAATAATGAGCCAGCTGTTTATTGCGCATAGCTATTACAGGCATATTAAAGGCAATGCAATCCGCAAAAACACCGCTTGATACCAGGTCATATGTCGTGTCAGAAATTGTAGACTGACCAGAAAAAATAAGTGCGACATCTATTTTCTGAACATTACTATAAAATTCATTTTTACTTATCAGTGATTCTTTAAGATATCCTTTGCATAAGTGATGAACATTTGTACATTTATCATAAATAAACCCTCCATCACTCACCCCTACGGTCATCAACCTGATACAGGTCAAATCCATCGAACTTATATAATTCGCAAGCTCATAAATCTTGTCGCTACCTTTATTTCCACTTTGGATGCCAAAGCTCCCAAAGTTTATATCCTTTCTGCTTTTTAGCAATTTTTGATGCGTGGATATAGGATGTTGCACATAATAAAATGTTCTGTTTTTGAAAAGCTGTGACAAGCTTTCATGTATTGATGAACTAATACAAATGAATTTTACATCACCAAATCTAAAGCCCAACGAAATAAAGAAGCGTCCTAATTTCTGACCAAAACCAGATGGGGTTTTTAAATAACCAAGCTCTCCGTGCATAAAAAGAAAAATTTTTGGCCTTATGATTAGGCTCAATGCACTTAATAAGGCGTACTGAAGAGGTGTTGCAGACAGTACAAAGACTGAACTTAATGTTTTAGGTAACTTTAATAAAATGACAGCCAGATGCAATGTTGAATATAGCCAGAGGTATAATTTTGTCCTCATGATATTAATTTTATTTACTTTAACATCCGAGTTTAATTCGGATATTAGTGTTGCATCATCTGATAACCAAATAGTTGCTTTATTCTCTTCACTAATAGCTTTAATTGTTAAAGAATTAAAAACATAATGCTCTTCTTTCTTTCTGAGCAAATCAATTATTGCGACTTCAGCTCTTGACATTTCTTAGGTCCTGATAAACAGTTAGCGGCCATTTCCAGTTATTATAGAGTGACTGTACAAACAATTGAGACAATATCACCCCTAACAACCCTGCCTTTAAGTAATAAGTGACCACAAAAGAAAGCAAAATAATTGACATCCCCGTTATTATCATGCTTTTAACAAATGGAATCTGGTTTTTAGTTGTTAGATATGAAGTGCATAATGAGTAATTCATTTCTAATAAACTGCAGATCAAATATAGCACTAGCATTTCTGTTGGCAAAAAATGTGTTTGCTGCGTTATATGTTTTAGAAGAAAATCACCAAGAAAAACCAAGGAAAAAGCAGAAGCCATATAAATAGCATTAGCTGTCAAGAGCGATTTTTTAAATAACCGCTTAACAGATGAATATTTCTGTAATGCCTGTTCAGCAGTCATACGTGGTAAATTAAGACCAAACAACATAGAGGCGACAATCACAATAACCATCGTTACTTGTACCGTCAATCCATAAGCGGCTGCAGCTTTCAAACCAATGAAGCTTGATACTATAAGGATACTACCCCTTACACACAGGAAGTTACCTAATTGAACTATTCCCATGTCTTTAGCACTTTGCCAGACAATCGTTTTTAACTCTTTTGCTGCTTGAAGAGGGATATATTTTTTAATAATGTAATGATCATTGTTGTAGACACACTTGGTTATAATCCATCTATCGATGATTACAGCAATGACAGATCCAATTGCGAGGGATATTAATCCTTGACCACTTACTAACATGGGGATACTAACGGCCAGAAGGATAGACTTCGTTAACACTATAACTTTATTTAAAACAGTTTGATCGCCCCTTCCTTTCAAAATTGAATTATAATATCCAAAATACAATTGAACACATATACTTATACCATACAGAGTCCAACAACTCATCACATAGAGAAAATCTAGAGTTGTGTGCAAACTGTACAAATATATATTCCCAAATATCACGATCCCTACAAATGCGAGAGTGGTTATTTTAAAATAAATTTCCCTCGCCGCTATTATTAAAGCATTCAGAAGCTCTTGATTTATCTCTTCATCTTTGCATTCAGGTATTTTATTATAAGTTATATCTTTGGCCCCAGAATATACATAAGATATAAACCTTGAAACTGTAGGTAACAGACCAAACTCTAAAAGCTGTACCAATCCTGCAAGAGCAACAAAAACATACCATAACCCTATTTCTTCTTGCCCTAAATATCTAAGAATAAAGGGCAACAGTAGTAAACTGGATGCAATACTCAAGAATTGAGAGAGGTATCCCCATAAAACATCCTTTTTTCTAACTACATGTTTCATGATTTAATTTGTAGTTCACTTTTGAATAATTGAATCATGTCTGACAAATCAGACAGAACAGAACGAGGTTTGTAGTCAGGAATCAATTTTTTTAGTAATGAAATATCTGTAATAGGGAATATCTCTTTTGTCGCATTATTTTCATGCCAATTCACAACGCAATTTGTATTTTTAATAAGCACGCTAGCGATCTGTTCTGATGATGTATTAGTTCCTGAGGCAATGTTAATTATTTCTCCTTCAGCTTCTTTGTTATTACTCAGCTTTATGACACTTTCCGCTACATCAGTAACTGAGACATAATCTTTTTCATAATTTTTATCAACGTACATATCAATGCGTCCGTTGATTATTGCATTACGTGTTATAGAAGGCAAAAACAAGGGACTTTTTAGTGCTACCCCATAAACATTACTTGGGCGCACAATAGTAAATGGCTTACCACTTTTAAAGCATAATTCTTCCGCGACTAATTTTGTTAGATTAAAGAGTCGGCGATTATCATCCTGCCTAATTATCAGATCGCTTTTTTCAGAGCTTTCATCCCCATTCATATATAATCTCGTGGAAGAAACATATATTAAGCGGTCAAAGTTAGCATTCTGGAGAAGTTCAGAGAGTAATAAGCAATTAGCAGTCAAGACATCAAATGGTTTTAGTTGGCAATCGCCATTGCCTGCGCAATAAATCAAGGTGCCAAGTTTTTTTGAAAAAATATTTGGATCGTTCCGTTCAGGAATCCACACATCTTTGTGCAAAGAATGTAGATGTCTTACTATTTCACTTCCAATGAAGCCATTCCCGCCGACTACTGTATAAATACTCATTTACTTTCCAAATTTCAATTGCTTACGAACGTCTTCCAATGAAGGAAGCTCCTTATCTTTTAAAGACAAATTTGGCTCAGAAATCGGCCAATTGATATTTATAGAATTATCATTCCAAATAATTCCTCCTTCATCCGTAGGATCATAAAAATCCGTACATTTATACTGAAAATCAGCAATGTCACTCAAAACGCAAAATCCATGGGCAAACCCAGGTGGGATATAAAACTGGAGCCTATTATCACCAGAAAGAATAATAGATTCATACTGACCAAAAGTTGGGGAGTCTTCACGTAGATCTACCGCTACATCGAACACTGTACCAGCGGTGACCGTTACCAATTTACCTTGCGGCTTTCTTTTTTGAAAATGTAAACCACGGAGCACATTACCTGTGGAACGGGAGCGATTGTCCTGAACAAAACTCTCTTTAATTCCAGCGTTTTTATAGCGTTGCTCGTGATATGTCTCATAAAAAAAACCACGTTCATCACCAAACACTTTTGGTTCAATTATTAAAAGACCATCTAATTTAGTTTTTATGATATTCATTTATTCAAAATACTCTTACTTGATAAGGCTTAATAAATAATTCCCGTAACCTGTTTTAGAAAGTGAACTCCCTATCGACTTAATATCTTCTTTACTCAGCCAGCCTTGATTATAAGCAATTTCTTCGAGACAAGCGATCTTGAATCCCTGTCGCTTCTCGACAGTTTGCACAAATTGCGAAGCTTCAAGAAGAGAATCATGTGTTCCAGTATCAAGCCATGCAAATCCACGTCCTAATTGCTCAACCTTTAAAGCCCCCTGGTTGAGATATTCTTGGTTAATACTCGTTATTTCTAACTCACCCCTATCAGACGGTTTCACTTTTTTTGCTATTTCAACTACCTGATTATCATAAAAGTACAGCCCCGTAACGGCCCAATTTGATTTCGGATGTTTCGGTTTTTCTTCGATGGAAATAGCATTGAAGTTATCATCAAATTCGACTACGCCGAATCTTTCAGGATCCATTACTTTATAACCGAACACCGTGGCGCCGCTCAAATTATCTACTGCATGCCGCAATTGTTTTCCAAATGCCTGTCCAAAAAAGATATTATCCCCCAGGACTAAACATACTTTATCATTCGCAATAAACTCTTCTCCGAGGATAAACGCCTGCGCGAGGCCATCTGGTGAAGGTTGAACTTTATAACTAAGATTAATGCCTAAACGAGCACCATTTCCCAAGAGACGTTTGAAGCTATCACAATCCTCGGGAGTTGTGATAATAAGGATATCCCTAATACCAGCCAACATTAGCACTGAAAGCGGATAATAAATCATTGGCTTGTCATAAATCGGTAATAACTGTTTCGAGGTTCCCAATGTAATTGGATGCAAGCGTGAACCTGAGCCACCGGCTAAAATAATGCCTTTCATTTATTGTTATCTCCATATTGTGTTGAAAGCCATGAAGCATATGCTCCACTTTTAACATTACTCACCCACTGCTCATTCGTTAGATACCATTCCACCGTCTTACGAATCCCGCTTTCGAATGTCTCCTCAGGCTTCCAGCCCAGTTCAACACCTATTTTATGTGCATCAATCGCATAGCGACGGTCATGGCCCGGACGGTCAGCAACATACATAATCTGATCGCGATAAGACCCCTCTTTAGGCACAATCTCATCAAGCAGATCGCAAATCGTATGGACCACGTCCAAGTTCTGCTTCTCGTTATGACCACCAATGTTGTACGTTTCACCCGGTTTCCCTTTAGTGACAACGGTGTACAGTGCACGCGCATGATCTTCCACATACAACCAGTCACGGATCTGATCGCCTTTACCGTAAATTGGGAGCGCTTTACCGTCCAGCGCATTCAGGATAACCAGTGGGATCAGTTTTTCCGGGAAATGGTACGGGCCGTAGTTATTCGAACAGTTGGTGACGATAGTCGGGAAACCGTAAGTACGCAGCCAGGCACGAACCAAATGGTCGCTGGAGGCTTTCGACGCCGAATACGGGCTGCTAGGAGCATACGCGGTAGTTTCAGTGAAGAGTGGCAGCTCAGCTGATGCCGGATGCTCATCAGGATGCGGCAAATCACCATACACTTCGTCGGTTGAGATGTGGTGGAAACGAAACGCTTTCTTCGCCTGCTCATCCAACGTTGACCAGTACGCACGTGCGGCTTCCAGCAGTACATAAGTGCCGACAATATTGGTTTCGATAAACGCAGCCGGGCCGGTAATAGAACGATCGACGTGACTTTCGGCGGCCAGGTGCATCACCGCATCAGGCTTATGTTTTGCGAAAATGCGATCCATGGTGTCTTTATCGCAAATATCCGCATGCTCAAAAGCATATCGATCGCTGTCGCTGACTTCACTAAGCGACTCAAGGTTGCCGGCATAGGTCAGCTTATCCACGTTGACGACGTCGTCCTGGGTATTTTTAATAATATGTCGTACAACCGCTGAGCCGATAAAGCCGGCCCCGCCCGTCACAAGAATTTTCACGTTATCTATTCCGTCTAATATATATGTCTGGATACTGGCGTTCTGAAACCTGAGCATTTATTGACGGTTTCAGAAATTGAGCACGCTACCGCCCCTGGCTTAACAGCTACCAGTGCACTGAGCGATCTCCGATTAAATGATTTTTTTGTCTGGATCCAGACAAAAAACTGGCGTTAATTGTCGTCCTAAACGACCTCAGAAACAAGCACAAATCGCTACAAAGCGATCCAGATTTAAACCCTGTAACTCTATGTAATCATAGGATTAATAATAAAAAACGGCAGTCATCATTTTGGCTATATCTCAATACACCAAAATAATGACTGCCGCTTGTTCAAGACGTTGCAGGAATATCAGTCGTTTGCGAGCAACTTCTCAATACGGGTTCTGAACTTCGCCCCTTCCTTCAGGTTACGCAGTCCATAGTTCACGAACGCCTGCATATACCCCATTTTCTTACCGCAGTCATAGCTGTCGCCGGTCATCAGCATCGCGTCAACGGACTGTTTTTTCGCCAGTTCGGCAATCGCGTCGGTCAGCTGAATACGGTCCCAGGCGCCTGGCTCGGTTTTTTCCAGCTCTGCCCAGATATCAGCGTTCAGAACATAACGGCCAACCGCCATCAGGTCTGAGTCCAGCGTCTGTGGTTGATCCGGTTTTTCGATGAACTCAACGATGCGGCTCACCTGCCCTTCCGTTTCCAGCGGTTCTTTAGTCTGGATAACGGAGTACTCAGAGAGATCGCCCTTCATGCGTTTTGCCAGTACCTGGCTACGGCCGGTTTCATTGAAACGTGCCACCATTGCCGCCAGGTTGTAACGCAGCGGATCGGCAGAAGCGGTATCGATGATGATGTCCGGAAGAACAACAATGAATGGGTTATCACCCACAACCGGACGGGCACACAGGATAGAGTGGCCCAGGCCCAGCGGCTGCGCCTGACGGACGTTCATGATGGTCACGCCCGGCGGGCAAATAGACTGCACTTCCGCCAGCAGCTGGCGTTTGACGCGCTGCTCAAGCAACGCTTCAAGTTCGTAAGAGGTGTCGAAGTGGTTTTCTACCGCATTCTTGGACGAGTGCGTAACCAGGACGATTTCTTTGATCCCTGCAGCAACAATTTCGTCGACAATGTACTGAATCATTGGCTTGTCGACGATCGGCAGCATCTCTTTAGGAATGGCTTTTGTGGCTGGCAGCATATGCATGCCCAGGCCTGCTACCGGAATGACTGCTTTCAAATTAATCATTATTTCTTCCACCTTAAAATGGTTGACGAATTATAGCTCTTAAACCTGTTTTCGCCAGCATGATTTGCCGTAATCCTTGGGCAATGTTACGCCTTAGCATCACAAATTTCTGTAGTTGTAATCTGATTAGATCGCGCTTTTATGCCAGGAATAGTCTCAAAACTGATGATTGTCGATTATCTGTGCGGAAGCGCAAAGTTAAGCCCTTCCACATTCACCACCTGCTGGTCGACCCGGTCAATATCGACTGAGCTTTGCCCCTTCTCATTCACAGCTTTTATGTTCGCCAGCGACAGCAACGTCTCGTCTTTCGCCATGAATTTACCCCGCACATCCTTGCGCAGGTCGAAGTTGATTTTCAGGGCGGGCCCCACAGCGGCTTCCTGCATCACATTGATGTTGCGTAAAAAAAGATGCTGCGGCTTGTTGTGCAGTTCAAGCGTCGCCCGCTGCATCTCCACGTTGGTTATCGCCACAAACGAGGTGGCGTTACCGGATGAAATCTGTATTCCGCGCAATTTATACGCAAGCTGACGATTATCGAGATGAATATTGTTGAGCTTGAAGTTCTGCGGGATGGACAAATAATCGCCTTTTATCACCCCATAGCCGATTAACATTCCGGCACTGTTCACCATCTCGACATTATCAATAATGAAATTATCGCAGCCATAAATGGCCACCGTGGCGTTGTCTATTCCCGCCTTTTTACTGAAGTCGGGAGTTATATTTTTGGCCTTAATATTGCGGATAACAAAATGCTTACCGTTTTCAACGTGCACCAGCTGGCGACAGTTGCTGCCGGTGATGTTTGCCACCACGAAGTTCTTGACGGTTTGCTTCTCCGGATAGTCGTTATCGTAGGTGCTGCCGGCGAGGCCAATGCCGATGCCCCAGTTGATCTTGCCGTTGGTGCAGTTGATGTTGTCGATGACATGGTCAGAGATCAGGATATTGCGATCGTTGATGGCGACGTTCCACTCGATCGCATCCCCCTGGAGATGGCTAAATTTGCTGTTGGTGATGCGGGCACCGTCCACCTGGTTGTGGAAACCCTGGCGCAGGATGGCGTAGTTGGCCTGGCTTACGCTGATGTTATCAATCAGCAAATTGCGCATTACGCTCGGTTTCTTGCCGCCGATGTAGATCTGCGTCACCGGGCCAAAACCGCTCATGGCCAGCCCTTTGATAACGCAGTCAGATCCGCGAACGTCGAGCGTGATGTTCTCCGTGCGGCCAGCACCTTCGCCTATCACTTTGCTGCCTTCCTGCAAAACAAAGCGGCCGCGCCCGTTGCCGGTTAACGCCCCGCGGATCAGCAGCGTTTTACCGTCGGGAATGAAAATACCCGTATTGATGTTTTCGCAGGTGAGCCCGGCCGGGACCACGACGGTGTCGCCGTCATTAAACGCCTGCTTAAAGGCGGCGATCCAGTCGTTGTTATTGTACTGATTAACAGAGACCGTTCTGCCGCTTGCCGCCCGCGCGATGCGTGACGACAGCAGCGGCGTGACCGCCAGAACGGAGAGAGAAGAGACAAAGTTGCGTCGGGTAATCTTTTTCAGCATACATCCTCGGCGTTACAACGTTTGCAGCAGGCTCGCTAACTGGCGGTTAATCACCTGCTGGTTAAAATCGGTTTCCACTTTTTGTCGGGCGTTCTGGAGCACGGGCTCCAGCGCCTGCTGGTCAATATCGCTGAAGGCTGCTAATCGGTCCGCAAGGGCCATCGCGTTATTCTCCGGCACCAGCCAGCCGGAGTGGTCAGACTTAATCAGCTCCGGGATCCCGCTGTGCAGGGTTGATACCACCGGAATACCTACGGCCATCGCCTCCATCAGCGCCACCGGAATGCCTTCCATATCGCCATCGGCGCCCGTTACGGAAGGCAGCAGAAAGACATCCGCCTCGTCGAGCATGGCCTTGACCTCGTGGCTCGGCTTGAAGCCCGGCATCTCTACGACATCTTCCAGCTGATACTGTTCGATAAGCGTGCGCAGACGACGCTCCCACGGCCCAATGCCGAGAATGCGATAGTGGAAATCCACCCCGCGCGCTTTCAGCTGGCGGCAGGCTTCAATGGCCACATGGAGGCCTTTCTTCTCGGTCAGGCGAGCAACGGAGATGATCTGCAGCGGTTTTCCCGGCACCTTGACAGGACGGCGAGTGAAGCGCGTTAAGTCCACGCCCATACGCGAAACGGCAATTTTCTCTCCCGGGCAGCCCATGTTTTTCAGGCGTCCGGCCCACAGGTCGCTGATAGGCAGCATCATGTCGCCGCGCCTGAACAGCTGCTGATACTCCGGCGTGTAGTGGTTCAGCACTTCGCGGCTGGAGATATCGATACCGTGGAAGATGGTCGCAATTTTGCCGTCAATCACGCCCAGCTCGCGCAGCTTGGCGGCGGTGACGCCCGCCGGGCCAAAGTGGGCGATAAACACGTCGGCACGATACGGCTGCGCGGTTTGCCCGCAGATGGCCGACAGGATCAGATTGCGGGATTCGGAACCATAGCGGGAAACATTCAGCGCCCGCCACGTCGACGCGCGGTGGATCCCGCGCAAGGTCTGGCTGGCCCGGTGCCGCAGCTTGCTCAGTCTCCCGGAAGGCTCATCCTGCAGCCAGCGGGTTTTCGCCTCCAGCCCATACTGGGTATACGCCGCATGGGTATTTTTGGTATCGCCCTTTTGCAGGGCGATAATCTCCACGTCATATCCCATATCGATAAACGCGGTGATTTGGTTCAGGACAAACGTTTCAGACGACAGCGGAAATTTCAGTAAGAAGAAACCAACCTTCATTTCCCCTCCCGTACGCGGTCAAGTACCGATTTCACCATCCCAATGCCCTTCTCGCGCTCGGCTTTCACCGCCACCGCCAGGCGTTCATTGATCGCAGGCAGTTGGCCGAGCGTGTCGCCCACCATCGCACCGAGCGAACCATCGAGCAGATGACGGATATCCACGGCCATTTCCGGCATACCGAGCTGCTGCATGATGCCTGCTGATTTGTGTTCGTAGTTGATGGCAATGGCCGGCGTGCCAAAGTTCATGGAGATAATGGCGGAGTGCAGGCGCGTGCCGACGGTCAGGTCGCAGGCGGAGAGCAGCTTGCCCATCTCCAGATCGTTCAGTTCGTCCATCACCACGTGATAGCGGGACGGATCGTTCACCAGGCTGCGCAGGTTCAGCGCCACCATACGGTCGTCTTTGTTGTAGCTGTCGATGCCGGTGCAGGTTGAGAGCGCCAGCACCTGGTACCCGCTGTCCAGCACGCGGTTCACCACGTCGGCGAAGGCTTTCTCATACGCCGCCTGGGTCGTACCTAAACGCTTATCGAAGGGCGCCAGCTCGCGCAGGGTAATCGCGACGGTTTTCTGTTTCGCCGCCACGTCGAGCCAGTGCTGCACCGCGTAGCTCGGCTGGAAGCTGTCGTCCTGGTGATCCACCAGCCACGCGGTGTCCACGCCGTGCTCAACTTTTGAGGTGTCAATTTCGCTGCGCTTCATCATGTCGAGGCTGACCGACTCGCGCAGGATCAGCGCGTCGCAGTGGCCGAACACGTAGTTTGCAAGCTGGTTAAACTGCGGATCCTGGAATGGCCCGACGCTGTGGCCAATCATAAACAGCGGCTTTTTCGCCATAAAGGTGCAGAGCGCATGCTCAAACTGCGGCACGCCGTAGAGATCGACGAAGAACGAACCGCCGACCTGGATAATGGCGTCGTAGCCGGACAGCAGACGGACAAAATCGGTAAAGCCCTGCGCGATAGCAATATTGCGCAGCTTGCCGGTATCGGTCACGCGGGAAAGCAGCACCTGGTGCTGGTAGCGACGACGCAGCACTTTCTTCACGCGGCCCATCACGCCCGCGGCGTTGTTATGCTGTTTCATCTGGCTGTAGAGCGGGTCGCCCATCACCGGGCGGTTCAGTAACCAGGATGAGCTGACCGGATAACGGCTCATCACGTCCACTTCGGTCTCAGGCTTAAGGGTGTTAATTGCATCCAGTAAACCGCGCAGGATGGCGCTGTCGCCACGGTTGCCGCAGGTATGGTTGCCAAGAATTAATAATTTCATAATGGCCTCTTAAATAACTAGCCTGCGCGAAGCAGCGTTTTCATTTTTTCGTTACGGCAAAACTGGCGCTTCATCTCCACCACCAGCGCATTGCGTGACAGCACAATCATCACGCCAAATGCCAGCGCGCCCGCGGCAACCTGTACCGCCAGCAGCGCGGCCAGCGGCAGGTGACCGCTGAGGATGATGCCCAGGCCGTAGCTCACCGCCAGGGTCGGCAACGAGAGATAGAACGGCAGCCACAGGCTCAGGATGTACTGACGGTAGCTGGAGCCCAGCACCGGCTTGATCATGATGAAGTAGCTCAGAACGGTATTGATTATCTGCACCAGCAGGAAGCCCAGCGTGACGCCGATGGCGCCCGCCATATGCCCGCCGACGATAATCGCCGGAATAAACAGGAAAGTTTTGAACACGTTGAACTTAAAGCTAATGTCGACGCGCGCTTTTGCCATCAGCAGGGAACCAATCGGATTCCCCACGGAGCGCAGCAGCCCCACCACGCACAGCAGCTGCAGGATCGGGATGATACCGTTCCACTTCTCGCCAAACACCAGCGGCACGAAGTTGCTGGAAACCACCATCAGTCCCAGCAGCACCGGGAAGTTGATGATCCCCACCACGGAAAGCAGCTTGTAGAAGTTAACGCGCAGCTTCTCGGTGTCGTCCTGAATCTTGGCGAACGCCGGGAACAGGACGCGGGTGATGATCGGGTTCAGCTTCATCGGCGGCACCACCGCGACGTTGTAGGCCAGGTTGTAGCCCCCCGCCACGCTCGCGCCAAGAATGCGCGCCAGCACCAGCGTCGACAGGTTGGTATTCACGTAGTTGATGATGCTGTCCGCCGTTAGCCACGCGCCAAAGCGCAGGTTGGACGAGACGGATGCGAGAGAGAAATGCAGCCCGGGACGGTAGATCTTGCGGCCAAAGTAGCCGAACAGCAGCGTACGCACGGCAGAGTTAACCAGGTATCCGAGGATAGCGGTCATCGCCAGCGGCCAGAAATGGGCGCTCACCACGGTGAAGGTAAAGCCCGCCAGCACCGCGCTGGTCTCGATCATGCCGATCTTGTTGAACTCCAGCTCTTTCTGCATCAGCGCGCGGAACTGCTGCCCGTGCGGGATCACCACGAAAGCAAACGACAGCGTGCGCATCAGTGGAGCCAGATCCGGGTTATGCAGCACGCTGGCGATGGTATCGCTCAGCAGGAACACCAGCACGAACACGAAAATCCCCAGCCCCACGTTCAGCCAGTAGAGCGTAGTCAGCTCAAGATGGCTGATCTCTTTGCGCTGGATAATCGAGTTGGCGATACCAAAATCAGACAGCGTATCGGCCAGCGCGATAATCACCAGCGAGACGGTCAAAAGGCCGAACTGGTGATTATCAATAATGCGCGCCAGCACGGTCATCTGCACCAGACCGAGGCCAATGATGACGATGGTCGCCATCGCTGACCACTTCGCCCCGCTGATGGTTTTTTCACGTAAGCTCATCTTAGTACGCCGCTTTGTTCACGAAACCTTTGAAGATGGTCAGAAAAACAATCTTGATATCGAACCAGATACTCCATTCACGGATGTACTCCAGATCGAATTCGATACGTTTTTCCATTTTTTCCAGCGTGTCGGTTTCGCCGCGCCAGCCGTTGATCTGCGCCCAGCCGGTAATGCCCGGCTTGACCTTATGGCGCAGCATGTAGCCTTCAATCAGCGAGCGGTACTGCTCGTTGTGCGCCACCGCGTGCGGACGCGGGCCAACAATCGACATGCCCCCGGTGAAGACGTTGATAAACTGCGGGAGTTCATCCAGCGAAGTGCGGCGCAGGAAGTTCCCCACGCGGGTGACGCGCGGATCGTTCTGCGTTGCCTGGGTCACCACCTTGTCGTTTTCCATCACCTTCATGGAGCGGAATTTCCACACCATAATCGGCTTACCGTCCATACCGTAGCGGGTCTGGCGGAAGATAACCGGGCCGGGAGAGCTCAGCTTCACCGCGAGGGCAATGCAGCACAGCACCGGGGAGATGAGCAGTAAAATCAGCGAAGAGAGCACAATATCTTCCGCGCGCTTCAGCACGCGGTTAATGCCCGACAGCGGGGTGTCGTACAGCGGTACCACCGGCACGCCGTTCACTTCTTCAATGCGTGAATGAAGGATGTTGAAGGTAAAGACGTCCGGGATCAGGATCACCGAACAGGTGGTGTCCGCCAGCTCGCGCATCAGTTGCTTAATGCGGGATTCGTCTCTCATCTGCATGGCGATGTAGACGTTGTGAATTTTACCGGCTTTCGCGTCTTCAATAAGCTGTTCGTAATTGCCCGCCCAGTCCGACGGCACGCCGCCCGGCTTCGCGTCGTGATAAATCCCGACCACTTCAAACCCTAACCACGGCTCTTTGCGGAAGCTGTCGAGCAGAACCTTACCAACCGGCAGATCGCCCGCTACCGCAACGAAGCGACGGTTATAACCGCGGTTACGCAGCCAGCCCGCGCCGAAGCGGATCAGGGAACGGCACACCACCATGCCGACGCTGGTGATCAAATACCAGCAGAGATAGGTGACGAGGCGATTATCAAAATCATGGCTGAAGGCCACCAGGCCTGCGCTGAAGATCAGACTCAGGGTCCAGTTCTGCAGCAACAGCATCAGTTCAGTGGTCATTTTCACGCCGCGCCACGAGCGGTAGAAATCGGTCATCCCGCCGATCATCTGAAACACGACCAGCGCAATGAGTGCCATCAGCAGATGCATATATAAGAACGGCAGCCCGCCGATCCGACACACCGCCCACAATCCACCGACCATGATGGTGATATCAGAAAAACGCTGCACCATAGAGATTAACGATGCATTCGTTCTCGCTCGTTCGCGTTTTTTTAGATTCGTCATCGTTGTTCCTGTATTCGGTTCCCCCTCCCGCCGGGAGGGGCAATTGTTACTGATTCAACAGCGCCAGAATGTCCTTCGTTCGGGCTTCCATCAGCGCCGTGTCAGCACGGGACTCCACGTTCAGGCGCACCACCGGCTCGGTGTTGGACGAGCGCAGGTTAAAGCGCCACTGCGGGAACGCCATGCTGATGCCGTCCGTACGGTCAATTTCCAGCGCGTGGATCGCAAAGTGCTGCTCCACGCGGGCAATGGCCCCGGCCGGCTGCGCCAGCTTGCTGTTGATCTCCCCGCTCGCCGGGAACGCCGCCATGCGGTCGCGCACCAGTTCGCCCAGCGTCTGCCCCTTCAGGCACAGCAGCTCGGTCACCAGCAGCCACGGGATCATCCCGCTGTCGCAGTAGGCAAAATCACGGAAGTAGTGGTGGGCACTCATCTCGCCGCCGTAGATGGCGTCTTCTTCGCGCATACGCTCTTTGATGAAGGCGTGGCCGGTTTTGGACATCACCGGCGTGCCGCCCGCCGCGGAGACCACGTCGACGGTGTTCCAGGAAAGGCGCGGGTCATGAATGATTTTCGCGCCCGGGTTTTTCTCAAGGAACGCTTCCGCCAGCAGGCCGACAATGTAGTAGCCCTCGATGAACTGCCCTTTCTCGTCGAACAGGAAGCAGCGGTCGAAGTCGCCGTCAAAGGCGATGCCCATGTCCGCGCCGTGCTCAATCACCGCGTTGCGGGTGTCGTCGCGGCACTCCGGCAGCAGCGGGTTAGGAATACCGTTCGGGAAGTTGCCGTCCGGGGTGTTGTGCACCTTGACGAAGGTCACCGGCACGTTCAGCGCCTTAAAGCGGGCTTCCAGCGCATCCACCACCGGGCCGGCCGCGCCGTTACCGGAGTTGATGACCAGCTTCAGCGGCTTGAGGTTCGCCACGTTGATGTAGCCCAGCAGGTGGTCGATGTACTCTTTCTGCAGGTTGATTTTTTTGTAGCTGCCGCGCTTCGCGTCGTTCACCGGCTGGAAGTCGTTGGCTTCCGCCAGTCGCTGCACGTCACGCAGGCCGGTGTCGCCGCTGATAGGACGGGCGCCCTTGCGCACCAGCTTCATCCCGTTGTAGTCCATCGGGTTGTGGCTGGCCGTCACTTCGATACCGCCATCCACGCCCAGGTGGAAGGTGGCAAAGTAAATCTCCTCGGTCCCGGAAAGGCCGATATCCAGCACGTCCACGCCCGCGTCCTGCAGCCCTTTCGCCAGGGCCAGCTTGAGGGATTCACTGGTAAGACGCACGTCGCCGCCCAGCACGATGGTCTGCGGTTTTAAATATTCGCCGTACGCGCGGCCAATGCGCCACGCGATGTCTTCATTCAGCTCTTCGCCCAGCTTGCCGCGAATATCGTAGGCTTTAAAACAGGTTAATTTTTCCATGATGACCCCTTTTTCAGGCAACAGTCGGCCCTGACCACGTAATGGCCAAATTGATTTTTTTGTCATTCGCAGGCCCGGTAAGCGCAGCGCCACCGGGCATAATGCAGAGTGCTATACCCGCCCGTAGCGGTCCTGGAAGCGCACGATATCGTCCTCTTCCAGATACGAGCCGGAGCGCACCTCAATTAAGTCGAGAGGAATTTTCCCCGGGTTCTCCAGGCAGTGCGTCGCCCCCAGCGGAATATAAATGGACTCGTTTTCACCCAGCAGTTTGACTTCACCGTCGATGGTGACTTTAGCGGTACCCGCAACCACCACCCAGTGCTCGGCGCGGTGATGGTGCATCTGCACCGACAGCCCCTCGCCCGGCTTCACGGTGATGCGTTTCACCTGGTAGCGGTCACCGGAGTCAATGGAGTCATATTTCCCCCACGGACGGTAGACTTCGCGGTGAATATGGTGCTCGTGACGGCCATCGGCCTTGATCTGCTCCACCACTTTTTTAACGTCCTGCACGGCGTTACGGTCGGCAATCAGCACGGCGTCCTTGGTCTGGACAACCACCAGATCCTTCACCCCGACCGTGGTCACCAGGCCGGATTCGGCGTAGACGTAGCTGTTTTCCGTTTTGTGGCTAATAACATCGCCGTGGTGGACGTTACCCTCCGGGGTATGGGCGCTGATCTCCCACAGGGAGGACCAGGAGCCGACATCGCTCCAGCCCGCATCCATCGGTACCACGACGGCGTCCGCCGTACGTTCCATCACCGCATAGTCAATGGACTCTTCCGGGCAGGCGAGGAACGCCTCTTCATCCACGCGGATGAAGTCGAGATCCGGGTCCACCACCGCCATCGCTTCCTCGCAGGCGTCCAGAATATCCGGGCGGTATTTGCGCAGCTCTTCCAGATAGCGTCCGGCGCGGAACAGGAACATCCCGCTGTTCCAGTAATACTCCCCGCTGGCGACATACGCCTGCGCGGTTTCCAGATTCGGTTTTTCAACAAACTGCGCCACGTCAAACGCCACGCTGTCGCCTTCACCCGGCGTCACGCTGCCGCGACGAATATAGCCATAGCCGGTTTCCGGCAGATCCGGCACGATGCCGAAGGTCACCAGCTTGCCGCTCTCGGCGTAAGGGATCGCCGCACGCACCGCGTCGCGGAAGGCGTCTTCCTGCTGAATAACGTGGTCTGCCGCCAGGACCAGCATCAGCGGGTCACAGTCCGGGCTGCTGCGTTTTGCCGCCAGCGCAGCCAGGGCGATCGCAGGCGCGGTGTTGCGTCCGGCAGGCTCCAGGATGATATTTTCGGTGAGCTTATTCAGCTGGCGCAGCTGCTCGGCAACAATAAAGCGGTGCTGTTCGTTACAAATCACCACCGGGCTTTCACACTCCACGCCGTGCAGACGGTTTACCGTCGTCTGCAGCATGGTGAGATCCCCTTTCAGGCAGAGGAACTGTTTTGGATAGAGCACGCGGGACAGCGGCCACAACCGGCTACCAGAGCCACCAGCCATCACAACCGGATACAAAGTGGTTTGACTCATGATTTATCCCCGTATATCTGCAATAAATTGGCTCAGCACGTTCTCTTTCTCGAGCGTGCGTTCGGCATATTCACGTGCCACCGTGTTCACTTTTGGCATGGCAAGTGCCTTCTCAATTCCGGTTACCAGCGCCGGGACCGATTCCGGCTCCACGCACACGGCAATACCCGGATAGCTGTCGCACAGTTGGCCTAATTCTGTTTCGGCTTCTGCCGTGATCACCGCGTTACCGCCCACTGCCAGAATGTTGGTCAGCTTGGACGGCAGCACCGCGTCCGCGGCGCCGCGTTTTTGGACCACCAGATGGCAGTCGCCCATCTTCAGCAGCGCAGGCAATGCCTCGTAAGACTGAAGCGGGAAAAATTTCACGTTGGTCAGGCCGCGTTCCCCGGCCATTTTTTCCAGCCGCGCCTTTCCACCGCCCTGCCCGACAATCACAAACGTCCACGGATGTTCACTCAGCAGCTGGGCCGCTTCAATCACGCTTTCCAGCCCCTGCTTTTCGCCGATGTTGCCTGAGTAAAGAATGATTTTTTGATCTTCAGGCAAACCGAGCTGCGCGCGCAGAGCCTGAGCGTCTTGCTCAGTTACATCGCGAAAACGCGCCACTTCGGACCAGTTCGGGAAGAAGATTACCTTCTCTGCCGGAACGCCCTTCTCCTGCGCCTTGTTCATCATCGAGCGCGAGATAGTCGAGACGTAATCCACGTTGTGCAGGCCGCTGCGCTCAAACGCGCTGGCGAGCTTCGCCACCTTGCCGCCCTTGCTTTTGCCTGCCATCCCCAGGCCCAGCATGGCGTCAACTTCATAATCCTGAATGTGCAGCAGAGTGCGCGCGCCGGAGAGTTTGCCCAGCAGGCGCATGCCCGGCGTGCAAAACAGCGTCGGCACCACGCCGATGATGCGATCCGGCTTCCAGCGACGCTGCGCCATCAGCGGGAAGAAACTGCTCAGGGCAAAGCTGCCCAGATGAAGTAACCGCTTCAGCGTTGAGGGCTGCTTAGGCACATACAGCGGGCAACGCCAGACGGTCGCTGCGCCCTCTTCGCGACGGTAGCGCCAGCTTGAGTAGCGCTCCCCGACTTTCCACTCCGGGTAGTACGGCGGCGCGGTAATGACCCGCACGTCATGTCCCTGGCTCGCCATCCACTCGACCATCTCGCCGGTGTATTTCCCGATGCCGGTTAGCTCCGGCGAGTAGTTGATTCCGTACACTAAAATTTTCATAAGCCCGGCACTCCGGACTGACGATCGGCCAGGAAATAGGCACGACTGTTGTCATGCACATTGTCGCTGGCAAGCAGCGCCTCTGGCGTCTGCCAGCGGTAGTCGTCATGCTGAGAATCAGGCAGACGCAGGTCTGCCTCACTCACCTTCAGGCGGAACCCCAGCACGATGTAGTGCGTGGTGAACCCGGTGCCTGAAAAGTTATCGTCATAGAAGTGCTGCCAGACCCCGTAAAACTGGCCCGCTGCCATCGGCAGCTGCAGGCCCAGCTCCGCCAGAGTGAGACGCTCAAACGCATCGCTGAGCCGCTCATCCTTCTGCACGCGCCCGCCGGGCACGAACCAGAAGCCCTGTGCAGGACGGTTGGTTCGTTTCCCCAGCAAGAACTCGCCGCGTTCGTTCTCCACGATCAAATCAATTGAGATGAGCGGAGTCGAACGCACTACCGTGGCAAAATCTTCCTGACTTAAAAACATCGTTACCCCCGGAAGCGGTGCTGGTTTTCCAGGAACCACTGGTAGGTACTGGCCAGCCCCTGCTCCAGTGACACCTCGTGATACCAGCCCAGCTGATGCAGACGGGTCACGTCCAGCAGCTTGCGCGGCGTGCCGTCCGGTTTCGTCGCGTCAAACACCACGCGGCCTTTGTAGCCCACTACCTGCGCGATGGTTTGCGCCAGCTCGCGAATGGTGCAGTCCACGCCGGTACCGACGTTGATGTGCGACAGCATCGGCTCGGTGTTCTCCTGCCACACCTCGCGATCCAGCTCCATCACGTGAATGCTGGCGGCAGCCATGTCGTCCACGTGCAGGAATTCACGCATCGGCGTACCGCTGCCCCACACCACCACGTCCGGCGCGTTCTCGGCGGTCGCCTCGTGGAAGCGGCGCAGCAGCGCCGGGATCACGTGCGAGTTGCTCGGGTGGAAGTTGTCGTGCGGTCCGTACAGGTTGGTCGGCATCACCGAACGATAGTCGCGGTTGTACTGACGGTTGTAGGACTCGCACAGCTTGATCCCGGCAATCTTGGCAATCGCGTACGGCTCGTTGGTCGCTTCAAGCGTGCCCTGCAGCAGTTCGCTCTCGGCGATCGGCTGTTTCGCCATTTTCGGGTAAATACAGGACGATCCGAGGAACAGCAGCTTATTCACGTTGTGCAGATGCGCCGCGTGAATGATGTTGCTCTCGATCATCATGTTTTCGTAGATGAAATCCGCCGGGTAGGTGTTGTTAGCGACAATGCCGCCCACCTTCGCCGCCGCCAGATACACCTGGTCAATGCGTTCGTTAGCAAAGAAGTCCTGTACCGCGCGGCTGTCGAGCAGGTTCAGCTCGTCGCGCGTGCGGACAACCACTTCCACGTCACCGCGCTGTTCGAGCTGGCGAACAATCGCGGAACCCACCATTCCGCGATGACCGGCGACAAAAATACGTTGTTTTGTCATTCTCAGGACTCCAGCGCGATGGCAACCTCGTAGCCATGAGACTTGAGCAGGGAGTGTTTTTTCGCTGCTTCAAGATCTTTGGCTACCATCTCGGAAACCATTTCCTGCAGAGTGATTTCTGGTTTCCAGCCCAGCTTCTCGTGCGCTTTGGTTGGGTCGCCCAGCAGGGTTTCCACTTCAGCAGGACGGAAGTAGCGCGGGTCAACCTGGACAATCACGTCGCCTGGCTTCACGCCCGGTGCGTCGTGGCCGGTCACGGAAACCACGATACCCTTCTCTTCCACGCCGGTACCTTCGAAGCGCAGCTTGATGCCCAGCTGTGCCGCGGCCATTTCAACGAACTGACGTACGGAGTACTGCACGCCGGTTGCAATCACGAAGTCTTCTGGCTGTTCCTGCTGCAGCATCATCCACTGCATTTTCACGTAGTCTTTGGCATGGCCCCAGTCACGCAGGGAATCCATGTTGCCGAGGTGCAGGCAAGACTCCAGACCCTGCGCGATGTTGGCGATAGCGCGGGTGATTTTGCGGGTCACGAAGGTTTCGCCGCGACGCGGAGATTCGTGGTTGAACAGGATGCCGTTACAGGCGTACATGCCGTAGGATTCACGGTAGTTCACGGTGATCCAGTAGGCGTACAGTTTTGCTACCGCATACGGAGAGCGCGGGTAGAACGGCGTGGTCTCTTTCTGTGGGATTTCCTGCACCAGGCCGTACAGCTCGGAGGTGGATGCCTGGTAGAAGCGAGTTTTCTTCTCAAGGCCGAGGAAGCGGATTGCTTCCAGCAGACGCAGCGTACCCATGGCATCAACGTCAGCGGTGTATTCCGGGGATTCGAAGGAGACCGCTACGTGGCTCATCGCGCCCAGGTTGTAGACTTCATCCGGCTGTACTTCCTGCAGGATACGGGTCAGGTTGGAGGTATCGGTCAGGTCGCCGTAGTGCAGATGGAATTTCGGGTTCGCCGCGTGAGGATCCTGATAAATATGATCCACACGTTCGGTGTTGAATGAAGACGCACGACGTTTAATACCGTGTACTTCATACCCTTTTTCCAGCAGGAACTCTGCCAGGTAAGAACCATCCTGCCCGGTAACGCCGGTGATGAGAGCGACTTTAGACATGTTTATATTCCTCTACTTATGAATTTAATCAGAGCCGTTAAGTAGGCTATCTTTTTTGTCATTTTGAACGTGGGCTGTGCTCGAAATCCTCACGTACCTAAGTACGTTCCGGTTGCTCCGCGCAGTCCGCGTTCAAACTGCCTGCAACGATTACGCCTACTTAACAAGGCTCTTCGTTTCAACGCGTTCGCGTATCACCACTGCGGGGTTGCCACGGCAAACTTTATTTGCCGGTAGCGATTTAAAAACGCTGCTGCGGGCACCGACCACCGTGCCATCGCCAACAGAAACACCCGGTGCAACAAAAACATCCGTTGCCAGCCAGCATTTTTCGCCAATCACAACAGGCGAAGCGGTAATATCAAAATGCTGACTCATAAAATCGTGGCTGCCGGTGCACAAATAACATTTCTGTGAAACCACCGAATTTGCGCCAATCGTAATTTCGCCCAGGGTATATAACACCGCGTCATCCCCAACCCATGCGTAATCCCCAAGCGTTAATTTCCACGGATAGGTAATTTTTACAGAAGGTCGGATGACTACGTTTTTTCCGATTTTTGCGCCAAACAGGCGCAATAAAAAAGCTCGCCAGCGGTACATTATTTGCGGCGACCAGGCAAATAAGGTTGCCTGAACGGCCCACCACAGCTGTACCTTAATACCGTTCCCGCCCCGAAAACCTTTCGGCACGGAGAAACCTTTTAAATCCTGCATTGCGTTTCCTTATATTCAGGCTTTGTTATATAAGGTTTTCGTTTTGCCTGTGGTACGCAGGCGTAATAAATAAGACAATTCCGCCCAGAACCCCGGCACGCGTAATATTTTACGCTGCACGCTTTTGGCATCCTGGCACAATTCCAGATTATTAGACGTTGACACGCCGCCCATGGAGAATTCAGACACCAGCCCTTTAATTCGACGGAACGGGTAACCTGATTTATACAGGCTGGCTGCCAGCGCATAATCGGAAGACACTTTATACTGCAAATCGTAAGGCTGTTTTTTCAGACCTTTTACCGGGAAGAAAATGGCCTGATGGCTGGCCGGCAGGCTGTGATAGATATACCAGCCTGGCTTCGCGCTGCGGCACACTTTATGCCCGTCGCCAAAATCGAGCAGCGCGTCGCCAATATACATGGCGTCCTCTTTCTGGCGAGCCAGCTGACGGGCAAACAGCGCCACGTCTTCATGGAAAATATCGCCCGAGTTGAGGAAGATGGCATAACGGCCTTGCGCCATGTTGATGCCTTTATTCATCGCATCGTAGATGCCTTTATCTTTCTCGCTGATGTAGCGTAAGTTGAACTCACCGTTGAGTTTTTCCAGAAACTCCGCCGTGCCATCGTTCGAGCCGCCGTCGACCACAATCCACTCAAAGGTGAGGCTTGGATCGCGCGCCAGGTTGCGCAGCGAGCGCCAGGTTTTTACCACCCCTTCGTAATTACGAAAAGCGACAGTAATGACGCTAAGAAACATAAATCACCTCATTTCGTCATACGTTCGTAATATTAAGCGCTTTGCGCAGAATAAACGGACAGACAATCAAGAAAGCATATTCCGGACTAAATATTGACCCGGTAAAAAACAGCGACACCGGCGTAAACAGATAAAGCTGCACGCGAAAGTTCTGGTTATCCCCGAACGCGTTAATCATCATTTTGAAAACTTTAAACAGATACCACAGCGTCAACAGTACGGCGAACCACGAAAAATAAATAATTAACAGATACAGACCATTGTCTATGGTTTTACCGACATCCGCACCGTTAAAGATTCCGAATGATGCAACATATTCGTAAAGTGAGCCGAATCTTACTACCCCATCAATATGGGTTAAGGAATAACCCACCATCACCAGTGGCCCAATGATGCGATAATAGGATGAAGACCCTTCCGTTCCCAAATCTCCCAGACGTTCTGAGATGTACGGGAAGGCAAATATCACGCCTACCATAAATACCGTCAGGGAGATAATCGCCAGCGGCAGTTTTTTCTTAATCGCATCTTTGTTCAGGTACTGGAACGCCCACTCCAGCAGGTAAAACAGGATAAATGTCATTACCCCTGAGAACGATCCAGACAGAACAATTCCTGCAAGAATCATAGCATCGGTCTTAGGCGTTTTGATACCAAACTGTTTGATGCTGAGCCAAATTGAGATTAACGCCAGAGCGAAAAACGCCGGTTCAAAATAGAGGGCCGTAGTACGCTTCCCGCCAAACTTGATGAAGTTCAATACATAGCTGTTACTGTAAATGAGATATTTCGAAATTATCTCCATCAGGCTGCTGCCGCCGGTGAGAATAATTTGCGCCATCTCCAGCGCGGCAAGCATAACAATTAACGCAACGGCAATATAAAAGAACCTAAGGATTTTCCGATAATTGTGCGGAGAAATAGTTTTAAACCGAATACTCCAGACCATACCGATAATAATGACAATATAAACAAACAGCATGGTCGAGGTGACGTATTTACTCGCATCCAGCGACTGGCCAAAGATGTAGTTAAACAGCGTCAGGCCCGTGCCCAGCCCTAAGGCAATCATCAGCTTCTTGAGGTTGATTTTATCGACATACAGCAGAAGCAGAACGGGCAGGAAGGTTACGATGGTTATCGGGAAGCTTTCGCCGAGCTGGGCAATTTTGACGTTAACCAGCAGGTAGATCAGCGGCAGCAGCAGATAACTACAGATTCTGATAGAACGAGACATATTCCTCCAGCATCTGTTGTCCACTGTAGGCCTTGCGGCTGCGGTTGCGGAACGATTCCAGGTCAGTGCCAAAAACGATCTCAGCAATCTGCGCCTTCGGCAGCTGTACCAGCGGCAGGACCTCCTGCTCCGTGAAGGTTTTCCCGCCGGACTTTTCCAGCACTTCGCGCGCCGCATCGCTGTGGGTGGCGATCACCGGCACGCCGATTGAGAGCGCTTCGCAGAGGATCAGCGGGTAGTTATCCACGCGGGAGCTGAACACCAGGGCGTCCATTTCATTCAGCGCGCTCATCAGCTTGCGCTTGTCGGTTTCAAACCCGTGGTTCACCACGTTGGTCCCTTCGAACGGCGAAAACTTGCCGAAGGTGTGAAGCTCTATCTTGTCACCCAGCGCCATCATGTCGCGCACCAGCTGCTGGTTGGTTTTACCGTCGTAACGCAGGTCATGCGCAACGATAGCGATTTTCGGTTTGCCCGCGGTTTCCGCCACCGGGGTCAGTTCGGCAAGAATGGCTTCCGTCGCCACGTCGATGCCGTTGTTGATAATCTGACAGCGCCCTGCCCCGTACAGGCTGTTGAAGGCATCCGCCACGTGCTGGCTCGGAGAGATAAACGTACAGCCGAGCGAGAGCATGTCGCGGAACAGCTGACGCTTTCCGGCCACCAGCTGATGCGCGCGATCCACCTTCACCGGCGGGTAGTTGCTTAACGTCGGGCACTTCTGGCAGTTATCTTTCCAGCCTTCGCAGCCGTCGGTAAACGCGCAGCGTCCGGTCACGCTCCAGTGATCGTGCAGCGTCCACACAAAGCGGGTGTCGGGCTTGTGGGCCTGCACCTTCTGACAAAACGCCACCACCTCTTCCAGATTCAGCCAGTAGCTGTGCAGAACGTGAAAATGCAGCACAACCGGGCCCGCGGTGCGGGTAACCGTGCGGTAAAGATTGTTCAGGTTGCCAAACAGATCGCGGTTAAACAGACGGAACAGCGCAATGTTGGCCATCGAGGTCAGACGCGGCGTGTGCTTGTGCACCTGCGGGAAATTATCGTGGCTGACGCTTTTCTTGCCGCCTTTGCCGTAGCCGTAAATAAACCGAGACTGAAGTCCTTTTTGCAGCGCGCGCTGGTGCAGATCCAGGGCCACGCCTGCCGCTCCGCCTTCTGCGAGGCGTACGTTGAATTGCAGAATGTTCATTTAATCACCTTCACGCGGGCTTTTTCTCCCACCACCAGCGCGTTATCCGGAATGCTGTCCAGCACCACGCTGCCAGCACCAATCGTGACGTTATTACCAATCGTAATGTCACCGACGATCACCACGTTCGCCCCCAGCTCGACGTTATTGCCGATGACCGGGCAGGCCAGGCTGTCAGGCCCGCGGTTGCCAATGGTGACCGCATGACGAATGGTGAAATCATCGCCGGCGACCACAAACTTGTTGATCACCACCGCATAGCCGTGATGGATGGTAAAGCGGCGGCCAATGGTCGCAGCGGCCTGAATTTCATAGCCAAAAAAGCATTCGGTGATGATGCGGTACAGCACCAGCACGGGCGCCGCCCAGATATTGTTCAGCACATTTTTCTTACGCCACACCGAGCAAAAATGCGCGATGCGGTACGCCAGAACCATGCAGCACGGACGCAGGCTCCAGCTGTTAGCGCGGCAATCTTCCAGAAACATTATTTCCCCCGAAGCCCGTCAGCCAGGCGCTTGCCGTTACGCACGGACAGCAGCGTCAGCAGCGTGCGCCAGTTCATGCGCTTATTGCGGATCTGATAGAGGGTAAAGAGCTGATATTTACGGCTGGCACGGTCAAACTTGTCCTTGTGCTTGCGGTAAAAATGGAAGTAGCCGGAGAACTTCTTCGGCGAGGAGGTGATTTGCATCTCCCCGTGGTTGATATGCAGGATCTGCGTGGCCTCTTCCACTTTCCACGGCTCGCCATACTCCACCACCATGCGCAGGAAGATATCGTAATCCTGCGCGGCCTTAAGTTCGGTATCGAACAGGCACTCTTTGAAGCGCCACGCCCAGGTGAAGACCTGGTTACCAATAATGTTGCGCTTGTAGAACAGGCGGCGAGAATACGGCGATTTCGGGTACAGCGGCAGACTCGCGGGCTGCGAATAAACCTCGCCCTGGCAAACATAGTCGTTGGCATACAGGAAAGCGTGCGTGACCAGCTGTTCTTTATGCGACAGGAAGATAGACAGGCGGTTCGGCGTCCATTCGTCATCGTCGTCGATCCCGGTCAGAAACTGCCCTTTGGCCTGCATAATCGCCTGATTACGCACCGCGCACGCGCCGGAGTTAATGGCGTTATGCGTATAGACCACCCGCGGGTCGTTGAGGTCAGTCACAAACTTTTGCAGCTGTTCATACGAGGAAGAGCAGTCATCAACGATGATCAGCTCCCAGTTATCGTAATCCTGTCGCAGGACGGATTTGATTGCGCGGATCGCCAGCTGCTGACGATTCCATGTCGGCATATAGATTGAAACTAAAGGGCGTTGTGTGGTCATCTTTTCCCCTCACCCCGGCCCTCTCCCCAAAGGGGAGAGGGTGAAAGGCAGCCAGTGGTTATCATTACGTTCGTCCCCCACATCCAGCACCGAACAGTCCCCTCTCCCCTTTGGGGAGAGGGTTAGGGTGAGGGGTGTGGGGTGTGTTTTGTTATTTACTGTCAGACTTATATTCGTACTCGTAATAGCCGTAATCCTGGTACCCGGTCGCGCGGCGGAAGATGGAGTTCAGGATCACCCCTTTCACCTCGATCCCGTTCTGCTCGAAGCGGCTCAGGCTGGTTTCCACCTCTTTCAGGGTGTTGACCGCGTACCGCGCCACCATCAGCGTGGTGCCAGCGTGGCGGCCAACAACCGCTGCGTCGGTCACGGCCAGAATTGGCGGCGTATCGATCAGCACCAGGTCGTAATTTTTGCTCGCCCACTCCACCAGCTCGGTGAAGCGTTCGCTCATCAGCAGCTCGGACGGGTTCGGCGGCACCTGACCGCGTGGGATCAGGTCAAATTTCGGCACCGTTGTGGGTTTCGCGCTCTGGCTGATTTCACCTTTGCCGAGCAGGATTTCCGACAGCCCGTGCACGTTGTTGGTGCCCAGCAGCTCGTGGGTGTAGCCCTTACGCATATCGCAGTCGATCAGCAGAACGCGCTTGTTGGTCTGGCTGACCACCGCCGCCAGGTTGGCGCAGACGAAGGTTTTACCGATTGACGGGCTGACGCCGGTTAACATCAGGACGTTGTTTTTGGCCTGCATCATGGCGAAGTGCAGACTGGTACGCAGGCTACGGATCGCTTCGATGGCGAGGTCGGTCGGGTTACCCACCGCCAGAAGCTGGCTCTGTTTGTAACGCTTGACGCCCTTGATGGTTTTGACGCTGTCGCGGGATTTTTGCCACTCGGACAGCGGAATGCTGGCATAGACGTTGATACCGCTCTCTTCCAGCACCTGCGGGCTTTCGATACCGCGGTTGAACAGGGAACGCAGCAGCACGCCCACGATGGAGAGCATCAGGCCGAGAATAATGCTGCCGAGAATAATCAGCGCTTTCTTCGGCTTCAGCACCCCAGGCTGGGTAATGGCCGGGTCGACGATGCGCACGTCACCGACGGTACTGGCTTCGGTGATTTTCAGCTCCTGCTGCTTGTTCAGCAGCTGCATGTAAACCTGCTGTCCTGACTCCACGTCTCGGGTCAGACGCACGATCTCCTGCTGCGTTTTCGGCATCGCGGTCACGCGGTCATTGAGCTTCGCCTTCTCCTCTTCCAGGGTACGGCGTTTCTCCAGCAGCGTGCGGTAGGCCGGGTGACGTTTGGTATAAAGCTTGGAAATCTCCGCCTCTTTGAAGGTCAGCTCGTTGAGCTGCGCATCAATGTTGACCATCGAATCGAGGACCGATTTCGCTTCCAGCGGCAGGTCAACGGAGTCTTTATCCTGACGATAGGCGTTCAGCTTGTTCTCGGCATCATCCAGATGGGCGCGCACTTCCGGGAGCTGTTTGGCGAGGAAGGCCAGGCTTTTCGCCGCTTCCGCCGACTTACGCTCAACGTTCTGCTCAAGATAGTTGCGGGTAATGCTGTTCAGGATGTCGCGGATTTGATCCTTATCTTCACCGGTAAAGGTCATGCTCAGCACGCCGGTGTCCTTACCGTTTTCGGTGACGGTCAGGTTGTTTTGCAGATTGTTGATCATCCCCAGGGTGGAGAATTTGGTGACGGTGAATTCGCCGCCCTCCTGGGCGTTAATCGCGCTGACCATCATGCTGACGCCGTCTTTGGTCAGCATCTGCCCCACTTCACCGCGGGCGCTAAAGCCTGCGTCGCTGGTTAGCTGGTACTGTTTCGGGCCTAGCACCGTCAGGGTAAACGTCTGATCGGCCGCCCCTTTCGGCAGCACGAAGTCAGTGACTTTCACCGTGTCGTTGTTGCGCCCCATCAGCCGATCCCAGCCGGCACCAAAGACTGGGAAGGTATTTTTGGTGACGGAGATATCGAGCCCGAGGTCGTGAACCGTTTTACCCAGCACCAGGCGTGACTGGATGAGCTGAATTTCGGCGTCGGATGCCGGCGGCTTGTTCGCCAGCGCGGAACCAATGTCCTGCACCAGCGAGTTGCCGGTATTCTGCTCGATCTGCACCAGCGCATCGGCGCTGTAGATAGGGGTGGCGAACAGCGTATAGACGACGGCCGCCGCGGCGAACACGGCGGTAATGCCCAGCACCCACCACTTTGCCTCTACAACAGTGCCGACCAGGCGCCCAATATCAATTTCATCACTGCCCGAAGTCGGGGCGGCAGAAGGTCTTGTTTTTTCTGTCATTGTTATCCCTGCTGAACTTTCAGTGCCTGCGCCCACTGTTGGGCAGACTGGTCAAGTAAGGTGTAAACCGCCTCAAAGGCCTCATGGCTTTTGCGATACGGATCGGGGATTTCACGTTCATTGTCCCAGTGACCAAACAGCATCACCTTGCCGCGCATCTCCGGAGCGATATCGCACAGCGCATGAATATGGCGTTTTTCCATCGTCAGGATCAGGTCATACTCCCGGCACATGCGGCCAGTGACCTGGCGGGCCACGTGGCCGTCGAGAGAGAGGTGATGATCCCGCGCCACGCTCGTTGCGCGCTCATCGGCACCTTTACCGACCAGTGCACCCAGCCCTGCCGAATCAACGGTCAGTTCGGGCTGGTAGTGTTTCAACAACCGTTCAGCCGTAGGGGAACGGCAAATGTTCCCCACGCATACCACCAGAATTTTGTTAAACATCGCGGATTACCAGGTATGAATGTCGCGCGCCGTATCCGTCATGTAGCGAACGCCACTGATGGTTGGCAGCAACTGGTTGATCAGACGGTTCCAGCGGGCAACCGGCGCGGTGGTGACATACACCACATCGTATGGCTGGAGACGGAACTCCGTTGCCATCACCAGAGAGGTCGCATCGGACATATCCAGCTGGTAGATGTTGGCAATCTTGCCTTTCGCACTGCCCTCACCTTTCAGCGGACGGATAACGAAGATACCGGTCGCGTTAGAGGTCGTCAGATCGATACCTTCAGCATTGCCCAGCGCTTCGGTCAGCGTCATACCGCTGAAGTCCATTTTGAGGGTGCTCTGTTTCTTCACTTCACCCATCACGAAGACTTTCAGATCGTCATTGCGCGGCACGTAGAGGATGTCGCCCGGATAGAGCAGGCGGTTCTGGGTCAGATCGCCGTTTTGCATCAGCGCCTGCAGCGAAATGCGCTGCTCCTTCCCGTTGTGGGTGAGCACCACGTTGCGCCAGTCGGCGCCGTCGGTTAACCCGCCCGCGGCGTTGATGGCATCCAGTACGGTCAGAGGAACGTTGGTGATGGCCTGCTGGCCGGATTTGTTCACCTGGCCGGAGATATAGGCTTTTTGCGAGCGGAATGCGGCGATATTAACGTCCACCTGCGGATCGGCGATGTACTGCGCTAAGCGGCCGGTAATATCACTACGGATCTCGGCAAGCGTTTTGCCTGCAACATGGACTTTACCAATGTAGGGATAGAACATGGTGCCATCTGACTGCACCCAGTTACCGGTATCGCTTGAGCTACGGTACTGGCCCGCTGGCGTGGTCAGTTCAGGGTGGTCCCAGACGGTCACGTTGATCACGTCACCCGGCCCCACGCGGTACTGGTAGGACGCAATTTCCTGGTCCAGCGACATATTCGGCTGGGCAACATTCGGACGTGGACGTAATTGTTCGACCAGACGAGGCGTAAGCGGATAAACATTCACCATTTTGTCGAGATCAAAATCGGCATCCTGTTGCTTGATCACATCCTTACCCATTGTTGACATATTGCTGCCGGGAAAGACCGTGCAACCACTCATCAAGGTCACAGACACCAATAATGGCATCAATTTCATTTTGGATTTCATCATTGATTATTTATCACTTTGGCAGAGTAATT
>Ga0209370_1000480_pt1 | contig 53024 bp, 67 predicted proteins | sample AgamicAtPrz_FD_187164 | JGI IMG/M metagenome (GOLD analysis project Ga0209370, IMG submission 187164) | Agave microbial communities from Guanajuato, Mexico - At.P.rz (SPAdes) (version 2) | ecosystem: Host-associated > Plants > Phyllosphere > Phylloplane/Leaf | place: Guanajuato, Mexico...
ACAACTGGCAAAACGGCACCAGCGAACTGGTGTGGAAGAACGGCACGAACGAACTGTGCTGGCGCGATGCCAACTGGACTCCTGCTACTGCCGCTGTTGATTGCGACGGTGCTCTGAAGGCCCAGGTTGCTGCTCCCGCTCCCGCCGTTGTGCCTCCCGCTCCTGTGGCTCCCCAGCCTGCAGTGGCATCTAAGGTTACCTACTCTGCTGACGCTTTCTTCGACTTCGACAAGTCCGTGCTGAAGCCCGCAGGCAAGGCTAAGCTGGATGACCTGACCGGCAAGATCAAGGACATCAACCTGGAAGTCATCATCGCCGTGGGTCACACTGACTCCGTGGGCTCCGATGCTTACAACCAGAAGCTGTCGGTGCGTCGCGCTGAAGCTGTGAAGGCTTATCTGGTGTCCAAGGGCATCGAAAAGAGCCGCGTGTACACCGAAGGCAAGGGCGAAAAGCAACCCGTGGCAGACAACAAGACTGCTGCTGGCCGCGCTCAGAACCGTCGCGTGGAAATCGAAGTTGTGGGCACCAAGGCTGCTCAGTAATCTTTCGATTGCTACACAAAAAGCCCCGGCAACGGGGCTTTTTTTATGCCTGATTCATTGCTGTAATCGCGGACAATTGCCTCATGAGCAACACTATCAATGCCGACCCGGCAGAACTGGAAAAATTCTCCAGCCTGGCCCATCGCTGGTGGGATCCCGAGAGTGAATTCAAGCCACTGCATCAGATCAACCCCCTGAGACTGGACTGGATCAACGCCCAGGCCCCATTGGCGAACCAGAGGGTGCTGGATGTGGGCTGTGGCGGTGGCATTCTTGCAGACTCCATGGCGCGCAAAGGGGCCAAGGTGGTGGGTATCGATCTCGCAACCAAGGCTTTGCGCGTTGCGCAGCTGCATGCTCTGGAGGCGGGAACGCCCAATATTCAATACCATGAGGTCAGCGTCGAGCAACTGGCGCAGGAGCAGCCGGCAAGCTTTGATGTGGTGACCTGCATGGAAATGCTGGAGCATGTGCCCGATCCTGCGTCCATCGTGCGGGCATGTGCCCAGCTGGTCAAGCCTGGTGGCTGGGTGTTTTTTTCCACCATCAATCGCAATGCCAAGGCTTTTGCGTTGGCGATCGTGGCTGCCGAATACATGCTCAAGATGATTCCCAAAGGGACTCATGAGTACGCCAAGTTGCTGCGCCCAAGCGAGTTGGCACGCTTTGCGCGCGAAGCCGGCCTGGATGTGCAAGGCAGCAAGGGCATGGAGCACAACCCGATCTCGGGCCGCTATTGGCTCAGCAATGACACCTCGGTCAATTACATGCTGGCAACACGCCGCCCTCAGGAGTGACAGCCATGTGGAAGCACGTTAGAGCCGTTCTTTTCGATCTGGATGGCACTTTGATCGACAGCGCTCCTGATCTGGGGGCTGCAGCAGACAAGATGCGTGTGGATCGCGGCATGCCGTCGTTGCCACTCCATGCCTACCGCCATATGGCTGGGGCTGGAGCGCGTGGAATGCTGGGTATTGCGTTCGGCATGACGCCCGATTCTGCCGGCTTCGAAGAAATGCGGGAGGAGTTCTTTCGCAATTACGAGCAATGCATGACCGAGCGCACCTATGCTTTTGATGGCGTGCCCGAGTTGATCCGGGCGTTGGAAGCCGGCCCGCTTCTATGGGGTGTGGTGACCAACAAGTCCATGCGCTTCACCGAGCCGCTGACACGTCAGATGCCCTTGTTTGCTCAGGCTGCGGCCGTGGTGAGCGGGGACACTACGCCGCATTCCAAGCCTCACCCCGAGCCTCTGTTTGAAGCCGCACGACGCATGCAGATTGCTCCCGAGCATTGCATCTATGTCGGAGATGACGAGCGCGATATCCAGGCGGGTGCAGCAGCGGGCATGAAAACTGTAGCTGCACGCTATGGCTACCTGGGTGCGACAGCAGATACGGTTCACTGGGGTGCCGATGCGCATATCAATTCACCGCTTGAGCTGTTGAAGTTGCTGGGATGAGGCTAGAATAGGCACTAAGGGGCTGTCCTGGTTTCGACGTGGGTTCGGGACCGGTGCGGTGCATGTCGAGCTTGAGTGATGCTCGTAAATCTCCATTCAAAAAACTAACTGCAAACGACGAACGTTTCGCACTCGCCGCTTAATCCGGTGAGCCTTGCAACAGCACGCTAGTGGGCTGGGCAAGGGGGTAGCAATACCTCCCGGCTGCAAGGGAATTTACATTAGCTGGCTGGATACCGGGCTTCTTGGTATTTGGCGAGATTTTAGGAAGCTGGCTACCCAAGCAGCGTGTGCCTGCGGGGTTTGGGTGGCGAGATTTAAAACAGAGCACTAAACATGTAGATCTGTCCGGCGAAGGCTTACGGACGCGGGTTCAATTCCCGCCAGCTCCACCACCATAACGTCCAAGGGCGTTCACTGAAGTCCAGTGAACGCCCTTTTTCTTTGGTAAATCAACGGCTTGCCTTCCGTAATCGTCCGTCAAGGTTCGCGGGCATCCGAGGCAAAGTGGGGGTACAAGTGGGGGTACAAGTGGGGGTACAACTTACCAAAAGCCTATACTTTGGCTAGGTTGTACCCCCACTTTCAGGCCAAACCCAGCAACCATGCGGCCTGGCGGCCCATGCGTTGTACCCCCACCCTGGGGCTGAAAGCGGGCCCACCTAGGAAGGCTATACCCCATGCATGACCGATGCCCACTGCCGCAACGCCATCTACCCATCGAGCGGCAGGCCTGCGTGGTTGGTGCTACCTGGAATTGATCGGCGGCGGCAAGGGGCTGGGCGAGGCCAAGCAAGCGATGCTGCAACGCGCCGACTTCCTTGCAGCGCAGGTTGCCAAGGACATAGCGGCAGAAACCGACTTGGAGCATCGCCCCATCACGGACGGGCAGCGCGTGGTTGGCATCTACCGACGTTCCGTCATGCTGGCGAGTGGTTGATACGCAATGCCGCGATGACGGTATGGGGTTCAGCCTAGTGCCGTGGCGGCCGGTGACCGAACAACGGCTGGGGTAGCAGCTTGTCGCTACCGTGCGCGACAGTAGAGTGTCTTTGGATGCGGGGCGGCAGCGTGGGCCGCCAATCACCTAACTTTTGTCACAGACTTCGGTGTTCTACCGTAATGCCGCTCAAACGCTGCGCTGAAGCTGGACAGGTGTTCGTAGCCGACCCTGTAAGCCACGGTTGAAACATATAGGCCGGTCTCCAGCAGTTCCCAGGCTTTCTTCATGCGGATGTCCATGAGCATGCGGTAAGGGCTGGTGTCGAACATTTCCCGGAACCCCCGCTTGAGCTTGAACTCGTTGATGCCAGTGGTGGCGCACAGGTAGGGAATTGTCAATTGCCGGTCGTACTGGCTCATCAGAATGTCGCGTACACGTAGTATCCGATCCTGGTCGTCGCCGCGTAGCTGACTTGTGACAGGCGCTGATGGAAGGAAGGCGCGGGTCTGTTCGGCCAGCAGACTGAGCGCTGCTATCTGAAGATCCAGCAATCCGGCATCCCTGCCATGAAGATGCACCAACGACTGCGCTAACCTTTGGGTTCCACCGCCATATTTGCCGAAGAAGACATGCCTTGCAGAATGGTCGTTGCGTACTCCGTCGAGCAGGAGTCCCAGTCCATAGCGATGCAACAGGGCCTCGTGGGCAATCAATCGCAGTTGACGAATAGCGCGTCTAGCAGGAAAGCGGCGTTCCCCGCGTACGCTTGAGAAAGCAGCCACGGTGCTGTGACCGGCGACGAAATCGAAACGCTGCCCATCAACGCCCAAGGTGCTGGATTCACCTTCCAGTGCTACCGTAATCGTTAGCGACCTTCCCTCCCTTTCCATTGCGCTGCGCTCCAGCAGGTCATGCAGAGGCTGGTAGTGGGCATAGGCCAGCGCCAGGCCGTCATCAAGGTGACACATGTCGTTTATGCAGTCGCCTACTTCAATGGGTAGCTGCGAACGCAACCAGATCCCTTGACCGAGCTGTGTCGGGGTGGAAGCGTCTGTTGCATTGAGTCGGTAGGTCATGCTCCCCCCTTTTTGTGCTGGCTTTCTCCTTCCGGCGAGATGCCCTCGCTTCGAAATACCAAAGAAAAAATCCGAATCGCCTAAATTTTAAATGATACACATTCTCATCTAAAAATTAAAGTGGCCCAAAGGCGAATTGACGCCTCTTCATCTGCTTTTTTGACAGGGCCATCTTATGAATTACGAGCTCAGCGCGCTTCACCGCGCCGTCCTGCTTGCCTTACCAATATTCACGCTTCCTACCTTAGCGACCGCCGAGGATGCTTCCACGACGACGGCAGGAGCTACTGTTGCGGAATTGCCAACTGTCATCGTCACCGCCGACAAGACCGAACGTGCACTGGAGAAGGTGTCTGTCAGCGTAGCGGTGATTGAGGGGCTGGATCTCCAACAATCCGGCATTGTCGGCATGGAGCAGTTAGAGGGCCGGATACCGGGCTTGTCGTTCCAGCCGTTCGGGCAGGCTGGGCTGAATTCGCCTGTCATGCGTGGGCTGACCGCTAACTTCAATACTTTCTCGACCTCGACGCTGTTGCTGGTCGATGGTGTGCCGACGCATACCGCGCAGGGTTTCGACGATGCAATGCTGGACGTGGATCGGGTCGAAGTGCTGCGCGGGCCGCAATCCACCCTCTATGGGCGCAATGCCGAGGCTGGGGTGATCGCCATCCACAGCCTACCGATGGACAGCACTCCGCGAGCCAGCGTTTCGGCCGATCTTGGAAGCCGTGACAAGCGGAGCGTCCGCTTCTCGCTGAGCCGTCCGCTGGTAGAGGACAAGCTGTACGTCAGCATCTCAGGGGCATGGTTGAAACAGGATGGGTTTATCAACAACGCCTATTCTGGCGGCAAGGAAGACGACCGTGAGCGGCGTAACCTGAAGTTGGGTCTGCGCTGGACGCCCAGTGCCGCCAATGATCTGGTGCTGCGCTATGCCCGTCAGGACTACAACGATGGCGCGGCGCTATGGGGCTCGCGCAACACGCCGCGCAAAGAGGTGGCTTCCGGCACGCCGAGTTGGAACCGATCCGAAGGGCAGTCGTTATCGTTTCACGCCACGCATACCTTCGATTCTGGCCTGCGGCTGCGGTCGATCACGGCCTGGAATGATTTCACTGACGACATCCAGCAGGATACGGACTTCATGCCGCGGGACGTCATGCGCATCCGGCGCGATCACCGGATGCGTACGCTTTCGCAGGAGTTCCGGTTGGAGGGCAAGCTGGGAATGGTCGATTGGCTGATGGGTGTCTACGCAGATCGCAGCGACAACGAGCTGCACAATGTGGGGCGCCGCATGATGATGCTGGAAGACCTGCGCGCCGATCAGAAGAGCCGTACGGTGGCGCTGTTCACGCACTGGAATATCCCGCTGACTGAAACGTGGGGCCTATCCGCCGGCGCGCGCGTCGAGCGCAGCAAGGTGGAGATCGCCACACAAGGGACATCGAAACAGGATCGGGACTGGACGCATTTCTCGCCGAAACTGGCCATCCAGTATCAGTTCGCTCCTGAGCATCAGTGGTATGTCAGTGCGAGCCGAGGCTTCCGCAGTGGTGGCTTCAATGCACTCTCGGCGGCAACGAACTACGCCACCTTCGAGCCGGAGAGGAACTGGTCCTATGAGATGGGCTTTAAGGGCTGGGCAATGGACAAGCGGCTGCGCTATTCGGTGGCTGCCTATTTCATGGATATCGACGACATGCAGGTGATGCAGATGCCCATGCCTGGTGTCATGTACATCACCAGTGCTGCGACGGCTCAGTCAAAAGGTCTCGAACTTGACGTGGATTATCTGCTGGGTGGAGGCTGGCAGATCAAGGGCGGTCTGGCATGGAATCGCTACGCTTTGACCGCTTCATCGACGGTACGGCGCACTACTCCGGCAAGCGCAACCCATTTGCCCCCGACCTGACCGGCTACCTCGGCATCCGCTATGACGCGCCGCAAGGCTGGTACGCGCAGGGGCAGGTGCGTGGCACCAGCAAGGTCTATCTGGATGCGGCCAATAGCTATAAGCGCAATGGTTATGGTTTGATCGACCTAGTGATCGGATACCAGCACGGCAACTGGGAAGTCGCCGCTTATGTGAATAACGCAGCGAACAAGACCTACGATGCCGTCGGCTACCAGAATGGTTTTGTCACGGTCTACAGCCCGCCCCGCGAAGTGGGCATGCGCCTGACCTGGCGGATGTGAGGACAAGGGGAATGGACTTTCTCACATCGCACCCTTTGCAGCCGTTCTGGAATATTGCTGCTGCGCCCATCCAAAACCAGGCGCTGGAACAGGCATTGGTCCTGGGGCTGTTCGAGCGGCTACGTCAGCCTGCCGATGCCGCAGCTGTAGCTAAAGACCTGCAACTGGACAAGGCAGCAACTGCGCTATGGCTGGATCTGCTCTGGAGTCTGGAGCTGTTGTCACGGCAGTTGCCTGTCGATGCACCTGACGAGCTGCGCTATGTCACCTCATCTCTGGCCTTACGCCACTTCGTCGATGGGTCCAGCGAGAACTGCGCCCAAGGTTGGTTGTATCGCGCCCGTTTTTTGGCTCGTTTTGCCGGGCAATGGGAAACGCTGCTGCGCCACGGCTACGATCCGCAGGGCCAGGCTGCACCCAAAGGAAGTTGGGCGCTGGCTGCTCGCGAGCAGATCAACCAGGAACAGATCGCCGTGACCGTACCGGCGGTGCTGCGCCTAGTGGATACCCTGCCGGCCATGCCTGAAACGGGTCGCCTGCTTGACCTGGGCGGTGGCCCTGGCCATGTCGGTATTGCATTGGCGCAACGCCTGCCAGGCTGGCAGGGCGTTGTGTGCGACCAGCCGGAAACTGCCGAGGTTGCGCAGGAAAATATACAGTCGGCCGGATTGGCTCACCGCCTCCAGGCGCTGGGCTGCGACCTGAACACAGATGGTATCGGCAGCGGTTACGATCTAATTTGGTGCTCCGCTGTCCTGCATTTTCTGCGCGAGCCGCATGCGATGATGTGCAAGGCTAGCGAGGCGTTGAATCCCGGTGGTTTGTTGTTGATGGCGCACGCTGAGCAAAGAGATGATCCGGCGATAGCGGCGCGCGTGTTGCCGTTCTACGGCACGGTGGCGCTGCGCGGCAAGCCGCTGCCGCGACCGGGAGAAATTGCCCGGATGATGGCAGACGCGGGTTTGACCGACATCCGGTCATTGGGTCGTATCGATTTCCCGATGGCGCCCGTCTGGCTTCACACGGGGAGACGCCCATGAATGCGGTAACGGTACCTGCACGGCGCTCCTGGTGGCCGCAGCAGTTGCTGATTGGCTGGCTCAACCTGGTGCTGACCGCTCCCATCATCTACATGTTCGTGGGGTTGCCGCTGGTCATGCGCCAGCATGGCTGGAGCGGCACGGAAATCGGCCTTCTCCAACTGGCGGGCTTGCCTGCTGTGTTCAAGTTCGTTCTGGCTACATTGGTTGATCGTTGGCGGATCGGTGCTGCCAGCTACAGAAACTGGGGCGTCTTGCTGGGTGTCATGTATGCAGTAGCTCTTGCGCTATTGGCGGGCAACGATCTTGCCAATACGCCGTATGCGCTGCGGTTCACACTGACCATGCTGGCGAGCCTGCTAGGAACCTGGGTGGATGTGCCGGTCAACGCATTGGCCATCAGGCTGCTTCCAGAGTCCGAACGCATCCGCTTCGGGGTGATTCGCTCGGCTGCTGCATCGTTGGCTGCCATCGTGGGTGGAGGGGGGATGCTGGTGCTGCAGGCGCGTCTGGGCTGGGCATGGCCCTTCGCCATTTTTGCAGCCAGCATCCTGCCCAGTATCTTGTTGTTGTGTTGGTTGGCGACAGATAGTGACGGTGAAGACGAGCCGTTTTGCTGCCAGGGACCCCGTGCAGGCTTGAAGGAGTGGATCAGTTATTTCCGTACCTCCGAGCACCGCGTATGGACACTGCTGCTGCTGTGCTATTTCCCAGCCATCGGCGCTGCCTGGATTTACCTGAAACCGTTGATGCTGGACTACGGCTTTGCCCAGGAACAGATCGCATGGAGCATTGGCGTGGGCGGTGGCTTGGTGGCCGCAATTGCCAGCATGCTGGCAGGCCCGGCCATCAGGGCTATTGGGGCAGGAACCGCCTTGCCGCTGTTTGCCGCGCTGAATCTTCTGGTGATGATTGCGCTGGCTCTGGCTGTGAGCGCAGGGAGCAAGACAGTCTTGATGGCGGCGGCCCTGGCCTTGGCGCTGGCCATGGGGGCGACTTCGGGCCTCTTGTTCGGTCTGATGATGAATCACGCACGCCAGCATCTGGCTGCACTTGACTATGGCTTGCAATCCAGCCTCTTTGTGGCCTCTCGTACCACAGTGCCTCTGTTGGTGGGCATTTTTCTGGATCGGTTCGGCTACGGCGGATTGTTGGCTGGCCTGGTGATCGCGCTGGGGCTTGTATGCCTGCTGGCGTGGTACAGCCGTGATCGCATCTTCATTCACCGCGACGAACGCTTCAACGGGCGATCATGAGCACCACTGGTGACCAAAAAAAAGAGATCGGTGCACGATGCATCCTGCGGGCCGATCGCCATGACGTTTTCGAGTGGGAGTCCGCAGTTGGAAGACATGTTAGATGATGTGGCGAACAGGGGGGCACGGCTCGGTCGAGGTGAACGCTTTGCGATCTTGCATGTTCTGCTGGATCGTGATGCCTATGCCAACTCTCAAGGCGCGGCTCGAGCACGAAAAACCTGGCTCACCGAGCAGGGCGATCTTGCCAGACAACAGTTGCTTCGAATGGCATTGGTGCTGCCTGAGGGTGTTCCGGGTCACGCAGGCCGACCGATTGTTCGGTGTGCCGGCACATGCGTTCAGCAGCGTCGAGGATGCCATCGAATGGCTGCGGCCTCTGATGACACAGAATTTTGGCATCGCCAATAGCGAGACTGCGGTGATAAGAGCGCAGAGCGCATTCAGCAGATGATCGTCTCGCGCAGTGGGATGTAAGGGAGAAACGATGCAATCCACTTTTAAACCAATGCTCGAGACAGCCCAAACTGGGGGAGCGGCCGCTACAGCTTGGCTATGGGTCGGCTTTGTTCTGGCGAAAGTGTTCAAGTGGTGTAGCGCTGTCGGCGTATCCGGGGATGGAGCCATGCCCTACGTATGCACCCTCTGCGATGCAGTCAGCCTCTGAGATTTCCTGCAGGCGCTTAACACGCACGCCAGTGACTTCCAGCCAGAGGCGGATATCAGCCTTGCGCATGTGGATGGCCGGATGTCAGCGGCCTTGAATGGGGGCGCCGGGCTCGCCCGCTGGCGAGAACTGCTGCACATATGCAAGGTCGTTGGGTTGTAAGCGCCCCTCGTTCAAGAAATGCGATACCTCGCCAATGGCAGCGGCTGGGCGCATTTGCGTCACCATGTGTTCGCTGAACACGCGACGCGTCTGTGTCTTCTGGTCGCTCAGGATAGCGCGCACCAATGGCGCCTTGAACATCAAGCAGGTTTCTTTCATGGAGGCTCCAAAAGAGAAAACCCGCCGAGTGGCGGGGGTGTGGGGTGGATACAGGTTCCAGTGACTGCTAGGACGGATGGTTCGTGGTGTCATAAGTCATGCGCTGAATTGGATTGGGGTGCGATCCTTCAGGGCGGATGGCCATCCAGTGATCGCGCCGCCTGGCTTATCCTCCAAGCGCGCAACACCAACTGATGTCGCGAAGTTCATGTGAGCGCATGTCATGCGAATCAAAAATAATAAGTCGGGTGCTGCTAATAATGGGACACCGCCATGTAGGCGGTGGCTCAATGTGGCGTGGTGAGGATTTTTAGTATGACGATAAAAAAAGAAGACTTGGAAAAATGGGAAAAAGATGAACCGGATTTAATGGTTGATCCACTCTTTCTAAAGAAGAGAATCGCTGATGTAGAAAAGGCGTTGTTGATTAGCTTGCCAGATGAATATTTGGATTTTATTCATCTGGTCGGCGATCAAGCATGTAGCCCACTGTGTGAACTAGATAATTTTATAGCAACATATAATGGAATAACTAGGGTGGCCGTTATGGCTACTTTATCTTCTACAGATAGAGTTGTGAACTCAACAAAATTATTACAGGAGTCAGTCTATGATCATCGCCCATTGCTGCCTAATGGCTTAATTGCAATTGGTTCTGAATATGATGATGATGGTGACGCATATATTATTTATGACGTGAGGCCTGAATCTCCCACCTACAGGAATATATTTCATTGGCGATACTATGTAGACAATTTGATTGTGGGTGATGGATTGGGATTGTTGGCTCTATCATTAAGAGATTTTTTGCGTAAACCGGCATTGGAAAGTGAGCTCTAATTTATTGGGCGTTGTTGCATAAATAGGCCCCCTGAGACGGATAGCCTCGGGCCTTGAGTCAGTATTCGTCACCCAACCCCCTCTAAAGCTGCGCCAACTGGACGCAATACAACGCTGCACTCACGGAACGCGGCTCCCTGACCATCCGCCAACGTCTGCAACGAGCAAGTGCTGATCGCAGAGTGCAACTGCTTCAGAGGCGGGCACATTGGCTGCCGCGCTCTCCTGCACGGCCTCTGACAATACGCCGCTGTAGTGTGCGAGTGGGTTCTTAATTTGGAGGCTCCCAAAATGAGAAAAGCCCGCGGCGGCGGGCTGGGGTGATTGCTTGAATTCGGGTTTGGCTACCACTTGCCGAAGTCTTCGGGCTTCTCGTTGACCGACGGCATCCCCGGCAGTTCATCGGCGTAGACGAAGCCCACCTCGATATAGACGGGGCGGCGGTCGCAGTCCAGCATATCCTCATCGGGCGCGGCCTCATGCGCTGCGGAAAATCGTGCCATCCAGTTCATGGCTTCCTTGGGCGTGGTGGCCGTGTAGCGGCGCGTTCCATCAACGATCAGCAGCCAGACTTTGACCTTGACCTTGACCTTGACCTTCTCAGCTTGCGCAAGCTTCTCCAAGCGCTCGTTTGCCAGTCGCACACAGAAATGCAGTTGGTCGCGGTTTAGGTTGGTCAGGAATTCCGGTGTCGATGGCTTCCTGGGGATGGGGGCGAGCTGGTAGCCAATCTAGGCATAGTCGCATTTTTCGTTGCGATAGTGGGGTCCGTTGCGGTCTTTCTTCACAAGCTCTGCGATTTCCTCGACGGTTCCGTCTAGGCCCAAATAGCGCTTGGCGTGGCGCGCATAGTCAGTTTCAAAGTCTTCATGCAGCTTTTCAGTTCTTGCCAGGTAAGCATAGGGCTCCAGAAAACAAAAAGCCCGCTCAAGGGCGGGCATGGTTTGCACGGTTAGATTTCGCTAGCTATCGCTGCGAAGTGTCTTCAGACAGATGTTGTCGAGGCTTCCTGAATCAGCTTGGCGATTTCGGTGGGATGGGAGGCGAGAGAGGCATGGCTGGCATCCAGTGTTAGAACCTTTTTGGGATTCATGCGGCCGGACATCCAAACCTGGTTTTCCGGGGTAATCATGCGATCCTGGCTAGACACTTGGTACCAGCAAGGCTTGTGTTTCCAGGCGGGCTCGCTGATGGTATCTCCAAAGGTGCTTGCCAGTGGCGCTTTCTGGGTTGCCGCCATGACGAACCCTTCGTCTGCAGAAAGATCCTGGCAAAAGCTTTCATGGAACCTGTCTGGCTTTAGCCATAGATAGCCGTCGCTGTCAGGAGCCAAATTTGGGGCGGCGGCTGGTAGGTGCTTTTGAGTGATACCGCCGGGGCTCTCACCCGTATCAGGCGCAAATGCAGCGATGAAGACGAGCGCAACCACATTAGGCTGGTTACCTGCTTCGCTGATGACCGCGCCGCCATAGGAGTGACCAACCAGCACGACCGGGCCCTTGACCTGAGCAATCATTTTGCGGGTTCGTTCGGCATCATCGGCAAGAGAGGTCAGAGGATTCTCTACCGCTCGTATGTCTTGGTAGCCCAGGTTTTTCAGTTCAAGGATGACCTTGGCCCAATGGGCTGCACCGCCCCAAAAGCCGTGCACAAGTATGACCGTTGGCTTACTCATAGCGCTAACTCCGTTGTTGGTAGATCGCTGTGTGACTGTGTGGAGCTAGCTTTAGCCGATGAGTGAAAAGCCGTTTCCACCTACTGCATCGAGACTGTGGTCGCTGCAGCCGAGCAAATATAGATTCAAGTATTCAGTGGGGTTTGTAAGGCTTGATCTGACATTGGGATTGCTCACAAATCCTTACCTCATGCCTTTCTTTTCCGTCTTATCGAGCCGTCATTTAAAGCAGGTCAAAGACGCTCTTTGAGGCACTGAACTGTTTGGCTGTCCAGCCACTCGGCGTGCATGCCGGGGCACGCGAATTCATCGCGCAGCGTCTTGATGGGTGATAAGGGCCCATCGGCTTGAGCAGGTGTGCTGGCCAGCTAGGCAAGTCCCCTGCAGATGAAGATGATCAAAATCAGGCCTTCGACAATCGTTTTCATGTTTTTCTCCGTGGCGCCGACCGAGAAGGCGCGAGCAGTTTTCAGAATTGAGCCGATCGCATTCACATCGGCCAGGCATCTGGCGTGAGCGCCATCACCACGGCCACGCCGACCAGGTAGAAGAGGCCGAAGCCGGTGAGAGCCCATTGCGCCGCAATCAGCTGCTTTGTGGTGTGGGCAGGGGGATGGAGTCGAATGTATGGAATCTCCTGAGGGCAAAGAAAAAGCCCGCGAGCGGTTGCTGAGGACTTGAATAGAGTGCCGGTGACCTTTTGGATCGTGCCTGGGAAAGAAGGTGAGAGGGAGGAGGGTGGCTCCCAGGCCCGGCTGGAAATTAGAATGGGTCAACACACTGGAGGTGCTTCATGACCCAGGAGGAATCTGGCGCATTCGCTGCGCTGTCGATGATCGTGACGGCAGTAGTCAAGGCGCTTCCACCCGAGACAGCGCATCAGGTGGCGAGAGAGCTGCGCGCTGCACAGCTGGATGCCAAGCATCAGGATGGACCTGAAAGAACGGACCCCGCATTCAGGCTTGGCCGCGATCACTTGGTGAATGTGTATCGAGAGCTTCTCAACAACGTGGCTGAGGGCAAGGTCCACCTTGTCGGTGGTGGGAAGAAGTCAATCTGACTTGCCATCTGGCGTGACCACTGTCGCTCACGACGCGAAAGCCGCGCCGCGCTCCCAATAGACGGCAGTCCAGGCCCATTCCTGAGCTACCGTACCTGCTCGAGTGGCCACACCGGATGGCTCTGACTTTGGTGCAAAAAAAGCCACCCTGAGGAGGGTGGCTTAAAGAGGCTTCTCTCACATCTGAGTAGCTGCGCTCATTCAAAGACGTTACTTAGGGTGAATACTTTCACAAATGGTTGGCTGTGTCAGTATTTTCTATTGACTGATACATATTGATGCTAATTTTCTATCAATGATGACCCCGCTATAGCCCTGCGGGGGAAGGCACTGCATGCTGCATGCTGGCTAAACGCTCACATTTCAGAATCTCCATGCACAAAAAAGCCACCTTAGAAGGTGGCTGTTGAAAATGAAGCCTGTAGTCGTGGGGGCTGTCGAGCACGCTTGCTACCAGTACCGATAGCTATGGCGCATGCGCGATTGCCTCTCCTCTTGCCTCCTCTTGTCTTTTTCAGGAGGTCCGCACTGCTCGATGTTGGGTGGACTGGGGAGTTGCTCTCCTCTGGCGAAAACTCGTTTGACTGTTCTCCAAACTTTCAGGAATGACGATGGTATGCGGCTTATTGACATATAGACCTCCAGTCTATCGCTGCGAGCTGAGGTAGCTCGTCAGATCTCTGCGTGCTCCTTCGTCAGGCCCGTCGCTGGCAGCAGGTGCCAGGGGGTCGAGCTGCTTGGCTTCTGGCGTTGGTGAAGGGGCTTGCTCGAGGCTTGAAGGGATAGGTTGAATCTTTGAGGTCGGCCCAAGAAGCATCAACTACATGTCGCGCCAGAACTCGGTCTGTCGTTTGTAGCCAAGCAGCGAAAACATATAGACCTCCGGTCTATGGTGGCGAACCAAGATAGGCCGCCTAGCCCCAGAGTACTCCTTTTAATAACCTTAAAGAGCGGCTTCACATTTCGTGTCAGGAATGACCGTTTGGGTCCTGAGCTGCAGCACTTCCTTCAAAGAGAAAGCCACCTGAAAAGGTGGCTGAAGAACCAGGTTGCCTGCTCAGCAGGCGTTGTGAGCCTGTGAGTCATGGCCTGTCATTGACGGAATCTGTTTGAGGCTCGGGCGGTTGGGTGTCAGGCTTTGCTGATGGCTCTTGATCGAAGCTTGAAGGGCTTGGGGGAAGCTCAGAGATTGGCTCAAGGATGATTGACCACATGTCACGCCAGAACGCGACATATCTTTGGTACACAAGGAGTGGAAACATATAGACCTCCGGTCCGGGTGGTAAGTCCATGGAACTTGCCGGTACCCACCTGCGCTTCGAAATTGCATGAACACAGCTGGCGTTAACGCATCTTGAAGGCAATCTGGGATTTGTCTGCGATCCATCTAGACAACGTTATGGAATCGCGAAGAACGGAAATCTATCGCATGCTGTTCCTCTTGTTCCTCCTCCTGCTTATGTTCTGGTTCTGCTTGACTGGGATCGCTAGGTTCTTGAAGAGAGGGGGACTCGCCGTTAAGCGAGAGCATATCCTTCAGTGTGGCCCAAAAGGACGGGCGCGAGTACGTGAGGAAGCTGTCTGACATATAGACCTCCGGTCCATGTTGGCGAATCAAGATCGATCGCCGGAAATCACAGTACTCTTTTAAATAACCTTAAACGGCACCTCATAAGAAGAATGTCAGTCTTGGTTGCGCGAGCCCTCAAACCGCAGCGCAGCATGCAAGGCTCTTGTTTGGCCCGGCAAAACTCCTGCAAGGGAAGGTGCATGCAGGCCGCCGACTCATCTCTCAAAATCTCCGTGCGCAAAAAACCCACCTCATGGGTGGTTGCTAAAAAACATCCCCGCAGAGCGGGCCACGGCTAATCGATAAATCCGAGATCGCGCAGGGCTTCAGTCTCCTGGGTGTACTCGGCGTCCTCGATCAGCAGCACGCCATCGGGCCCATACACATTGCGCTGGGGCGCGCCCATGGCTTGCTCAATGCGTTCGACCTTGTAGCCGTGCCGCTCCCATATCTCGGTGGTGTTGATGCGTGTCATCAACCCGCTGTACCCATATCGCATGCCCGAGCTGCAACTGCTGGAGCCCACGCCCTTTGAGTTAAGCGCGCGCCGGGCTATGCCTCGCAGCTGCTGAGTAATCTGCAGGCCGTAATCAGTGCCCGCATTCAGGGCGGAACCGGGCTGAAGCCCGAAGCAGAGCAGGTCATCTGGGACCGCTCGCGCGACCGCGAAACTCAGGTGGCACTGGCGCGTGAGCTGGAGGTGATGCGCGCGGCCGAGGCGCTGGGCTTTCCGCTGCCGTCGGGGGCTGGTCGGCCAGTTGGCCGATGCCTGCCGTGAGTTCCACGACAAGCTTTCGGGCCTGTAGCTGGAAGGCGCGCTTGTCGGCCGCGGTGGCCAAGATGGACGCCGCAGCCAAGCAATCAGCCATTCTGGTGGACGGCTACAAGGTGAGCGCCAATGCCATCGAGGCCAAGGCCGCGAGCTTCGCGTCGCTGGGAAGCTGACATCAAGCAGTTCGAGGCCGGCAGCAACATCAGCCTGCAGACGGCCAAGCTCAATAACGATGTGGCCATCCAGAGCAATGCCGTGCGTTTGGAGGTAGCCAAGATTGGCCTCACGACTTTGGCGCAGCGCGTGGCAAGTGCCTGGGGCAGGGTGCCTGCGTCGGCTGGTATTTCGGGCTCAAGCAGCTGGAGCTATAGCGGTTCGCTGAATCAGTGAAGAGGGCTTGGTGACGATTCAATCCAGGTTGAAGCTTTGGTAGGTCCGGTGAATTTCCTCCACGATAGTTTTAAATCGTGCTCACCGAAACTCAAAGTGTTCTCTGTGCAGTTGCCAGGAGTCCGCTGGTAGCGATTGCTTGAGGGTCAGCTCTAATTGCTTGCCCATGGCGGCGGGACCACAGAACCACACCCGCAGCGGCTTATTGGCTCGATAACGTTGAAGCACCTCTTTGGGCGACCAGCGACGGCCATCAGCAAAGATGTCCAGATGTACATCGGGATGAAGCGTCGCAGCCTCTTCCAGAGCTTGAGCAAGAGGATCGGCCGCATGCTGGCAGGCGTATTGCAGCCAGGCTTGCGGGGCATGGCCGTCATGGTGAAGCTGGCCCAGCCAGGAAAGAAAAGGAGTCGCGCCAACGCCTGCGCCAACCCATACGTGCACGGCACCATCGTCGTGATCTGGAGGCACAAAGCGGCCATAAGGACCGTCCAGCTCCACAACGATGCCGGGCTGCAGACGCTCGGGCAGGCTGCGAGTCCAGTCGCCCAGTTGTTTGATGTGAAAGCGCACGACATGATCTTGCTGTTCCGCATCGGACAGCGTGAACGGGTGCGCCTCTTTCTCCCCTGTCAGGCGCAAAAAGGCGAATTGCCCCGCAGCATGGCCTGGCCAGGAATCATCCATACGGCATTGCACCTCCAGCACATTGCCGAGCTGCGTGCATGACAGTACGGTGCCCGCATGGGGATAGCGCGATCGCAGGTCACGCACCAGTTGCATCACGGCGGCAACGACGCCGAGGGCCATTGTCAACGTCAGCAGCCAGCCGCCCACTCCGCTCCAATAGCCAGGAGGAGTCAGCACAATGCCATGAAACACCAGTATCAAATACGCCAGAGGCATGAATCGATGAAACCAGTACCAGTGCTTGTATGGAACTGCGCGACGAGCAAGCGTAATGACCAGCATCAGGATCAATGCATAGAAGGTCCATTCGCCCAAGGTTTTGGCATAGGGGTTTAGGAGGCTGACCCACTCGGGTACGGGTACTTTGGCCAGCCTGCCAGTGCTACCAATAGCCGTCGCGATAAGGGGCTTGGACTGCTTGGCCAGCCAGTGCGCCAAGCTCAACGTAATGGCAATGATGCCCAGCCATTTGTGCAAACGGTAGGCCTTATCCATGCCGCCCAAAGGCGACTCCACCCACCGAGGGCGCAAGGCCAAAACCATGATGGCAGTCATGGCCCCCAAAGCCAGAATACCGGTAAGCAGCATGCCTTCTTGCCGCATCACCCACAGCAGGTCACCAGGTGGCGATGGTGAGAGCCAAAAAGCCTCCACTGCCCAAATCACAAAGAAAGAAGCCAGGACAAGAAGAATGGAACGGCGCAAGACAGCACTCCGGTTGGCTCAATGGCCGGCAGAACCAGAGTGCAGAAACAGATGCACGCAATAGCTCTGGTTCGTTCACCGCAGGCGGCTCCAGCACATTCGAGCTTGTTCAAGACTGATCAAGGTAAGGCTAGCATGGTGCTAGATAGACGTTCTACATTCCCAACTGATTTGCAGCGCATTGTTGCGGTATGTCTAGAAACGATAAGGATTACTTCTGGCCTTAGATCGATATTCGTAGCACCCCTCTAGGGTTCGACCGCTGAGCCCGCTCCCGGAAAACTTCGGGGCATGAAAAAAGCTCTCGCATCAATGCTGGCGCTGCTGGGCATTCACCAGCATCTGAGTGCCGAGCAAAAACAAGACATTGTGGTCGCGGCCGCACAAGCCACGCCGGGGGCGGTAACTGCCGGGGGCTTCCGGCTCGCAGGCCTGCCCCTCAGTGACTGGCTGGTCCTGGCATCGATTGCCTTTGTGGCATTGCAGGCAGCCTACCTGGTCTGGAAATGGCGCCGTGACTATGTGCATGAGCAGGCGCGCCAGGAACTGCGCGATAAGGCCAAGGCTGCCGTAGGGGGCACGCCATGAGCAAGATTCCATCGCAGCTGCGCACCAGCATCGGCGCCTTGCTGGTCCTGACTGGCTTGGGAGGCGGCACCTACTACGTGGACCAGGCCGCTACGGCCGAGGCCCAGCAGAATCAATACATCCAGGCGGTGGCTGCAGATCCAGACATGCCCGATGGCATGCGCATCGCCATGGTCATGGCCGCGTTCTATGAATCCAGCAATCGCCACATCGGCACGCCCTACGTGGACAAGCTGGGCAAGGGCCAGCCGCTGACGGTCTGCAATGGGCTGACCGGCCAGGATGTGGTCGCGGGCAAGTGGTACAGCCCCGCCGAATGCTTTCGCTTGGAGAAGAAGCGCTATGTGCAGTATGAGCAGATCGCCAAGCGCTCACTGACTTATTGGGGCAGCTACAACCCTTTTCAGCAGGCCACGTTCTACGACTTCCTGCACAACAAGGGCGATGGCAAATTCCAGACCAGCACCATGAGGCGCGATGCAAACGCGGGCAATTGGGTCAAGGCCTGCCGCGAAAACGTCCGCTGGAACAAGGGTACGGTCAATGGCTTGTCCGTGGTGCTGCCCGGTTTGAAGATCCGCGGGGATGCGAATGCCGAGATCTGCGAGTGGGGGCTGTCATGGCGCGGCTGATCGTCTACACATCCCTGGCAGCCGCAGCTGCCGGCGCGGCGCTGGCCTGGTCCTTTCAGGCGGCGCGCCTGGGGGCCGAGCTGGCCGACGAGCGCCTGCAGGCCAGCCAGTACCGCGAGCAGATCGCTGATGAACGCACGGCCGCCGGCCGGCGCGTGCTGGCCGTCGAACGCACGGTCAACGCCACATACCAAGGAGCCCTGAATGACGCCATCCAGAAGCAGGCCGGCTTGCAGGCTGCTGCTGATCGCGCTCGCCGCGAGCGTGACGGCCTGCGCCAGCAACTGTCCGATGCCGAGCAGCGACTTGCTGACGCTTCCCCCGCCGCCCTCATCGAGTACGCCCGAGCCCTCGGAAAAGTATTCGGACACTGCAGCCAGCGATACATGGAGCTGGCAATCCGAGCTGATGGCCACGCAGCTGATGCCGTAACCTGCCGCGCAGCCTGGCCAGTGATTCCCCAAACCAAGGAAACCCAATGAGCAAAATTGCGATCACGGAGCAAATGGTCGGCCGCTTCCTGTCCTGGCCACTACCGGCTGACTCTGCCCCTGACTGTGGCATCACCTTCACCCGCTCGCCACACGCTGGCATGAACCCCACGGGCACGAACTTGCTGCACTTCGGCCAGGCCAAGGAGATGCTCGAGCACTGCATCAACGGCGGCACTGTGGGCTGCTGCCAGCGCCAGTGCGCTGCCGCCCGACCAGCAGCGCGTGCTGGATGAAAAGCAAGAGCTGGACATCCGTATCACCAGGCTGGATGAGTTCATTCAGCGCAATGCCCTGTTTCGCCAACTTAACTCGGACGAGCAGGCTCGTCTGCGCCGTCAGCTCGACGTGATGCGCGAGCTGTCCGTGATCCCCGGGCGAGCGCATCGCCAGTTTCTAAACTTGTGCTGGGGAGGTTATGAGTTCAGGAGACGCTGGCCCCCAGGCTGGGTTGGCCGGGGCCGCGAATACCTGCAACCAGATCGCAGCGATCTAGCAACATTACTTGATGCAGTCGATGCAAACTGGTCAAGGAATGCAGTAGAGCAGTTGCCATCTATTTGGGCTTGCAGGGGAAGACATCTTGCAACGCCCTTGAGACCAGTGAGTTGGCATTCATGTGCCCAAGCTGCGGCTGGGCGTAAAGCATCATAGGAATGATGTCCAAGATTTGGTCGCGTGTGATGCCGTCTGGTATGCAAATGACTTTGGATGACACCAGTGTCTCAGCAACTCCTAATGCATACCCGCGTGCAATATTGACCTGTTGGTGGTCTGACGCTGTACCCGCTTGATATTTATGTGTTTCAGAGAGCCATTGATTCAGCTCATTCCCTGTGATCTGCTGCGCATGCAAATGTGGTCCATAGAGTAAGGCGACCAGCAGAGCGGCGGCGCCCTGAACAGCTTTCATCCTCTCATTCCTCCTGTGAAGGGGAATGTAGCTCAGGAAAAGGAGAGCGGGAAGGCGCTTTTGGATGCCTGTAAATGCTATGAGGTGCTTGGGCGTAGCGCTGAGCGCTCGATGACTGGCTCTTTTGAGCCGAGCCAACGACGCGCTTCCGTCTGCCTAGATTTGCTCGGTGCTCCCAAACGACCGTCCTGATGAGTCAGGTTGGTCGTTTGGGGTTATCGGTCTTGGCTCCGACTCCAGTATGTACGACGCAGTTTTTTTGCCTTGCTTGTTGGAGGCATATTTGCACCTAAGGAGGATTTGCAATCCGGTGTGTTGCAACCCGGTTTACCAGTGCCCTGGCTAATATTGACAATGCGCCTGTTACCTTCTTTGTCACGTACTTGTACGGGACCGTACCAGGGCGAGGGCGGCATGCCGCCACCGTCGAACAATACGTTGCTTCTTGTGCCAGTCAGATAACTCACTTGGTATCCGCGTGCATTGCCGAGGTTAGCCTTGCAGGTCTTTGAGTCCGGAGGCAGGGGCTGATTGGTACCGAATGCCACTGAGGAGCCGATGATGGTTGGCGCATTCACTCCTTTTTCACCACTAGACGCAAGGTTGACATAGAACCCCTTCCAGCTGTCTGCCAAGCTAGGGGTGTAGGGTACAGAGGTGGCGTCTTTCAGATGAGTCGTATTGGTATCGTTGACCATGCCCCAGCTGCCTCCACTCAGACCGTTGGCGCCTATTTGCGTATCCTTGATCATGTAGAAGCGGTTTTGCACGCTAGTTGCCTGACTTGCATACATAGGATGCTCACGGTCACCCGACACAGCCACCACAATGTCTACCGATTTTGAAATCGTCACATCCGGTGGGAAAAAGAATTTGCGCTTGGGCGTACTTGAACCTCCTAGTGCTGCCAACTGATAGGCCTGCCAGGTGCTTGGGCCGTAGTCGGTTGGACCTTGAGCTTCCAAGTCCACGCGCCATAGGTTCCCACCTGTGTCCGCTGCATATAGACGGTCGATTCTCATGCCAGCATCCCCATCGGGGATCCGGTTCATCAAAGTGATATCGGATGGCATGGAATAGGTCATGCTCGATAGCAAGCATGGGTTGCCTGTGCATTGAGTGCTAGACCCTCCGGGGCCCGCTCGCCAAAGCAGCTTTCCAGTCTCAGCTTCAACGATGAAAATGCCTCGCCCCATTGCATCAGCGCTAGAAACTAGATCGTTGTCCTGGTTCACGTCATAGCCTGCACCAAAGATTAATACTGGTTTCCCTATAGGCTTGCCACTGGCGTCTTTACCCACATTAACAATTGCCACTTTGGGCTGTGACCAAGTCTGACCAAGCTCTCCAAAGCCGGAGGTTTTCTCATTGATCTTCCACATTAGTTTGGGATTCGTGGGATCACTGACGTCTAGTGCATAAAGTAAGCGACCGCCACGGCGGGCAGACAGAAAAAGCCAGGCCGTATTGCCGTTCTGGTAGACGCTTGGGGAGCCGTCAAAGAAATAGGTCTTAGGCTGGCGAGTCGAGCTAGGTGCTTCGCCCAAGGTCAGGCCAACGTTATTGTCATAAATGCGCTGAAGCCCTCCATAGAACTCTTCAGGAATGAAGCTCCACAATTCGCCGCCGGGAAGGACATTGATGTTAGCCCCACCGGCATCCTTGGTTGCCATGGCACAAGTAGCTGAAATCTCGCACTCACCTAGTGGCTTGCTGGTGTTGCTGGGGTTATTTGGTTGATTGCCATTGATTGCTCGAAACAATCCATCGTTGGCCCCGTAAAACACTACGGTGCCTTCAACGTTCGGGTTCAGAGCATTTTTGGTGTAGTTCAGCGTTGATGGTCTTGAGTGCAGCACATCACCATGCACAGAACCTCGCACAATGATGGTGTTGTCAGGAGGGGCGCTTGTTTCAGGACCCGCACCTGAGCCTGTCACCGTAACCGCCACATCTTCGCCGCGTGTCCAGCGGATGATGTTGTTTCGCCGTGTCGTGTCAGTTGACACGCCACCTAGATTTGCAGCATTGCTAGTATCGAACTTCATACTGCTCAAGGCTGCGTTCTGGATACAACTGCTGCCTGTGCATGTGTAGACGTTGCGTTTGCTGAGATTCGTCAAGCCACTTAAGCGCAGTTGCTGACCAACGCCGCCTTTTTCAACGCGATGCCCATCCGCACGATCATAGCCGTCCACACCTTCTTCAGTGTCTGTTGCTTTGAGCCAGAACCCTCCTGCACTATCAGGTAACTTGGCGGTGTCCTTCGAGGTCCAAAAACTAACGGCACTCGGGTCCAAGAAGCCTGTTCCGGCAGAGCTAAGCACCGGTTTCGGCTGGTATGCGCTGCCACTCAGCAACTCTGCACCGCCCAAGTAGACCTGTGGATCGTTAGGGTTGGTTTCATCCAGCCCGAACTTGTACTGTTTGAGATTGCCCATCCAGCGAGGTAGCCCCCCGTCGGCGGGACGAAACATCCCGATATACACCTGGTTGGCATAGACACCTTGGGTGTTGGTGCTGACAGGAAGCACTGGCGCGGCAAATACGCTGTTCGTCGCCATGATCTGGCGAGCAATTTTGTCGATCGCCGCGGTCAGTCCGTCGGTATCACCCAATCGAACAAATATAGGCAGCGAGCCACCGCGACGCGACGTTGAGTCCATCAGTTGCTCATAGTCCGGGTTGGACCCGTCATAGAGAATGATTGTGTAGGTCTTGACTGGCTGATATTGGGTTGAGCCGACCGTTGGCTTGAGCATGAAGGTGGACCATTCATCAGCCGGATCATTTTTCCACTGGGATTTGGCGGAGTTATAGGGCGAGTAAGGGGACTTGAAACTGCCCATGGGAACATCCACAAAGGGCTTGCCGGTGATGCTCGCCAGTGATTTCTGCCCGTCGTTGGCTCCGCCTGGTTTATTGCTATTGGTGGCTAGGGTCAAATAGACAATGAAATTACTGGCGCAACTATCTGCGGCGGGATCTGAGCCATATCGCGTTCCCGACAAGCCCGTCAATCCGTTGTAGAACGCAAAACCTTCTTGGAGAGTCTGACTGAACAGGTTTCCAGCCCCTTTATCCGTCGCTAAGCTCAATTGGGCCACTCGCGTCTTAAAGGCTTGAATGTTGGTGCTGTTGAGAGGAAGTAGATCGCCGGAGCTCAGGCCATTTTTGCCCACGGGCAGTACGAACTGCCCGCCGTTCTTGCTTGTATCTTGGGGGAAGTACATCAGCCCCAGCTTTAGTGGCAACTGCGTGATGGATGGGGTAGCGGCCTGATTTCTTGCAAGCAAGTTCTCAAGGCCTGTCAATGCGCCATACAAGCCACATTGCTCAAAACCAAAAGAGGTACCGGGATCTTTGACAGACAGAGCCCCGCAGGTAAAAGCTGCGTTGGCACTGGATGCAGCCGCATTGTCCAAAACGATGACGAGATTCGAGCTGCTGCCACTGGCTGCGCCGTTATAGATGTCGATGTCTTCCGCGTGAGCGACGCGAGCAAGGCCAAATATTGCGCTCGCCACACAGGCAGCATGCAGCAACGTGCGAGAAAAGTGCGAAGTGTGCATGACAAATTTTCCTTGCCTAGATTGCCGCCGAGTCAGCAACTGACGCTGGGGTTACGTTGACTGACGCCCTGGTGAATCGTAGTGACCGGTTGGGCCGTATTGGGGGCTGTAGTGACTGCTTCAAGATCCCACATGGCATCCCTGCAGCGCGAATCAGTACCATCCCCTGTATTGACGATGCCGGAGTCCTTGATGCTGGAGCTGATAGTGCACTCCGCGTCTTCTGCATTCGCGAGAGGATCGAGTTGCTGGCTTTCCACTTTTTGTGTGGCAATGCAGGTAGGCGTGACCGTGACGGTATAAGTTGCGCCATCCAGGCCGCTATTGTTGATGTCTACCTTGTTGGTTTGGGGCGAGAGAACCGTGGTGAATGCTCCTCCGGAAATCATCCGCTCAATGCCAAGTTGGGCGGCTGACTCCGCTTCCTTTTGCGTCTGCAGATTGCCTACGATCCGTGTGTTGATATTGGTCGTACGTACCGATGACGCGACCACGAGCATCAAAATGGCCAGGAAAATCATTGCTACAAGCAAGGTGGCGCCCCGTTGGCGCGAGAGATGAAAATTCATGGCTATTCTTTCGGGCCAGCGATGTTGTTCAAACGCACGACGGTGCTGTAGACGCTACGTTTGTAGCTGTCATTGAACGGCCCCACCGTGCCGCCCAGTCCCATGTCGTAGGTCCGGGTGTCTTTCCACCCCCCCGTGGCATTGATGCTGCGTGCCAACACATTGATGCGTACAGCCATCACGCCATTCCAGTCTGTGGGGGTCGCGGTGTAACTGTCCGGTGCTCCATCGCTATCGGTATCCACTCCGAAATCAAACTGAAGACCCTCGATACCATCCACCAATGTCACAACACGAGTGGCACTCTTTACGTATTCGGCAACGTTCAGCGTAGGTGGCTCGGTATTGCTGATGAAATAGATACGCTGAACCACCTTCCGTACTGGAGCCAAAGCTGCAGATGTGCAGTTGTCGTCGCTTCCCTTTTGCCGAAGAGTGAAAGCATCACTGCCTCCATAGGCCACCGCAAATCGCTGAAGGTCTTTCGGACAAGCAGATACCTGCATGAACATTTCATCGGTGCTTCCGGTGACTGCGCTGGAGGCTTGAGCGGTGGAGGAAACACGCGTGATCAGCAGCATGCCTGTCCCAGCTTTGGCATTGCTAACACAGGAAGGTGCTGTTGTCTGTGCTTGAATCGCTAGAGGAAGCTGGCGCGCAGCAGCGTTGTAGCCTAATTGAGCAGGAGTTGTCTCGGCATCGGGGCACAGTACGGCAGGTGCTGCGGTTCGGCTCAAAACCTGTGGGTTGACCATGCCAACGAACCCGGCCATTTCGATGTCTTCGCCCAGGACCTGCAGCGCGTAGCGCCCGTTTTCAATCTGAAGGGAGCTCTTGTCTAGTTCGTTACGGTTGGCAATGGTTGAAGTGATAAGCGCAATCAGCGCCACAAGCAATACCAAGCCCAAAGCTAGAGCCACCATGAGCTCTATCAACGTAAGGCCTTGACTATGCCGGCGTCTTGAACGGGAATCCATAGTCATGGTGCGACGCCCCCGGATAGGTTGCCAATGTGCACCTTTGTAGTGACAACGCGATGCTGCGTGTTGGCCCCGAAAGTCGTTGCCGAGCCGCAGGGAAAGGCCGAGCCATCGCTAAGAGTTGGCGCAGCCGTTTTTACCAGGCCTTGCCAAGCCACGGCAATGAGATACACCGTATCGGCGTCTTCGGCTGTTTGCAGGACACAACCGACGGCATTGATGAGGGCGCCGACGTTTTGGGTGTCATTGCGCATATCCGCGCCTTTTAGCAGCTTGTCCCATGCGTCCAGGTCGTTTTTGGCCTGAGTTTTCTGCGGGTTTGTAGCAACGACATCGGCAGGACAATCCGGCACGGTGGACGCATCGGTCCCCAGTTGGAGACCTACAGCCCCATCGGAATAGCAGGCTGCTGCCTTGCGGTTGGCATTGATGCGACTGGCCATGTCTTGCACCAGTTCCAGAGCACGAGTTCGCTGAAGTGACTCTAGTTCGGCCATGTGGGAGCGGCTGCTGACGCCAACCAGTCCCAGCAGGCCAAACATCAATATGATCAGCGTGATCAGAATTTCGATCAGCGTTGCTCCAGCCTGAAGGTGCTGAGGGCGTTTCATGATGTAGATGCGGGGCAATTTGCGCTGGAGGGTTTGCCGCTTAGCCCGACGCTGATGCAGCGCTTAGTGACACCATTCATCGCCACAGACGAACCTATGGTGAATTGAGTGGCCGAGACTGATGTATCGATACGGCCATCTCGGCCATATGTGATGCTGGTGACATTGCCATCGTTAGTTATGTTGAGGCTGCCCATAGCCTCCTGACTGCTGAAGGTCGAGGTGCCATCGGTCACAACCCATCCTTGATTCCAAGCACTGCTACCAGGCTTGAGTTTCAAGCTAACACTAGCGTTCTGGGTAATGGCTTGGCTGCGTGCCAACGTGAGTGCCGTCATCAATTCGAACGAGGCATTGCGCACGCGCTGATTGGCGATAAATTCCCGAAAGGAAGGCGCCGCAGCCATGCTCAAAATGACGAGAATGCTGACCGCAGTCATCAACTCGATCAGCGTGAAGCCACGTTGAGAGGCTCTCCTCACCAACATACCGACACCCCCTGATTGCCAGCCGCTGATTTGGTGCCTGCCTCATCGATGGTCAGCTTGCCGCAGCCACTATCACGTGTGGCTTGAGCTCCTTTGGGGGTGGCTTCAACTGTGAAGCCGGGTGGTTTACTGCCAGCTTTGACTGGTGAGGTTATGTCGTAATTTCTGGCGACATCTGGCGATGGGCTGATAAGAAGCAGCTTGGCAATGCTGCTGTCTTGGGTCGCATCGGGCGATGAAGCGTTGGCATAACTTCGAGCGTCAAGCAGATAGCGCTGTTGGCGACTGCTGACTTCTAGCATGAACGACTGAGCTGCGCGTCGGTTCGATTTGGTGATGAAATTGATGTACGACGGGTAGGCAACGGCCGCCAGAATGCCAATGATGGCTACGACGACCATCAGCTCGATGAGGGTGAAGCCCCGCTCTCGCCTTCCCCCTTGACCCTCTACTGTCTTTCTTGCCTGCATCAGTGCTTCCAGACTTGTTATTTATTACGTGGGTCTGAAAATTATTGCATATGGCTACAGCAATTGGATGCATATTGCACATCGACATGAAGCTTCTGACAGATAGATGATATTGATGGACGCTATGTCCGCCGACGCCAGTTTTAGCTGCGAGTACCACCACGAAATGGGAAGGTCAATTGCTATGCCGCGTGGGTTGATGAAGCCGTCAGATCGGCGTCTGAGATGCCCATGACGATGCAGAGGAGGGATGGGCTATTTTGCTTTGCTCGAGCAGTGTTTGTGGTGTTTCAAGATGATGCAAATAACCTGCGGCCACATGCCCGGAAGGCTCTACTTTTGGCAATAAAGCACAGGGGGATCTGCACAAAGCGCTGCCGGTGTCATGCCGTGTCGTGTGAAGGGGGAAAAATCGCACCGATTTCGCACCGATGCCCTGAGAGCCGCATGGAGTCAAGTGCGGACGCGGGTTCAATTTCCATCAGTAACGTCCAAGGGCGTTCACTGAAGTCCAGCGAACGCCATTTTTTTTGTAAATCAATGACTTGCATTCCATGGTCGCCCGCCAAGGTTCAAGGGCATCCGAGGCGAAGTGGGGGTACAAGTGGGGGCGCAACTTGCCAAACGCCTATGCTTTGGCTAAGTTGTACCCTCACTTTCAGCCCAAATCCAGTAACCATGCAGCTTGGCGGCCATGCCCTGCAAGTCAGCCCAGCGGCTCCAAGCGCTGGTTCTGCAAGTACCGTCCTGACGGAAAAGAAAGCAGCTAGTTACCCCGGCGTGGGGCTGACGACATTCCGTAAGGCGCGTGATGTCGCCAAGCTGCAACGTGCGAAGGACAGCGACCCTATAGAGGCACGCAAGCTGGAAAAGCTCAAAGGCGGGCTTGAGGGGGGGCTTCAAGGCTGTGGCGATGGAATGGCACGGCAAGCAGGTGTCTGGCTGGAGTGCCGGCCACCGAACGCCAGCTAGATGTGAAGCTTCAATAGGTTGTATCCGGTGTTCATCCGGGTTCGATTTGAGAGACTGGAAGTCGCCAAACACCCAACCTACTCAGGACACCCAACCGGATGAACACCCCAGCACGCTCGCCCCGGACTATTGACCAGTCCAAGGCACTGCTCATCGTCGAGTTGCGCCGCCGTCGGATGCTTTAGTCGCGCATTGCCCGTTATGCAGGTGTCTCGGCCTCCACCGTCAGCCGTGTGCTGGCCTGTCTCGCCCCAGTGACCTGCAGCCTGCTGAGCCGGTGATTCGCTACGAGCACGAGGCTCCTGGTGACAGGCTGCACATTGACACCAGGAAGCTCGGGCGCATCGTCAGACCCAGCCATCGAGTGACTGGCAACCGGCGCGACTCGGTCGAGGGGGCAGGCTGGGAGGCGTTGTTTGTGGCCATCGACGACCACGCGCGCATCGCCTTCACCGCCATGCATCGCGACGAGAAGAAGCACGAAGCCGTCGCGTTTGTGCACAACGCGGGGCGTACTACGCGGGGCTGGGCGTGCGCATCAAACGCCTGCTGACTGACAACGGTGCAGCCTTCCGGTCCAAGGAGTTTGCTGCTGCCTGCAAAGCCTTGGGCATGCAGCACAAGTTCACCAGACCGTACCGGCCGCAGACCAACGGCAAGGCCGAGCGGTTCATCCAGTCAGCGCTTCGCGAGTGGGCCTATGGCTGGACGTACCAGAGCTCAGCTGAGCGGACCCATGCCCTGGCGAGCTGGCAGCACTACTACAACTGGCACAGGCCGTACAGCGGCATCGGTCACATCGCTCCGATGCTCAGGCTCAAATCTGCAAACGACCTTTTGACGGTTCACAGCTAGAACGCACCGCCTTGCTGCTGGTTCCCTTGCTGTACCAGCGTCCCGGCAACCTGCGCATGATGGAGTGGGCCGAGCTGGATCTGGACGCAGGCCTGTGGACCATTCCCAGCGAAAGGATGAAGAGCACCAGACCGGAGAAAGAGGACGGCGGGCCGCTCCTCGGTATTCAGCGCGAGGACACATCTGTTCCAGCCGGTCAGGAAGAAATGAGTGTCGCGTTCAGCCGTCAACTGCTGGTTGACTTCTGCGGTGATTTGCTTCTTGTCTTGCGTATTGGCTCCCAGAATGAAAAAACCGCAGCCGTGGGCTTGAGTGAGGTTGATGAGTTCTAACGGGTAGGTTTCTCGAGTGTCTTGGGTCTCAGGGGCATGTGGGCATGTGGGCATGTGGGCGTGTGGAGCAGCTGGAACTTGAGTATTCTTGTTTACGGACTTTCCCTTTCTGCGTGGTTGTGATTGACGACTTTGAGGGCAACCAATATTGGCGCTTTGGCGCCGTTGCCTGAAGGCGGGAAACAGCTGCATATTCTTCTCAGCGGACAGCCTTTGGTGGCCGCTGAAATTCGGCGTTAGCAACAGATTGCCCTTATGAACAATGCAAAATCCGCACAGTCCGTTCGTATACGAATACTGGTGGTGAATACTCCGCTTGATGTTCGGTTCGCAGTGCAACGCGGCAGGTCGGGTTTGCTCGATCCAATGGATGGCCAGCACGAGCCTCTTCGGTTCGAGTTCTCACTTCGCCTGGGTTTGCCCCTCTCGACAGGTGCAGTCAATTTCTTGGGTGAGTTCGCTCAGGGCCCATCTTCCGAACGTTTCGTTTACATCAATTCCGGCACCCTTGCGGGGCAGGCTGGCTCGCCCTGGACTCGTCGCGCCAAGCTGAAGCTGGCGTCTATTCCCCAGGAAGTCGTTGACGCCGCGCTCTCCTCTGGAGGAGTCATTGAGGCACGCGTTCAAGGGACGATGGGAGACGGCGGCCCTGTTTGCGCTTCGCTGAAGCCGCATGCAGTCGTCTGGGGCATTGCGCGCGATGTTGCTTAGCCTTCGGGATCAATCTTTGCATGCATATTTTCTCCCTTTATGAGAAAAGCCCGCGTGGCGGGCTGGGGTGTTGTGGTGAAATTTTTCAGTAGTGCGTTTGTTGACGCGGGCGCTTTATTTCATGTGCGCTGCACTTGCCTAGGGAGAGGACGATGGGCAATCGTGAAGTAGATGGCTTTCAGGTGTGGGCTGAAGTCAGTCAGCAGGGTGCCGAGCTGGCTGGTACGTTCGTCTTGACGAGGGCGATAGATTGCAAGGTCGGCACGAAGCGCTTCAGAGTGATCACTGTGCACACTTTTCGTCCTTGGAGGCCGCGCAAGCAGCACCAATCCAGGTCGTACAAGCGATCACATCAGTTTCCGAGACTGGTGTGCCGAGCCCACTCGTTTACTGAATGGGCGGTGTGTCCACACCATTGGATTTGAAAGTGGAATCGGGCTGCAATAGGCAGCAGACTTGAAGAGCGCCTGATTATGGATATCCCGCAAGCTGGCAAGGTCCGTTCAGTAGCTGGCGTTAGGTTGGGCAATTGAACGGCTCTTGTTATCTGAGTCTTTTAAGCGGCAGGCCTGTTCCATAGCTGATGAGTTTCTACAGATATGTCTGGATAGGAAACCCCCGATACATGAACCCGATCACGCCCCGCATTCTTGGCTTGGTAAAGGAGTCGATCGGCTTCCTTCATGGCTTGCTCAAACTGGAAGGACCTGGTGATCAATGAAATTCCGAAGCTCATGGTCAATTTGGGGCCGGTTGGAAGAACGGTATTTCTTGACCCGAGATCACGCTGGATTCGCTGCGCAATGAGTTCTGCATCTTCCGGCGTTATGTCTGCCAATAGCAGCACAAATTCTTCGCCACCGAACCGAGCAACCAGGTCGTGCTCTCGCACATTGTTTTGCAGAGTTGAGGCAACCAGTTGCAGCACCATATCGCCACGCTCGTGTCCCCAGGTGTCGTTGATGCGTTTGAAATGGTCTATGTCGCAGGCCAGCACTGCCATGGGATAGCGTCTCATGTCGGCGAGACGCTTCTGGGCATGTTCTTGAAAAGACCGGCGATTCAGGATCAGCGTCAAAGCATCAATGTCTCGTTCCATGCGCAGCTTGCCGACTGTTTCCTTCACGGCAATCGCGGCCATCACCACAGTGAAGAGCAACGAGAAATTCAGAATGCTCAGCAGCGTCAGGATCCAATAGGGTGACCTTGGCAAGGCCCGTAGATCCGTGTATCCCAGCAACCAGATCAAGGCGGGTCGAGTGAAGGTGTAGGCGGTGAAGAGGATGCTTAGCCAGAGCAGCGATTTATCGAGCCAGTCAAATGAGCTTTTCTTCGAGCAGACCTGCAGGATGGGGAGCAGTAAAACAAGGCTGGAACCCACGCTGAAAGAGCTCACTCGAGCCCAGACATTTGGCTCGATCTGGCTGAATTGATAGAGCGCAGCCAAGGTGACTATGGCGATAAGCAATGCAACTTGTGGTTGGGTCGATACACTCCATCGTTCTGCCCAGCTTCTGGCAAGACACCACGCACTCAGCAGGTAGCAGCTGCCGATCAGTAGTGCGTAGCGATTCAGCTCCTCCAGGGTAAGTAGAGTCTGTGCCCCGAGAGTCAGAGCAGTGAGTGAATAGGCGCAAGCTTGCCAAAGCAGAAAGCGCTGGGATCGTTGGACAAGCCAGGCAACGATCAATATGGCTGCCAGAACCAGTATCGCCAGCGAAGGCGTCAGAACCAGGATAAGGTCGTTATTCGCGAACATCTGACTATCGCCTCCTCGATCAAAGATCGAAACGGTTTAGCGTTGCCTGCTCCTCGATTGCAAAGCGACAGCCTTCGGCAGCTATTCGTACATCTTGGTGTGCGGCATCAAGAGCTATTGCAATGCCCAATGCCAGATCTGTGTCATCCGGATTCGAATTTGGAGAAGTAGACGCAGTCGATACTCATTTCCAAAAACAAATAAAACCCATTACTGCTGTGTCTTCGGAAGGATGTCAGGCAACTACTTACTTGACCTATTGCTATCCCTCCGAGGCTTCTCGTTGAGGCATTTTGTGGTCACTTCGCTCGATCCATTGGGCGCTCCTGTGTCGCGCGGTGTTTGGCAGACATCGGCCAGCTCACGGGTGACCTGCAACGCATGCCAGAGAATACGCAGCGAAGGGTCGGATAGAGGAAAAATCGCGATGCGCAAGTGGTCAGTGATGTTGAGCATGGTGTTGGGGCTGGTCGCTGTAGGCTGGGCTCTATCGCGGGCTAGTGGCGGCGACGCGCGCGGCGAGTTTGATGCGCAGGACGATGGGCAGGTAGCTCACTCAATCGTACCGATTCGTGCCTTGGAGGTGATAAACGACAAAGTCAGTCCATCTCTGGCTTTGTCAGAGGCCCAAGGGCGGCTGTGGTTGTTGCAGCAGTATGGCGGTGATTGTGTTTCGCGGCGCGAGCTGGACGGCCGCTGGGTTACTGTGGTGGGCACGGATGCGCGTGAAAGTGATCGTGGCCAAGCTCTGGGTGCGAATGTTCAATCGCCTGACAGCATCGCTTTTGCACCTGACGATACTCTGTATGTGGCTGACACAGGCAATCACGTTATCCGCGCATTGGACCTGGAGACCGGGCGCATTCGCTCCGTAGCTGGTGATGGCAAAGAAGGCGACGCCGATTCGCTGGCCAGGCCGGAGTCGTTGCTACGCACGCCAGATGGTGCCTTGTGGTTTATTGCAGGCCCGCATCGCTCACGCAAGGTCTATCGCCTGGAGCCCGGAACCGGACGACTTGATGTGGCTTATGACCCCAAGGAGGCGAGCCCCCAATGGGGTGGCAATGAAGGGGGCGACTACATGGCAGATCTAGCAGCAGATGCACAAGGGCGCATCTACGTCGCTGACAACGCGAATATGCGCCTGTTCCGGCTGGATGCATGGAGCGGCCCGCCTGCCAATCCACGCATGCCTGCGGCCACTGTGCTGGCTGGCAATGGCACATTGGGCGTTCTGCAAACTGACCGCCCATCCACAAACAGCTCGCTTGGATACATCACCAGTTTGGCGCTGGACCCCGAAGGCCAGGTTTATGTATATGAGGCCTCCGTTGAGGGACGCTTAGCCAAGCTTGATGCCAGTGCAGGTCGCTTTGTGACTGTGTTACCACCCGAGACCTGGGTTTAGGCTGCCTGAGCAAGCACCTATGCGCTTGAACCTGCGGCAGGCGCGCCTGCGCGTGGGGAACGAAGGAGTGCTGTATCTTGCCGATCGCTTGAACCATCGCGTGCTGTTGCTGACACCGTGAATAGGCGTTGGTAAACGGTTCAGGGATCGCATGTGAAAGAGCGTAGCCGGTCACAACAAGCGGACTGGTCAGCTCTAGTCGGCTTGGATGGCCTACCCAAGCGGAATACCCATATTGTGGAGGCCTTCTTCCGCACGGCGTCCTTCAGCACCTGCAGATCTCTTTGTCAGCTTTCGGCGATACGACAAATGATCATGCGCTTGAACATCAGGGCCCCAGAAATAGAAAAAGCCCGTGGGGAGGGCTTCGGTCGGCTGAATAGAAGAGGTGTCTTGCTAGCAGAGCTGGCGCTCGCAAGGGATACCGTTGTTGTCCCCATCCATCTTGGTCCCGGGGCAGTTCCGTATGAAGTAGGTTGCCTCTTCACATGAAGTCATCTGAGAGCAATGGGTACGCCCATCGCACTGGTATTTTGGCTTGCTGGGGTTGACGCTGCGGCCCATGTCAATGTCACGAGCGCGCGGCTCGTTGATGAGGAGCTGAATTGCTGCGGCTTGCTGCTGCCGCGCCTGATAGGTTACGTAGGCCTTCCAGGCTCCAATAGCAATCAGTGCATAGATGATCAATCGAAACAAGGTAGTGCCCCCTCATATTTGAATGGAGGGAATCCTGGGCCATGTGAGCAAGGGACACATTTCAGCGTCAAGGGCGCTTGTAGGTGGCGAGCTCAAGCATGGCGAAACCTGCTACCGCAAAGCACGTTGCGGCGCCTTCCCAGATATATGCAACGCGATAAGTGTTCATGTTCTTGAACATTGAGTCTCCAAAAAATGACCTTCTGATTGCGGGTAATGGTTTCTCATTAAGAAATGAAATAATTCGACCGGATTGGCTTTGGAAAATGATCCGAGTGCTATCAAAATGAGATGGTGGAATCGAGTTTTTAAGTAAGCGTTAGAGGTCATGAGAACTAAAGCTATAGCAGTTGGTATCGCGGCTATTTGCGCTACTTCACTTGCTTTGGACTGCTTCGGGAAAAACTCAAATGTTGTCGCTAGTGAAGTCAATAGAGCAGCTTCAGAATCTTTGAAGATTTATCGAAGACATGGCATGGCGGGGCTGAAGGGTGCTGTGTCTGAATGCTGGCAACAGCCGCGTGATTTCTGCCTTTACCTTGACGTGGCATCACAGCGAATTGCAGCAACCGCGAATCGCAGTGGCACTGCTGTTGACAAGTATTTCTTCACATCCACAGCGATGGAGCGGGGCCATGGATGGCTGTCGCTGAATACGCGAAGTGCCAAGGCCAATGTTCAGTATTTGCAGGCTGTAGAGCAAATCATGGACAGCCTCTTGAGCTCCCATCAGGAAAAAATGATTCACAGCGGTCAGTAGTTTTGGTAGGTGCCTCCTTCAGACACTGCTTTGTTTTGTCTTCCGACCACTCGGCATGCATGCCCCCGGGCGACGAGCTCGTCGCGCAGGCTCTGGGTGAAGCCTTGTGGCTCATCGGCTTGGCCATCTGGCACGGCCAGTCAGGCCAGTCTCCGCGCAGATTGCAACGAGCAAGATCAGGCCCTCAAGTAGCTTTGTCATGGTTTTGCTTCGTAGCGCTTATGTGGAAAGCGCGAGTAGCTATCAGTATTGATGGCTGCTCGCGTCACATCGGCCATGCATCTGGCGTGAGCGTCATCACCACGGCCGCTCCGACTAGGCAGAAGGGGTCGAAGTCGGTTGGCGCCCATTACGCAGCGACCAGCAGTTTTGTTAAAGGGGGAATGTATGGAGTCTCCTGTAGGTAAAGAAAAAGCCCGCGAGCGGTTGCTGCGGGCTTGAATAAAGAGCCGGTGACCTTTCGGGTCGTGTCTGGGGAGGGGTCAGAAGGGGGGGAGGAGCAAACCCCAGGCCCGGCGTAACAGGTGGATTGCGTCGAATTCTGCATGACGCTTTTGGCGCAAACAAGACGAATTCTGCTTACCTAAAAGTGGTGATACACCATCTGGCGTGACCACCGTTGCCACGACGCGGCTGTCGCGCCGTGCCCCTAATTGACGTCAGCCCAGGTGAATTCCTGAACTGTCGCACCTGCTTGAGTGGTCGCGCCGGATGGCCTCGCTAAAGCCCTGCGTGGGAAGACCCATGTATGCCAGCATGCTGGCTAAGCGCTCATATCTCAAGATCTCCGGGCACAAAAAAGCCACCCGTAGGTGGCTTTACTGGTGATTAGATAGGGCTACTGCTTGAAGTCCAGTCCTTGTCTGACGGCATCTCGCATACGCTGGTCCCGCTCATCCCCGGGCATTGGTTTGCTATTGCGATCCTCGATCCTGGCCTCAGACTCGGTGAAGGCCGGAGGCTCCGAGCGTGTAACCTGCCCTTTAGGCATATAAGAAGGCTGAGTCTGGAAGTAGAGGAATAGGGTGGCCACAGTGACTGCAGCAACCCATAGCTTACGAAGCCTCCAGCTCAAGCCAAAGCCTATGGCAGCGATCAAGAGTGGGATCAGGTTGATGAGCAGGGTCATTTGCCAATGTTAACCATTGGAACGGCATCGCCCAGGGAGGTGGTGGGGAGCTGGCCATTCCACTTTTCAATCCAGGCGCGCTCATTTTCCAGCTTGCGCAGTTGCAGCACTCGCGCATCGACGGATTGAGCCAGTACGGACTGAGACATGGCTTCGGTTTCTGCCTTTTCCTTGTCAATCGCACGTTGCAGACGAGCTTCCTGCAATTCGCGCTCTAACTGAGCCTTGGAGATGGCCAGCTGCGCTTCTTCCTTTTGGATAGCTTCGCGTCGTTCAGCAGCGGACTCCTGAGCATCTGTAATGATCTTTGGATATCGCAGGTTGGTAATACCAACAAAGCGCACCGAGAAAGGTGTAAGCGCTTCAATGGCTTTGCCCAGCTGTACGCGCAAGTCAGAGTTGATTTTCTCGTTGCTCGAGGCGATTTCACTGATCGACAGTTTGCTCAAATATTCGCGCACCTCGGCTTGGATAATCTGGCTGGCATAGGTGCGGTACACCTGCTCATTGGCAATCGTGGACACATAGTCCGAAACCTCTTTTGGCGCGACAGCATTAAAAAGCTCTGCCGTCTTTTTGGAGTTGATGCTCAAGGTTGCGCGAATCGTCACATCCAGGTTGAGCTTGTCTTCGGGGATAAAGATGCTCATGGACTCTTCATAGCCCTTGTCAGACACATCCAGCAAGACTAGCCGATCACAGTAGGCCCAGCACTTGCCCAGACGGAACTTGGAAGTTGGGATCAGGTTGTCCTGATAGCCGTCTTTGGTCATGATCTTGCCAACGTGCGCAGGCGGAACCTCCACTTTTTGACCGCATGCTGCTAATACAAAGGCAGCAGCTACCGCTGCCAAACTGGTCTTGTGTTTCTTCGATAACTTCAAATCGAGCCGCCTCCTTCGCAGCTATAAAGCTGAGATTGAAACAAACTGCAGCTCTGTATGCAAGGCTCTAGTTTTAAACCCGGATGTGTTCCGCGCGGCCCGCTGAGCCCTGCAGGGAAATGCATATGCATGCCGCATGCGGGTTAAAAACTCGCATTTCAAAATCTCCGGGTGCAAAAAAGCCACCTCAAAGGTGGCCGGTCAAAGAAAGACCGCTCAGGGCAGGTATTGGTTAATCAATGAAGCCGAGTTCACGCAGTGCTTCTGTTTCTTGGGTGTACTCAGCGTCCTCGATTAGCAGCACGCCGTCAGGCCCATACACATTGCGTTGGGGCGCGCCTATGGGTTGCTCTATGCGTTCGACTTTGTAGCCGTGCCGCTCCCATATCTCGGTGGTGTTGATGCGTGTCATTGGTTCACTTTACTCAAATTGAAGCCCTGCAAGCAAGGCCTTGGTTTTAACAACTGCTGCCACTAAGACTGGCGCAGAGGCGACTTTCGGATACAAGTGAATGCTCGACACTGATCGCTGCACTTGATGAAAGCTACGTGGTATGTACATACAGCCGCTTTTTGCCATTTCTGAGGTCAGTGAGTTGCAGCAGGTCATGAATAGCTATCCGCTCGCAACACTGATTGCTGAAGGCGCAGGCGAGGTGGAAATCAATCTGCTGCCACTGCTGTTGGTGAAGGCGGGCTCGTTGGGGCGGCTCACTGGACACGTGAACAAGAGTCATAACTTGTATTCAATGGGCCGCAGCATCAAGACCGTGACTGCGATCTTCCAAAGCCCGAATGCCTATATCTCTCCTAAGTGGTATGTCAATGGGCTGCGAAGCGGGCGAAATGCCCCAAGCTGGAACTACATGGCCGGTCAAGCGCAAGGCCGCATTCGATTTATCGATGATGCTTTGTGGATGCGCGAGCACCTGGATGCCTTAACCCATTCCCAAGAGGTGTTGAGGGAAGAGGCATGTTCACCAACTCAAGCGGATCCCGAGTTCCTGGGATCTGTGGCGGCGCGGCTCATCGGCTTCGAGGTGGACATAGAAAACCTATGCGGCAAGCGATTCTTATCCCAGCAGCGCATCGCCGCTGATCGGGACAGTCTGATTCAGCACCTGGCTCAGGATCAAGGACCTGGCGCAGCCGCGGTCTCCAGGCTGATCAGGTCTTAGCGAGTGCCATGGTCAGACAAACCGCAACGCCCTGAATCAAGACTCAAGACGCTCCGGTTTGCACCCTGATGTCGCTCAGGGGCTGGTGCTGCTTGGGAGGTGACGGACCAGACTTTGTGTGGATCATCCTTACTGCGTGGGGTTTGTTGCAGAGGAGATTGATTTCATTCGGTGCTTTTCTGTATTCCAACGTGGCAGTCAGGTCGCAGATGTCACCTTATCCCCTCTAGGGAGGGGTAGCAGCACGCGATGAAGTCAGTACGATCCTTGCTCGCACTCAAAGGGGATGAATACTCATGAAAGCAGCACTGATGATCTTGGCCACATTGATGTCGGCAGGCATGGTTTTTTCTGCACATGCCGACGAGGCAAAAGCAGCCATAGCTTCAGGAACCATCAATATGGCCGCGAACATGAATGAACTCGCTTTGGCTTGTGGGCACATGAGTTCCCAGGATGTGGAGACTGGCCGCATCAAGCAACGCGACGCGGCCATCAAGGATCTTGGTGTTGCTCCCGTCAGCTACGACAAGATGTATGCCGGTTACGCATCTGACTTCAAGAAGAAATGGGGCTCCATGACCCCAGCAAAACAAAAAAGCACCTGTGATCAGATGAAGCGCTAGGAATTCCTTCACATCCTGCAACCAGGCCCGCCTCGGCGGGCCTGGTTGCATGTTTTCAACTGTTGCTGGGCGGGGCTCATGCCGCTGCCTTCTCAGTAGCTTTCCACAAAAGGTATTTCCGTCTTATCAACCGCAATCATCATGCCCATGGTGTTGGGGTCGATTTCAATTGGGGTACTCCAGATCCGGGTTTTTCTGTGCTGGCCAAATATTGAACGCACAGAGCGGTGCATCTGAGCAGAGCTGCTCTCAGCCCATTACCTCGCAGATTATGGTGAAAAGAATGCAGGATTGCTGGCCAACTTGCATGTCTTGGGGCTGCGTGCTCGCGTCCAGGCTGCCTCATCCGCTTTGGCTGCTCGATAGCCAGTCTTGCCTCCATTGCGCAGGAGCTCGTGGCTGATGGTAGATGCAGCTCATTTGAAGCGGCTGGCAACGCAGCGGATAGATTCACCTGCGGCCAACGCCCTGGAGATTTCTTCTCGTTCAGGCATGGTCAATGCCAGACGAGAGCGATGCCAAGCCGCTGGTCGGATGCCACCCGTCGCACTCAGGATGGTGTGAATGGAGCTGTGTGGTCGGTCAAGCAGCTTGCCGATCTTGTGCAAGGTATCGCCAGCTTTCCAGCGATCCCACATCAGGGCCTTCTGAGCTTGAGTGCACCAATCCGCGGTCTTTGCTTCGTGCCAACACTCCTTGCGCCAGTGGCGGTCATTGTGTTGCATTGACTAGTTGAATCCACAGTCGATAGCTGCCTTAGATCACTGGCGGCTCTCGGTTGCGGCCATTGTTAGCCTGCGACTTGAACGGCGGCTAGTGCAGTTAGTTGACACTGGTGCAGCTAGATATAACGTACCAATAGGTTGTTCACCCGCTCCGAAACTGGAAAGCTGTGGTTGTCACGCCATCGCCACTCTCGTGGGGAGACTGCTCGTGGGCATAGGCGTGGTACCACCAAGCCATGCCTTGGGTGATCATGGCCAGGCCAACATCGAGAGTTTGTGGCCCCAATGGGTGCTGACGCAGGAGCGACCCAAAAGCAGACCTGTCGCCTGTATCGGTCTGTCTTGGTGCTGCGCAGCTCAGCCTCTTTCTGAAATGTCAGCTCGGCTAAGGCTTGCCGGGCACGCTCTCCGACGGCTGCTTGCGCTCAGGGGCGTCAATGTCCTGCAGTCTTGCCTTGAGCCGTTCGTATTGCCCTGGTTTCCGTATCGGGTGGTCAGGGTGCCTCCGTCTGAGATGCTGACGATAGGCAGAAGCGGGGTGAGCATGGATTCAGTCTATTCAACTCACAAGTAGATGGGAGCACTTTGAAGTCCATGGGGTGTAAGTGTGGACAGACAAAAGGGGTTAGACCTTTCGATCTAACCCCTTGTCATTTGGTCGGAGCGGCGGGATTCGAACTCGCGACCCTCTGCTCCCAAAGCAGATGCGCTACCAGGCTGCGCTACGCTCCGAAGGCTGTTAATGTAGCTTGAAATTGGGCTCGGAATTCAGAAATTCATGTGCAATTTGATGCAACTAGCCTGCAACCACATGCTGTTGAGGCTCGATTTTCGGCAAAAAAACCATGGGTATGGTGCTGCACGAGACGCTGTCGGTGCTTTGTCGTGTCGTGGGTGGGGTGAAAAATCGCACCGATTTCACACCCCCCTTGAGGGCCGCTTAGGATAAGGGACGGGCGCGGGTTCACTTCCCGCCAGTCCACCATCTCCCAACAACCCAGCACATGCTGGGTTGTTTCAATCATCTGCCCGTAGCTCAGTTGGATAGAGCAACAGCCTTCTAAGCTCACCCAACAATCAAGCGCACAAGCGGGTTTCCCGAGGTTTTATGCTCCGCTTTGCTGTATGTTTAAACAGTGTTTAAATGACGCAAACGTGTTGCAGCTAAAGCCTTTGCGGAGCAAGAATTCCTCTATTTCGTAGCTTGAACCCTAGTGCCTCGGCGCAGGTAGTGGCGCTTGGTCGTCTGCACAGACGTGTGCCCCAATTGCTTGGACGCAGCCAGTTCTCCGCGTTCGTCGGCAACATCGTCAGCGGCCTTTGCGCGCAAATCGTAGAACCAGAAGGCGCGGATCTGCGCGGCCAGCGCGGCATTGCCTGACTTATCAGCCTCGTCGGCGGCGTCAGATCGCGCAGTCTCAAACGCTTTGCGAAGCATTTGTTTGGACATGGCCTTGCCGTATTGGCTGACCAGCAGATTTGCGCTCCAAGTCTTGTGTGATCGTTTTCGCTCCTCGATACGATCCAGCAGGGCCTTGAGCTCGCCTTCGATGATGAATCGAAGCGCCGCGGAGGTCTTGCTCTGCTTGATTACGAGGTAGCCGTCAATGATGTCGTGGTCGGTAAGGGACCGGGTATCGCCGGGCCGCTGGCCAGTCAGATAGGCCAGGTCCATGGCGTCCTTCAATGCCACGTTGCCATGCTCGTAGACCAGGCGATAGACCTCATCGGATATGTAGACTTCGCGCTTGCCGAGCGAGTGGCCTTCAATGCCCGTGCAAGGGTTCTCGTTCTCCGTCCAGCCCCAGGCCCGGGCCATGTTGAACATGTGTGAGAACACGCGCTTGAGCCGGTTGGCTGTGGTGGGGGTGTCTTTGGCCCATTGCAGCAGCAGATAGATGTGCTTGGGCTTGATGGCATTCAGTGGGGCCGGCGTCGGGTTGCAGAAAAAGGTGCGCAGCTTCTTCAGATCACCTAGCTGGGTAGCCTGCGTGGACTTGGCTTTGAGGGGGATGACCTCTGCCTCGTATTTGTCCGCCAACTCTGCGAAGTTCTCAGAGACTGGCCGTGCAGGCATGGCAGACAGCTCAAGCCATTTCTGCACAGCGACTCTGTAATCGCTGCCCAGAGGAATCTCTTTGCGCGGCTTGGCTCCGGTGTCGAAGTAGTAGTAGGTTGTGCCGGACTTTTGTTTGCGAGCCCGGAAGTTTGGCATTGCTTTAACCATGGCTAAACGCAGGCTCCCATGTTGCGGTACTGACCTCTGGAATGGCTTGGCCTTCTATAGAGTGACGAGTCACGATAGGCCGGCCCACAGCGTTGAGATAGAACGGAATCTTCATGCTGCGCAGCGCGGCTGCCTGAAGCATTTCACGGGTCTTCCCCGCCTTGCCGCGCGCGATGCCAGTGAGTTCCCTGATTTCATCTGGAGTTAAGAACGTGCTCATGATCATTAATTCCATAAAAAAGCCCGCATCAGCGAGGCTCGGGGTGGTTGATAGGTTCGCGCCATCTGTCGCGCTTGTCGCCGCGGTCGCGGGCTCGCTTGCTCATCCTTGCGATCCTTCCTTGGCTGCGGACTGGGCGGCGATAGCGGCGCGCTGAGCGTCCCAGCTGCGCGGCATGTATTGGCAATCCACTGTTGGGCGGCGCAACTTATCCAACTCCGAGCAGAGCCAAGGCAGATCGGTTTCGCGGCACTTGTGCTGCTTCATTGCGGCTTCCAAGGTGAAGCGCTCTGCATCGTCCAAGCTCGTCGTGTAGCCCCCACCTGAGCGCCAGAAGCTCGGGCAGTTTCCGACCATTGCGCTCCAGCGAGCATCCTGCAGGTAGTACATGACATCCGCATCCCGCGCGTCTGCCTGCGCCTGGGGTGCTGCGAGCCGGGCATGGGCCTGCGCCATGCGGAAAATGCTTTTCGCATGCCAGTCCGGGTCAACAATGATGGTGTCGGCCGGATAGTTCTTTGCAAACCACTCGCGGAAGCTATCGGGCGTATCCGCCTGCGCGGGAAGTTCGGTAGCAGTAGCCAGCAGGGCGCGCAGCTCGTCTGACGCATCGGACATGGCTTCAACAGCCTCGCTATCAAGTACGCGGTTCAGCAGCTCGACTGGCGCCAGAATCTTCCCGCCATTTACTGCGGGGTTGGTTGCCACGTCGATATGCCAACAGATCAGTTCATGGGTCGCCCACTTTGCCTCGTCTCGCATTGCATTGTTATTTGCTACTCCGAGGTGAGCAGACACCAGCTCTTCGTCTATCACTTGCTGCCATACGTTCGCAGGCGCATCTGCTGCCGGGGTGGCTGCAAGCGCGATCAGTTCACGAACGAAGGACTCAAACTGATGCTGCTCGGCTTGGACTGCACGAAGCTCACGCGGTGGCTCGTCATCTTCGAACAGCGTGGAGTGCTCGATCCAGATGCGATGCTTGCGCATCAGTGCCTTGATTTGTGCCTCATCAGGCTTTTCCGCGACTGCGGGCGCTGCCTGGGCAGGGGCCGGCTCCTGAATCTGGTGCAGGCAGGTGCTGCGCGCTGCGAGTGCCGCTTGATAGCCCAGCACCCACATAGCCTTGTCATTGGTGTTCAGGCAGTCAGGTGCATCTGCGATCGTGATCTTGTCTTGCATATTGGTGGCTCCCAGAATGAGAAAAGCCCGCGGCGGCGGGCTTGATGGTCGGAAAGGTTTGCCAGCGATCGCGTGGACTTACTTCGGTGGCTGGGGCAATCACAGTAGGATGTACCTCTTTTTGGGGAGGAGTGGTTATGGAGCGGACAATTCAGGGTCTACAGGTGTTTTCATCGGCTTCGCTGACAGGAATCGATTCGATGTATGCGGCCAGGGTAGGGGTCTGTTCTCAGGGTGGAGAGACTCACTACTTTCAAGTCGGGGAAGCCGAGACGGAGTTGCACGCTGAGCAGCTCGCTGCGGAATACATCTTGCTAATGAAGGAGCTACCAATCGATTGGGTAGATCAGTGTCTTGAGTCGCCAAGCCCCGAGTAAGGCGGCTATTGGTCTTAAAAGCCCGCTCAGTGGCGGGCCGGAAAGTTGTCAAGGTTGAGGTTGTCAGTGGCCGCAAGGAAGTGGCTGACCTTGTTCCTCTTTGAAGTCTTGAGGCAGCGGCGCGCCGCAGCTTCCGCAGCGTTTGTTTGGATTGGTATTGCTCATCTCGTTGCTCCTCATAAAAAAGCCCGCACGAGGCGGGCAATGGCAATTGGGTGGAGGGACCTCTAGGTCTTGTTTCGGCCGCGATAGTCGAGGTCGGTCGCTGAGTAGTTCTCGCGCTTGCGCCAGTCCATCTGTACAGGGCCGGCATGTTCGGGAGGATAGGTGATGCGCTCTTTCTCCCGGCTGAGCTCCCATCGCTTGGCCTCCACGACATGGTGGACGGCCGACTTTTTAGTTGTGCTCATTGCAAGGCTCTCGCTAAATTTCCAAACAGTTGCCCCACGGTACAGGCTTACTGCAGACAGGTCTATTGATTTCTTTTTCGAGGGGTATCGTTCGACCGCCTCCAAGGACCGCGTCCTTCAGTGAGGCTGAATGTTGTGATTCCAAGGTCTTTCAATTCACCTATACTGGTTTCACTCGCTGTTCAGGCCGTTCGCCCCAACAGCGCCTGTCTGACACCTATGCCGCCCCTTGGCCGCAGGTAGCCGCTCTTTCTTGCAAAGCACGCGGTGGTCACTCCCCTCTAGGCGAACTCCCCCAGATCCTGAACATCCTTATGGATCTGCGTTGCCCCCCTGCATTCAGAGCGGGCCTTCCCTATCTCATTTGACGGTCTGCGCAATCGTGCGTGCAGCCGTCCGTTTCATGCTGCACAAAAACATTACAGAGCAGATTGGCCGCTATGCGGTCACGCCTCTGACTCAGCCGAGCTCCAGCGGCCAATTTCTGGCTTCCGTTTCCATTCGCCGCGGTGCATATGACCGCGTCATTCGATTTGTTCCCCAGTTTTCTAACGAGTCGCTTGCCTCTAACTATGCCCTGACTGAAGGGCGAAACATGGTGTTGAACCAAAGGCTGAACTGAGCGGCTGAATCCTTCACTCACAGGAGACACTTTGGCTAAAGAAGAACTAATCGAGATGTCGGGCCGAGTTGACGAGGTACTGCCAGATGCGCGATTTCGCGTGACTCTGGAAAACGGCCATCAGCTCATTGCTTACAGCGGCGGAAAGATGCGCAAGCATCGTATTCGTGTGCTGGCTGGTGACAAAGTGACCGTCGAAATGTCGCCCTACGACCTGAACAAAGGGCGTGTGACCTTTCGCCATCTTCCTCCTCGTACTGGTGCTGCTACTGGGGCCAAACCTGCCTTCAAGCGCCGCCGCTGACCCTTATCAATCTTGTAACCGCTCATCGCTGACATGCGTGAGCAATCTTTGAAAGAACACAATGCAATCCAATCTCTACGTTACCAATCTCGGCTATTCCATCGACAGCGAAGCCCTGCGCACACATTTCGGCAGCTGCGGTGATGTGGTCGCTGCAGACGTCATCATTGATCGCGACACCGGCCGTTCGCGCGGTTTCGGCTTCGTTGAAATGGGCACTCAAGAGCAGGCCCAGAAAGCGATCGAAACACTGAATGACCAGCCGCTTGGCGGTCGCGCACTGGGAGTGGCCTTGGCCCGTCCACGCAAATAATCTTCTTCAATCTGTAAGAAGGGCTCACGCCAAAAGCGTGAGCTTTTTTCTTTTGCAGCCTCTCTTCCCGCAAGAGCAACTCAAGAGACAAGCTTCTTGACTTCCTGAAGCTGAACCTCCAGCCAGCCCGCCTTGATGGTCAGCTCTTTGCATTGCTGGGCAGCTGCTTGAAGGATGGCAACACATCTCTTGGCATTAGTAGGTCCGTTGCAGTACCTTATGGGAAAGGTTTGCTGGTAGTTTTGACCTGCTCCTTCTCAAGGAGTCAGCTCTCTTAGGCAGGCCAGCTGGATTCGCAAGGCAGTGGATTCACTGCAAGGAGGTCGTGATGGAAACGATAGAGCAGATGGCTGACAGACGCATCCGCGAATCCGAAGTAAGCCTGGACCATATCGACCTGCTTATGAAGCGTGCACAGAAAGCGAGCGCAAAGGCGTCTGATCAGGCGGAGATAGAGCGATTGCTAGAGCAGGCGACTAAGCAGCGGGAGAAGCTGGATCTGCATCTTGCGGCTCTTAAAGAGGCCAGGCAGCAGTCCGATCTGGCGCGGCTTGTGGAAGAGGGAAAGAGCTTCAGGGACAGCCTTGAAAGAATACGGATGGGCATTGAGCGCTTGCTCTTGTCACTAATTTAGGACTTCTCAGCCCTGCTCCAATAAAGAAGCCCGCTCGATGGCGGGCCTCTCTAGATTGGAGATATTTGCTATCTTATTTATGGCAAATTTCCCTGGAAATAGAAAGAAGGCTTTTTCAGAAAGCCCCATACCTGTAAGCAAAGTAGCCTGCAGCAATCATGCCAAAGATTGCAAGCGTCAGCATGATTCCTGCAATAGTGTTTCCTGGTTGAAAGCCGGCTAGCTTATTGCCTTCTGGTTTTTGGGATGCACTCGTTTCCGGCTCTTCTTCTTTTGGCCAGGGGAAAAACATGCACTTCAAGTTTGCCCAGAAGCCGTGAACTTTGCGTTGAGAAAGTTCATGCATAAAAACTCCTTACGTCATTCGATCTGGATATACATCCCAACCATGCTCTGCCTCCAGCTGCATAGCATTGGAGGGTTGCGCTGACCTTGCGTCCGGATTGTCGATGTCCACATCGCTATTTTTCATAGGCACATTCGGCGACCGTGCATGGTCATCGTGAGAAATCGAGTGACTGATGATTTCTGGTTGCAGCGCCTGTGGCGCTGGAGCAATAGTGATTGCTAGATCTTCACGTTGCATTAAGTCTCCGGTCTTGTCAGTTGAGCAATCCTCAAGGATTCGCCTTGCTTCAGTGGAAAAGAAAGCAGTTCCGAAAGGGGACTAGGCTTGAGCAAGCACAAGAGGCAGAAGCTCACTTAGATGGTCAATTGACTGCGCCACGTCTTTCCCATCTTTGATTTAGCTCGACTTCGGGCATGCTTGAAATCTGGAGGGTTCAAGCCGCTCAATCGACTTGAGAGCTGTAGGTTTCGGATCTATACAGGCAGGTTATTTGACCAATTGCCTTGTCCCTACGGTACGCCTATTTCATGGAAAAAACCGTTTTAACGCAAACACTTACATAGGAATTGTGACCATTGATACGTTTGCATCTATGGCATGTAGAGCTAGCAATAGGCAGGATCATCCGTACGCTCAAGCGACTACCTTCTTGATTTCCTGGATCTGGCCATCAAGCCTTCACTGCCTACTCTTTGCACTGCTGGGCAGCTAAGTGAGTCGATAGAGCCTACCTTTTTTCGGCTTGACCGGCTTTACCTCTAGTAAGCGCAAATCCGAGTAGCGTGCCTGCAGCCAAGGCTCCGCCGACTACCCGCCAGGGGGACGCGTGCACATAGGAATCTGCGGATAGTGCTAGGGCTTTTGATTGACCAATGGCGTTGGCAGAAGCCGTCTTCACCTTTTCCAAGGTAGATGCAGCCTTGCTGAAAAGCATCGATGCCGCTGGATCTGCATCATGCCCATTCGACGCTAGAACGTTCCGCAAATCATCAAGTAACCGGTTTACATCACTTGGAAGCTCTGCAGCACTTTCTTTTTGAACTTTCATAAGGACTCCTGATTGAACAAAGGGGGAGTTCAGAGTAAGCGATGGAAGTTTCATGAGTTGTAGTCCAAGCTCGGGCGTTCACATATGAAGTGTGACGGCAGGCTACGATGTGCTATCGATTTGAACTAGATAAAAGCGTCTTTTGTTTGGATTTTGTGATTGTTCAAAGTGTTGCCAGTTGGCGCCTCCCAGCCAGTTAGCGCTTATTTCGGTGGCCAAAGCGAATGCACTAAATCCTCATCTGAATGAATACAGTTTGAATGCCGGTTCACCTCAGCTGACATGCCACCTCGAATGGCCTACGAGATGTTGTGCTGTGAACCTGCACACTCGTCTGTTGTTTGGGAGTTAGCAGGTGCTAAGAGGGTCTAAAAGTCTTCCGTGTCGGCAGCGTTGCTCGGGGCTGTGATTTTTGCGTCATCGCTTAAGAAACAACCTTCTTGATTTCTTGGAGCTGTACCTCAAGCCAGCCCGCCTTGACGGCCAGCTCTTTGCATTGCTGCGCAGCTTCTTGAAGGATGTAGGGCTTGCTGCGCACCGCAGTGCGCTTGGCGGTGCGCAGCCATGCAGTTTCATCAAAGAGCTCCGGCGGCTTGCCTCCGGCCTTTTGCGCCATCTGGCAAAGCCGTTCGTGTGCCTGCTTTGCTTCATCCAGCAGGCCAGGCGCGATACCTGAGACGCGCCAGCCCTTGTGTACGGACACAGGATCCGCCTTGGCCGCCAGGCGGCGCTGGCGCTCGAGCTCCGCGCCTTGGGCTCGCATGGTGACCATACGAGTGGCAGAGATCGGATCGCCGTTGTGGTTCACAAAAGTCAGACTCATGGAGGCCTCCAAAGAACAAGCCCGCTCATTGGCGAGCAGTCGATTCATTGATGTGGGCACTTAGCCCTGCTCATAAAGATCTATGAATGGGTGATCAGTTGCTGGCGCTGCCAGCCAGCGAGGCGGGCAGGTCGCCCAGGCGGTTGCGGCCTTCGCCGCCCAGTGCTTCGATCAGATCCGGAATCAGGCGCGAGAGCTCACCGGTGGCAATCGTCACATCGGTATCAAAGCCGCTGTCATCCTTGCTGTTGCCGTCCATGACGGCATCGAGCAGCGCGATGTTCTTGATCTGCAGGCCTTCGGTCAGCACAAAACTCACACGGTCGTCCCAGGTCATGGCCAGCTTGGTGGGCAGCTTGCCGTGCTCGATGTGCTGGCGCACCTCATCAATATCCAGCGGGTGGCGGGCGTAGCGCACCACGGCCTTTGATTCGTCGCAGGCTTTCAGTTCTGTCTCGCGGTCGGCGCTGAAGCCTGCGGGCGGCTCCTGGGTCATCAGCCAATGTGCCATGGCGGCCTGTGGACTGGTTTGCGTGTCCAGCAGTGCCAGGGCGAAGCCGGGGAGACCCTCGACTAGCAGTGTCACCACCTCGTCGGCGCGGCCCTGGGCGCTGGTATCGAGCACCAGGGTGCGCTCCTGAGGGTCGATCCAGACCCACATGCTGCCTTGCTTGGTGAAGGCCATGGGCAGCAGATCCAGCTTGGCCTCGTCCTTGAGCTCGCGCTTTTCCTTCTTGCCGGGCTTGCGGCCCTCGGTCTTTTCGATGTGCTCGGCCTTTTCGTTGACCTTGCGATTGAGCACGCTGGCCGGCAGCACCTTGGCCTCGGTCATGAAGCGCATGACCCATTGACCGGCCACGGACTCGACCAGCGGGCCGTGCTGCTCGCCGCGCGGCGGCACCCAGCCCACGGAGCGCTCCTGTGTGGCGCCGCACTCCTCAAAGACTGTCTTTTGCAGTGCATTCTCCAGCACCTGCAGATCGCTTTGCCAGCTCTCGGCAATGCGGTAAATGATCATGTTCTTAAACATTGAAGCTCCAAAAAAATAGCCCGCATATGGCGGGCAATGGTTTTCCACTAAGAATTGAGATGGTTCGACCTGCTAGGCTTTAGATAATGTCTTGGGTGCTATCAAAATAAGATAGTTAAATCGCGTTTTAGTGAGGCGTTGCAGGCCATGAAAACTAAAGCTATTGCGGTTGGCGTCGCGGCAATGTGCGCTTCGTCATTTGCTTTGGAGTGCTTCGGGCAAAACTCCAATGCTGTCGCTAGTGAAGTCAACAAAGCAGCCTCTGAGTCTTTGAAGACTTATCGACTACATGGACTAGCCGGGTTGAAAGAGTCAGTGGCTGAATGCTGGCTACAGCCGCGTGATTTTTGCCTCTACTTGGACGTTGCAGCTCAGCGCATTGCGGCTACTAGAGGCCGCAGAGATACCGCGCTTGACAAGTATTTCTTCACATCAGCATCCATGGAGCGCGCCCATGCATGGCTATCGCCGAATGCTCGAGGCCCTGTGTCCAATGTCCAGTACCTTTATGCCGTAGAGCAAATGATGGACAGCATCTTGAGCACCCAGCAGGAAAAGGTGATCTACAGCGGTCAATAGCTCTCGGCAGGAGCCTACCTCAGACGCTGCACGGTATTCTCACCCAGCCTCTCGGCATGCCGAGGGGCAGAAATGGCAGCCGCGCACGATGAACTCACGGCTGTATTTGCGGGAGTTCTTTTCGTTGAGCCACTCTCTAACTGTCAGCTGTGCGTTCAATGATCATGCTCTTGAGCATCGGGCCTCCATCAACAAAATAGCCCGCGTGCATGCGAGCTGTCAGATGAACTAGTTAGCCAAGAAGCGGTCCAACAAGAACTCACTCTGGCTTTGGAGTGAGTAGCCTAGAGGCTCAACTTTCTTTGGGGACGCCATGAAAGTGCTTCTTGTGATTTCCATCCTCGCCACTACGCTTACTGGCTGTGCAGCGTTGTCGAGGCCTGAATTTGTCTCGATGGCTGATCAGCGATCCAGTTGTGCAATGGGATCCATGAACATGGGAGGGGACATTGGTCGATGGATGTATGGCCCTGATCGGCAGCCATGGACTGGCGGAGATGGTCCGTTCTTTGTTCGTAGCAACATATAGCGTGTATTGATTCCTGCCCGAATCAAGCAGAACGGATGAGACATGCATCGTCGTGCCGGTGGTTTCTTGCTGATCGAATCCTTCTATACAGCGCTTCGCCAGGGCGCGCGACTCACTTGCTTATGGCTCTTCTCTGACGCACCTCACGATATTCTCACTGAGCCAAATAGCTTTCATTCCAGGGCACTGCCAGGCACTAACGGCTGCCTTTTTGAAGGACGCAGCAGTTTTGTCGAGTCCCGTTCCTGATTCAGCTTTGCAGCCTGCTAAAACTACGCAGGTCGCAAGGATCGCGAGGCCGCTCAGTATGAAGCCTCGAACGAGGGACAGGTTGCGCTTCCTACTTCGCCTCGACGGTAAGTGCACAAGCTGGATTGGTGGCTTGGTCATAAGCCTCTGTCTCTTTTTAATTGGAGTGAACTCAATCGCATTCATCGCACACCTTGAGGTCTACAGCTCGCTAGTGGACTGCTTGAGTGCGGGTTCTCAGACAAGGGGCTGAGAAATTAGGTTTGAACCAAGCTATTGCGCTGAATGCTTCAATGTTTATTGTCTATGTTTTGGGGCGATGAAGAAGTAAGCACCTTCTTCGGTGAGGTCTTGTGGATGTCAAATTACGGGCGTTCCTTCAAGCATTGCACAGTCTTATCGTCCAGCCACTCGGCGTGCATGCCCGGACAGGCGAACTCGTCGCGCATGCTCTGTGTGATGCTTTGGGGTTCATCGGCTTGGGCATCGGGCGCGGACAGCCAGGCTGCGAGGAGCAGGGCGCCAACGATGACCAGCAGGGAGTCAAGAATCGTCTTTAGCATAAGGATCTCCTGTTCAATAGAGCGGTTGCTGCTTAAAGGGGCCATGCTTCCGGCGTGAGCGCCATTACTACGGCCGCGCCAACCAGGCAGAAGAGGCCGAAGCCGGTGAGCGCCCATTGCGCCGCGAGCAGCAGCTTTGTGGTGTGGGCAGGGGATGGAGTCGAATGCATGGAATCTCCTGAGGGCAAAGAAAAAGCCCGCGAGCGGGTGCTGCGGGCCTTGGTTGAGTTGAGGTGCTTCTCGTGGTGATTAGGCGGTCAAGTTTCTATCAGCGCCGCTGAAGCTGCCGTAATCAATCGGGAGTAGCGACTTGATATGCTGACAATTCATCAGAATCAATGGGGGGAGGACTATGTCTAGTTTGGGATCAATCGCGCTAGTCGTCGGCGGAGCATTGAGCGCGTTTGCCGCAGTAGCTCACTTGGCGTGTATCGCAATTGGCGCTCCCGCATACCGGGTGATGGGAGCGAGTGAGCGGATGGTTCGAGCTGCCGAGCAAGGAAAACCTCGGCCAGCATTGATAACTCTTTTCATTGCAATGATTTTGTTCATTTGGGCGGGTTACGCATTGGCCGGGGCTGGCGTCATTGAGCCTCTGCCGCTGACCAAACTCGCTCTCACCGCTATCTGTGCCGTGTATCTTGCGCGGGCAGTTGCTTTCCCACTTCTCAAACCGGTGTTCCCTGCAAACACGCAGACTTTCTGGCTCGTGTCATCTGGTATCTGTCTTGTGATTGGGCTGTCTTACTTGGTCGGCCTCGTCGAATTGTGGGGCGCACTCTAGGCATTTCACTGATCAAGATTCAGTACCTTGCGCAAGCACTCGTGACCACAAAAGAAAAGCCCGCGAGCGGTTGCTGCGGGCTTGAATAAAGAGCCGGTGACCCTTTCGGGCCCTGCCTGGGGAAGAGGTCAGAAAGGGAGGGAGAGTTAACCCCAGACCCGGCGTAACAGGAATATGGCGTCGAATTCTGCATGATGCTTTTCGGGCGATCAATAGGAGCTCGTCTTACAGCAAAGAGGAGTAGAACCATCTGGCGTGACCACTGTCGCTCACGACGCTGAAGCCGCGCCGCGCTCCCAATAGATGGTGGCCCAGGCGAATTCCTGGGATGCCATACCTGCTCGAGCAGTCACGCCAGATGCCCCTGAATTCAGGGCAAAAAAAGCCACCCTGCGGAGGGTGGCTTAAGGAGGCTTCTCTCACACCTGAGTAGCTGCGCTCATTCAAAGACATCAATTAAGGTGAATACTTTCACCAATTTCTGATGCTGTCAGTATTTTCTATTGATAGAAGCAAATTAATACATATTTGCTATTTTGATGAGCCCGCTTCAGCCCTGCTGCTGGGAAAGGCGCATGCGAGGTCAAGGCCGGTGAGTGCCTATTGCGCGGCGAGCAGCGGCTTTGTGTAGGAATAGCGGCTGGAGTCGATTGCATGCAAGCTCATGTGGAAAAACAAAAAGCCCGCGAGCGGTTGCAGCGGGCGCGAATAGAAAGCCGGTGACCTATTTGGTCATGCCTGGGCAAGTAGAGGAAGTGAAAGGAGTCTGTGACCCCAGGCCCGGCAAAACAGGTTCATTGCGTAAAATTTTGCCCAAAGAGAGTCACAGAATCAATATCTGCGTGGGGTCACAAACGAGCTCTTCGCCATCTGGCGTGACCACTGTCGCCACGACGCAAGCGTCGCGTTCCTGATTGCCGCCAGCCCAGGCCCATTCCTGAACTGCCGTACCTGCTCGAGCAGTCACGCCAGATAGCCCCCGCTACTTTCCCGGGGTGGTCATGATGGGCACCTAAGACCGGTGCGATTACCCTCTTGCAGTATTCCAGCCAAGCCCTTGCAGGCCTGGTTTGTAAGAGCCGGGGAGCCGACCCCCGGCACCATCAAGAAAAAGAGCAGAACACCCGGCTTGCGGTCAGTCGGAGGCGGCATCTCGGATTGCCCAAATCCACGCCCGGTTGAGGTTTTCTGTACCGCGCTCTTTCTTGATGGCCCCGCTATAGCCCTGCGGGAGAGGGCACATGTATGCCACATGCTGGCTGAATGCTCACATCTCAAGATCTCCGGGCACAAAAAAGCCACCTTAGAAGGTGGCTGTTGAAAATGAAGCCCTTAATCGTGGGGGCTGTCGAGCACTCTTGCTACCAGTACCGATAGCTATGGCGCATGCGCGATTGCCTCTCCTCTTGCCTCCTCTTGTCTTTTTCAGGAGGCCCGCACTGCTCGATGTTGGGTGGAGTGGGTAAATCCTCGCCCCTGGCGAAAACTCGTTTGACTGTTTTCCAAACTTTCAGGAACGACGATGGGATGCGGCTTACTAACATATAGACCTCCGGTCTATCACTGCGAGCTATGGGCGCTCGCCAGATCTCCAAGTACTCTTTTGTCAGGTCATGTCGTTGATGGTAGGCGCCTGGGGACCGGACTGCTGAGCTTTTGATTGTGGTGAAGGGGCTTGATCGAGATTGGATGGGATAGGATGAATCTTTGAGGTTGGCTCAAGAAGCATCAACCACATATCGCGCCAGAACTCGGTCTGTCGTTTGTAGCCAAGTAGTGAAAACATATAAACCTCCGATCAGATGCTTGCTTAAGTGGCGGAGATTTTGTTGAGGACCGCTTGCAGCAAGAGGCGGTTCGTTTTTTTTCGCAGCATCTGTTCAGGAGAGTCCTCCTGCAACTGTGCATCCGTTTGAAATGGCGTGTGAAAGATTCGGTCGTCATCCGCCACGTTCCGGGATTCGACTTCCTGTTTTACGTCGGGACATCGGGAGCGGATGCTGAAGATGGTTTTGTCGATGAAAGACATATAGACCTCCGGTCTATGTTGGCGGTCCAAGATAGGCCGTCTCACACCACAGTACTCCTTTTAATACCCTTAAACGGCGCGCTCAAAGCCCACGTCAGGAATGAACCGCGGGGCGTCATTCGCAGTCGCTTCCACAACGAAAAAGCCACCTTGAAAGGTGGCTCAGGATCCGGATTTCTTGCTCTTCAGGCT
>Ga0209370_1000483_pt1 | contig 52788 bp, 46 predicted proteins | sample AgamicAtPrz_FD_187164 | JGI IMG/M metagenome (GOLD analysis project Ga0209370, IMG submission 187164) | Agave microbial communities from Guanajuato, Mexico - At.P.rz (SPAdes) (version 2) | ecosystem: Host-associated > Plants > Phyllosphere > Phylloplane/Leaf | place: Guanajuato, Mexico...
GCTTTCAACTTTGTGAGGTTAGGAATGGTCAGGATCACAATCACCCCAGTGCATAACGCCAGGGCATTGAGTGCAGCCAAGGAGCGGTACTGATGTCCAGCCAACCAACTACCCGATTCCACAGCGATCTCGACAGCTCGCCGCTGCTGCTGCCGGCCACGGTGTTGCGCAACGACGAAGAGGCCCTGCAGGCCGCCCGCGAACTGGCCGAGGTGGCCCGCCAGCAGGCCGCCAAACGCGACCAGCAGCGCAAGCTGCCCTGGGCCGAGATCGAACAGTTCACCCGCAGCGGCCTGGGCAGCATCAGCGTGCCCAAGGCCTTCGGCGGCCCCGAGGTGTCCTTCGCCACCATCGCCGAAGTGTTCCGCCTGATCAGTGCCGCCGACCCGGCGCTGGGGCAGATTCCGCAGAACCAGTTCGGCATCCTGCAACTGGTCCGCCTGACCGCCACCCAGGCCCAGCAGGAACTGATCTTCCGCTCGGTGCTCGACGGCTGGCGCATCGGCAATGCCGGCCCCGAGCGCGGGACCAAGGACACCCTGACGCTCAAGTCGCGCCTGACCCGTGATGGCGACGGCTATCGCATCAGCGGCGAGAAGTTCTATTCCACCGGCGCCTTGTACGCCCATTGGGTGGCGGTCAAGGCGCTGGACGACGATGGCCGCCAGCGCCTGGCGTTCGTCCGCCGCGGCAGTCCGGGGCTGCGCATCATCGACGACTGGTCCGGCTTCGGCCAGCGCACCACCGCCAGCGGCACCGTGCTGCTCGACCAGGTGCCGGTGGACGCCGACCTGGTGGTGGACAACTGGCGCCTGCGTGAGGAGCCCAGCATCCAGGGCGCCGCCTCGCAGCTGATCCAGGCGGCCATCGACGCCGGCATCGCCGAAGCGGCCATCGAGGACACGATCCAGTTCGTTCGTGAGAAGTCCCGGCCGTGGATCGAAGCCAAGGTCGAACGCAACAGCGACGATCCCTATGTGATCGCCGACATCGGTCGCCTGAAGCTCGAGCTGCACGCCGCCGAGGCCCTGCTGCGCAAGGCCGCCAAGGTGCTCGACGAGGTGAGCGCCGACGTGATCGATGCCGCCGCCGCGGCCCGTGCCTCGATTGCCGTGGCCGAAGCCAAGGTGCTCACCACCGAGATCTCGCTGCAGGCCAGCGAGAAGCTGTTCGAGCTGGCCGGCAGCCGCGCCAGCCTGGCCGAGTTCAACCTCGACCGGCACTGGCGCAACGCCCGGGTCCACACCCTGCACGACCCGGTGCGCTGGAAGTACCACGCCGTCGGCGCCTACCACCTCAACGGCACCCTGCCTGCCCGCCATTCCTGGATCTGATTTCGAGCCTTGGGGCTGCTGCGCAGCCCTTCGCGGGTAAACCCGCTCCCACAGGGATCGCACTGATTCCGATAACAGCGCTGTACCTGTGAGAGCGGGTTTACCCGCGAAGAGACGCACGGCGTCCCCAGGCTCCGGAGAGCAAAATGACTGCATCCATCATCACCACCGACGCCCAGGCCCTGGCCGTCGCCGACGAACTCGCCCAACACCTGCGCCAGGACAGCGCCCTGCGCGACCGCGAGCGGCGCCTGCCCCATGCCGAACTCGAACGCTTCGTGCAGTCCGGCCTGTGGGGCATCAGCGTGCCCAAGGCCTTCGGCGGCGCCGGGGTGTCCAACGTCACCCTGGCCAAGGTCATCGCCCGCATCGCCCAGGCCGACGCCTCGCTCGGGCAGATCCCGCAGAATCACTTCTACGCCCTGGAAGTGCTGCGGGTGAACGGCAGTCCCGAGCAGCAGCGCCGCCTCTACGCCGAAGTCCTCGCTGGCCGGCGCTTCGGCAACGCCCTGGCCGAGCTCGGCACCAAGAACGCCCACGAGCGCACCACCCGCCTGAGCCGCGACGGCGACCACTACCGCATCGACGGCCGCAAGTTCTACTGCACCGGCGCGATCTACGCCCAGCGCATTCCGACCCTGGTGATCGACGAACAGGACGTGTCGCACTTGGCCTTCGTGCCCGCCGACAGCCAGGGCATCGAGGTGATCGACGACTGGAGCGGCTTCGGCCAGCGCACTACCGGCAGCGGCTCGGTGGTGTTCAACCACGTGGCGGTCCGCGCCGAGGACGTGGTGCCATTCCAGAGCGCCTTCGAACGCCCCACCACGGTCGGCCCGCTGGCGCAGATCCTCCATGCCGCCATCGACACCGGCATCGCCCGCGCCGCCTACGAGGATGCCCTGCACTTCGTGCGCACCCGCAGCCGGCCGTGGATCGACTCCGGCCTCGACAAGGCCAGCGACGACCCGCTGACCCTGAAGAGCTTCGGCCACCTGGCGATCCGCCTGCACGCCACCGAGGCGCTCCTCGAACGGGCCGGGGAAATCCTCGACCTCGCCCAGGCCGACAGCAACGCCGAGACCCTGGCCGCCGCTTCCATCGCCGTGGCCGAGGCCCGGGCGATCAGCACCGAGATCTCCCTGGCCGCCGGCACCACGCTGTTCGAGCTGGCCGGCAGCCAGGCCACCCTGGCCGAGCACAACCTCGACCGCCACTGGCGCAACGCCCGGGTGCACACCCTGCATGACCCGGTGCGCTGGAAGTACCACGCCATCGGCAACTACTACCTCAACGACGAGAAGCCGCCGCGCCGGGGGACCATCTGATGGCGAAGCAGATCCTGCTCAATGCCTTCAACATGAACTGCATCGGGCACATCAACCACGGCCTGTGGACCCACCCGCGGGACACCTCCACGCGCTACAAGACCCTCGAGTACTGGACCGACCTGGCCCGCCTGCTCGAGCGCGGGCTATTCGACGGGCTGTTCATCGCCGACATCGTCGGCACCTACGACGTCTATGGCCAGTCGGTCGACGTGACGCTCAAGGAGTCGATCCAGCTGCCGGTCAACGACCCGCTGCTGCTGGTCTCGGCCATGGCGGCGGTGACCAGGCACCTGGGCTTCGGTCTCACCGCCAACCTGACCTACGAGGCGCCCTACCTGTTCGCCCGACGCCTTTCCACCCTCGACCACCTGAGCAATGGCCGGGTCGGCTGGAACATCGTCACCGGCTACCTCGACAGCGCCGCCCGGGCCATGGGCCTGGAGCAGCAACCCGAGCACGACCGCCGCTACGACCAGGCCGACGAGTACCTGCAGGTGCTGTACAAGCTGCTCGAAGGCAGCTGGGCCGACGATGCCGTGGTCGCCGACCGTGAGCAGCGGGTCTATGCCCGCCCCGACAGGGTGCGCAAGGTCGAGCACCACGGCGAGTTCTACAAGGTCGAGGGCTACCACCTGTGCGAGCCTTCGCCGCAGCGTACCCCGGTGCTGTTCCAGGCCGGCAGCTCGCCGCGCGGGCTGGCCTTCGCCGGCAACCATGCCGAATGCGTGTTCATCAGCGGCCAGGACAAGGCCGCCACCCGCGCCCAGGTCGACAAGGTGCGCGCCGCGGCCAAGGCGGCCGGGCGCGACCCGCAGGCGGTCAAGGTGTTCATGGGCATCACCGTGATCGTCGCGCCGACCGAGGCGCAGGCGCAGGCCAAGCACGCCGAGTACCTGCGCTACGCCAGCGCCGAGGCCGGGGTTGCGCACTTCGCCAGCTCCACCGGTATCGACTTCTCGCGCTACGAACTGGACGAGCCCATCGGCTTCGCCAAGGGCAACGCCATCCAGTCCGCCACCCGTCAGTTGCAGGAAAGCGCCTGGACCCGCCGCCGCCTGCTCGAACAGCACGCCCTGGGCGGTCGCTACGTGACCCTGGTCGGCGACGCCGAGCAGGTGGCCGAGCAACTGATCGCCTGGATCGACGAAACCGGCCTGGACGGCTTCAACCTGACCCGCACCGTCACCCCGGAAAGCTACGAGGACTTCATCGAGCTGGTGGTCCCCGCCCTGCAACGCCGCGGTCGCTACAAGACCGCCTACGCCGAGGGCACCCTGCGCGAGAAGCTGTTCGCCAGCAACGAGCCGCGCCTGCCCGCCGGACACCCCGGTGCCCGTTACCGCAACACCCCCGACCCTGCCCCGACTGGAGCCCTGCACCATGCTTGAGAAACTGTTCCGGCCCGTCGCGGCCATTGCCCTGGGCCTCGGCCTGTCCGCCACCGTCCTTGCCGCCGAACCGCTGAAGATCGGCACCACCGCCGCCTTCGCCATCCCCCTGGAGGCAGCGGTGGAGGAGGCCCATAAACAGGGCCTGGAAGTGAAGCTGATCGAGTTCAGCGACTGGATCGCGCCCAACGTCAGCCTCAACAGCGGCGATATCGACGTGAACTACTTCCAGCACATCCCGTTCCTGGAAAACGCCAAGGCCGCCGCCGGCTTCGACCTGGTCCCGTACGCGCCGGGGATCATCAACAACGTCGGCCTCTACTCGAAAAAGTACAAGAGTTTCCAGGAACTGCCCGAGGGTGCCAGCGTGGCCATCGCCAACGACCCGATCAACAGTGGCCGAGGCCTGCAATTGCTGGCCAAGGCCGGGCTGATCACCCTCAAGCCGGGAGTGGGCTACAAGGCCACCGAGGACGACATCGTCGCCAACCCGAAGAAGATCCGGATTCTTCAGGTCGAAGCCGTGCAACTGGTACGCGCCTACGACGACGCCGACCTGGTCCAGGGCTACCCGGCCTACATCCGCCTGGCCAACAGCTTCGACGCCACTTCGGCGCTGCTGTTCGACGGCCTGGAGAACAAGGAATACGTGATCCAGTTCGTCATCCGCCCACAGGAGAAGAACGACCCGCGCCTGGCCAAGTTCGTCGATATCTACCAACACTCGCCGGTCGTGCGCGCCGCCCTGGACAAGGCCCATGGCAAGCTCTACCAGGCCGGCTGGGAAGGCTGACATGGCCCAGGCCAGCGCCCTCAGGGCGCCCGTCCCGCCCGCCGAACCGTTCAAGGCCGAGGAAACCGCCCTGCGCCCGGAGGTGAACCAGGCGCACATCCGCTTCATCGGCCTGGGCAAGACCTATCCGGGCCAGGGCCAGCCGGCGCTGCAAGGCATCGACCTGAACATCCGCCGGGGCGAGATCTTCGGCATCATCGGCCGCAGCGGCGCCGGCAAGTCCTCGCTGCTGCGCACTATCAATCGCCTCGAGCAACCCAGCCAGGGCCGGGTGCTGATCGACCAGGTGGATATCGCACCGTTCGACGAGGACCGCCTGGTGGCCCTGCGCCGGCGCATCGGCATGATCTTCCAGCACTTCAACCTGATGTCGGCCAAGACCGTGTGGCAGAACGTCGAGCTGCCGCTGAAGGTGGCCGGGGTGGCCAAGGCCGAGCGCCAGCGCAAGGTGCGCGAGCTGCTGGAGCTGGTCGGCCTGGCGGAGAAACATCACGTCTATCCGGCGCAACTGTCCGGCGGGCAGAAGCAGCGCGTCGGCATCGCCCGGGCGCTGGTGCATGACCCCGAGATCCTGCTGTGCGACGAGGCCACCTCGGCGCTGGACCCGGAAACCACGGCCTCGATCCTCGAACTGCTGCGCGACATCAACCGGCGCCTGGGCCTGACCGTGGTGCTGATCACCCACGAGATGGCGGTGATCCGCGACATCTGCCAGCGCGTGGTGGTGCTCGAACGTGGCGAGATCGTCGAGCAGGGCGAGGTCTGGCAGGTATTCGGTACGCCGCGCCACGACGTCACCCGCACCCTGCTCGCACCGCTGCAGACCAAGCTGCCGGCAGCCTTGCAGGCCAGCCTGCGCGCCCAGCCGGTCAGCCGCGACGCGGCCGTGGTGCTCAAGCTCGACCTGGTCGGCGAGCCGGAGCTGAGCGCCCTGTTCAACGACCTTGGCGGACGCGTGCGGCTGCTCCAGGGCGGCGTCGAGACCATCGGCGAGCAGGCCCTGGGGCAGTTGATCCTGTCCGTGCGCGGCTCGCCGCTGGACACCCATCAATTGCTCGAACGCGCCCGCCGCTGGGCCGCGGATGTGGAGGTACTCGGCCATGTGGATTGATCGCCTGCTGCAAGGCCTGCTCGACACCCTGCTGATGGTCGGCGTGTCCTCGCTGGTCGCGCTGCTGGTCGGGGTGCCGATGGCGGTGCTGCTGGTCACCAGCGACAAGGGCGGGATCTTCGAGGCCCCGGCGCTGAACCGGGTGCTGGGCGCCATCGTCAACCTGTTCCGTTCGATCCCGTTCCTGATCCTGATGGTCGCGCTGATCCCCTTCACCCGCCTGGTGGTCGGCACCACCTATGGCGTGTGGGCGGCCGTGGTGCCGCTGACCATCGCCGCCACGCCGTTCTTCGCGCGGATCGCCGAGGTCAGCCTGCGCGAGGTCGACCACGGCCTGATCGAAGCCGCCCAGGCCATGGGCTGCCGGCGCTGGCACATCGTCTGGCACGTGCTGTTGCCCGAGGCCCTGCCGGGGATCGTCGGCGGCTTCACCATCACCCTGGTGACGCTGATCAACTCGTCGGCCATGGCCGGGGCGATCGGCGCTGGTGGCCTGGGGGATATCGCTTATCGGTACGGATACCAACGCTTCGACAGCCAGATCATGCTGACCGTGATCGTGATGCTGGTGGCATTGGTGGCGGTGATACAGCTGGGCGGGGACCGTTTGGCCAAGGGATTGAACAAGCGTTGAGCCCATCGCGGGGCAAGCCCGCTCCCACGACCCACCGTGGGAGCGGGCTTGCCCCGCGATTCGATCTCAGCCCCAGTGCAGCTCAGCCGCCGGTACCGGCCGCCCGAACCAGTAGCCCTGCCCCAGCTGGCATTGCTGCTCCAGCAGGAACCGCGCCTGCTCCGCCTGCTCGACCCCTTCGGCGTGCACCTGCATGCCCATGCTGCGCGCCAGGGCGATGATCACCCGTACGATGGCGATGTCGTCCTCGTCATGGGGCAGGCCCGCGACAAAGCCCTGGTCGATCTTGAGCTTCTGCACGGGCATTCGCTTGAGCCGCAGCAATGACGAATAGCCCGTGCCGAAGTCGTCGATGGCCAGCGTCACGCCCAGCTCGCGCAGGCGGTAAAGCTGCTCCAGGGCAACCTCGGGGTCTTCCATCACCGCGCTCTCGGTCACTTCGAGTTCGAGCAGCGCAGGGTCCAGCCCGGTATCGTGCAGCGCATCGGCCACCTGCCGGTACAGGTCGCGCTGGCTGAACAGGCGGCTGGAAATGTTCACCGCGACGAACGCCAACTGCCGCCCCTCGGTCTGCCACTGCACCATCTGCCGGCAAGCCTGGTGCAGCACCCAGGCGTCGATCTCGGCGATCAGCCCAGTACGTTCGGCGATGGGGATGAACTCCCCGGGCGGGACCAGGCCGCGCTGGGGATGCTGCCAGCGCACCAGCGCCTCGACGCCGATCATCCGCGCGGTGAACAGGTCGTGTACCGGCTGGAAGAACACCCGCAGTTCCTGCTGCTCAAGCGCACGGCGCAACTCGCCGGCGGTCTCGACCCGCTGCTGGGCATGGGCGGTGAGCTCCTCGGTGTACAGCGCGTAACAGGCGCGGCCGTTGCTCTTGGCCTTGAACAGCGCCGAGTCGGCGTTGCGCAGCAATTGCTCGGCGCTCAGCGCATCACTGGGGAACAGGCTGATGCCGATGCTGACACTGATGAACAGGCGGTTGCCTTCGAAGCAGAACGGTTCCTTCAAACGCTCGATGATCGATTGCGCCAGCTTGCCGGCCTGGCCGACCTGCTGGCAGTTCTCGGCCAGCACGCCGAACTCGTCGCCGCCCAGCCGGGCCAGGGTCACGCCGCTGCCCAGCACCTCGCGCAGGCGCTCGCCGACCAGCTTGAGCAGCTGGTCGCCGATGGTGTGGCCGAGGCCATCGTTGATGCTCTGGAAATGGTCGAGGTCGAGCAGCAGCAGTGCACAGCCGCGCTTGTTGGCCTGGGCCGCAGCCATGGCCTGCATGGCGCGGTCATTGAACAGCAGGCGGTTGGGCAGGCCGGTCAGTGGGTCGTGATGGACCAGATAGGCCAGTTCTTCCTCGGTGTGCTTGATCGCGCTGATGTCGCTGAAGACCGCGACGTAATGGCTGAGCGCACCGCTGTCATCGCGAATGGCGCAGATCGTCTGCCATTGCGGGTAGATCTCCCCGCTTTTACGGCGGTTCCAGATCTCGCCGCTCCACTCGCCCTGCTCCGCCAGGGCGGCGTAGATCTGCTGGTAGAACGGTGCACCATGCCGACCGGACTTGAACTTGCTCGGGCGCTGGCCGATGACTTCGTCCTGCTGGTAGCCGGTGATGCGCATGAAGGCCCGGTTGACGTGCACGATCAGGCCATTGCGGTCGGTCACCAGCACACCCTCAAGGGTGCTGTCGAACACCGCCGCGGCCATGCGCAGGCGCTCGCGGTCTTCACTGCGCAGGCGGGCGCCGATGCCGATGAAGTTCAGCAGGCGGGCACGGGAGACGAAGATCAGCACGGCGCTGAGCAGCACCCAGACCACCACGTTGATCTGCCGGCCCACGGTCAGCGCCAGCGGGTCGTCGGTCATGCCCTGCAGAACCAGCTCGGACAGCACCAGCCAGAGGATCGAAAGCACCACGTAGAGCCCGGCCATGCGCAAGGCGTCGCGAACGGAAACAGACATGTCGGGTGGAGGAGCCCATGAAAAAGGAAGGGGCATTATAAGGGCTGAAACACCCTGTGACCTCCTATCTAAAAGGGCGACTGGTTTTATTTCCCCGCCCAGGGATAATGCGAGCGTTGTTCCCCTGAGTTTTCGAGGGTCTTTCCCGTTATGTGGTACTACGGTCTACTCGACTTGTCGGCCTGGCAACTGGTCGCCGTCACCCTGCTGATGACCCACCTGACCATCGTCAGCGTCACCATCTACCTGCACCGCTACTCGGCCCACCGCGCCCTGGAGCTGAACGCGGGGCTCAAGCATTTCTTCCGTTTCTGGCTGTGGCTCACCACCGCGCAGAACACCCGCGAGTGGACCGCCATCCACCGCAAGCACCACGCCAAGTGCGAGACCCCGGACGACCCCCACAGCCCGGTGCACAAGGGCCTGGGCACCGTGCTGCGCAAGGGCGCCGAGCTGTACCGTGAAGAGGCGCGCAACGAGGAAACGCTGCGCATCTACGGCAAGAACTGCCCGGACGACTGGATCGAGCGCAACCTCTACACCCGCTACAAGCTCGGCGGCATCGCCCTGATGGCGGTCATCGACCTGCTGCTGTTCGGCACCATCGGCATCACCATCTGGGCGATCCAGATGATGTGGATCCCGTTCTGGGCCGCCGGCGTGGTCAACGGCCTGGGCCATGCCGTGGGCTACCGCAACTTCGAGTGCCGCGACGCCGCCACCAACCTGGTGCCTTGGGGCATCATCATTGGCGGCGAGGAGCTGCACAACAACCACCATACCTACCCCAACTCGGCGAAGCTGTCGGTGCGCCGCTGGGAATTCGACATGGGTTGGATGTGGATCCGGCTGCTGAGTCTGCTGCGCCTGGCCAAGGTACAGCGCGTCGCGCCCATCGCCCATCGCGTGGAAGGCAAGGCGTCGCTGGACATGGACACCGCCATGGCCATCCTCAACAACCGCTTCCAGATCATGGCCCAGTACCGCAAGCTGGTGATCGGCCCGCTGGTCAAGCAGGAACTGGACAAGGTCGACGCCTCGGTGCGCCACCGTTTCCGCCGTGCCAAGCGCCTGCTCTCGCGGGAGACCAGCCTGCTGCAGGACCGCCACCACGTGCGCATCGAGTCGATGCTGGCCCACAGCCAGGCACTGAAGACCATCTACGAAAAGCGCCTGGCGCTGCAGCAGATCTGGGCGCGCACCAGCGCCAACGGCCACGACATGCTCGCCGCGATGAAGGATTGGGTGCATGAGGCCGAGGCCAGTGGCATCCACTCGCTGCGTGACTTCGCCGCCCAGCTCAAGACTTACTCGCTGCGCCCCAACGGCGCCTGAACACCGTTGATCGGCATGCCCCGCAACGGGGGCGTGCCGGCCGGAACTTCCCCCCCGAGAACCGACTCAAACCCGGCATATCGCCCGCGTGGCGGGCCGGACCGTGGCCGCACGCCCATCGTCGAGAAACGTTCCGTGCTCATGGCCAAAGACCTCCCACCCACACCTGCCGGCACTCCCCGTCCAGAAGCCGCCCAGACCCTGCTGGCCCTGCTCCATGCCCAAGGCGAAGTGGCGCGCCTGAGCGAACGCGAGCAGCTGTACAGCTCGCTGCTCGACAGCGTCAACGCCGTGCTCTGGGCCTTCGACTGGGAAACCCGCCAGGTGCTCTACGTCAGCCCCGCCTACGAGCGCATTTTCGGCCGTCCGGCCAGCCTGGTACTGGCCGACTACAACGAATGGCGCGACGCCATCTACCCGGACGACCTGGAATACGCCGAGCGCAGCCTGGCCCAGGTACTGGTCAAGGGCACCGTCGAGGACCGCGAGTACCGCATCCTCAATGCCGCCGGCGAGGTGCGCTGGCTCAGCGACAAGTGCTACATCAACCAGCAGCGCGAAGGTGACCAGCGGGTGATCATCGTCGGCATCGCCGAGGACATCACCGAAAAGAAACAGCTCGAAGGCGAGTTGCAACGGCTGGCCACCACCGATGTGCTCACCCAGAGCAGCAACCGCCGGCACTTCTTCGAATGCGCCCAGCAGGCCTTCGACAGCGCCCGCGAGGACGGCACGCCGATGGCTTTCCTGCTGCTGGACATCGACGATTTCAAGCATATCAACGACACCTACGGCCACCAGGAAGGCGACCAGGTACTACAGCGCATCGCCGACAGCGGCAAGGCCGTCCTGCGCCGTGGCGATCAGTTCGGGCGAATCGGTGGCGAGGAGTTTGCCGCCGTGTTCCCCGGCTGCACCGCGCAGGTGGCCGAACAGATTGCCGAGCGTCTGCAGCGGGAGATCCAGCGGTTGAGTTTCAGCCATGGGCAGCAGACCTACGGTGTGACGGTGAGCCAGGGGCTGACCGGGCTGACCGACGAAGACGACACCCTCGACAGCCTGTTCGCCCGGGCCGATGCGGCGATGTACAGGGCCAAGCGTCAGGGCAAAAACCAAATTGTCCGCGGATGATCCTTACCTGCAGAGCGGTGAATAGCCTGACAGAGGCTCTCTTCTACCGCTCAGGACCCAGGTACGAACTTTCTCTTTTGCCTGTGCGGCCACGTTTCTAGAATCTGAGGATGTCATCCTGCGCTCCTGGAACTGTACCAGGGGGGTGTATGGCAATCAGATTCGAGCCTAGGATCGGGCAGTTGCTGGAATGCAACTTCGGTGATTATCGTCTCGATCAGGGCGGTACCTGCTCAAGCCGCTTTGACTTCCGATTGCGACCGGAGATGGTCAAGCACCGCCTTGTCGTGGTGATCAACAGCAAGATCAATTCGAACGCCTGCATTGTCGTGCCACTGTCTACCACGAAAGATATGCACAAGGCTGGTCGAGGTTGGCATGTCCACCTTCCTGCCGACCTGATTCAAGACCTTCCATACTTCAAGCAGCAAGAGCGCTGGGCCAAAGCAGATCTGGTCGCACAAGTAAGTCGTGAGCGCCTGTTCAAACCACGCGCTCTGAACCGGGGGTACCTGGATCAGGTTCTGGACAGTGAGATCATCGAGCGGGTTCAGCGCGCCATGGTGAAAGTCATGAACGCTGGAAGTCTGCTCAAAAATTGACAGATTCCACCGTTTTACCTATTGTGAAGCGCGTAGCCCTTAGAGGCACTCTGCGTCTTATCCCCCTTGAGGGACCTGCAAAAAACCCAGCCCGCGCTGGGTTTTTTGCCCTCTCAAAGCTGTTTTTCCTCTCCAGCGCCTTCAGCTGCGGTCGCCATTGGCACGACCTCCAATTCGCTTTCGGCAGCCAGTGCCTCCTGACGCTCGGCCTCCTCCCGCGCCAGCGCCTCAGGGTCCACCTTGCGCAGCCGCGTCAGCTCCGGCAACCCAAGCTTGAGCAGGCGCGCGGTCTTGCTGCTGGCGACCTTCTCCAGCCCTTCGCTGGGCTTGAGACGCGACAGCTGTCCGGCCAGGTTCATCGCCAGGATCTCCCGGGAGTAGACGCCGCCGCCCAGCTGGTACACCGCGGCGATCAGCTCGCGCAGATCCAGCGGCAGGCGCCAGCGGGTGCGCAGCGCCGAGCCGAACGGCGCGCCGAACTCGTTGAGCGACAGCTCCACCTGGTCCTCGTCCAGCTCGCCACCGGCCAGGCGCCACTCCTGCAAGGTGCGCAGCACCGCCAGGTCACCCAGGCAGTGCAGCAGCCCCGCGCAGTAGCAACGCGCTTCGTCCACCTCGAGCATACGCGCCAGGGTGCGGCCGTACTCGGCGGTATGCAGCGACAGGTTCCAATAATGAGTGGCGTGCCGCGTCAGCAGCGGGTCGCTCAAACGGGCGCTGCGCTTGAGCGTGAGGCCGAGGATGAGGTTCATGCTCTGGGTGCTGCCAAGCTTGTTCAGCGCCTGCAGCAGGGTCTGTACCGGTGCTTCGCGGTGCAGGGCGGCACTGTTGGCAGCGGCGATGAGCACGCCGGTGATCTGCGGGTCGTTGCGCACCTCTTCCTCGAGCACCTTGAGGTTGAGGCCATGGGGATTTAGGGCACGCTTGACCGCCACCTGCACATCGGCGAACAACGGGCCACCATCGGCGGTGGCCCGGCGCTGTTCCAGGTAGGCCGGCAGTTGCGCGCCCGGTTGCAGCGGCGGTACCGGGCAGGCGATCTGCTCGCCCACTGCCAACAGCAGGTTCTCCAGGCGCTTGCGCAGGTTGTCCAGGTCGAGGGGTTTGCTCAGGTAGGCGGTCGGGTGCAACGGCAGCGCCTCGCGCACGCTGGCGCTGTCGGTGCGGTCACTCATGAGGATGAACGGCAAACCGGGCTTGTCGCCCCTGGCGCGCACCTTGCGCAGCAGATCGAGGCCGTCGAACCCTGAGAGTTCACGGGCGGCGATGATCAGGTCGGGTTTGGCCGCCAGCGCGCTCAGCGCCTCGGAACCATCGGCACAGACCTGCAGGCGGGCGTCACAGCGCACGCTGAGCAGCATTTCGCTGAGCATGTCGCGCACCCAGGGATCGCCTTCGGCAATCAGTACGCAGGGGGGGACGGGGTCGACAGCGCTCATGGGCTATTCTCCAGGCTATGACGCACGATCCATCGCAGCTTCCAAGGAATCCTCGTACAACCTTAGCGCCTGATGCCGGCGAACGGCACAAAAAAAACCCGCCGAGGCGGGTTTTTTTCTGAAGCGTGTCACATTTTTCAGGCCAGTTCGGCGAAGCACTCTTCGATGATGGCCAGGCCTTTGTCCAGCAGCGCGTCTTCGGCGGTCAGCGGAACCAGGATCCGCAAGACGTTGCCGTAGGTGCCGCAGGACAGCAGGATCAGGCCCTTTTCGCGAGCCTTGGCGACCACCTGGGCAACGGCGGCGGCGTTCGGGGTGTGGGTGCCTTTCTCGAAGACTTCCACGGCGATCATCGAGCCCAGGCCACGGACATCGCCGATGATCGGGTGCTTCTTCTGGATTTCACGCAGGCCGGCGGTCAGGCGCTCGCCGACTGCCTTGCTGCGGTCCAGCAGTTTCTCTTCCTCGAACACTTCGATTACGGCCAGGGCCGCGGCGCAGGCGATCGGCGAACCGGCATAGGTGCCGCCCAGGCCACCCGGGGCGATGGCGTCCATGTACTCGGCCTTGCCGCACACACCGGCCAGCGGGAAGCCGCCAGCGATCGACTTGGCGAAGGTGGTCAGGTCAGGCGCGACGCCCATCTGCTCCATGGCGAAGAAGGTGCCGGTACGACCGGCGCCGGTCTGTACTTCGTCGGCGATCAGCAGGATGCCGTGCTGGTCGCACAGGGCGCGCAGGCGCTTCATCAGCTCTTTCGGCGCCGGCAGGAAACCGCCCTCGCCTTGTACCGGCTCGAGGATGATCGCGGCGATGTCGCGCGGCTCGGCGTCGTTCTTGAAGATGCGCTCGACCGAGGCGATGGCGTCGTCGACGCTGATACCGTGCAGTTCGCTCGGGAACAGGGCGCGGAAGATGCCGCCTGGCATCAGGCCCATGCCGGCGGAGTACGGCACGACCTTGCCGGTCAGGCCCAGGGTCATCATGGTGCGGCCGTGGTAGCCGCCGGTGAAGGCGATCACGCCGGCACGGCCGGTGGCGGCACGGGCGATCTTCACGGCGTTTTCAACGGCTTCGGAGCCGGTGGTGACCAGCAGGGTCTTCTTGTCGAAGTTGCCTGGGACCAGCTTGTTGATCTTCTCGCACAGCTCGACGTAGGGCTCGTAGGCCAGCACCTGGAAGCAGGTGTGGCTGACCTTGGTCAGTTGCTCTTGCACGGCGGCGACCACTTTCGGGTGCAGGTGGCCGGTGTTCAGTACCGCGATGCCGCCGGCGAAGTCGATCAGTTCGCGGCCTTCGACGTCGATCACCGTCGAGTTCTTCGCGGTGTCGACGAAGATCGGGTGGATCTGGCCGACGCCACGTGGGACGGCGGCTACACGGCGTTGCATCAGGGATTCGTTGGTCTTGCTCATAGTGCCCTCAATGGCGCCGGTTCTGCGGCGCTTTTATTCGGGGGTGACTGGATGCAGGCGTGCACAGTATTCGTTGATCGACTGCCACACAGGCCCTGGCCACCAGGTACCGCTATGTCAAAAAGGCCAGCGAGACGTCGCTCTCGCGCCCCGCTGGCAGAGGTAAAAGCGTTTACCTGGCGATCAGACGCTGATGCACAGGTATTTGATCTCGAGGTAGTCCTCGATACCGTACTTGGAACCTTCACGGCCCAGGCCCGAAGCCTTGATGCCGCCGAACGGCGCCACTTCGTTGGAGATCAGGCCGGTGTTGATACCCACCATGCCGTACTCCAGGGCCTCGGCGACGCGGAACACGCGGCTCATGTCGCGGGCGTAGAAGTACGAGGCCAGGCCGAATTCGGTGTCGTTGGACATGGCGATGACTTCGGCCTCGTCCTTGAAGCGGAACAGCGGTGCCAGCGGGCCGAAGGTCTCTTCCTTGGCGACGGCGGCGGTCTTCGGCACGTCGACCAGGATGGTCGGCTCGAAGAAGTTGCCTTCGATGATCTTGCCGCCGGACAGTACCTTGGCGCCCTTGGCGACGGCGTCCTCGATGTGCTCCTGGACCTTGGCGACAGCCTTGCCGTCGATCAGCGGGCCAGTGGTGGTGCCTTCTTCCAGGCCGTTGCCGATCTTCAGCTTGGCCACGGCGGCCTTCAGCTTCTCGGCGAACGCGTCGTAGACGCCGTCCTGCACGTAGATGCGGTTGGCACAGACACAGGTCTGGCCGTTGTTGCGATACTTGGAGATGATCGCGCCCTCGACCGCCTTGTCCAGGTCGGCGTCGTCGAACACGATGAACGGCGCGTTGCCGCCCAGTTCCAGGGACACCTTCTTGATGTCCTTGGCGCATTCTTCCATCAGTTGGCGACCGATTTCGGTCGAGCCGGTGAAGGACAGCTTGCGCACCAGCGAGTTGCCGGTCAGTTCGCTGCCGACTTCGCCGGCGCTGCCGGTGATCACGCTCAGCACGCCAGCCGGGATGCCGGCACGGGTGGCCAGCTCGACCAGGGCCAGGGCGGAGTACGGGGTCTGCGAAGCGGGCTTGAGCACCATGGTGCAACCGGCGGCCAGGGCCGGGCCGGCTTTGCGGGTGATCATCGCGGCCGGGAAGTTCCATGGGGTGATGGCGGCGGTGACACCGATCGGCTGCTTGATGACGATCAGGCGCTTGTCCGGCTGGTGGCCTGGGATGACGTCGCCGTACACACGCTTGGCTTCTTCGGCGAACCACTCGATGAACGAGGCGGCGTAGGCGATCTCGCCCTTGGCTTCGGCCAATGGCTTGCCCTGCTCGGTGGTCATCAGGCGGGCCAGGTCGTCCTGGTGCTCGATCATCAGCTCGAACCAGCGACGCAGCTTGCCGGCACGCTCTTTGGCAGTCAGTGCGCGCCACGCCGGCAGGGCCTTGTCGGCAGCCTCGATGGCGCGGCGGGTCTCGGCGGCGCCCATCTTCGGCACGGTACCGATCACCTCACCGGTGGCCGGGTTGGTCACCTTGATGGTCTGACCGCTGTCCGCATCCAGCCATTCACCGTTGATGAAGGCCTGCTGGCGGAACAACTGAGCGTCTTTGAGCTGCATGTCGGCTTCCCTTTACTGCGAATTATTGATTGTTGAAAAGGCGCCCCCGAGAAGGGGGCGGCCGTCACAAATTCGTGCACCAGGGTGTTCGACGCCTGGGTGCCGAGCGTTTGAAATCTCAAACGGAATGCTAAGCGGGGGTTGGGGTGTTGGACAATAGGCTGTTCGAAAAAAAGAACGAATGGTTGAACACCCCCCTGGCAAACGGCCCAATCGCGGGGCAAGCCCGCTCCCACAAGGAGCGCAGGGTTCCTGTGGGAGCGGGCTTGCCCCGCGATTGAGCCGTAAGAGGTTAGACCATCGGTCAGAAGGAAGGGTCAGAACGCCTTGTCGAGATCGATCACCAGCGCCCGGTAGCCCACGCTGCCCGGCTGGCGACTGTGCACTTTCAGCTCCACCGCCAGCTCCTGGGTGCCGCGGCGTACTTCATTGAGGACGCTGGTCGTCAGTTTCTCGGGCGTCAGGAAATTCACCGAAGCCGAGTAGACGAACTGGGTATCGGTATCCGCCCGGTACGCCACCACCGAGGTGATCGGGCTGTACCACTCGTCACCGCGCTCCTTGCCGTACTGCCACACCTGCTCGACCGTGCCCTTGGCCTCGTCGATGCGGTATTCCACCGCCCGGCTGTAGTTGCCGCTCAGTTTCGTCGGCCCGAAGTCACGGCCCCAGCCATTGTCGAACACGTTCAGCGTGCCACGCCCGGTCAGCCAGGCGGTGTGCTGGGTCCAGGACCACTCGAAGCCCTCGCCCACCGGTTTGAGCACTTTGTCCTGCAAACGTGCCGGCCAGCCTTGCGGCGCGGCGAGAATCCACTTCACCTGCTTGTCGCGACCGATCTTCACCACGCCCTGGTGTCGTGCTGAAACGATGATGCTGTCGTCATCGGCATCGTAGTCGATGGCATTGACGTGGGCCCAGTTGCGTCCGGTGCCGACGCCCGGGGTGTCGCCGAACGGCAGGTCGCCCTCGGCCAATTCGTTGGCCAGCCGCTCGTCCTGTTTCTGCACACCGTCCGGCAGCTGAATCGCGGCCTTGCCCAGGGTTTCCAACAACTCGCCGCGGTACGGGTCGAGGATCTGGTTCAGGTCCCAGAAGTCCAGCACATCGCCGGCCTCGTTGACCTCGATGATATGGTCGCGGATCGAGCGCACGCGCTTGCCGTCCGGGCGGCGGTAGTCACTGGTGCCGACCCGCAGCAGGTAGCTGCCGTTCACCGTCTCGCGGATCTCGTGGGAGAAGTCGGCGAACTTGTCCGGCAGGTTGCGCTGCCACACCTTGCGCCCCAGCAGGTCGTATTTGGAGTAGGTCTGGCCCTGGCCCCAGATCAGCTTGCCGTCGCGGGTCTGGTGGAAGCCCATGGTGCCGCCCAGGCCGTCGCGGTGGTTGGAATCATGGATCTGCTCGATGTCCAGGTACCAGCGCACGTCACCGTTGCTGTCGGCGATCCAGTTGTTGCCCACCGAGTCCCACTCGGCGGCGCCGCCCAGGCCGTTCCACTTGAAGGCGCGCCCGCCGGGGATCTCGGCCAGCAGGTGGTTGAACAGGTACAGGCGCTGCTCGAAACCGGGCGCGACCTTGACCGGCTCCACCTCGGGCAGCGCGGCGGTCTGCTTCGCCACTACCGGCAGGCGCACCGCAGGGGCGTAGATTTTGTAACGTTCGCGGATGCGTTCGCCATCGAGCTTGTAGCTCACTTCGACCTGGTTGACGTGGTCGGGGTACAGGCCGAACACCGGGATGCCGCCGTAGGTCCACAGCGAGCGGTCGGACACGTCGTAGACGATATCGACACCGCGCTCGCCGCGGCCCAGCACCCGCACATGGGCGGCGCTCAGGGTGCGTCCGCCGTCACGGATGATCGCGGTCAGCGGCGCCAGGCGGTACGGGTTGACCACCACGTCGCCGAGCAGGGCTTGATCGCGGTCGGGCACCTTGGCGGTGAGGCAGGCGCCTTCGGGCAGGTCGTGCGGTTGGGTCTTGGCATTCATGGCAAAGCTCCTTGTGCTCAGAAGTCGTAACGGGCGGTGGCGCCCACGGTGCGCGGGGTGCCCAGCACGCCGGCATAGCCGCCGTTGGCGGAGTTCCACAGGCTGGTGAAATAGGTCTTGTCGCCGGCGTTCTTCACCCACAGCGACAGGTCGAGCACGCCGTCGCCCTGATCCAGGCGCACGCCGGTGGACAGGTTGACGATGGCGTAGCTGGGGATCTGGCCGTAGTCGGAATCGTCGATGGTGCCGACGGCCTTGGAGCGGAACGCATAGCTGGCGGTGACGTAGGGCTCGATGCGTTCGCTGAGCTGCCACTTGTACTGGCCGTTGAGGTTGGCGATGTACTTGGAAGCACCAACCACCTGGTGACCGGACAGGTCGCAGGTGGCCGCAGGGTTGGCCAGGCTCACCTCGGGCGGGCACGGCGCGTCCTTGTAGTCGGTGTAGCGCACGTCGTTCCATGAGCCGTTGAAGTTCACCGTCAGGCCTCGGATCGGCAGGGCCGTGGCTTCAAACTCCAGGCCGCGAGAACGCACGCTACCGGCGTTGGCCAGGTACTGCACACGGTTGCCTTCGTCGTAGACGTTGGCCTGGTAGCCGTGCACTTCAGTCCAGAACAGGTTGGTGTTCAGCTGCAGACGGTTGTCGAACAGGGTGCTCTTGAGCCCGAGTTCGGCGTTGTTGGCCCGCTCGGTACCCACCAGCAGCGAATCGGTGCCCAGGCGTGGCGCGGCCCCGACGGTCAGGTTGACACCTCCGGACTTCTCGCCGTGGGACAGGCTGGCATAACCCAACAGGTCATCAGTGAAGCGGTAGCTCAGGCTGAGCAGCCCGGACGGGGCGAAGCTGTACTGGTTGAGGTCACCCGAGTCATAGGCGCCCACCCGGCCCTGGCGGGCGGCCGCCGCCGCACCGGTGACGGGCGCGCCACCGGACGGCGCATCGCGGGTCACCCAGGCGCTTTTCTCCTCGTAGGTACCACGCACCCCGGCGGTGAAGTCCAGGCGTTCGGTCAGGTGCCAGGTACCCTGGGCGAACAGGGCGTAGCTGTCGGTGTCGATGTGGCCATTGCCGATAGTGTTCACGTTGGCCAGGGCACCGGCCGGGGTCAGGTTCCAGACATCGGCCTGCGGCCCGTAGTAAGTGAACGATTTATTGTCCAGGTCCTGCTTGAAGTAATAAGCGCCCAGTACGTAGTCGAAGAAGCCGCCGGTGGGTGACGCCAGCCGAATCTCCTGCGAGTACTGCTTGTCGCGTACCGAAACCCCGGCACTGTAGAACACCGGCACGTTGAGACCGTCGTCGTTGCGCGGGGTGAAATCCCACCAGCGGTAGGCGCTGATCGAGGTGAGGGTGAAGTCGTTGGGCAGGGTCCAGTTGGCCTCCACCGAGGTGCCGCCCTGGAACACCTTGACCATCTGGTCGGCGTCGAAGTTGACCTTGCGGTCCTTGCCCGACACCAGGGTTGCGCCGGCCTGGGCGGCCAGGCTTTCGTAGCGGTTCACGCCATTGATGGTCGGGCCGGTGCTGTAGAGGCTGAGGATGCCGTTATCGGAGTCTTCTTCGTTGTACTCGCCGATCCAGCGCAGGTTGAAGGTTTCACTGGGCTTGAACAGCAACTGGGTACGAAAGCCCTGGCGCTTGCCGCCATTGAGGTCGTGGCCGTTGTAGATGTTCTTCACATAGCCGTCGTCCTCGGTGTGGTAGGCGCTGATGCGCCCGGCGAGGGTGTCGGTCAGGGGGCCGGAGAAGCTGCCCTGGGTCTGCCAGTAGCCATCTTCGCCCAGCGACGACTGCACGCTGCCTTCCTGGTGGAAGGTCGGCTTGCGGGTGGTGATGTTGAGCACCCCGGCGGTGGTGTTCTTGCCGAACAGCGTGCCTTGCGGCCCGCGCAGCACCTCCAGCTGCTCGACATCGAGCAGGTCGAACACCGCCATGCCCGGGCGCCCCAGGTAGACGTTGTCCAGGTACACGCCGACGCTGCCTTCCAGGCCATCACTGGCCGGGTTGTTGCCCAGCCCACGGATGGAGATGCTCGACTGGCGGGCGTGCACATAGGCGACGTTGGTACTGGGCACCAGCTGTTGCAGGTCCTGCACGCGATAGATGCGCTGGGTCTCCAGGGTTTCGCTGCCCAGCACGCTGATCGGCGTGGGCACGCTCTGGGCGGTCTCCTCACGGCGCCGGGCATTGACGGTGACGGTGCCGAGCTTGGCTTCCTGCTCGACGGCCGGTGCAGCCGAGCGCGGTTCTTCGGCGAAGCTGTTGCCGGCGGCGGCCAGCAGCACGCCAGCGGCCAAGGGTTGCAGGGCGAATACCGACGCGCGCGCCGGCCAACGGGAAAGTCGGGACATGCAGATGCTCCTTGGAGGCACAGGCCCTGGCGAGCATTTCCGTTGGCGGAACCGAATCGCGATCAGATGGGCTTTATTCTTTTAAGAGATATAAATATTTATATTTCATATTTTGTGGAATAAGTGACTCCCTTTATAAGGTTCCCAACCCTTCCCAGCAATTGCATTCCACCGAAAGTTTCCATGTAGAAAATGCATATCGACCTGCGCCAGCTCCGCCACTTCATCGCCCTTGTCGAGCACCGCAGCTTTGTCGCCGCGGCGGCGGCGGTGAACCTCTCGCAATCGGCCTTCAGCCGCAGCATCCAGACGCTGGAACACAACGTCGGCTGCCGCCTAGTCGACCGCGCCAGCAAGGAGCTGGCGCCGACCCGCCAGGGCCTGCTGGTGCTGGAGCATTCGCGGCGGCTGGTGCACGGGGCGCACAACCTGGTCAACGAGATCAACCAGTTCAATGGCGCCACCACCGGCGTGGTGCGCTTCGGCTCGGGGCCGGCCCCCGCCGGCGGGCTGGTGCCCCGGGCGGTGGCGCGGTTCGTCGCCGAGTACCCGGCGGCGCGCACCTGCTTCCAGGTGGACAACTGGCAGGCGCTGAACCGGCGGCTGATCGCCGAGGAGATCGAGTTCTTCGTCGCCGACACCCGCCAGTTCGAGGCCGACCCGGACTACCAGGTGCACAAGCTCAGGCCACAGCGCTGGCACTTCTGCTGCCGCCGGGGGCATCCATTGACCGAGCTGGCCGAGGTAAGGGCGCGGGACCTGTTCGATTACCCGCTGGCCACCACGTTTCGCCCGCCGAACATCCGCAAGATCCTCAGCGACCTGAGCGGGCGGCAGGACTTTCTGCCCAGCGTGGAATGTGAACATGGCTATGCGCTGCTCAATGTCGTGCTGCAGTCGGACACCATCGGTATCGCTTGCAGTGCGAACTTGCGGCCTTATGAAGGCGATCGCGGGCTGGTCGCGCTGAAGCTGGTGGACCTGGCGCCGGAGCAGGAAGAGGCGTTCTACACCCGTTATGGTGTGGTGAGCCGGGTGGGGTATGGGTTGTCGGCGCTGGCGCAGGGGTTGGTGAGGCAGCTGGTGGCCTGCGATACCGAGTTGTAGCGGATAGGGGCTGCTGCGCAGCCCTTTCGCGGCGCAAGGCCGCTCCTACAGGGGAACAAGATCTCCTGTAGGAGCGGCCTTGTGTCGCGAAAGGGCCGCAAAGCGGCCCCAACGATCTCAACCCTTACGCGTGGTCCGGCTCAACTGCCCATCGACGCCCACCGGCACCTCGCCAGCCAGGGTCACGCGGCGCACGATGCGTGGCTGGGTGCCGTAGTCATCCACCGCATAGTGCTGCGTCGCGCGGTTGTCCCAGATCGCCACGTCCCCCGCCTGCCAGCGCCAGCGCACGGTGTTTTCCAGGCGTGTCACATGCCCCTGCAGCAGCGCGAACAGATGCTGCGAGTCCGCCAGCGAGTAACCCTTGATGCGCTTGACGAAATGCCCCAGCTGCAACGCCCGCTCGCCACTGATCGGATGCACCCGCACCACCGGATGCTCGGTCTCATACACCGTCGAGGTGAACACCTTGCGGTAGCGCTCAAGCTTCACCGGATCGACATCCGGCTTCACGCTGGCATAGTCGTATTCGTTGCTGTGCACCGCCCACAGCTTGTCGGCCAGTTCGCGCAGCGGTTCGGGCAGCTCCTGGTAGGCCGCGGCGGTGTTGGCCCACACCGTGTCGCCACCCGCGATCGGAGCCACCACGCTGCGCAGGATCGAGGCCTTGGGGTAGGCGTCGACGAAGGTCACGTCGGTGTGCCAGGAGTTGGCCCGCTGGCCTTCTGCGCCATCGAGCTGCAGCAGGTAGCTGGTGCCATCGACCACCGGCACCGTGGGGTGGGCGATCGGCTCGCCGAGCAACTGGGCGAAAGCCTCCTGGCCCACGTCGTCCAGGTGTTCCTGGGCGCGGAAGAAGATCACCTTGTGCCGTACCAATGCCGCCTGGATGGCATCGATGGTGGCCGGATCGAGGTCGGCGGACAGCTTGATGCCACGGATCTCGGCGCCGATGCGTCCGGCAACGGGGTGGATGTCGAGTTCCAGGGTTTGCGGCGCGGTGGCCAGTGCGGCGTTGCTCATGGTCGTGCTCCTCACGGTTGTTGTCGGGTCAGCGGGCGGCCTGGACGGCCTGGTCCTGGCGCTGGGCGGCATCGATGAAACGGGGTTCGATCCAGTCGGCCACCTGGAAGCCACGGCGGATCAGGCGCTCCTTGACGGCCAAGTCCACGCCCTGTTGCAGCAGGCCGACGAAGCCGGCATCCAGGCGTGGGTCGAAGTAGTCGGCGAGGTTCTCCTCGGCCAGGTCGTCGCGCAGGATCGCCTTCGGCCAGTTGGCGGTGTTCGCCACCAGGTCCACATAGGCCTCGCGGTTGCGTTCGTCGCGCAGCCACTTCACCGCCTGCTCCTGGGCGTTGACCACCCGCTGCACCAGGTCGGGGTGCTGGCGGATGAACTCGCCGGTCCCCAGCAGCACCGCCTGGGTGCTGCCGGCGCCTTTCAGGTCCCGGGAGTTGACCGGCAGCTCGACCAGCCCACGCTCGCGCAGCGACAGCAGGTTGGACAGGCCCCAGGTGGCGTCGATCTGCTTGGCGGCCAAGGCGGCGTTGGCCGCGTTGAAATCGAGGTTGATGACTTTCAGCTCACGTTCGGACAGCCCCTGGCTGGCCAGGGCGCTGGCGAACGACAGCTGGTTGGCGGTGCCGCGGAACACCGCCACGCGCTTGCCCTTGAGGTCCTGCAGGCTGTGGATGCCCGATCCCGGCACCACGCCGAGGTAGCTCTTCACCCCGCGCACCCCGGCCGACAGCACGCGGGTGTCGAGGCCGTTGGCCTTGCCGATGATCGCGGCCAGGTCGCCCAGATAGGCGAAGTCCGCCTGGCCGTTGGCCAGGGCCTCGTTGACCACGGGGCCGGCGCCCTTGAAGAAGCGCCAGTCGATACGGATGCCGTCCTTGGCAAACTCTTTCTCCAGCAGTTGCTGGTCGCGCAGCACATCCACCACGCCGCCGGCGCTGGGCTTGCTGCCGGCGCTGAGGTCGGGCACGGCGATACGGATCACATCCGGCTGGGCGGCTTGGGCTGCCACGGGCAGGGCGCTCAACAAGGCGGCGAGCAACGGGCTGAGCAGATGGCGGAAGGCGGTTTTCATGGCAAGGCTCCTTGGCAGGCTGCCACCGGCGATGGCCGGCGCTATGGGCCAGAAGCTAGGCAGGTCCGGTTAGAACCTACAAAGATCAAAACTTCATTTTTTTGTAACCAGAAGACATAAACCAGGCGCCATGCGGGCCTGCGAGGGGCTTGCAGGAAACGCATGGAAAATATGAGGAAAACGCAACGGAGCGGGACTTTCGCATGCACCGTGCGCATGCTCTTATCTCTTGAATGCTATTTGTGTGAATTTTTAATTCCACAAATGAATAAACAAGGAACGGTTTGGGAGATGCCTCGATGAGCGAAGTCTTGAGCGCAAGTCTGCGGCGCCTGTGGGGGCCGCTACGCGGCCCTTTCGCGGCACAAGGCCGCTCCTACATACCGTGGGTCGTGCCGTTGGTGGTGGCGGCATTGTGGATTATCGCCAGCCGTGAACACTGGATGAGCGAGCAGATCCTGCCGGCGCCCGCGCTGGTCTGGCAGAGCGCGCTGGAGTTCGGCTCGGGCGAACTCTGGGGCCACCTGTGGATAAGTCTGCAGCGCCTGGTCTGGGGGCTGCTGGCGGGAATCGCCAGCGGCCTGCTGCTGGGGACCTGGCTGGGTGGATCGCGTCGGGCGCAGGCCCTGGTGCTGCCCACCTTCGTCGCCCTGGCGCAGATCCCGACCCTGGCCTGGATCCCGCTGTTCATGCTGTTCTTCGGCATCGGCGAGCTGCTCAAGCTGGTGGTGCTGGTCAAGGCCGTGGTGGTGCCGGTCACGCTGCATACCCTGGTCGGCGTGCGCGACGCCCAGCCCAAGCTGCGCGAAGCCGCCGCAGTCCTGCGCCTGCCCCCTCACCTGCTGTTCCTGCGCCTGCTGCTGCCCGCCGCGCTGCCGGCGTTTCTCGCCGGCGTGCGGCTGGCCCTGGCCACTGGCTGGACCTCGCTGCTGGCCGTGGAGCTGCTGGCCTCCAGCGAAGGCATCGGCTACCTGATGGTCTGGGGGCGGCAACTGTTCATGCTCGACCTGGTGTTCCTCTGCATCCTGTTGATCGGCCTGGTCGGCGCGCTGATGGATCGCGGCTTCACGCGCCTGGAACGTGGCCTGTTGCACTGGCCGCAACCGGCCACGGGCGAACAACTGCGCGGTCAGGTGCCACGCGGCTGGCAAAGCCTGCTGCTGCCTGCGGGGCTGTTGCTGCTGTGGCAGGCCGCCAACAGCCTTGGATGGGTCGACGCCAACATCCTCACCTCGCCGCTGGAGGTGCTGCGCAGCCTGTATACGGGCCTGCTCGACGGCTCGTTGCCCGAGGCCCTGCGCCTGAGCCTGCAACGCACCCTGGCCGGGCTGCTGCTCGGCGGTGGCGCGGGGTTCGCCCTGGGCCTGCTACTGGGCCTGTCGCAAAACGCCGAACGCCTGCTCGGCCCGAGCCTGTCGGCGCTGCGCCAGGTGGCGCTGTTTGCCTGGGTACCGCTGCTGACCGCCTGGTTTGGCCTGGGCGAAGGCGCCAAGCTGGTGTTCGTCGCGCTGGCGGCGTTCTTCCCGCTGCTGATCGCCACCCAGCGCGGCATCGCCAGCCTCCCGCCACAGCTGGGCGAAGCGGCGCAGGCCCTGCGCCTGGACCTGCCGCACCGGCTGCGCCTGCTGGTGCTGCCCGGCGCCGCCCCGGCAATCTTCGCCGGGTTGCGCCTGGCACTGATCTACGCCTGGCTTGGCACCATCGGCGCCGAGTACTTCATGCCGTCGGACGGTGGCATCGCCAGCCTGATGATCGGCGCCCAGCAATTGTTCCGCATGGACCAGGTGATGGCCGCCATGGTCCTGATCGGCCTGGTCGGCGCCCTGCTCGGCCACCTCGGCCAACGCCTCGAATCGCGCGCCACGCGCTGGAGATCCGCATGAATGCCTTCATCACCCCGGCCCTGCACGCGGCCAACCAACCCGACGCCACGCCGCCGCTGGTCAGTTTCGAGGGGGTCGGCAAGACCTTCAGCGTCGACGGCCAGCCCTTCGAGGCGATCCGCGACTTCGACCTGTCGATCAACGAAGGCGAGTTCATCGCCATCGTCGGCTCCTCCGGCTGCGGCAAGTCCACCCTGCTGCGCCTGCTGGTGGGGCTGGACACCGACTACAGCGGCACGATCCGGGTCGACGGCCAGCCGGTCGGCGGCATCGGCGGCGAACGCGGCATCGTGTTCCAGGAGCACCGCCTGTTCCCATGGCTGACGGTGGCGCAGAACATCGGCCTGGGGCTGGTCAACGAGACCCTCACCCAGGGCGAGCGCGCCCGGCGCGTGCACGAGTACGTGCAACTGGTGGGCCTGGTCGGCTTCGAATCGGCCTATCCGCACCAGCTGTCCGGCGGCATGGCCCAGCGCGTGGCCATCGCCCGTGGCCTGGTGGCCAGCCCACGGATCCTGCTGCTGGACGAACCCTTCGGCGCCCTCGACGCCCTGACCCGCCAACAGTTGCAGGACGAACTGCTGGCGATTCGCGAACGCTCGGGCATCACCATCCTGCTGGTCACCCACGATGCCGAGGAAGCCACCTACCTGGCCGATCGGGTGGTGGTGCTGGAGCCGAGGCCGGGGCGAATCAAGGCGGTGGTGGAAATCGACCTGCCGCACCCGCGCCAGCGCACCGGCGTCGCATTGCATGGCTTGCGTGAAAAGGTCCTGCACCAGATCACCGGGGATGGCGGGTATCTGCGACCGGTGGTGCATAGGGTGGAGGGGTTGCGGCCGGAGTTGATTGCGCTCTAGGGACGGGTTGCCTGTACCGGCCATATCGCGGGGCAAGCCCGCTCCCACATAAGTGACTCCGTGGGAGCGGGCTTGCTCCCCGATCGATTTCAACCCAGTTCGCGCAGGTAGTCCCAGGGATAGATCCCCCGCTCATGCCCATCGCTGAACACCAGCTGCACCCCATACCCCTGGAGCTCGATCCGCGCCACCCGCACATCCTCGCCCACCAGCGAAATCGCACCCTTCAGCCGTGCTGCCCGGCACTGTGAGCATGGGCAGGCACCGCGCAGCCGGGCGTGGCTGATCACCTGCATAGCCTCCCCCCACTGCACCAGCAGCTCACCGCGCTCGCGGCGGTTGCGCAAGGCGCTGGGCGCGTCCATCACACCACCTCCTGCAACTGCGCCAGGGCGATGCGCACCGCCTTGCGCACTTCCGGGTCGCTGTCAGCCTCGGCCGCCAGCAACGCCGGCAAAGCCCGGACTTCGCCCAGCTCGCCCAGCGCCAGGGCGGCTTCCTTGCGCAGGTTGGCGATACCATGACCCAGCAATTGCGCCAGCCCATCCAACGCGGCCGCATGGCGCAGCCGGCCCAAGGCCCGCGCCGCGCGCAAGCGGACCTGCCAGTAGCTGTCGCCCAGCGCCGCGATCAAGGCCTGACCCGCTTCAGCCTGGCTGACCTTGCCCAGGGTGGTCGCCGCCTCTTCACGCACCTGCCAGGCCTCGTCGGCCAGGGCGCCGATCAGCGCCGGCAGCACACCGGCATCCCGGGCCATGCCCAACGCGCCAATGGCGGCGCGGCGCACGTCGGTATCCGGCTCGTTGGCCGCCAGTTGCGCCAACGCGGGCAAGGCCGGCGCATGCTTGAGCCAGCCGAGGATGCCCACCGCTTCGCGGCGCACACCGGCATCCACATCCGTCAACGCCTGCAACGCAGGCACAGCGGCGTCTTCCAGGCGCAACTCGCGCAGGGCGCGCAGGGCGCTGGCGCGCACGAAGGCATCGGCATGGGTGGTCCACGGCAGGATCAACTGCCCGGCCTCCTGGGTCTTGAGTTCGCTCAGGCTCTGGGCAGCCGCCAGGCGCACCGGCTCGGCGGGGTCGGCCAATGCGGCGCACAGGCCCTGCACCACTTCCGGCGCCTCCCAGGCTTCGAGCAGGCGCGCGGCTTCGGCGCGCACATCAGCATTGGCGTCGACCAACAGCGCATCGGTGAGCCAGGGCAGGCCGCCCGGGTCTTCCAGGTCGGCCAGTTCGATCAGGGCGATGCGTCGCACGCCGGCATCAAGGGCATTCAGGCGTGGCAGCAATTCGATGATGTCGGGGTTGTCCGTGATTCGTTCAGTCATAACGCAATCCGCAGCGGAGGATGGTCGGTGTCGGGCAGACCCAAGGGTGTCAGGCGCGGCAGTTCGCGGCCTTCTTCATGGCGCAGCAGCGCCAGGCAATGGCGTTTGAGGTGGGTGAATGCAGGGCTGGTCAGCAGGCTCGCTCGCCGCGGGCGGGCGAAGTCCAGCCGCAGGTCTTCGATAAAGCGCCCAGGCCGGGAGCTCATCACCAGGAGGCGGTCGGCCAGGAACAGCGCCTCGTCGATGTCATGGGTAACGAACACCACCGTGGTACGGATGCGCGCCCAGATATCCAGCAGCAGTTCCTGCATGCGCGCACGGGTCTGCGCATCGAGGGCGCCGAACGGTTCGTCCATCAGCAGCAGGCGCGGGTGGTTGATCAGCACCCGAGCGATCTCGGCGCGTTGCTGCATGCCGCCGGACAATTGGCTGGGCCAGCGCTGGGCGAAATCACCGAGGCCGACCAGTTGCAGCATCTCGGCGGCTTGATGCTGACGCTCGGGCTTGCCCAGCCCCTGCATCTTCAAGCCGAAGGCCACGTTGTCGAGCACGCGGAGCCAAGGCAGCAGGGTGTGATGCTGGAACACCATGCCGCGCTGCGGCGAAGGGCCGTCGACTGCTTGCCCGTCCACCAACAACTGGCCGCCGGCCGGCGTCAGGTGCCCGGCCAGTGCGCCGAGCAACGTGGACTTGCCGCAGCCGGACGGCCCGAGGATACACACGAACTCGCCCGGGGCGATGGCAAAGTCCAGCGCCTGCACCGCTTCGAACGTATCACGCCCATGGCCCAGGCGAATCGACAGCCCGCGGGCTTCGATACGCCCAGGCACCTGTTGATAACTGCTCATCACGCGCGTCTCCGTATCCAGGGCGTGGCCAGCGCGCCAAGGCGCTTGACCAGCGCGCTACTGCCCATGCCCAGCACGCCGATCAGCAGCATGCCAACGATGATGTCGGGGTAGTTCTGCAAGGTGTAGGACTCCCAGGTGTAGTACCCGATACCGAACTGCCCGGCGATCATCTCGGCAGTCACCAGGCAGAACCACGAGGTGCCCATGCCGATGGCCAGCCCCGTGACGATGCTCGGCAGCGCGCCCGGCAGCACCACTTCGCGCAGGATTGCCCAGCGCCCGGCGCCCAGGCTGCGCGCCGAGGCCACCAGGCGCGGGTCGATCGCCTCGACGCCGTACACGGTATTGAGCAGGATCGGGAACAGCGCACCGGTGAAGGTGATGAACACCATCGACAGCTCCGAGGAGGGGAACATCAGGATCGCCAGCGGGATCCAGGCCACCGCCGGGATAGGCCGCAACACTTCCAGCGGCGGCATCAGCGTGTCCTCCAGCCACTTCGAGCGGCCGATCAACAGGCCCAGGCTCACCCCCAGCAGCGCCGCCACGCCGTAGCCGGCGAACACCCGCGCCAGGCTGCTGCCCAGGTGCGCCAGCAGGGCGTTGGAGGCCAGCAGTTGCCAGGCGGCGTCGAGCACCGCGCCGGGTGTGGGCACGTAGGTGAAGGTGAACAGCAGCAGGTCCAGCTTGTGGCGCGCGGCCAGCTGCCAGAACAGCAGGCAGGCCAGCAGCGAAGTCAGGCGCAGGGACCAGCGCGCAAGGTCACGGGTCATGACGACGGCTCCCGATCAGCGCTGGGCCAGCAGCTTCTGGTTGGCATGCACGAAGTCCAGCGCTTCGCCGCCATGGGCCTTGGCGTACTGCTCGGCCTGGTCCTTGAGCAGGAAAGCCGCCAGCTGGCCCTGGCCGTTGCGCACGAACCAGGCCTGGTTGGCCAGCAACTTGATGCCGCTGTCGGCGGCCTGGGCGTAGATCGCGCGGATGTCCTTGCCCTCCTGCTCCAACTGGGCCAGGGCGGCGAGCGCGGCCTCTGGGGAGGCGTAGTGGCGCACCTTGTCCTCGCCGCGCACCCAGATCTGCGCCAGGCGGCTGAAGTCGGTGATGGCCTTGCCGGTCGCGGCATCAACGGCCTTGAGCGGCAGCGGGGCGTAGTTTTTCAGCGCTTTGTCGTAGTCCTGCCCGGCCTGATTGTAGGCGCTGCGGATGTATTGGTCGTCGATGAACTGCGCGGTGTCCAGGCCACGGTCGGTCTTCTTCAGCAGCTTGAGGGTGTCGATGGAGGTGGCCACGGCCTGGCGGTACTCGGGCTTCCAGGTGAGGTCGCGGGTCTGCAGGCCGAGCGGGCCGTGGAACAGGTAGTTCACCTCGGCCTCGATGCCGGTGACCTTTTCGATCAGCTCGCTGTACTTCTCGGGCTCGGCGGCGAGCAGGCGGTCAGCTTCGAGGCTGGCACGCAGGTAGGCGGTGACCACTTCCGGGTACCTCTTCGCGTAGTCGGCGTCCACCAGCGCGCCATGAAAGGTCGGCGCGTTGGCCTGGGCGCCGTCGTAGATCTTGCGGGCGAAGCCGCGGTTGGGGAACAGCTCGGCGAAGGGAACGAAGTCGGCGTGAGCCTCGACGCGGTTGCTGCGCAGGGCGGAACCGGCGATCTCCGGGGCCTGGGCAATGATCTTGACGTCCTTCTGCGGGTCCCAGCCTTGGGCGGCGATCGCGCGCAGCAGCATGCCGTGGGCGGTGGAGGCGAACGGCACGGAGATGGTCTTGCCCTTGAGCTCGGCCAGCGACTGCACGCTGGAGGCGGCCGGCACCACGATGCCGTTGCCGCTGCCGTGCACGCTGCCGGACAGCACGCTGATGAACAGGCTGCGCTTGCCGGCGTCAAGGTGGGCGACGCCATTGAACGAGCCGGGGAAGTCGGCCATGGCGCCGAAGTCCAATTTGCCGGCGACCATCTCGTTGGTCAGCGGCGCGCCGCTGGTGAAGTTCTTCCACTCGACCTGGTACTGGGCGTCCTTGTACTTGCCGTCATGGGGCAAGTATTTGTCGAGCAGGCCCAGCTCGCGGATCAACAGGCCGCCGGTGGCGCAGTTGATGGTTGTGTCCTGGGTGCCGATGGCGATACGGATGGTTTCGGCGCTGGCGCTCAGGCCGGTGATTGCCAGCGCAAGGCCGGCCACGGTTGCTACAAGGCGCATGGGTGTTTCCCCTCGAATCGTTTTGAGTATTGGCGTCGTCTCCGCCACCGGGCTGGGGTGGTGGGAAACGAGGGGCATTGCAGATGGGCGTCCGGTGGTTCGGCCGGATGGCGGGGGTTCGGGTTCAGCGCAGCAGGTACGGGATCTCGACCTTCACGGCACCGGTGGGGCAGTCTTTTTCACAGGGCATGCAGTACCAGCATTCGTCGAAGGCCATGTAAGCCTTCTGCGTGGCCGGGTTGATGGCCAGCAGGTCCATGGGGCAGACCTCGACGCAGACGGTGCAGCCTTTTTCGGCGATGCATTTGTCTTCGTCGATAGTTACCGGAGCGCTGCTGCGAAAAAAGATTTCCTGGGGTTGGTGGGCCATTTCACGGGGTCCTTGGGGCCTTCTTGGGCGCCCTTTATCTGGAGGCTTGCACAAGTCACTGTGGGAGTGGGTTTACCCGCGAACACCGGCGAAGCCGGTGGCATACACCGCGTAGCCTGTTTCGCGGGTAAACCCGCTCCCACAGGGTTCGGTGTTGCCTAGGCGGCATCGGCCTTTACACGCAGCCGGTCGTACGCCGTCTGTTCCTCGGCATCCAGCGCGATCAGGTACGGCTCCACCGCTTTCTTGAAACTGGTCATCTCACCGTCCTCGCCCTTCTTCAGATGGCAATGAACGAACCACTCGCCATCATTGCGCTCGGGGAAATCGACCCGGTGGTGGTACAGCCCCCAGCGGCTCTCCTTGCGAAAGAGCGAAGCGCGCGCGGCCATCTCGGCGCAGTCGCGGATTACCGAAACTTCCATGGCACGCATCAGCTCATGGGGGTTGTTGGCCTTCATCTGCTCAAGATCGCGTTCGATTTCGGCGAAGCGCGCCAGGCCGATTTCCATCTTCTTGGTCACCTTGGGCGGCTGCAGGTAGTCGTTGACCATGCGCCGCAGCTTGTATTCGACCTGGGCCGGCGGCAGGCCGTGCTCACGCTGCAAGGGTGCGAATACCCGCGCCTGCTCGCGTTCGACCTGCTGCATGTCGACCTCGGCGTACTCACGCCCGGCCACGTACTGCGCGGCATTCACCCCGGCAAACCAGCCATAGGTGAAAGCGCCGAGCATGTAGTTGTGCGGTACCGCGGCCATGTCGCCGGCGGCGTACAGGCCCTTGACGCTGGTCTCGGCCCTTTCGTTGACCCACACCCCCGAAGCCGAATGCCCGGAGCAGAAGCCGATTTCGGAGATGTGCATCTCGACCAAGTGCTGGCGGTAGTCGGTGCCGCGCCCGGCGTGGAACTGGCCACGGCTGGGGCGCTCGTTGCTGTGCAGGATTTCCTCGATGTTCTGGATGGTTTCCTCGGCCAAGTGGTCGAGCTTGAGGAAGACCGGGCCGTTGCCGCCTTCGAGTTCCTGGTGGAACTCCCACATCATCTGCCCGCTCCAGTAGTCACACTCGATGAAGCGCTCGCCCTTGCTGTTGGCGGTGTAGCCGCCCAGGGGACCGGTGACGTAGGCACAGGCCGGGCCGTTGTAGTCCTTTATCAGCGGGTTGATCTGGAAGCACTCCAGGTTGGCCAGCTCCGCTCCGGCATGGTAGGCCATGGCGTAACCGTCGCCGGCATTGGTGGGGTTTTCGTAGGTGCCCATCAGGTAGCCCGACGAGGGCAGGCCCAGGCGCCCGGCGGCGCCGCAGGCGAGGATAACCGCCTTGGCGCGGATCACCCGGAACTCGCCCGAGCGGCAGTCAAAGCCCAGTACACCGGCGGCGGCGCCTTGGCCATCGAGTAGCACGCGGGTGCAGACCATGCGGTTGCTGATCTCCACCCGGGCGCGCTTGAGCTGGCGGTACAGCACCTTCTTGATGTCGTGGCCCTCGGGCATGGGCAGCACATAAGCGCCCATGTGGTGGACCTTCTTCACCGCGTAGTCGCCGGTTTCGTCCTTCTCGAACTTCACGCCCCAGCGGTCGAGCTGCTCGATAGTCTCGAAGCTCTTGGTGGCATAGGCATGCACCGCGGCCTGGTTGACGATGCCGTCATTGGCGACAGTGATTTCCTTTGTGTACTGCTCGGGCGTGGCATGCCCAGGGATGATGGCGTTGTTCAGACCGTCCATGCCCATGCTGATGGCGCCGCTGCGCTTGACGTTGGCCTTATCCAGCAACAGCACGCGCAGGCTCTTGTCCTGCTCCTTGGCCTTGATCGCGGCCATGGGCCCGGCGGTGCCGCCGCCGATGACGACGATGTCGTAGTCCTGGGTCTGGATGCTCATGCCTTGCCCCCCTTCTGGCGGTCGATACGCAGGCGGTACTGGAACGCGTCGCCACGGTAATAGAGGTGTTCGAAGTCCAGCGGGACGCCGTCAGCGGTGTGGGTGAGGCGCTCTATACGCATGATCGGCGAGCCTTCTTCCACCTCCAGCGCCAGGGTCAGGTCGCTGTCGGCGAGCACCGCGTCGATGGCCAGGTCGGCATGGCCGAGGGCAAGGCCGCAGTCGTTCTCCAGCAGCAGGAAGATGTCACGGGTGACCAGGTCGGCCTTCTCCAGCTTCTCGCCGACGTTGTGCGGCAGCCAGGTGATTTCCAGCGACACCGGCTCGCGGTTGATCAGGCGCACCCGACGGATCTCGGTGACCAGGCTGCCCTCCTCGACCTGCAGCCGCTGCGCCACCAGCGCATTGGCCGGTACATGGCGGAAACTGCGCAGGCGATTGAGCACTTCGTAGCCCATCTGCGTCATCGACTCGGCCAGACCCTGCAGGGTGCTGACGTTCTGGAACGCCTTGGGCTTGGCGACGAAGGTGCCCTTGCCATGGATCTTGAAGATCAGACCTTCCTTCTGCAGGTCGCCCAGGGCCTGGCGCACGGTGATGCGGCTGACGTCGAAGGCCTTGCCCAGTTCGCTCTCCGAGGGCATGCGACTGTGCGGTGGGTAGCTGCCGTCGAGGATGCGCTCGCGCAGCAGTTCCTTGAGCTGGGTGTAGAGCGGTACGGGAGAAAGCGGGAGCAATTCGGCCATGGTCTTCTCTGTCGGCTGACTTGTTATAACAAGTTGTGACCAGAAGATAGCGGGTATAAGCCTGTCCTGGAAAATACCGATATCGAATATGGTTAGAGCGCAGCGCAGGACAAGCCCGCTGCCACGGGCCCGCAATCGTACAGCCAGGGAAAAACACTCCTATATCAAGGCGATGGACGCCACCAACACAGATGGGTATCATGCGCCCCGTTGCACTCGTAGCTCAGCTGGATAGAGTACTGCCCTCCGAAGGCAGGGGTCGTGGGTTCGAATCCCGCCGAGTGCGCCATGAATTTCACGCTGTCAGCGGCACGCCTGTATCACTGACAGCGCCCAGAAAGCCCCGCCCGGTTCACACCGGCGGGGCTTTTTTGTGCCTGTTGATTTGCGACTGAGCGCACATTGCCACCTCTCCCCCACGAGCGGCCATTAGTGTTAGCGTGGGCATCTTCCGTTTGCGTAAACGGTCACCCCCACCCCTTGCAAAGGAATGCGCACCCCCATGCCATTTACCAAGCTATCCGCCGCATCGCTCCTGCTGGCCAGCGTGGCCATGTTCTCGATCCCGGCCCAGGCCAACCTCTCCCAGCAGCAGTCCGCCGCCATCATCAAGGCCTACGACGGCAGCGACCCGGCCGACTTCAAGCAGTTCCTCGGCAAGCTGGCCGGCAGCGACCTGGCCAAGGCCGACAAGCTGGACGACACCCTCAAGCTGTACTTGGCCGGCAAGCCGCTGAGCGCCGAGCAGCAGGACGAGATCAACCGCCTGCTGGGCCTGTACACCCGCATCAAGTACGGCAAGGCCGCCAAGGAAACCCTGCGCGAGCTGGTGGAGATCCCGACCTACCGCAAAGAGGGCGTGGCGCAGCACGAGAACCCGGAATTTCTCAAGATCGCCGACAAGATCAAGGCCCTGGCCGAGGGCTTCGGCCTGACGTTCCGCAACATCGACAACCGCGTCTACGAGATCACCCTCGGTGAAGGCAAGGAAGTGATCGGCATCCACGCCCACGCCGACGTGGTACCGGTCACTCCGGAAAACTGGAAGCTCAAGGACGGCACCAAGCTCGACCCGTTCAAGGTCACCCTGGTGGGCGACCGCATGTATGGCCGTGGCACCGAGGACGACAAGAACGGCATCGTCGTCGCGCTGTACGCGCTGAAGGTGGCCAAGGACGAGAAGCTGCCGCTGGCCCGCCAGTTCAAGCTGCTGGTGGACACCACCGAGGAAACCACCGGCGACGCCATCCCCTACTACTTCGAACGCAACGCCACCCCCGACTACAACCTGGCGCTGGACGGCGGCTACCCGGTGGTGATCGCCGAGAAGGGCTATGGCACCGTCATGGCCACCTTTGCCAAGCGTGCCGGTGACGGCAAAGGCGCCGAAGTGATCAACCTCACCGGCGGCCTGGCCACCAACCAGATCCCCGGCAGCTCGGTGGCGACATTGACCGGCGACAAGCCGGCCGACCTGGCCAAGGCGCTGAACAAGGCCGGCGAGGCCTACGTCCAACGCCATGGCGGCGACTTCAGCATCGACGCCAAGGTCGACGGCAAGCAGGTGCTGCTCACCGTGACCGGCGTGTCGGCGCACTCCTCCGAGCCCGAGTCCGGGGTCAACCCGGTGGCGCGCATGCTCGACTTCCTCAACGGCCTGGGCAAGGACGTGCCGCTCAAGCACAACCACATCACCGACGCCGCCCGCTACGCCGCCGACAACTGGGGCCTGGACTACCTGGGCAACAAGCTCGGCGTCGGCTTCAAGGACGACTTCATGGGCCCGCTGACCACCTCGCTGACCTTCGTCGGCCTGGATGACAAGGCGCTGAAGCTGGCGGTGAACCTGCGCATTCCCAAGGGCAAGTCGCTCGACACCCTGAAGGGCGAGATCGCCGGCAAGCTCGACGGCTGGAAGGCCAAGAGCAAGACCCAGGTGGCCTTCGACTACACCCTCGACGCGCCGATGTACCGCAACCCCGAAGGCGAATGGGTCAAGGCCCTGCTGGCCGTTGCCAGCGAGAACCTGGGCATGAAGCACGAGTACGGCACCTCCGCCGGCGCCACCTCGGTGCACGACCTGCCCAATGGCGTGCAGTTCGGCCTGGCCATGCCGGACGTGAAGTACACCGGGCACAATGACAACGAGTTCAAGACCGTGGAGCAGTTCATGCTCGACCTGCAGATCGTCAGCGAGATGGTGGCGCGGATCGGGCAGATGCCGAAGCTCTGATGAACCACTTGGGGCCGCGTTGCGGCCCCTTGCCGCGATGACGTTTTTCAATCACCTCGATGCCGTTTCCTGCATTGCCGTGCAGAGCGCCGTGCCGGATGCTTTATTTACTCCGACACGTCGCGATTCCACCCACAGAGGCCCGTATGAAGAACGTCGAACAAATCCTCAAAGCCAAGTCCCAGCACCACACCGTCTATACCATCAACCCTGACGACTCGGTGCTGGATGCCTTGAGGCTGCTGGCGGAGAAGAACGTCGGTGCACTGCCGGTGGTGGAGAACGACCAGGTAGTGGGAATCGTCAGCGAACGCGACTACGCCCGCAAGCTGGTGCTCAAGGGTCGCTCCTCGGCGGCCACGCCGGTTCGCGACATCATGAGTTCTCCGGTAGTCACGGTGGAGCCCAAGCAGAACCTCGAGTACTGCATGAACCTGATGACCAACCGCCATCTGCGCCACCTTCCGGTGGTTCACGAAGGCAAGCTGCTCGGGCTGCTGTCGATCGGCGACCTGGTCAAGGAAACCATCGCCGAACAGGCCAACCTGATCCTGCAACTGGAGCAGTACATCCGTGGTGAATGACCCTGCTCAGTGATAGGCACGCTCCAGCTCGTCCAGCTGATGGTCGAAGCTGCGCAGGCGCGCCGACCAGGTGTACACCAGCACTTCCAGATCCCTGTTGAGCACGGCGGTGTTGCCGCCGTCCCGGGCCGGCGCGTCGCACAGGTCCAGTTGGTAGCGCTCGCGGGCCATGGCCGTGGCCACGCTGGACAGGTCGCGGGCATTGGCCAGCCAGTGATGATGGTGGTCGTGCACTTCCCGGTCGAGTTCCCGGCACTGACGCTTGAGGGCGTCCAGGCTCTGCTCCAGCGGCGTACCCTTGAGCTCGCCCATCACCTCCTCGAAGGTGCGCCCGGAGTGCCAGTAGCTGCCCCAGAAATAACGGTCGAACACCGTCTCGACCCGGCGCAGGGCGACCTTGGTGTTCCAGATGGTCAGCAACGTTCGCCCCTGGGCGACTTCGCGCCTGTTCAAGTGCAACTGCTGCCAGGCAATCCACGCCAGGCCGCACAACGCCACCGCCGCGGTCACGGCGGCGGCGGCATAGAGAAACTGCACGGCCTGGTTCATCGTGTGGGTGTGCCGGATACCGTAGAAGTAGCCGGCGGTCAGGGTGCCCAGGATCGTCACGGTGCACCAGAAACCTGGTGCGTAGGGATCTTTCATTGCGCCATCCCCTCTTGTTTTCCCTGAGCATAGCAACGCCCCGATCACCCATCAGGTGCCGCTCGGCGCTTTATTGGCGGGGACGGCGCAGCGCTTCGTTGAGTTGGTCGAATAGCTCCGCCCAATCGGCATCTTCAAGGATGCTGTCCCTGAGAAACGAACGCTGGGACTCGTTCCAGAACGGCGCATCCACCAGCTTCACATCCCCCTTGAGCGGCGAATGACTGGTGATGAACTGGTCGATGCCCAGCGCATCGTCCGGCAGGCCCAGTTGCTTGAACAGTTCGGAAAACTTGTGGATCGGCGCTTCCATGATTCACTCCTATGGCCGGTCCGGTCGTCCACGACGCCAGCCCGGCGTGGGTTGCGAGCATCAGCTCAGTTCGCGCACTTCGGCGTGCGGCACCAGTTTCAAGTATTGCTCCATACTCATGTGGATAAGGTGATCGTGGTCACCTGCCTCGAGATAGACATCACCCTGGCGGGTAAGGGTCCGGTCGAGCAGCATGGGAATGTTGTAGGCGTCGCCCAGGGCCGGGATGGCGCCGCGCTCGCAGTCGCCGAACAGGCTCGGCAGGTTGCTTTCGCGGGTCAGCTGCCAGGCGCCGGTCATGCGCACCTCGGTCATGTCCAGGTGCCGGTTGGCCGGCAGCACGGCCATGATGTAGTTGCCATGGCGGTCATCGAGCATCACCGACTTGGCGACCCGCTCGGCGGGTACGCCAGCCGTGCGCGCCGACTCCAGGCTGGTGGCCGAATGGGGATGGGGAATGATGTCGTAGTCGCAGTTGGCCTGGTCCAGGCGCTGCTGAAGGGTCTTGGCCATACGCATGATGCACCTCCGGTTTTGCCCCCACCCTCAAGTTTAGGCCGTGGACCGGCAGCCACGGCTAAACTTCAAGGACAGGTCCGCATGAGGTGACGACAGGTGATCGCCCGGCGCTGGCGCGTGTTGCTGTTGCTGCTGATCCTGGGCCTCGCGCCGGGCGGCCAGGCCGCGCCCGGCGCCAATGTGTGGCTGCTGAGCGTCGACGACGCCATCGGCCCGGCCAGCGCCGACTACCTGCTGCGCGGGCTGGACCAGGCGCAGGCCCAGGGCGCGCAGCTGGTGGTGATCCGCCTCGACACCCCCGGCGGGCTCGACAGCGCCATGCGCCAGATCATCAAGGCCATTCTCGCCAGCCCCGTGCCGGTGGCCACCTACGTCGCCCCGGGCGGCGCCAGGGCGGCCAGCGCCGGCACCTACATCCTCTACGCCAGCCACGTGGCGGCCATGGCCCCGGGGACCAACCTGGGCGCGGCGACGCCGGTACAGATCGGTGTCCCCGGCACGGAGGAAAAGCCCGCCGCGAACAGCGAGCAGGACACCCTCGCCCGCAAACAGGTCAACGACGCCGCGGCCTACATCCGCGGCCTGGCACAACTGCGCGGGCGCAACGCCGACTGGGCGGAAAAGGCCGTGCGCGAGGCGGTCAGCCTGTCGGCCAGCGAAGCCCAGCGGCTGAAGGTGATCGACCTGGTCGCCGTTGACCTGCCCGACCTGCTGCGCCAGCTCGATGGCCGGACGCTGACCGTCGCCGGCCAGTCAGCATCACTGCAGACCGCCGGCGCCAATGTGGTGGAGCACCTGCCGGACTGGCGCACTCGCCTGCTGGCGGTGATCACCAACCCCAGCGTGGCGCTGATCCTGATCATGATCGGCGTGTACGGCCTGCTGTTCGAATTCATGAACCCGGGTTCCGGGGTCGGCGGCGTGGTCGGCGGCATCTGCCTGCTGCTGGCGCTGTACGCGCTGCAACTGCTGCCGGTCAGCCACGCCGGGGTGGCGTTGATCCTGCTCGGGGTGGCGTTCATGGTCGCCGAGGCGTTCCTGCCCAGTTTCGGGGTGATCGGCTTTGGCGGCATCGTCGCCTTCGTGGTCGGCGCGGTGATCCTGATGGACACCGACGCCCCTGGCTTCGGCATTCCGCTGACGCTGATCGTCAGCCTGGCAGTGCTGTCGGCGCTGATACTCGGCGGCGTGCTGGGCATGGCGCTGAAGGCGCGCCGGCGCGCCCTGGTCAGCGGCGACGCCGGGCTGGTCGGCAGCCTGGTGACGGTGACCCAGGTGCGCGCGGACAACCCGTTCTGCGGCTCGGTACAGGCCCAGGGCGAACAATGGCAGGCGCAGTGCGCGACACCGCTGCAGCCGGGCCAGCACGTGCGGGTGACGGCCCGTCATGGCGTGACGCTGGAGGTCAGCGCCACTGCGCCCACGGCGCAAGGAGAGTAGACGATGTTCATGCAATTCGGATTCAGCGCCGTGCTGGTGCTGCTGGGCATACTGCTGCTGTCGGCCCTGCGCATCCTGCGCGAGTACGAGCGCGGCGTGGTGTTCCAGCTAGGGCGCTTCTGGCAGGTCAAGGGCCCGGGGCTGATCATCCTGATTCCCGGCATCCAGCAGATGGTCCGCGTCGATCTGCGCACCGTGGTACTCGACGTGCCGCCCCAGGACGTGATCACCCGCGACAACGTCTCGGTCAAGGTCAACGCGGTGCTGTACTTTCGCGTGCTCGACCCACAGAAGGCGATCATCCAGGTCGAAGACTTCCTCACCGCCACCAGCCAGCTGGCCCAGACCACCCTGCGCGCCGTACTCGGCAAGCACGAGCTGGACGAACTGCTGGCCGAGCGCGAGCAGCTGAACTCGGACATCCGCGAGGTGCTGGACGCGCAGACCGACGCCTGGGGCATCAAGGTGGCCAACGTCGAGATCAAGCATGTCGACCTCAACGAGTCGATGGTCCGCGCCATCGCCCGCCAGGCCGAGGCCGAGCGCGAACGACGGGCCAAGGTGATACATGCCGAAGGCGAGCTGCAGGCATCGGAGAAACTGATGCAGGCGGCGCAGATGCTGGGCAAGGAGCCGGGAGCGATGCAGCTGCGCTACATGCAGACGCTGGGGTCGATTGCCGGGGACAAGAGCTCGACCATCGTGTTTCCGTTGCCGGTGGATCTGCTCAAGGGGCTGGTGGACAAGCAGCGATAGCGGTGCGGCATTCGCGGGTAAACCCGCTCCCACAGGTACGCCACTGTCCTCGAGAGGAGTGGTATTCCTGTGGGAGCGGGTTTACCCGCTAATGGCTTCACGCGATTGATCAGAGCGGCGCCCGGCGCAAAGTGGCGAGGAACGTCGCCGCACCGATGAACAACCCGGCAAAGGTGCGGTTCAGGCGCTTCTGCTGCTTCGGCGTGCGCAACAGGCGCAGCACCCGCGAAGCCAGTCCGGTGTAGCCCGCCATCACCAGCAGGTCGACACTGATCATGGTCACGGTGATCGCCACATACTGCGGCAGCAGCGCCTCGTGCGGGTTGATGAACTGCGGCAGCACCGCCAGCATGAACACCAGCGCCTTGGGGTTGCTGACGTTGACCAGGAAACCGCGGAACACCAGGCTCAGCGGCTTGCCGATCGGCCGCACGCCGGACTCGTCGCTCATGTCCATCGGCAGGGCGCGCCATTGCTTGTAGGCGAGGTAGACCAGGTAGGCGACGCCGAACCACTTGATGACCTGGAAGGCGGTGGCCGACGCGGCGAGGATGGCGCCGACACCGGCGGCGATGATGGCGATCTGCACGATCAGGCCCAGTTGCAGGCCCAGGGCGTTCCAGTATCCACGCCAGAAACCGTACTGCAGCCCGCTGGACATCGAGGCGATTGCCCCGGCGCCCGGCGACAGGCTGATCACCCAGCACGCGGCAAAGAAGGCCAACCACGTTTCCATCGACATCGCACACCTCGCTCGAACAGCTTTTGCAAACTGCTAAGCTAAGGTGTTGGCGAAAGAATAACCAGTGGTTTTTGCAGGGTCTGTGCAGGCTTCTCGCGGGTAAACCGCTGGCCACGCCGACCTGCGCGTTCCCTGTAGGAGCGGCCTTGTGCCGCGAAAGGGCTGCGAAGCAGCCCCAAGATTTCAGTACTGGCAACGTTCGTCGGGGCCGCTTTGCGGCCCTTTCGCGGCACAAGGCCGCTCCTACAGACGAATGAGCCAGCCTTAATCGGCCTCGATGGCTGGGTCTATGGCTGGAGCAGGTACTTCAGTCCCCCGCCAACGCCGCACGGCCTTCTGGAAAAACTGGCTGTTCGGCACCTGCACCAACGCTCCACCGGCCTCCGGCGTTTCCATCAGCGTGGTGTACAGCAGGTTGATGGCGATCACCCGGCCTTTCACCCCCGGCTTGTCGAGGGTATCGACCAGCTCGACCACATCGCCGATGCGAAACGGCCCGACGGTGAAGATCAGCACCGCGCACAGCAGGTTGGACAGCACGCTCCAGATGGCGAAGAACGCCACCGCCGCCACCGCGACGAAGCCCGACAATGCCGTCCACAGCACCGTGGCGGACACCCCCATGCGTTCCAGCACGAACAGCAGCGCGCTGCCCATGATCAGCCAGCGCAGGGCGCCGCGCACCGGCACCATCAGCTCGTGCGGCAACGGGTAGCGCTCGCCCAGGCTGCGCAGGCCGCGGGCGACCATGCGCTGCAGGACGAACGCGGCGATCAGGATCAGCAGGATCTGCAGCCCCAGCCAGAACGTGTCCATCCACTGTCCCGGCAGCAGCGAACGCAACTCCTCCATCAGGACAGCGCCTCGAGCTCGGCCTGCATGCTTTCCAGCGTTTCCAGGGCTTCCATCCAGGCTTCCTCAAGCTCGCCTTCGCGTTGCTTGAGCTTGGTCTGGCGGGCCAGCAAGTCGCGCAGCTCATCCTTGCGCGAGCCCTCGTACAGACCACTGTCGCCCAACGCCGTTTCGATCTCGGCCAGTTGCTGGTGCACCTGGTTGAGTTCGCTCTCCAGCTTGTCGGCTGCCTTCTTGTGCGGCGCCAACTGCTGGCGCAGGGCCGCGGCGGCCTGGCGCTGGGCCTTCTTGTCGGTCTTGTCCGGGTTCGCGGGCGTGCTGCTCACCGGCGCGTTGCGCTGGCGATACTCGACCAGCCAGCGGCTGTAGTCGTCCAGGTCGCCGTCGAAGGTGTCGACCTTGCCATCGGCCACCAGCAGGAAGTCGTTGGTGGTGCTCTTGAGCAGGTGACGGTCGTGGGACACCACCACCACGGCACCGGCGAACTCCTGCAGGGCCATGGTCAGCGCCAGGCGCATCTCAAGGTCCAGGTGGTTGGTCGGTTCGTCGAGCAGCAGCAGGTTCGGCCGCTCCCAGGCGATCAGCGCCAGGGCCAGGCGTGCCTTTTCGCCACCGGAGAAATTCACCACCGGTTCGTCGACACGGTTGCCGTGGAAGTCGAAGCCGCCGAGGAAGTCGCGCAGGGTCTGCTCGCGCTCACCTGGGGCGATGCGCTGCAGGTGCAGCAGCGGGCTGGCCTTGTCGTCCAGCGAGTCGAGCTGGTGCTGGGCGAAGTAGCCGACGGCGAGGTTCTCGCCACGCACCAGGCGCCCGGACAACGGCTGCAGCTCGCCGGCGAGGTTCTTGATCAGGGTCGACTTGCCCGCACCGTTGGGACCGAGCAGGCCGATCCGCGCACCCGGCGCCAGTTGCAGCTTGACCTTCTCGAGGATGGCCTTGTCGCCATAGCCCAGGCGGCCTTCGGACAGGTCGAGCAAGGGGCTGGAGATCTTCTCCGACTCGCGGAAGACAAAGTCGAACGGCGAGTCGACGTGGGCCGCCGACAGCTCCTCCATGCGCTCCAGGGCCTTGATCCGGCTCTGCGCCTGGCGGGCCTTGGTGGCCTGGGCCTTGAAGCGGGCGATGTACTTTTCCATGTGCGCGCGCTGCGCCTGCTGCTTCTCGTAGGCCTGCTGCTGTTGCGCCAGGCGTTCGGCGCGGGTGCGCTCGAAGGCGCTGTAGCCGCCCTTGTAGAGATTGAGCTTGCGCTGTTCGACATGCAGCACATGGTCGACCACGGCATCGAGGAAGTCGCGGTCGTGGGAGATCAGCAGCAGCGTGCCCGGGTAGCCCTTGAGCCACTCTTCCAGCCAGAGGATGGCATCGAGGTCCAGGTGGTTGGTGGGCTCGTCGAGCAGCAGCAGGTCGGACGGGCACATCAGTGCCTGGGCCAGGTTCAGGCGCATCCGCCAGCCACCGGAGAAGTCGCCGACGCGGCGGTCCATCTGCTCGTTGGTGAAACCCAGGCCGGCCAGCAGCTTGCGCGCGCGGGCATCGGCGGTGTAGCCGTCGGCGCTGTCCAGCTCACTGTGCAGGCGCGCCAGGGCGGTGCCGTCGTGGGCCTGCTCGGCGGCGGCCAGCTCCGCCTGGACCTTGCGCAGGCGGGCATCGCCGTCGAGCACATAGTCCACGGCGATGCGGTCGAGGGTGTCGACCTCCTGGCGCATGTGGGCAATGCGCCAGTCGCCGGGCAGCAGGCAATCGCCGGCATCGGGCGACAGCTCACCGCGCAGCAGCGCGAACAGGCTGGATTTGCCGGCGCCGTTGGCGCCGATCAGGCCGGCCTTGTGACCGGTGTGCAGGGTCATCTCGGCGCCTTCTAGCAGGCGCTGGGGACCACGCTGTAAAGTGAGGTTCGATAGTCTGATCATGATGGTCGCGGAGTCTACCAGCTTCGCCGATCACTGGCGCGAGTGAAACCATGCACACCGACCTGTGGAATCACGCCCTGGCCTTGTATGCCCGGCCAGGCGTCGAAGCCGCCAGCCTGGCCCTCCAGGAACTGGGCGGCGATGTCTGCCTGCTGCTCTGCGGCACCTGGCTGCAGGCCCGCGGCGTGGCCGCCGATGAACAGCGGATCGCTGTCCTGCAGGCCCTGGCCGGCCCCTGGCAACGCGATGTGGTGACGCCGCTGCGCGCGCTACGCCGGCAATGGCGCGAGCAGGCACTGGCCGACCCGCGACTGAGCGTGATGCGTGAGCAGGTGAAGGCGCTGGAGTTGCAGGCTGAACGCACCTTGCTGGAGCGTCTGGAGGCGTTGGCGCACGAGTGGCCTGCGCAAGCGGGCGCCGCGCAGGACTGGCTGACCCGGCTGGCGCCGGACCAGGCCCGGGACCACGACGCGCTGCATCAGCTGCGCGCCGCGGCCCGTGAGCTTCAGGACGCCGAAGTCGGCGACTGAGCCGGTGTAGCGGTTGCCGCAGGCGTGGCCGCGCTGGTAGCAGGCGCCGGGGTGGCGCTGGCGGTCGGCGTGGCTGGCTTGCTTTCGGCTGGCTTGCTGGCTACAGGCTTGGCCGGAGCTTTGGCAGCGGCCGGTTTGGCTGCTGGCTTGGCGGCGGGCTTGGCCGCTGCTGGTTTGGCCGGGGCCTTGGCGGCAGCAGGCTTGGCCGCTGGTTTCGCTGCAGCGGTCTTTGCCGGGGCCTTGGCAGCAGCTGGTTTGGCCGCTGGCTTGGCAACAGGTTTCGCGGCGGCGCTCTTCGCCGGGGCCTTGGCAGCAGCCGGTTTGGTTGCTGGCTTGGCAGCAGGTTTCGCGGCGGCGGTCTTCACCGGGGCCTTGGCAGCAGCCGGTTTGGCTGCTGGCTTGGCCGCAGGCTTCGCAGCAGCGGTCTTCGCCGGGGCCTTGGCGGCAGGTTTCGCTGCGGCGGTCCTCGCCGGTGCCTTGGCAGCAGCCGGTTTGGCCGCTGGCTTGGCGGCAGGTTTCGCTGCAGCGGTCTTCGCGGGAGCCTTGGCGGCAGCCGGTTTGGCCGCTGGCTTGGCGGCAGGTTTCGCGGCTGCAGTCCTCGCCGGTGCCTTCGCGGCAGCAGGCTTGGCCGCTGGTTTGGCTGCAGGTTTCGCGGCGGCTTTCGGTGCCGCAGTACGCGAGTCCAGGGCCTTGGCAGCCGCCTCACGCACCTTGCCGACACCCTGGGCCAGTTTCAGGCTTTCCTGGGCATCACGCTTGAGTTGCTGAATATAAGTACGGGTCTGGGCCTGGCGATCCTTGAGCGAATCGAGCAAGTGTTCAAGTTCACCCGCGGCTTTTTGCGCCTTGCCCTGAGCCTTGGCTTTACCGGCCTTGGCGGCGTCCTGCAACTTCAGGCGAGCGTTATGCAGTTTCTCCTGGGCCTTGCCACGTTGTTTTTCCAACTTGGCCAACAGTTTCTCGGCATCCGCCAGCGCTTGGGAGCAGGCATCTTCCAAATGTTCGAGCAAGCTACCCGAAAGTTGCTGGAGCAGGTGCAACGGCGTACTGACTGCTTTCTTCTTGGCCGACATGGTTTACCTCCTGGCTGACGAGAGTGCGGCTCATACTATGCTTCTGCTGCTACCGCCGCTAGGGCATGTTGACAGTCTCAGTAGCGCCGCGTTGCATGCCTGGGCAAAGTTGTTGTCTTGCAGCTGGAAACAAGTGTAGTTGCCCATTAGTGCACTGCCGATATTTACACATCTTCGCCCAACAACGCTGGCATACTTTGCGCTCTTTACCGCAGGAACCGTCCATGCCTCGTTATCTGATTCTGGGCCTGTGCCTGGTGATGCCGCTCTCCCTGGCCAACGCCGAAACCGCCCCCGCCAACGACAGCGACCTGGCCTACAGCCTTGGTGCCAGCCTGGGCGAGCGCCTGCGCCAGGAAGTCCCCGGCCTGCAGCTCGACGCCCTGGTCGAAGGCCTGCGCCAGGCCTACCAGGGCCAGCCGCCACGCATTGCCAAGTCACGCATGCAGGCCATCCTCGAGCAGCACGAGACGCAAGCCAACGCCGCCGCCGAACAGGCCCAGGTGGAAAAACTGGTGGAAGCGGAAAAACGCTTCATTGCCGGTGAGCGGGCCAAGGCCGGGGTACGCGAGCTGCCCGAGGGGATCCTCTACAGCGAACTGGCCAGCGGCAACGGCGCGCAACCCAAGGCCAGCGGTCGCGTGCAGGTGCGCTATGTGGGGAAACTGCCGGATGGCACGGTGTTCGACCAGAACCTGCAACCGCAATGGTTCAAGCTGGACTCGGTGATCGAGGGCTGGCAGGTGGCGCTGCCACGCATGAAGGCGGGGGCGAAATGGCGGCTGGTGATCCCGTCGGCGCAAGCCTACGGCGCCGACGGTGCGGGTGACCTGATCGCACCCTATACCCCACTGGTGTTCGAGATCGAACTGCTGGACGTGGCCGACTGAATCAGGCCTGCACCGCGTCCTCTTGCTTGTGGGCGTTGTGCAACACCTCGATCAGGCAGTCTTCCAGTTCGAAACGCTCGTGCAACAGGCTGCCGAGCTTGCCCAGTTTTTCCGCGAAGCGTTCGGTATCGGTGCATTCTCCCTTGGCGCAGTGGTCGTTGAAGGCCAGGGCGATCTGGGTGATGTCGTTGATCCGCGGGTTGATTTCCTCGGCCAGCTCCAGCGCACGCTCGTCGCCAAAAGCCTTGGCCTCGCTGATGAGCTGTTCGCACACCTCGAAGTGCCACGCCGAGACGTAGTCGACGAGGACCTCGCAGAATCCGCCGTTGTGGTGCTTGTCGGCAAAGGCCGGCTTGGCATCGCGCAACGCGCGGAAGGCTTGCACCAATTCCTGGCGCTCCTCCAGCCAACGATCGATCAGCTTGTGAACACCGCCCCAGCGTTCCTGGGCGTTCTGGCAACTATCGAGCATGGCGATCTCTTCCCTTCTGGGTAGATGCCGCTGCACCTCGCGACACAACACCGTGGCACAAAGGTGACATCAGCAAACGGCATCGAGCAGTTGTATTTTCGGTATGCGTGCTGGGAGATTATTCCCGCGCGACCTGCCCTTCAAGGTACGCAGCAGACAAAGTTCATACAAGCGTTTAATCCCGTTGCCGGCCACCGCTGGTCGCGCAACACCCGGTGCATTGCCGTGGATCAACCCGCCGCGTCCTGGCGTAATCGATACAGCACCAGCCACGACAACGGCACCGCCGCCAGCAACAGGAACGCCAGCAGGCTCCATTCCGGCAGGGTCAGGTCGAGGAAGCTCCAGTTGACCGACACGCAGTCCGGGCTGCCCAGCAGGAACGCCTGCAGGATCTCGTGCCACGGGCGTTCGACCAGGTGCGCCAGGGGCAGGTGGCAACCGCTGACCGGCAGCGGCTCGGCCTGCAGCCAGACATGCCGCCCCGCCAGCAAGGCGCCCGCCGACGCGAACAGCAGCGCCAGCCAGGCATGCCAGCGGCGGGCGCCGGCGTGGAGCGCGGCGACCAGGCAGGCCAGCGCAAAACAGCCGAGCATCAGGCGCTGGCTGAAACACAACGCGCAGGGGTCCAGGCCGACCACGTTTTCGAGACGAAACGAAGCGACCAGCACCGCCACGGCGGCCAGGAAGGCGGGAAGGAACGAGCTGCGCAAGCAGGCCAGCGACATGGGTAGAAGTGATCCGAAAATGAGGGAGGTGGTTTGAAACGGTAGAGGAAAGGGGCGCTTTGTATCAAGGCGCTACAGTGCAGACAAGTCGCTGAATGGCTAGGGAATCATTTTCGTGGAACGTGGGAATATTCCGACGCGGACGAAGGACGATTCGACGCCCTCTACGCAGAGGGCGTCTTGAGCCATCGCTCATCAGATAATGCAACGCGCCGCTGGCAAAACATCGCACCGGCACAATCAGGTATGCCCGCGTCACGAGGCCAGAGGGGGCCTCATGCCCGAACACCCTCCGGCAGCGGCAACGCCAGCAGGCGCTCATCCAGCAGTCCCAGGCCCTCCTGGAACAGCTGATTGCTGCGCTCGGTCTCGCCGAGCCCGGCCAGCAAGCGCGCCAGCTCGGCGCAGGTTTCCGGATTGCGCTCCATGCGCAGACTGCTCTCCAGATAGTCCCGTGCCTTGCCCCACAGGCGATTCTGCAGGCTCAGCCGGCCGAGGGTGAGCAGCAGGCTCGGATCCTGCGGATGCTCTTTCAGCCAGCCTTCGGCCGTTTGCAACTGGCGCGCCGGATCATCGCCGCGCACCAGCCCGTAAAGGCGCGCCAGATGGCTTTCGTAGCCGTGCTTGAGCGCGCCGCGAAGCACCTGCTCGGCCTCGCCCTGGGCACCGACCTGGCGCAGTTGCTCGGCGTAGGCCGACACCAGTTGCGGTTCCTGGCGCTGGGCGTTGGTCAGCTGCTGCCAGGCGCGCTCGAGCGCCTGGCGTGCCGTCTGCGAATCCTCGCCACGGGTCGCCGCCAGGCCCAGGTTCTGGCCCCAGGCGCGCTGTTCCAGGTCGGCCAGTTCCGCCGCGGGCAGCACCTTGTGCTTGCGCAGGTCCGGCAGCAGGCGAATCAACGCCGGCCAGTCGCCGCGGTCCAGGTGCAGGCGCTGCAACAGGCGCAGCACCTGGGCATTGTGCGGGTGGCGCTCCTGCATCGCCTGCAGGGCCTCCAGCGCACCTTCGCTCTCGCCCCGGTCCATCTGCAGCTGGGCATGGGTCAGGGCGACGGCAAGCTCGGCCTGCGGCTGGCGTTCCAGGGCGCGTTCGAGCAGGTTGTCGCGCTCCTCGACCCGTCCCAGCTCGTTGGCAGCGCGAGCGGCGCCGAGGTAGTAGAGCAGTGGCTGGCGATCGGACTCGGCGGCCCGCTGCAAGTGGCGCTGGGCACTGGCCCAACGCCCCTCGGCCAGGTCCAGCTGGCCTTGCTCGACGGCGATGCGGGTGCGCCGGCTGCGGTTGCGCCGCGACCACGGGTTGACCACCCCGGACGAGGTCAGCACCAGGCCGACCAGGTAGCGCAGCAGCAACAGCAGCACGATGATGCCGACCAGCGCGCCGAGCGCCGCCCACAGCCCCGACTGGTAGCGGAAGCCGCCGTAGGCGATCAACACGTAGCCGCTGTGCTTGGCGATCGCAATGCCCAGCGCTGCGGCGACGACGATCGCCAGCACCGCCAGCAGGTAGACACGCTTCATGGCTTGGCCCCTTCGGCGGCGGCCGGCAGGTGGCGACGCTGGATGTAGGCCTGTACCGCGGCCAGGCTCTCGCTCAGGTCAGGCGTGACCACCGACACCGGCTGTTCGGCCAACTGGTTGAGGTTGTCGAGCATCGCCTTGCTTTGCGGGTTGTCCGGGTTGAAGTTGGCCAGCAACACGCTGCGCGCATCGTCCAGGGCCTGGGCATAGACCTTGGCCTCGCCGTTGAGGGCCGCCCACTGCGCCTGCTCGATGGTCAGGCTCAGGGCCAGGCGCAGCTGGTTGAGCGACTGCCCGGACAACAGCGGGCGGACGTTGTCGTCGGCATTGAACTCGATCTGGAAGTACTTGGAGATCTCCGCCCACCACTGCGACCAGCGGCTGGCGCCGTCGCCATCGGCGGTCAGCGCGCCCATGGCGTCGGCCTTGCTGTCGAATTCCGGCGACTGGGCGCTGAGCTGCTGCACCAGCTCACGCTGCGCGGCGAGCTTGAGGAACAGCCCGGTGCGATCCGGCTGCTCGGTGCTGGACAGTGTCGCCAGGCTGCGGGCCAGCTGTTCGCGGGCGGCGAAGGCGCCGGGGTCGCTCTGCTCGCGAAGGATTTCATCGGCACCTTCGACCAGCGCCTTGGCGCTGGTGATGTCCTGCAGCGCCGACAGGCGCAGGGTGGCCAGGCGCAGCAGGTGCTCGGCCTCGGCCAGGCGCCACTCCTTGCGGCTCTCGCCGAGCACGGTCTCCAGGCGCTGACTCAGGCGCTGCTGGTCGCCCTGCAGTTGCGCCACCAGGCGCCGACGGTCTTCCAGTTCACTGGCCGCCGGCAGGCTGGCCAGCTGCGCGCTGAGCTGCTGCTCCCGCTGCTGCAGGGCGTCGGCGCGTTGATTGAGGGCTTGCAGGTGTTCGCCCTGGCCTTGCTCGCTGCCTTGCAGCTGGCGGACCTGCCAGACGCCCCAGCCGCCGACCGCGACGCCGGCGGCGCCCAGCAGCAGGGCCAGCAGCGCCAGGCCGTTGCCGGAGCGTCGGGCGGGCTTGGCGGTGGCGGATTGCGGCGCCTCGGACGCCGCGGGCTGTTCGGTGTTGGACAAGACAGTTTCGCTCACGTATCCATCCTTTGCATGGTGGCGCATCGCTCTCTAGCTTAGCGCCTTAAGGGGCAGGCGCAGCGGTTCGCTGCACGGCTGCCAGCAAGGCCGCGGCGCTGGCGCCACGGCAATCCACAATGTCTTTCGCCCCGAGCGCTCGAGCCTGCTCGGCCACCCGGGGGCTGGGCACGAACAGCGGCAAGCGGGAAAACCGCGGCCAATCCGCACCCGCCAGTCGATGCAAGTGTTCCAGACCCTGCCCACTGCTGACCACCAGGCCATTGAGGCGTTCCCCATCGATGCGCTGGGCGAGGGTCGTGGCGGGGTAGTGCGGCAGGCAGCGGCGATACAATTCCAGATAATCGACACTAGCACCTTGCTCGGCAAGACGCTCGGCCAGCAGTTCACGACCTCCGACACCGCGAACGATAAGGACGCGGGGTGCCGGCCCGGCGATAGCCTCGCGCAGGGCGGGCAGTGCAAGCAAGGCTTCGCTGTCGTCGCCGGCCGCCGGAAAGGCCACCTGCAACTGGTGCTCCTGCAGGATCCGCGCCGTCGCCTCGCCCACCGTGAACCAGCCGGAGGACGGCGGCGTCACCCCCGCCCGGGCGAGTTGCTCCAGCAGCAGGCGGGCCGCCGGCTTGCTGACCACGATGATGGCCTGGGCCTCGCCGATCACCCGCAGGCGCTGCACCTGCGCAGCGTCCGGCGCGATCGCCTCGATCACCAGCAACGGCAGGCTGGCGCTGGCGATGCCCGCGTCGGCCAGGGTCTGCGCCAGCGCCGCACAGTCCTCTTCAGGCCGGGTCAGCAGCAGGCGCCAGGGGCTCACGGGTGGCCGGCCTCGCCGTAGACTTCCTTGAGGATCGCCTCTGCGCCCTGCCCAAGCAGGTCTTCGGCGACCTGCACGCCCAGGCGCTCGGCATCGGCACGCGGCGCCCGGGCCTCGGCCACCAGCAAGGTGCCGCCGGAGGGCTGGCCAACCAGGCCGCGTAGCCACAGCTGCTCACCTTCGAGCACCGCGTAGCAGGCGATCGGCACCTGGCAGCCGCCATTGAGGCGCTTGTTCAGGGCACGCTCGGCCACCACCCGGTCGGCGGTGTCGGCATGGTGCAACGGCGCCAGCAAGGCATGGATCTCGGTGTCGGCGCTGCGACACTCGATGCCCACCGCGCCTTGGCCGCCCGCCGGCAGGCTGTCATCGACGCTGATGGAGGCAGTGATTCGGTCCTCGAAGCCGAGGCGGATCAGGCCGGCGGCGGCGAGGATGATGGCGTCGTACTCGCCAGCATCGAGCTTGGCCAGCCGGGTGTTGACGTTGCCGCGCAGGAAGCGGATCTCGAGGTCGGGTCGGCGCGCCAGCAACTGGGCCTGGCGGCGCAGGCTGGAGGTGCCGACGATGCTGCCGGCCGGCAAGGCCTCAAGGCTGGCGAAGGTGTTGGAAACGAAGGCATCGCGCGGGTCTTCACGCTCGCAGATGCAGTACAGGCCCAGGCCCTCGGGGAAGTCCATGGGGACGTCCTTCATCGAATGCACGGCGATATCGGCCTCGTTGTCGAGCAGGGCGGTTTCCAGCTCCTTGACGAACAGGCCCTTGCCGCCGATCTTCGCCAGTGGCGCGTCGAGCAGCTTGTCGCCGCGGCTGACCATTGGCACCAGGGTCACCAGCAGACCGGGATGCGCCTGTTCCAGGCGGGCTTTAACGTATTCGGCCTGCCACAGGGCCAAGGCACTTTTACGGGTGGCAATGCGGATTTCGCGAGTGGACATGAAACGCACCGATCCAGAGAAATACCGCCGATGATAACAGCATCGTCAGTATCGCTTGCAGATACGGATCAATAGCTCATGCGCGGCCTAGTGTAGGAGCGGCCTTGTGTCGCGATGGGGCCGCAAAGCGGCCCCAGGGTTTCAGCGGTAATGCATGAATTGCTAGGGCCGCTGTGCGGCCCTATCGCGACACAAGGCCGCTCCCACAAAGGCCGAGCAGATTCACAGGTTGGTGCAGACACCTTCAGTGCAGGCTCTGCATCATCTTGCGCACTCCCGCCACATGGCGGCGGCTGACGGTCAGGGCGTCGCCTTCCAGGCCCTTGAGATAGAGCTGGAAATGCCCCAGCGGCGTGCGCTGCAGGCGCTCGATGCGCTCACGGGCAACCAGCGCGTTGCGGTGGATGCGCACGAAACGCTCGCCAAATTCGTCCTCCAGGGCCTTGAGCGGTTCATCGAGCAGCACCTCGCCCGCCTCATGGCGCAAGGTGACGTACTTGTGGTCGGCGATGAAGTAGATGACCTGGGGAATGGGGATCAACTCGATGCCTTTGCGGGTGCGGGCACTGATATGGCTGCGCGGACCGCCACCGGCGTCGCCGGCGGGGCGGGTCAACGCCGCCAGCTGGGCACGGTTGGGCTTTTCCGCCCGACGCAGGGCATCGCGCAGGGCCTGCGGCTGGATGGGCTTCTCGACATGGCTCAGGGTGCTGTCCCTGAAGGCTTCGCTGCCGTATTCATCGTCGCCGGTGCAGAATACCACCGCTGGCGGCGACTCGCGCTCGCACAGCCGGGCGGCGACCTGCAGGCCATCGAGGCCCGGCATGCCGATATCCAGCAGCACCACATCGGGCTTGAGGCTTTCGATCAGGGTCAGGGCCTCCTCGCCGTTGGTGGCGCTGGGCTCCATCACGGTGTAACCCTCCAGCTCGCCAAGCAGCCGGCTCAGGCGCTCGCGGGCCTGGGGTTCATCAT
>Ga0209370_1000488_pt1 | contig 52031 bp, 35 predicted proteins | sample AgamicAtPrz_FD_187164 | JGI IMG/M metagenome (GOLD analysis project Ga0209370, IMG submission 187164) | Agave microbial communities from Guanajuato, Mexico - At.P.rz (SPAdes) (version 2) | ecosystem: Host-associated > Plants > Phyllosphere > Phylloplane/Leaf | place: Guanajuato, Mexico...
TCGACATCGACTACCGGCCAGGCAGCCTGTGGGCCGCCGTGATGCCACGCCGGGTGAAAATGCTTGAACAGGCCTTGCACGAGGCTGAACACAAATGGGGCTACGACGCCCTGCGCCTGATCGGCCGTGACGAGCTGCCGCAATGGATCGACAGCCCGCGCTATCAGGCTGCGCTGCATGACGCCAAAGGTGCCCACCTCAACCCGCTGAAGCTGGCCCTGGGCCTGGCCGGAGCCATCGAGGCTGCGGGCGGGTGCATCTTCGAGCAAAGCCAGGTGCTGAGCTACGCGCCGAGTGGCGACGGCTACATGGCACGCACCGGCGGCGGCGAGGTACGTTGCGACGTGCTGGTGCTGGCCTGCAATGCCTACATCGACCGGCTCGACCGCAAGCTGTCACGGCGCTTGCTGCCGGTCGGCTCCTACCAGGTCGCCACCGCGCCATTGGATGCCGAGTTCGCCCAGTCGCTGCTGCCACGCAACAGCTGCGTGATCGACAACCAGTTCGTGCCCGACTACTTCCGTCTCACCCCGGACCACCGCCTGCTGTTCGGCGGCGGCTGCACCTACCTGGGTGGTATTCCCAAGGACGTCGCCAGCGCCACTCGCCCCTACCTGGAGCGGGTATTCCCGCAATTGGCCGGGGTGGCCATCGATTACGCCTGGGGCGGCCATATCGACTGCAGCATGCAGCGCACCCCGGACGTCGGCCGCGAGGGCCAGCGCTACTGGTTGCAAGGTTTTTCCGGGCATGGCGTGCTGCCGACCCTGGCCGCCGCGCGGGCGGTGAGTGACGCCATCCTCGGTGACGATGACCTGCTTTCGCTGTACCAAGGCCTCGACAATGGCCGCTTCCCGGGCGGCGACCTGCTGGCCGCACCGCTGGAAGCCGCCGCCAAGGCCTGGTACCGCATGCGCGACCGCATCTGAGGGCATCTGTGTCGCCTACGCAGGCGACACAAAATCCCGATAGCCGCCCAGATCCCGCCTATGCTCAATAGCTCCCTTCGGTTCCTGCCGCACAGGAGACACGACCATGAGCTATGTAACCACGCAGGACGGCGTACAGATCTTCTACAAGGACTGGGGCCCGCGCGATGCGCCGGTCATTCACTTCCATCACGGCTGGCCGTTGAGCGCCGATGACTGGGACGCGCAGATGCTGTTCTTCCTCGCCCACGGTTACCGAGTGGTCGCCCACGACCGCCGTGGCCATGGCCGCTCCAGCCAGGTCTGGGACGGCCATGACATGGACCACTACGCCGACGACGTGGCAGCGGTGGTCGCCCACCTGGGGATCCAGGGCGCCGTGCATGTCGGCCATTCGACCGGTGGTGGCGAAGTGGTGCGCTACATGGCCCGCCACCCCGGCGACAAGGTCGCCAAGGCCGTGCTGATTGCCGCCGTGCCGCCACTGATGGTACAGACAGCGGCCAACCCGGGCGGCCTGCCCAAGTCGGTGTTCGACGGCTTCCAGGCCCAGGTCGCCAGCAACCGCGCACAGTTCTATCGGGATGTGCCGGCTGGGCCGTTCTATGGCTACAACCGCCCCGGTGTCGAAGCCAGCGAGGGCATCATCGGCAACTGGTGGCGCCAGGGCATGATCGGCAGCGCCAAGGCCCATTACGATGGCATCGTGGCGTTCTCCCAGACCGACTTCACCGAAGACCTGAAGGGCATCACCCAGCCGGTGCTGGTGATGCATGGCGACGATGACCAGATCGTGCCGTATGAAAACGCCGGGTTGCTGTCGGCGAAGCTGCTGCCCAACGGCACGCTGAAGACGTACAAGGGTTACCCGCATGGCATGCCGACCACCCATGCCGATGTGATCAATGCGGACCTGCTGGCGTTTATCCGTAGCTGATGTGATCGCCTGCACCGACCTCTTCGCGGGTAAACCCGCTCCCACAGGTACTGCACAGCTCTTGAAATGTGCACGTAACCTGCAGGAGCGGGTTTGCCCGCGAAAGGGCCGGCACTGGCAACCCATACACCTCAGGATTAACATGTTTCCCTTCTAGCGCGGCCCTTTGCCGCCCCTTGCCTCCCTGCCTGCCAAGAAACCATGCCCTTCGAACTCACCGTAGAACCGCTCACCCTGCTGATCCTGGCGCTGGTCGCCTTCGTCGCCGGTTTCATCGACGCCATCGCCGGCGGCGGCGGCCTGCTCACCACCCCTGCACTGCTCACCGCCGGCATGCCACCCCACCTGGTGCTGGGCACCAACAAGCTCAGTTCCACATTCGGCTCGGCGACGGCGGGTTTCACCTACTACAAACGCAAGCTGTTCCACCCCGCGCAATGGCGCCCGGCATTGTTCGCCACCCTGACCGGGGGCCTGCTCGGTGCAGTGATCGCCCACTACATGCCAGCCGAATGGCTGAACAAGATGCTGCCGGTGATCGTCTTCGCCTGTGGCGTCTACCTGCTGTTCGGCGGCACGCCCAAGGCTCCGCTCGATGCCGACGCCCCGATCAGGAAGAAATGGCAGCTGCCCCAAGGCTTCACCCTGGGCTTCTACGACGGCGTCGCCGGCCCGGGTACCGGGGCGTTCTGGACCGTCAGCACCCTGCTGCTGTACCCCATCGACCTGGTGCGCGCCAGCGGTGTGGCACGCAGCATGAACTTCGTCAGCAACATCGCGGCGCTGACGGTGTTCATCATCTCGGGGCAGGTGGACTATATCGTCGGCCTGTGCATGGGCCTGTCAGTGATGGTGGGCGCCTTCTTCGGTGCACGCACGGCGATCAGCGGCGGCAGCAAGTTCATCCGCCCGGTATTCATCACCGTGGTGCTGGCCTTGACCGTGCGCCTAGCGTGGCAGCACTGGTTCGGGCAGGCCTGATGGGCTGTGATACCCCTGCTTACCCGCCCTATCTGCGCGAGAAATGTCCTCCGCCGTCGTTGCAGGACTTGGCAATGGAATGACCATTGCCTGCGCCCTGCGCCTAGTCGGAGAACATTTCTCACTGCCGCTAGGACGGGAAAGCAGGGATATCACAGCCCAGCCGCCGTGCGACGTAGAGGTCGATAAGGTAGCGGGCGATGGAGCGCCCGGCCGGCAGCGGCGGCAGGTCGTGGACACTGAACCACCTGGCATCCTCGATCTCGTCCGGCTGCATGACGATATCGCCCCCGGCGTATTCGGCATGAAAGCCCAGCATCATCGAGTGCGGGAACGGCCAGCACTGGCTGCCCACGTACTGGATGTTCTTCACCTCCACCGCCACTTCCTCGCGCACTTCGCGCACCAGGCAATCTTCGGCCGACTCGCCCGGTTCGGCGAAGCCTGCCAGGGTGCTGTACACCCCGCTGACGAAGCGCGGCGAGCGCGCCAGCAACACTTCATCGCCACGGGTCACCAGCACGATCATGCTCGGCGAAATGCGCGGGTAGCTGCGCAGGTCGCAGGGCTGGCAGTACATCGCCCGCTCCCACCGGATCTGTGTCATCGCCTGGCCGCAACTGCCGCAGAAGCGGTGCTCGCGCGCCCAAGTGCCGATCTGTGCGGCGTAGCCCAGCACCTTGTAGGTGTCGAAGTCGCCTTCGAGCATGAACGCACGCAGGCCACGCCAGGCACAACCTGGCATCTCGCTGGCGCTGCGCAGCTCCAGGAGGAACACCGGCTGGCCATCGAAGTGGCCGATGCCATGCTCGCACAGCACATCCAGGTCCTGGCGCTTGAGCCAGTCGCGGGAGAACAGCGCGCCGTTGGCGTCCACCAGGAACCCTTCCGGGCTGCGGGCCACGGCCAGGCCCCCGGTGATCTGCGGGTCGAGTACTGCAGTAGTCCAGCGTGCTGACATGTCGGGGATCCTTTACTGCGCGTCCCCCGGCCCGGTCAGTCGGCGAACGTCGGTTTCTGTTTGCTCATGTGCGCCGCCACGGCCACGCGCAGGTCTTCGGACTGCAGCATCGCGGCGTTCCAGGTGGCGATGTATTCCAGGCCATCGTCGATGCGATGGTCACGCATGTAGCTGAGCATCTCCTTGGTGCCGGCCACGGCGATCGGTGATTTTGCGGCAATCTCGCCGGCGAGGGCAAAGACCCCGTCCAGCAGCGCGACCTGATCATCATAGACCCGGTTGACCAGGCCGATGCGCAGCGCCTCTGCAGCCTCGACATTGCGCCCGGTGAAGGCCAGCTCACGCATCATGCCGTCCCCGATGATACGAGGCAAACGTTGCAGTGTGCCGACATCGGCAGCCATGCCCATGTCGATCTCCTTGATCGAGAATTGCGCGTCGGCGCTGCAGTAACGCATGTCGCAGGCCGAGATGAGGTCGATGGCGCCGCCGATGCAATAGCCTTGCACAGCGGCCAGAACCGGCTTGCGGCACTGGTCCACGGCATTGAACGACGCCTGCAGGCGCAGGATGGTACTGCGCAGGAAGCGCGCGTTACGGCCGACGTCCTTGCCCATCTGCCCGGCCAGCGAAGCCAGCATCATCAGGTCGATGCCGGCGGAAAAATGCTTGCCGGCGCCGCTGAACACCACTACCCGCACCGCGTCGGTCTCGTCGACCCACTGGAAGATATCGATGATCTCTTCCCAGAAGGCGGCGTTCATCGCGTTGACCTTTTCCGGGCGGTTGATCTGGACATGGGCAATATTGTCGGTCAGTTCGACTTTGAATGCGCTGTACTCGGTCACGGGCGGCACTCCTGGAGGTGACAGGTTCATGCCACGGATGGTAACCCAGCCCGATGGCCGTACTTGTGCCAAAAACGGGACTGTATGCCTTGCCTAAGACGCGCCGATCCGGCACCGTTCGCCATCGCCGAATCATAAGGATACAAATTCATGTCGCGCTCCCTGACTGGCGCCCTCGCCCACAGCTTCCTGGGCCAGTCGCCGCTTTGGTACAAGGCCGTCATCTGCCTGTTCCTGGTACTCAACCCGCTGCTGCTGGCCACCCTTGGCCCGGTCGCCGCCGGCTGGGCGCTGGTGCTCGAGTTCATCTTCACCCTGGGCATGGCCCTGAAATGCTACCCGCTGATGCCCGGCGGGCTGCTGCTGGTCGAAGCGCTGCTGTTGCAGATGACCACCCCGCAAGCCCTGTACGAAGAGCTGCAGCACAACTTCCCGGTCATCCTGCTGCTGATGTTCATGGTCGCCGGCATCCACTTCATGAAGGAACTGCTGCTGTTCCTGTTCTCGCGCATTTTGCTCGGGGTGCGTTCGAAGGCAATCCTGGCATTGCTGTTCTGCGTGCTGTCGGCCTTTCTCTCGGCGTTTCTCGACGCACTGACCGTAACCGCCGTGATCATCAGCGCCGCGGTCGGCTTCTATGCGGTGTACCACCGTGTTGCCTCCGGAGCCAACCCACGCGAAGACGTTGCGCTGGACAGCGACCAGCAGGTCGCGGCACTGCACCGTGAACACCTCGACCAGTTCCGTGCCTTCCTGCGCAGCCTGTTGATGCATGGCGCGGTGGGAACTGCCCTGGGCGGTGTCTGCACCCTGGTGGGCGAGCCGCAGAACCTGCTGATCGGCCACGAAATGGGCTGGCATTTTGCCGATTTCTTCCTCAAGGTGGCGCCGGTATCGCTACCGGTACTGGCTGCCGGCCTGCTGACCTGCGTGCTGCTGGAGAAGCTGCGCCTGTTCGGTTACGGCACACTGATGCCCGAGCCGGTGCGCCAGGTGCTGGCCGCCTACGCCGCCGAGGACGATGCCGCACGCACCCCCGCCCAGCGTATCGCGCTGTGGGTGCAAGGCTTCGCCGCGCTGATCCTGATCGTCTGCCTGGGGTTGCACGTTGCCGAAGTCGGCCTGATCGGCCTGATGGTGATCGTGCTGATCACCGCGTTCACCGGTATCACCGATGAACACCGCCTGGGCCGCGCCTTCCAGGACGCCATGCCGTTCACCGCGTTGCTGGTGGTGTTCTTCGCCGTCGTCGCGGTGATCCACCAGCAGCAGCTGTTCAGCCCGCTGATTACCTGGGTACTGGCCCTGCCGGCCGAACAGCAGCCAGGCATGCTGTACCTGGCCAATGGCTTGCTTTCGGCGATCAGCGACAACGTGTTCGTCGCCACCATCTACATCACCGAAGTGAAGCAGGCGTTTGTCAATGGCGGCATGAGCCGCGAGCATTTCGAGACCCTGGCGGTGGCGATCAACACCGGCACCAACCTGCCCAGCGTGGCGACCCCGAACGGCCAGGCTGCGTTCCTGTTCCTGCTGACCTCGGCGATCGCGCCGCTGATCCGGCTGTCGTATGGGCGCATGGTATGGATGGCCTTGCCCTATACCGTGGTAATGGGTGGGCTGGGCTGGTGGGCGGTGACCTACTGGCTGTGAGGCAGCCTGCAGCGGCCCGGTCGATCAGGCGGCTGTCATTCGACTATCCTCGCCCGGCAAGCAGGCGCCGGCGAGGTGCAGACCGGTTCGCGCTGAAAAGCGCAATCCCGTACAACTTTTGCCGCGCGCCCGCATCGAAACACAGGTGAGCCCTACCCATTGCAAGGAGGTCGACATGGCACTACGCACCCCGCTGCTGCTTTCCTGCCTGACCCTGGCCCTGCTCGGCTGCGCCGGCAACGACCACCCGCCGCCGCCGCATACCCAGCAGGTTGACCTGCAACGCTACCAGGGCACCTGGTACGAACTGGCGCGCTTGCCGATGTTCTTCCAGCGCAACTGCGTGCAGTCCGAGGCGCACTATGGCCTGCGGGCCGACGGCCGCGTCGACGTGACCAACCGCTGCCGGGAAAAGGACGGCCAGTGGAATGAAGCCAGGGGTATCGCCGAAGCCCAGCAACCGGGCAGTACCGACAAGCTCTGGGTGCGCTTCGACAACTGGTTCAGCCGCCTGGCGCCCGGCCTGACCAAGGGCGAGTACTGGGTGCTGTACCACGACCAGGATTACCGCGTGGCCCTGGTCGGCCACCCCAACCGCGAGTACCTGTGGCTGCTTTCGCGCACGCCGGCCATCCCCGACCAGACACGAGAGCAGCTGCTGGATATCGCCCGCGAGCAGGGCTACGACACCAGCGAACTGATCTGGCGCCAGGCGGATGCCGAAGCGCGCCCCTGAAACCACAGGACGGCTCGGCCAGCCGGCCCAGGCATCACCAAGGAGTTGTAATGGATCTGTTGTTCCTCGGCACCTCCGCCGGGGTGCCCACCAAGGCACGCAATGTCAGCGCCACGGCCGTGATCGAAGCCACGGGCAGCCACTGGTACCTGGTCGACTGCGGCGAAGGCACCCAGCACCGGCTGCTGCATACACCGCTTTCGATCCGCGACCTGCGGGCGATCTTCATCACCCATGTACATGGCGACCACTGCTTCGGCCTGCCGGGCCTGCTGGCCAGCGCCGGCATGAGCGGACGCACCCAGCCACTTGACCTGGTGCTGCCCGTTGCCCTGCACGAATGGGTCCGTCAGGGGCTGGCGGCCAGCGACACCTTCCTGCCGTTCGAACTGCGCCTGCTGGCCGTGGAGGACCTGCTGGAATGGCACAGTGAGGCGATGCACGTGACTACCGTGCAGCTGTCGCACCGGGTCCCGAGCGTCGCGTTCGTGTTCACCGAACTCAACCCCGAACCCCGCCTGGATATCGCGCGCCTGGAAGCCGAAGGCGTCCCCCGCGGGCCGCTGTGGGGCGACCTGGTCAAGGGCCTGGCGGTGGAGCACGGCGGGCGGATGCTGCACGGCCGGGATTACCTGCGCCCGTCCCGTCCGCCACGGCGCGTGATCGTGTGCGGCGACAACGACAACCCAGAACTGCTGGCCGACGCGGCCAGGGGCGCGGACGTGCTGGTGCACGAAGCCACGTTCACCCAGCCAGTGGTCGCACGTACCGGGGTCACCTTCGGCCACAGCACCGCCGCAGCGGTGGCGCGCTTTGCCGAAGCGGCTGGCGTGCGCAACCTGGTGCTCACCCACTTCAGCGCCCGCTACCAGCCGGACCCACGGCGCAGCCCGAGCATCGTCGATATACGTGACGAAGCCGCTGCCCATTACCGCGGGCACCTGACCCTGGCGCAGGACCTGCAGCGCTATCACATCGGGCGCGATGGCAGCCTTGAACCGAGCGGATGACTGCAACGGCGACGCGCCCGCGTTGCCGAGGCGGCGTTGCTAAGCCGCCAGGCGCCCGCTGGCAATTGCCTCCGACGCCGCCAGCATCGCGCGCAGCAACACCGCGCAGCCCGCCGCCAGGTCCTCGGGGCTGGCATTCTCGATTTCGTTGTGGCTGATGCCGTTCTCGCAAGGCACGAAAATCATCCCCGCCGGGCCCATTTCGGCAAGGAAGATCGCGTCGTGCCCTGCCCCGCTGACGATGTCCATGTGCGGCAGGCCCAGCGCCTCGGCCGACGCACGCACGGCATCGACACAGCCTTTGTCGAAGTACAACGCCGGGAAGTCAGCCGTCGGCACCAGCGTGTGGCTCAAGCCGTGTCTGGCACAGGTCGCCTCGATCACGGCACGCACGTCACTGATCATCGCATCCAGTTGCTCACCCTCCAGGTGGCGGAAGTCCAGGGTCATGCGTACTTCGCCGGGGATTACGTTGCGCGAGCCGGGGTAGGCCTGCAGGCAACCCACCGTGCCGCAGGCATGCGGCTGGTGGCCCAGGGCGGTACGGTTGACCGCTTCGACCACGGCGGCGGCGCCGACCAGGGCGTCCTTGCGCAGGTGCATGGGGGTCGGGCCGGCATGGGCTTCGACGCCGCGCAGGGTCAGGTCGAACCATTTCTGGCCAAGGGCACCCAGTACCACGCCGATGGTCCTGGCCTGGTCTTCGAGGATCGGCCCTTGCTCGATGTGCGCTTCGAAATAGGCTCCGACCGGGTGGCCCTGCACCGCACGCGGGCCGGCGTAGCCGATGGCGTCCAACGCCTCGCCGACACTGACGCCCTGGGCATCACGCTTGGCCAGGGTTTCCTCCAGGGTGAACTTGCCGGCGAACACGCCTGAGCCCATCATGCACGGGGCAAAGCGCGAGCCCTCCTCATTGGTCCACACCACCACTTCCAGTGGTGCTTCGGTGTCCACACCCAGGTCGTTGAGGGTACGAATCACCTCCAGCCCTGCCATGACCCCGAAGCAGCCATCGAACTTGCCACCGGTGGGCTGGGTGTCGATATGGCTGCCGGTCATCACCGGCGGCAGTTTGGGGTTACGCCCCGGGCGCCGGGCGAAGATATTACCGACCGCGTCGATGCTCACCGTACAGCCGGCGGCTTCGCACCATTGCACGAACAGGTCGCGGGCCTGGCGGTCGAGGTCGGTCAGGGCCAGGCGGCAGACACCGCCCTTGGCAGTGGCACCGAGGCGTGCCAGGTCCATCAGCGATTGCCACAGGCGGGCGCTGTCGATATGCCGGGCGCTGCTGTCGAGGATCTCTTGGACTGGGGTCACGGGTTTCTCCTTCAGGCTTTGTTGTTGTCTGTGCCGGCCTCTACGCGGGCACCCTGCGAAGCAGCACACGCGGTCTCAAGGCAAAGGCTTGGCCACCTGCGCCGGGCTGCGCGCCAGCATCCCGGCGAACAGGTAGTACAGCCCCCCTCCCAGCAGCGAGCCGGTGAACCAGCCATAGTCGTAGAACCAGCTGAAGCTGCTGTTGCCGATGGCCATCAGCGTCAACGCGACCGGCGGCAAAGCCGGCCCAGTTCCACGCCGGGTACACGTCGTCGCGGTACAATCCGGCCAGGTCCAGCTGTTGCCGGCGGATCAGGAAGTAGTCCACCACCATGATCCCGGCGATCGGCCCCAGCAGGCTGGAATAGCCCAGCAACCAGTTGGAGTACACGCTCTCCAGGCTCAGGTCGGAGACGATCCAGCCCAGCTTCTTGAGCAACTCATGGCCCATCAGCGCCAGGCCGATGAAGCCGGTCAGCCACACCGCGCGGCTGCGCCCGATCAGGCGCGGGGCGATGTTCTGGAAGTCGTTGGTCGGCGACACGATGTTCGCCGCGGTGTTGGTCGACAGCGTGGCGATCACGATCAAGGCCATGGCCAGGGCCACCCAGAACGGGCTGTGGATCTTGCCGATCAGGCTGACCGGGTCGGCCACGGTCTCGCCTACCAGGGATGCCGAGGCGGCGGTCAGCACCACGCCCAGGGCGGCGAACAGGAACATGGTCAGCGGCAGGCCGAAGATCTGCCCGAGAATCTGGTCCTTCTGGCTGCGGGCGTAACGGCTGAAGTCGGGGATGTTCAGCGACAGCGTGGCCCAGAAGCCGACCATGGCGGTGAGCCCGGCGCAGAAGTAACCGAGCATGCTGGCGCCGGCCGGGCGCTTGGCCGGCTGGGCCAGCAGCTCGGTCATCGACATGTGCGGCAAGGCCCACAACAGCAGGCCGACGCCCACCGCCACCAGCAGTGGTGCCGACAGTGTCTCCAGCCACTTGATCGACTCGGCCCCGCGCAGCACCACCCACAGGTTCAGGCACCAGAAGATCATGAAGCCGAGCACTTCGCCGGTACCGCCCAAGGCCTTCCAACCGTCGAATACCGAGCCGAGGAACAGGTGAATGGCCAGGCCACCGAACAGGGTCTGGATGCCGAACCAGCCGCAGGCGACCACCGCGCGGATCAGGCACGGTACGTTGGAGCCGAGGATGCCGAACGACGAACGCAGCAGCACCGGGAACGGGATGCCGTACTTGGTGCCGGGAAAGGCGTTGAGGGTGAGCGGGATCAGTACGATCAGGTTGGCCAGCAAGATCGCCAGCAAGGCCTCGCCCACGCTGAGGCCGAAGTACGCGGTGAGCACGCCGCCAAGGGTATAGGTGGGTACGCAGATGGACATGCCCACCCACAGCGCGGTGATGTGCCATTTGTTCCAGGTGCGCTGGTGTACCTTGGTCGGGGCGATGTCGGGGTTGTAGCGCGGGCTGTCAAGGACATCGCTGCCCTCGGACAGCTCGAACAGGCCACCCTGCTCGACCACTTCCGATCTGCTCTGCTGCATGGGGCTTTCTCCAGATGTTCTTTTAGTTCTTTGCTCATCGGCTTGATGCGATGGCCGGAGTACACGCGTTATGTGCTTGAAAATCTCGACCAGAATTTCATCTTGTCAAGTCAGTCAACGTCCATGAAAACCCCCATATCAGCGCAGCCATAGAAATTAATCGTTATTTTTCAGTGGCTTAAAAACAATAAATTTAATAGGAAAATTTTCTTGCTGAATGCCGGATCAGCATCTAGCCTCGATTCTTGTCAGGCATGACAGGATTAATCGCCCTGCCCGCCTGCCCCTGACAATTCCAAGAACCGGCCCAGACCGGTCAGCCTGCGAGGAAGACGGCATGTCCCTGTTGATCCGTGGCGCCACCGTGGTCACTCACGAAGAAAGCTACCCCGCCGATGTCCTGTGTGCCGATGGCCTGATCCGCGCCATCGGTCAGAACCTCGAGCCGCCCAGCGGCTGCGAGATCCTCGACGGCAGCGGCCGCTACCTGATGCCCGGTGGTATCGACCCGCACACGCACATGCAGTTGCCGTTCATGGGCACCGTGGCCAGTGAGGACTTCTTCAGCGGCACCGCCGCCGGCCTGGCCGGGGGCACCACCTCGATCATCGACTTCGTCATCCCCAACCCGCAGCAATCGTTGCTGGAGGCGTACCACACCTGGCGTGGCTGGGCGCAGAAAAGCGCCAGCGACTATGGCTTCCACGTCGCCATCACCTGGTGGAGCGAGCAGGTGGCGGAAGAAATGGGCGAGCTGGTCGCCAGGCATGGGGTGAACAGCTTCAAGCACTTCATGGCCTACAAGAACGCCATCATGGCCGCCGACGACACCCTGGTGGCCAGCTTCGAACGCTGCCTGCAACTGGGTGCGGTGCCCACCGTGCATGCCGAGAACGGCGAGCTGGTGTACCACCTGCAGAAAAAACTGCTGGCCCAGGGCCTGACCGGGCCGGAAGCGCACCCGTTGTCGCGCCCCTCGCAAGTCGAGGGCGAGGCCGCCAGCCGCGCCATCCGCATTGCCGAAACCCTCGGTACGCCGCTGTACCTGGTGCACGTTTCCAGCCGCGAAGCGCTGGATGAAATTGCCTATGCCCGCGGCAAGGGCCAGCCGGTGTACGGCGAAGTACTGCCCGGCCACCTGCTGCTGGATGACAGCGTCTACCGCGACCCGGACTGGGCCACCGCCGCCGGCTATGTGATGAGCCCGCCGTTCCGCCCACGCGAACACCAGGAGGCCCTGTGGCGCGGCCTGCAGGCGGGCAACCTGCACACCACCGCCACCGACCACTGCTGCTTCTGCGCCGAGCAGAAAGCCATGGGCCGCGATGACTTCAGCCGGATTCCCAATGGCACGGCTGGCATCGAGGACCGCATGGCAGTGCTGTGGGATGCCGGGGTCAACAGTGGGCGCCTGTCGATGCACGAGTTCGTCGCCCTGACCTCCACCAACACGGCAAAGATCTTCAACCTGTTCCCGCGCAAGGGCGCCATCCGCGTGGGTGCCGATGCCGACCTGGTGCTGTGGGACCCACAAGGTACCCGCACCCTCTCGGCCAAGACCCACCATCAGCAGGTGGACTTCAACATCTTCGAAGGCCGCACTGTGCGCGGCATCCCCAGCCACACCATCAGCCAGGGCAAGCTGCGCTGGGCTGATGGCGACCTGCGCGCAGAAGCAGGTGCGGGGCGCTATGTGCAACGGCCGGCGTATCCGTCGGTGTATGAGGTGCTCGGGCGCAGGGCCGAAGTGCAGCGGCCGACGCCGGTTCAACGCTGAGGCCATCGGGCTGCGCAGCGCCCCCGACCACCCGCGCAATCCTTGTTGCCTGCATCCAAAAAAAATAGAGAGGCTACAACCGTGATCGACGCCCTGAACCACTTGCCGCGCCCCCGGGCCGGTGCCGACCAGTTGGCCGAGCGCTTCAGCGACCTGGCCCCACCCCTCACTGCGCGCCAGGCCGCCGTCGAAAGCGCGCGTTGCCTGTACTGTTACGACGCCCCCTGCGTCAACGCCTGCCCCAGCGAAATCGACATCCCGTCGTTCATCCACCGCATCAGCGACGACAACCTGCAAGGCGCCGCCGAACGCATCCTTTCGGCCAACATCCTCGGCGGCAGCTGCGCCCGCGTCTGCCCCACCGAAATCCTCTGCCAGCAAGCCTGCGTGCGCAACAATGCCGAGGAATGCGCACCGGTGCTGATCGGCCAGCTGCAGCGCTATGCCCTGGACAATGCGCACTTCACCGCGCACCCGTTCCAGCGCTCGCCAGCCACCGGCAAGCGCATCGCCGTGGTCGGTGCCGGCCCGGCCGGGCTGGCCTGCGCCCATCGCCTGGCCATGCACGGGCATGATGTGGTGGTGTTCGAAGCCTGCGACAAGGCCGGTGGCCTGAACGAGTACGGTATCGCCCGCTACAAGCTGGTGGATGACTTCGCCCAGCGTGAAGTGGAGTTCCTGCTGGGCATTGGCGGCATCGAGATTCGGCATGGCCAGCGCCTGGGTGGCAACCTCAGCCTGGGCGAGCTGCGCGACCAGTATGACGCGGTGTTCCTCGGCCTCGGCCTGAATGCCGTGCGCCAGCTGGGCCTGGCCGCGGAGGAAGCCCCCGGCCTGCTCGCCGCCACCGAATACATCCGCGAACTGCGCCAGGCCGATGACCTGAGCCAACTGCCGCTGGCCGACCGCTGCGTGGTGATCGGTGCCGGCAACACCGCGATCGACATGGCGGTACAGATGAGCCGCCTGGGCGCCCGCGACGTCAACCTGGTGTACCGTCGCGGCCATGCCGACATGGGCGCCACCGGCCATGAGCAGGACATTGCCAAGGCCAACCAGGTACGCCTGCACACCTGGGCGCGCCCCGATGCCGTGCTGCTGGACGACAGCGGCAAGCTGCGCGGCATGCGCTTTGCCCGCACCGAGCTGGCTGACGGTCGCCTGCGCGACAGCGGCGAAACCTTCGAGCTGGCCGCCGATGCCATCTTCAAGGCCATCGGCCAGCGCTTCGACGACAGCAGCCTCGGCGACCCGCTGGCGGCACAACTGGCCCGCGACGGCGAGCGCATTCGGGTCGATGCAAACATGCAGACCAGCCTGCCGGGCATCTACGCCGGTGGCGACTGCACCGCCCTGGGCCAGGACCTGACCGTCCAGGCCGTACAACACGGCAAGCTGGCCGCCGAAGCCATCCATGCCCGACTCATGCTCAATGTGGAGGCAGCGTAAATGGCCGACCTGTCGATCGAATTTGCCGGTATCAAGGCACCCAACCCATTCTGGCTGGCCTCCGCCCCGCCAACCGACAAGGCCTACAACGTGGTACGTGCCTTCGAGGCCGGCTGGGGCGGCGTGGTGTGGAAGACCCTCGGCGAGGACCCGGCGGCGGTCAACGTGTCGTCGCGCTATTCGGCGCACTATGGCCCGAATCGCCAGGTGCAGGGCATCAACAACATCGAGCTGATCACCGACCGTTCGCTGGAGGTCAACCTGCGCGAAATCACCCAGGTGAAGCAGGACTGGCCCGACCGCGCGCTGATCGTGTCGCTGATGGTGCCGTGCGTGGAAGAGTCATGGAAGTTCATCCTGCCGCTGGTGGAAGCCACCGGAGCTGATGGCATCGAGCTGAACTTCGGCTGCCCGCACGGCATGCCGGAGCGAGGCATGGGCGCGGCGGTAGGCCAGGTGCCGGAGTACGTGGAGATGGTCACCCGCTGGTGCAAGACGTATTGCGCGCTGCCAGTGATCGTCAAGCTCACGCCGAATATCACCGACATCCGCCAGTCGGCCCGCGCCGCGCACCGTGGCGGCGCCGATGCGGTGTCGTTGATCAACACCATCAACTCCATCACCAGTGTCGACCTGGAGCGCATGGTCGCCCACCCCATCGTCGGCGACCAGAGCACCCATGGCGGCTACTGCGGTTCGGCAGTCAAGCCGATCGCCCTGAACATGGTGGCGGAAATCGCCCGCGACGTGCAAACCCGTGGCTTGCCGATCTGCGGCATTGGCGGTATCGGCAACTGGCGCGATGCCGCTGAATTCATCGCCCTGGGCAGTGGTGCCGTGCAGGTGTGCACGGCGGCGATGCTGCATGGCTTCCGTATCGTCGAAGACATGAAGGATGGCCTGGCACGCTGGATGGACCAGCATGGGCATCGCAACCTCGAGGCGTTCCGTGCCCAGGCGGTGGCGCATACCACCGACTGGAAGTACCTGGACATGAACTACCAGTCGGTGGCGCACATCGACCAACAGGCGTGCATAGGTTGCGGGCGCTGCCACATCGCCTGCGAGGACACTTCGCACCAGGCCATTGCCAGCACGCTGAAGGCGGATGGCACGCATGCCTACAACGTGGTGGAAGAGGAATGCGTCGGCTGTAACCTGTGCCAGATCACCTGCCCGGTGGAAGGCTGCATCGAGATGGTGGCTCAAAACACTGGCAAGCCTTATTTGAACTGGACGCAGGATCCGCGCAACCCCTATCGCGAGGCCAGCTGACACTGATTGGGGCTGCTGCGCAGCCCTTCGCGGGCTTGCCCGCTCCCACAGGTTCCGCGCCGCTCTCAAGGGCTGCCGAGACCCTGTGGGAGCGGGCATGCCCGCGAAGGGCCGCGCAGCGGCCCCAATTGCCTGTTCAAGGCTCCAGCCCGATCCCCCGCAGGATCACGCTGGTCACCGTCTGCACCGCACTTTCAAAAGCCATGTCCGACAACGCCTCGCCACCATTGAGCAGCTCGACCTGGTAACCAAAGTCGGCATAGTGCTGGGTCGAGGCCCAGATCATGTACAACAGCGCCGAAGGCTCCACCGCCAGGATGCGCCCCTCCTCCACCCAGCGACGGATCTTGGCTTCCTTGAGCTTGGCCCAGGGCACCAGGCTTTCCGCCAGGTCCGCCCCCAGCACCGGCGCCCCGTGCAGCATCTCCTCGGCCCAGATTTTCGAACCCAGCGGCCGTGAGCGTGAATGGCCCATCTTGGCGCGGATATAGCTGGTCAGTACCACCCGCGGGTCGTCGAAATTCTCGAAGCACAGCGCGTCCTGTTTCCACACTTCCAGCAGATCCTGCAACACCGCGCGGAACAGGTCGTCCTTGGTGCTGAAGTAATAATGCAGGTTGGAACGCGGCAACTCGGCCTGCTCGGCGATATCGCCCATGGAGGTGGCGCCGTAGCCCTTCTCGGCAAATACCTTTTCCGCCGCCTGCAGGATCTTGCCGATATTGCGCCGGCGGATTTCGATCTTGTGGTTGGCCATCAGGCTTGCGCCGTCCACACCGCCAGTTCGTAGCCGTCCGGGTCGATGAAGTGGAAACGCCGCCCGCCGGGGAAGGCGAAGGTCGCCCGGCTGATGCGTGCCCCGGCCGCCTCGACCCGTTGCTGCGTGGCGTCGAGGTCGTCGGCATAGAGGATCACCAATGGCCCACCGGGGCGCACCGGCTCGCCGGTGGTAAAACCACCCGTCAAGCGCCCATCGCTGAACTCGGTGTAGCCTGGCCCGTAGTCGGTGAAGGCCCAGCCGAACACGCTGCCATAGAATGCCTTGCTCCGTGCGATGTCGCTGACATTGAACTCGATGTTGTCGATCTGCCGATCTGTACCGCGAATACCCATGTGTGCTCCGTGCCGAATGGTGTTGGCGCTAGGCTCTGTGTGAAAAGCCTTGATACTCGGTTCGGGTAGTTTCTCGCAACTGCTAAAATGTGCGCCACCTTGTTGCTGACAGGCATGACGTTGATCATTGCCCAAGCCCCCTCGGCAATAGCCAGTCGCCTGTGAAGATGACTGATACGCTTACGGAACTGGAAGGACCTCACGATGTATCTGGTGCGAATCGCGTTGCGCGATGTCCGTTCGATCAAGTCCCTGGACCTGGACTTCCATGCCAGTGCCGGCGGAACGCGTCGCTGGACCTTGCTCCTCGGAGAAAACGGCTGCGGCAAAAGCTCGGTGCTGCGAGCGATTGCATTGCTTCTCGCAGGCAGCGATGCCCTGCCTGAACTGCTCGGCGACCCTGATGCGTGGATCAGGAACGGCGCGAAGAAATGCCGTATTGAAGGAACGCTGGTTACCGCCAAAGGCGAAATCCGAGAGATTGCGCTGGAAATCAACCGTGGTGACGGAATCCGCAAGATCTTCGCCAACAACCATGCCTCACTGGAAGCGCTGGATGCCGCGATTGCCAAGGCCGAGCGCAACTACTTTGTGCTGGCCTACGGTGTTTCCCGTCGGCCACCGGTGATCAACATGCGCGCCACGTTCCCCGATGAACGCTCGCGCGTACCACGGGCGCAAGGCATGGCGACGATGTTTTCGCCAGACGCCAGCCTGGTGTCACTTGAACAGTGGGTGATGGACCTCGATTACCGCAAAGGCCTGTCGTCGATGATGGGCGCGGTCAACGAAGCGCTGGACAAGCTTCTACCCGGCATGCAGTTCTCGCGAATCGACCGGGCCACGCGGCAGATCATGTTCAACACGGTAGATGGTGAAATACCACTCAACCAACTTTCCGATGGTTACCAGAACATGGCCGCCTGGTGTGGCGACCTGCTGTACCGGATCACCGAAACCTTTCCCGACCGCAAGAACCCCCTCAGCACACGCGGGGTGCTGCTGATCGACGAAATCGATCTGCACCTGCATCCGGTGTGGCGGCGCCATCTGGTTGAGTTTCTCTCCAGCACCCTGCCGAACTTCCAGTTCATCGCTACCACCCACTCGGCGCTCACGGCACAGCAGAGCGGAGAAGGTGAACTCTATGTCATCAGACGGGAAGGCGCAGAGGCGACACCTACCCTGGTGCCGTTCATCGGCGAACCGCGCAAGATGATGCTCCATCAACTGCTGATGAGCCCTATGTTCGGTTTGGACTCGCTGGAATCAGTCGAAATTGAAAAGGCTCGCAACGCAGTCAGAGCACTCAGCCTCAAAGACTCGCTCAACAAGCAAGAAGCCGCGCAGCTGAAAGCACTGCAGACAATCCTGAACGAAGCCCCCGAATGGGACGTCATGCCGCACTATGCAAAAGAGCAAGCCGAGTTGATCCGCAGCCTCAAATCTTCATTGCTCAAGAACAAGCGCAAAACCAGGGTATCGCCAGACAAACTCACCGCCATCACCAAAAACCTAGAGCGCGAGCCATGATCAAGGTCTCGCGCACGCGCTCTGCCGTAAAACTAAAGGGCTTTACCGGGACTCAACTGGAAACCAAACTCAACAACCTGGTGCAGTACTACCAGGACGACGGCCATACCGGAACGGTCAACTTCAGGCCCAAGAACCGTCAGGTCTGGGGCCGCGCCAAGCCGCAACTCAAGGTCGAGTCCTACAACAAGTGCATCTACTGTGAAGCGGACACTGCCGTGGTAGCGCATGGCGACGTCGAACACTTCCGCCCCAAAAGCCAGTACTGGTGGCTGGCGTATTGTTACGACAACTACACGTTCAGCTGCCAGATCTGCAACCAGACCTATAAAGGCGATACGTTTCCGGTGCAGGGCCCAAGGCTCGCGCCGCCTGCAGTGCCATTAACCCTTCCCAGCGACGGCGCAGCGCTGAAATCCTTGTTGCAGACTATTTGCCCCGATCCAGTCACCACCACGGATGCGGCAGTGGCCCAACTCTACGCGCAGGAGGACGCTGAGCTCATCAACCCCTACGTCGCCGACCCGGAACAGTTCTTTGCCTGGAAAGCCATCCCGGAAACACGCGAAGTCTGGTTGGTCGCCGTAACCGGATCCAGTCAATCCAGCAGGGCGGTGAAGGCTGCGGAGGACGTGCTCGGGTTGAACCGCCAGGAATTGCTGCGCCTGCGCTGGAATACCTACGAAACGCTGGAGACGCTGGTATTACTTTTTCAGGAAGGTGACTTTGCTGCCGAGCGCCAGCGTGAGTTCTTGCTACGCATACGAACCCAGGCCGATGCAGACCGCCCTTTTGCCGGTATGACACGGTTCTTTCTGAAAAGTTGGGGTCTGCTCTAGCCACCCGGCAGCTGCATGCCAGTCGCCTGTAGTTCAACGCCGGGTCGCCCGGTCCCGTACCGGGCACTGGGCCCGGTGCAGGTTCAGCGCGGTGTTGATGATGCCGATATGGCTGAATGCCTGCGGGAAGTTGCCGAGCATGCGCTGGCCAACCGGGTCGTACTGCTCGGCCAAAAGGCCGAGGTCGTTGCACAGGCCGGTCAGGCGCTGATACAGGGCCTGGGCCTCGGCCTGGCGGCCCAGCAGCACATACACATCGGCCAGCCAGAACGAACACACCAGGAAGGTGCCCTCGCCAGGCGTGAGGCCATCGCTGCAACTGTCGCTGTCGTAGCGCAGCAGCAGGCCATGCTTCAGCAGGCGCTGTTCGATCTGCTCCAGGGTGCGCAAAAAGCGCGGATCATCCACCGGCAGGAAACCGGTCAGGGCGATCTGCAACAAGCTGGCGTCCATTTCGCTCGAGCCGTAGGCCTGGACGAAGAACTGGCCGCTGGCATCCAGGCCCTGTGTACACACTTCACGGCGAATCTGCTCAGCCACCTGGCGATAATGCTGGCCACGCTCGCGGCCCTCCTCGGTGGTGTCGGCCAGCCCCGCGGCACGGTCGAAGGCCACCCAGGCCATGACCTTGGAATGCACGAACTGCTGGCGGCCACCGCGCACTTCCCAGATGCCCTCGTCCGGCTCGCGCCAGATGCGCTCGAGGTAAGGCAGGATCAGCCGGGCGATGGCGGCGCTGCGCGGGTGCCGTGGCAAGCCGCCGTTGATTGCCTGGGCCATGGCATCGGCAAGTTCACCGTAGATGTCGAGCTGGGTCTGCGTCGAGGCCGCATTGCCCACGCGCACGGGTTGCGAATGCGCGTAGCCGGCCAGCCACGGCAGGGTGTATTCCTGCAGGTCGCGCTCACCGGCCAGGCCATACATGATCTGCATCTGTTCGGGGTTGCCGGCCACCGAGCGCAGCAGCCATTCACGCCAGGCCTGGGCCTCGTCGAAGTAGCCCAGGTTCATGAACGCCAGCAGGGTCATGGTGGCGTCGCGCAGCCAGCAGAAGCGGTAGTCCCAGTTGCGTTCGTGGCCGACGCGCTCAGGCAGCGAGGTGGTGACCGCCGCGACGATGCCGCCGGTGGGGGCGTAGGTCATGGCCTTGAGGGTCAGCAGCGAACGGCGCACCAGGGCACTGTAGGCGCCGACCTCGGGGCAGCGGGCCGCGAAGGTCTGCCACTGGTCGATGGTGTCTTTCAGGGCCTCGTCGATGTCGCAGTCCGCCTGCACCGGCAGGTGCGATGGCTGGTGACGCAGGCTGAACACCTGCCGCTGGCCCGCAGCGACCCGGAAGCGGGCCACGGTGTGGTGGTCACGCGCTTGCGGCGCCACCGTCGCCGCCAGGACCAGGCGATCAGGCCCGGCCACGGCGCTGAGCGTGAGCGGTGCCAGACGCTCCACCCAGGGTACGCTGCGGCCATAGTCGAAGCGCATGACCAGGTCCATCTCGAAGTGGGTTTCACCCGCCAGGCCCTCGACGATGCGCACCACCGAGTTGATCTCGCCCAGTGGCATGAAGTCGAGCACACGGGCGCGGCCGGTGGCTGTGGCCCAGGTGGTCTCCAGCACCAGGGTGTCGTCCAGGTAGCGACGCTCGCTGTGCGCCACCGGGTCGCTGGGGGCCAGGCGCCAACGGCCGTTTTCTTCGTTGCCCAGCAGCGCGGCGAAGACTGCCGGGGCGTCGAAGCGTGGCAGGCACAGCCAGTCTAGCGAACCATCGCGGCTGATCAGGGCAGCGCTACGGCAGTTGCCCAACAGGGCGTAGTCTTCGATGTGGGCAGGCATTGCTGTTCCTTTGTCTGTTTGCCTGTGCCGGCCCTTTCGCGGGTAAACCCGCTCCCACAGGAACACCACAGCCCTGAAGCCCATCGGTGCACCTGTGGGAGCGGGTTTACCCGCGAAAGGGCCTGCACAGGCTTGAGCAACATTTCACCCCAACCGGTGCCACTCGCGTTTGTCCCGCGCCAGCAGTTCATTGCCGGCCTCGGGCCCGTCTTCACCGGCCGGGTATTCATGCACCTCGCCGCCCTGGGCCCAGGCATCCAGGAATGGCTGCACCGCCCGCCAGCCGTTCTCGATATTGTCGGCGCGCTGGAACAGCGTCTGGTCCCCGGTGAGGCAGTCATAGATCAACGTCTCGTAGCCGGTCGCCGGGGTCATCTTGAAGAAGTCCTTGTAGGCAAAGCCCAGTTCCACGTTCTCCATCACCAGCTCCGGCCCGGGCCGCTTGGCCTGCAAGTCGAACCACATGCCTTCGTTGGGCTGGATCTGGATTTTCAGGTAATTGGGCTTGGGCCGCTCCAGCTCCGACTCGCGGAACTGCGCATACGGCGCGGGCTTGAAGCAGATGGCGATTTCGGTGTCGCGCACGCTCATGCGCTTGCCGGTGCGCAGGTAGAACGGCACCCCGGCCCAACGCCAGTTGTCGATCATCACCTTCAGTGCCACGTAGGTCTCGGTCTGGCTGTCGGGGGCGACGTTGGCCTCCTGGCGGTAACCGGGCAACTGCTTGCGCCCGTGCTTGCCGGCGCGGTACTGGCCGCGCACGGAATGCTTCAGGGCCATTTTCGTCGACCATGGGCGAATGGCACCGATCACCTTGGCCTTCTCGCTGCGCACGGCATCGGCGGCGAACGCCGCCGGGGGCTCCATGGCCACCATCGCCAGCAACTGGAACAGGTGGTTGGGCACCATGTCGCGCAGCGCCCCGGTGCTGTCATAAAAGGCACCGCGGGTCTCGACACCGACGGTTTCCGCGGCGGTGATCTGCACATGGTCGATGTAGTGGTTGTTCCAGAACGACTCGAACAGGCCGTTGGAGAAACGGCTGACCAGAATGTTCTGCACCGTCTCCTTACCCAGGTAATGGTCGATGCGGTAGATCTGCCGCTCGCTCATCACTTTCAACAGGCAGGCATTGAGCGCCTCGGCGCTGGCCAGGTCGGTGCCGAAGGGTTTTTCCACCACCACGCGGCGAAAGCCCCCGGCGGATTCATCGAGCAAGCCGGCCTGCCCCAGGCGCAGGGCGACCTCCGGGAAGAACCGCGGCGAAGTCGCCAGGTAGAAGATGGCGTTGCCATGGCTGGTCTTGTCGATGCGCCTGGCGAGGGCCTGGTAGGTGGCCGGGTCGAGGAAGTCACCGGTCTGGTAGTCCAGGCGCCTGGCCAAGCGCGCCCACAATTTCTCGTCCAGGCCTTTGCTGCTGCCCTCACCACCTTTATCACGCTCGACCATGAACGCATGCAGGCGCTCGGCAAATTGCTCGGCAGTGGCCGGGTTGTGGTCGACGCCGACAATGCGCAGGTTGCGGTCCAGCAGGCCGTCGCGGCTGAGGTTGTACAGCGCCGGCATCAACAGGCGCTTGACCAGGTCGCCATTGGCGCCGAACAGGAACAGGGTGCAGGGTGGCGCGGCAGGAATGTGCTGTCTGGTCATTCGCCTTTCTTCTCGATGTGGCCACCGAAGCCCAGGCGCATGGCCGAGAGGATCTTGTCCCCGTAGGTGCCCTGCTGCTGGCGCGAGCGGAAGCGGGCGAACAGGGCACTGGACAACACCGGCACCGGTACGGCCTGCTCGACGGCAGCATCGATGGTCCAGCGGCCTTCACCGCTGTCGGACACCGAGCCACTGAACTGCGCCAGCTGAGGGTCGGCCACCAGGGCATCGGCGGTCAGGTCGAGCAACCACGAGGTGACCACGCTGCCACGCCGCCACACTTCGGCGATTTCGGCCACGTCCAGGTCAAAACGCTGGTCTTCGGGCAGTTCGTTGCCGCCCTTGCTGCGCAGCAGGTCGAAGCCTTCGGCATAGGCCTGCATCAAGCCGTACTCGATACCGTTGTGCACCATTTTCACGTAGTGCCCGGCACCGGCTGGGCCGGCATGGATGTAGCCGTGCTCGGCGCGCTGGTACTCGCCGCTGCGGCCATGGGTCCGCGGGATGTCACCCACGCCCGGGGCCAGTGCCTTGAACAGCGGCTCCAGGCGCTCGAACACGGCCTTTTCGCCACCGATCATCATGCAGTAGCCACGCTCCAGGCCCCACACACCGCCGGAGGTGCCCACGTCCAGGTAATGCAGCCCGCGCTTGGCCAGCTCGCCGGCCCGGCGCATATCGTCCTTGTAGAAGGTGTTGCCGCCGTCGATGATCGCATCGCCCGGCTCCAGCAGCTCGGCCAGCTGCGCGATGGTCTGCTCGGTGGGCTCGCCGGCCGGCAGCATCACCCACACCGCACGCGGTGCCTTGAGCTTCTGCACCAGCGCCCCGAGGTCGTGCGCCCCTTGGGCACCCTCGCCCTCCAGGGTACTGATGGCTTCACGGCTGCGGTCGTGCACCACGGTACGGTGGCCGGCGCGCATCAGGCGCCTTGCGATATTGCCGCCCATGCGGCCCAGCCCGATGATTCCCAGTTGCATGAGCCGATGCTCCCCTTGCGAATTGAATGACAACACAGTGCAGCCTTCAGGTTAGTCCAGCGAACCGCGCGTGGGTTCAGCGACGAACGGCGCGACCACGATAAACAAAAAAGTTCCCAAGACCTGCAAAAGAATTCAGAATGCGCCCCGCGTGAAGCGTCTACGCTTTAACTTGTCACCAGCCAAAACCGCGAGGTGTGCTCATGGGTACCTTGATGCCTGCTACTCCAACCCAGACCCTCTATGTCTCCGTGCGCCGTGATGAGCTGCGTAAACTGAAGGAAGAACGTGACCAGCTGCGTCAGCAGGTCGCTCAACTGAACTTGCTGCTGGCACAGGCACGCACCGACGGCGACGCCGTCAGCCTCTGATCCTGCCCCTTCCCGGTGGGAGCTGAACCGCTCCCACATCGCTCAATCGAGCAACCAGCTGTTATCGCCATTTTCCAGTACGCCGCCATGGCTGGTGGTATCGCCGACCCTGGCAAACGGCTGCCCGTCATCCATCATCAGTGCCGAGCCGCTGGTGATCAGCGCCCCACACCCGAGCCGGTCGCCAACCCTGGCTGCGGCCCTGCCGTTGACGAAGAACAGGCGGGAACCGCTGCTGACACTGGTCGGGCCGCACAGCGGGCAATGGTGAGCGTGGCCCAGCAGAACGATGGCAGGCATTGTTGCGACTCCTTGCTCATATGACGCGCCGGGCACCGGTGCCGGCGGCCTCAATCAGAACGTTCTCGACAGCCGCCAGTGCACGACCTGGCCATCGACTTCGGGGAAAGGTACCTGGTGCATGAACACCTGCTCACCCAGCGCGCGCTCGACGCAGGTGTAGTGGCCGGGCCATGGGCAGGGGGTGCCGGATGGCCAGCCAGGGGCATCCTCGCGCCTGGCGGTTTCCGGGTCGCGGAACTGCTTGCCCAGCCGCCGGTAATGGGCCCGGTCGACAAGTGCCTTTGGGTAGAACTGCGGCGCGTTTTGCAGGGCATCACCTTGCACCGACCATAGAAACGCCACCAGCGCCGCTTCGAATGCCCAATAGCCCAGGTGGTCACCGCGTGCCCGCGCATGGCGCTCGTGCCAGTAACAGCCGTGCGCCTCGGCGTACCACTGGCCGAGGTAGCGCATGAGTGCGTCCTGCTGCGCGGGGCCACGTAGATCGAGGCTGTCCAGCAACGTGGCGTAGGGCTTGGGGTGAAGCAACGAAGTGCCTGGATAGGCCTTGCCCAGGCGCTGGAACAGCCGATGCAGCAGCAGGTCGGGGCTGCGCTCGTCAGCCTGTTCAGCCAGCCCAGCAGTTGGCCGACCCGCTCGGGGTAACCGCACAGCACGGCCAGCGACAGCAGCCACAGGGCAAGCCGGTAGTCGTCCGCCACCCACGGGCGCAATTGCTCGCTGGCTGCCGGGTACGCGGAAAAATGCCGGGCGAACTGGGCGAACGCGTAATCGACATAGGCCTCTACCAGTTCCATCGGCTCGCCACCGGAGTAACGCTGGATGGCCAGCTCCAAAGCCATGTGCGCCCAGTCGCGGCTAAGCCCCCGGTAGTGGTGCCTGTGCTCGGCGGGGCCGGCTAGCAAGGCCTGGGTGTCCGGGTCGGCGAATTCCTGTTCCTTTTCATGGGTCGAGGCCCGATAGTGCTGCTCGACCATCCACGGGTCGCGCTTGATGCTGTCAAAGTGGCCCATTGGCCCTCCTCCACGCTAACCCAGGCGAGCCGGGCGCCGCCGGGCGTGATCGACCAGGTCTTTGGGGTAATAGGGCAAGTCGCGGTAAGGCGTATCGTCGATATCCCATAACAACGTGACCAAACCGGCCTCGAAGGCCCAGTAGCCGAAAAAGCCGGCATCGCTTCGGGCTTTGTGGCGATCATGCCAATAGCAATTGCGCATGCCTCGATACCATTTCTTCAGGTAGTTGCGCATGGCCTGCTGCTGTTCGGCCTGTTCGCCGTTCAAGGCTTGCAGCAAGTCTGCGTAGGGGCGCGGGTGAACCAATGCCTGACCGGGCAGGTTGATGCCGACTCGGGTAAACAGCTGGTGAATCAGCAAGTCTTGACCGTGATCCGGGTCGTCACTGATGTAACCGGCGATCTGCTCGATACGCTCAGGCATATTCAACAGCACCGCGAGGGACAGCAGCCAAAGTAAGAACTGGTAAGCGTCGGGCTCCCACAGTTGCAAAGAGAAATCGGGATAAGAGCATTTGTGACGCTGGAACTGGTTGAACATGTGCTCCGCGTAGAATTCAAGCGACTTGATGGGCTCACCACCTGAATAAAGAGCCACAAGCAAATGCACAGTTTGCCAGCACCACCTCCAGCTCAACATCTTAACGTTTACATATTCGGGACGCTTAATTTTAAGAAAAGGATCAGCCTGTCGTTCGACATATTTTTCCTTCCAAAAAGAAACACTATCGAGATAGGCTGCTTCTTGCAGCAATGGTTCACGCTTACACTGATCGAATCGACACATCATTCACACCCAATGGATTCAGACGGCCACGCTCACCTGCAAAGTAGGCGTCCCGGTCAGATCAGCCCTTATAGGCCCTTTACCAAGCGCCAAGTCAAGATACGTCCCTCGTCAGCGGGCATTTCAACGCCTTGCATAAATGTTTGAGGCCCCACGACCCAATCGTCGCAGACCCACACCCCAGTCCGAGGACAAAGCTCTCCTGATTTGGCAATCGCATCCGAATAAGTCGCAGTTTGAAGACTCCGGGGAAAGGTTTGAATGACCTGACGCTCACGCGCATAGTCAACCAAATCTTTAGGGTAATAAGGTAAATTTCTGTAGGGCGCGTCGTCGACGTCCCACAACACCGTAACCATCCCAGCCTCGAATGCCCAGTAGCCAAAGAAGCCGGCATCGCTCCGTCGTCTATGCCGGTCATGCCAATAGCAGTTACGCATGCCGCGATACCATTGTTTTAGATAGCTGCGTAAAGCTTGTTGCTGCTCATCACCTTGAGCATTTATGGCATTAAGCAACTCTGCATAGGGCCGTTTGTTTATCAGATCATTCCCAGCCAAAGCAATGCCAACCCTGGCAAAAAGTTGCCTCAAAAGCAAATCCTGGCCGTCCTCGGCATTATCACTTAGATAACCTGCGACCTGCTCTATCCGCCCCGGCATATTCAACAGCACCGCCAAAGACAAAAGCCAAAGAGCAAACTGGTAGGCATCTGGCTCCCATAGCTTCAGCGAGAAATCCGGATAGGCCTGCTTATGACGCTGAAACTGGGAAAACATATGCTCAGCATAGGGGCGTAGCGCATCAATGGCTTCTCCTCCCGAATAGAGGCCCACCAACAACTGCAAGGAACCGAAGCACCAACTCCAACTCAACCCCTCAACGTTCACATAATCCGGCCTTTCAATAGAAAGTAAAGATTCTGCCTGCCGCTCAAAATAAAATTCCTTCCAAAAGGATAGACTATCTTTAAAAGCTGCCTCTTGAAGTAAAGGCTCACGCTTAATTTCATCAAATTTTTTCATTGCCGCCCCCTAAATTGCCACTTTGCCGACCACTCGCGCATTTTTATCAAGTTTAGATATTTGAGTTACCGCACCACGCTCATCAACTATCAATAACCAACGTTCATAGCCTTCTTGATACATTACTGCCGCTCTTCTTTCCCCAACTTCATCCGCAAGCCTTGGGAGTATCCACGCATCACTCATCTGCCTGGCACTCGGATATCCCTTACTCCCCTTCGTAACCGGCAAACTCCCCGGCGAAAACACGCCCCCCGTTCGATACTTGGTCTCGGTAATAATGAACGGCGGTGGCGGATGGGCATTACGATAGACACCATCCAGCCCGCGCCCAGTGGGCTTCATTTCCAGGCTGCGCGGCCCCCGCGCAGCCGACAACAGGTTTTCGTGGCCCTTGCCAAGCATGTACTGATCACTGACCACCTCCCCGTAAATACCCTTCTGCGTCCGGGTCGCCGTCGCGTGCTCGAACGTGTGCACATTGGCGCCATGCGCAGCCACTGGCGGTGACGTGGGCACCGGCGGGCCGAGCACGCCTTCGGGGCGCTCCAGGTAATGCGGGCGCATGCCAATGCCGGACGTCACCCGCCCACCACTCATGGCCATGGGCACCGGCTTTGCTGCATGCACCCCGGCATGCGCCACCTGCGCAGGCAGGTCGCTGGCCTGTTCCAGTACCTTGGCCAGCCTGGCATCGAGCTGCATCAGCGCATGCGGGATTTCCCGCACGGCATGCACCTGCACCGCGTAGAACTGGGCTTCCATGGCCTGCAGCCGCACCAACAGGCGCGAGGCCGCCTGGTTGAACGGCCAGTTGCCGAGGTAACTGCGCAGCTTTACCGTCGCCGCAATGACCTTGGCCAGAAACTGGTCCAGGTAGGCCAGCAGGTCCTTTTCATAGCTGGCGAACCGGACCTGGCGCAGCCAGAACTCCACGCTGCCGCGGGTGAACTTGCCGAGAAACGCAACCACGGCCTGCAAGAGGACCTGGCTTTCACGAATCAACAGCAGGCACAACCCACGCAGAAACGCCGCCGCTTCCTGCCCAACCAGTGCGCCTGCCACCGAGCCCACTGCGGTGCCCGCCGCCCCGACCACCGCGCCGATGATCGGGGCGATCAAGGTGACCAGGCAGGCCACCAGCAACACCCACTCCTGCCATTCCGGCGGCTGCGCCGCTGCCTGGCTGCCATCCGCCGTGTAGCGCCTGCCCAGGCGCAGGCACACTGCGGCGAGGTCACGGGCGCTGAGCACGATCACCACCCCCGGCACCAGCGACAGCAGCATGTCGGCGATGACCACGCTCAGTGGCCGCTCCTCGGCAAACTCGCCTAGCACCAGGTCGCGCAGCCAGGCAAAGCCGCCGGCCACTTTGTCGACCGCTTCATCCAGCCAGTCCGCTGTCGAACTCATGCCTGGCCACCTGCCGAGGTGCAGCCGGCAAGCAAAGCCTGCAAGGCAGCATCCAGCTCGGTCGCGGTGGTCAGCTGCAGCGGGCCTGGGCCCACCTCATAGCGCACCTGGGCGCTGCAGCCGGGGGTGACCCCGGCCAGGCGGGCATAGCCGTTCTGGTCGACCACGCCCTGGCGCTGGGTGCCATCGGACAAGCTCGCCACGTAGGCCGTGCCGGCGATCGGCGTGCCGTCGGCGTGCACCAGGCGAAACTCGATATCGTCCTGTACCGGGGCAGGCGGCTCACCGTAGCGTGCCGGCGCCTTGACCTGGGCGATGGCATGGAGCAGCAGTGGCTCGGGGCAGCCGATTTCGATGCGGCCGTCAGCCAGCTTGATAAAGGCCCCGCCACAGCTCAGGGTCAGCGACGTGCGGCTGTCGATATGCACGTGGCCGCGATGGCTGGTGATCGACACGTCGTCCTGGCTGTCGACCCGCAATTGCCCGCCAACCTGCACGCGCTTGTCCAGCGCCACCTACTCGCTGGCCTCGAGGCCGACGCTCACGCTCAGCGCGCCACCCACCGCCAGCACCTTGCCCAGGCCAACGCTTTCGATCTTGCCAAGGGCGACCGTCTCGCTTTTGCTGGCGCCCACCTTGACGCTGCGGTTGCCGCCTATGTGCACCACTTCGTCATGCTCGACGCGCTCGCTACGGTCATTGCCGATCAGCGTGGTTTCGTTGTGCTTGACGACGTTGTTCTGGTCACGCTCGGCATGAATGAATACTTCCTGCCGCCCCAGTTCATCTTCGAAGCGCAGCTCGTTGAAGCCAGTGCCCTTATGGGTCTGGCTCTTGATGGTCATGCGGGTCTTGTGTTGCGGCAGGTCGTACGGCGGCAGCTGGTCACCGCAGTAGGTGCGCCCGGTGACGATCGGCTGGTCGGGGTCGCCATTGACGTACTGGACAATCACATCCTGGCCAATACGCGGGATGGCCATCGAACCCCAGCTGCCGCCGGCCCAGCCTTGCGACACCCGCACCCAGCAGGAACTGAACTCGTTGCCTTCGCTCTCCCGGTCCCAGGGGAAGCTGACCTTGACCCGGCCCCATTCGTCGCAGTAGATCTCCTCGCCCGGCGGGCCGACCACGGTGGCCATGTGCGGGCCATCGATGCGCGGCTTGGCCACGGGTGCCGGGCGCCACTCGGCCATGCCCTGCACCAGCAGCGCATCGTTCACATAGTGGGTGCCTTGTTCGGCGCCGGCGGCCTGTTCCTGCAGGCTGGTGAGCTGGGACCCCTGATGACACAGGCTGACCACGCGCCAGTGCACATTGAGGTCTTGCCGTGGGTGGCCGACCAGGGTGAAGCTCAGGCCTGGTTGCAGACGCACGTCATCGCCCTGCACCTCGGCCAGGCAGGCATCGTGGCGCAACCCCCTCAGCCGTGTTTCGGTGAACGGCTTGCCGACTGCATCGCGCTTGTAGCGCCCCGGGTAATCGAAGCGTTCGTAGTCCAGGGACTGGTGCGTGACGTTACTGGCCTGCGCTCTGTGCTCCTGGCGATAGGCGGGATGGGTGAAGGTGTAGTCGCGCTGCACCTGCCGCGCCGTACGCACCTGCTCGCAGTAGCGCAAGCGTCGCAGGCAGGCGCGGGCCTGGTCGCCGCCACTGTCGGCGTGGTACAGCACCTGATCGGGGCCGACATCGACCTCATCCTGCCAAAGTGCCTCGTCATCTTCGCGCTTGAGCGCGCCCCGGCTGAGCAGCCCGAACGAAAGCAGGCGGTCGGTGACGACCAGGGTGTGCTGCTTGGCACAGTGGGCGAAGCGGTAGACAAACCCTTCTTCAGCGGCCAGGCGATGGATGAAGTCGAGGTCGGTCTCACCCGCCTGGACACAGAACTCCCGTACCTGGTGCTCGGCGCAGCTGTTCAGTTCGAAGCGGTTGATACCTTGGCGCTTGAACATCAGTTCAAGAATCTGCGGCACGGTTTTCTGCTGGAAGATGCGCCAGTTCGAACGCAACCGGGCGCGGGCCAACTGCGGTTCGACCACGGCGTGGTAGCGCGTGCGAGAACAGCGGGTTTCACCCTGGCTGAAGGCGCTGACCAAGCCATGCACGTGGCGCACGGGCCGGTCGGCGCAAAAGAGGGTGAACAGCGCCGGCTTGTCGAGCAGGTGGCCGAAGTCGATATCACTTTCGTAACTGACAAGTTCCAGGTTCAACACAAATGGCTGGTTGAGGCTCTCCTCCAGCTTGAATGAAACCACTTCGAATTCGCTGCGCGCGGCGAGCGCCTGAAAACCGAAGCGTAGGTCAGACTGTTTCATGAGTTGCTCTACCCGCCATGCTGTTTATCGGCGAAAAACAACCACACCCTGGCCTTCTGCAAGATGAGAACGTCGAATCAAATTGGCCAACCGTCAGGCTACAAACCGCGTGGAACGTGGCGTTGCGGGTTTCAGCCCATGACGACTTCCAGGATGAGGCAGTGATTGAAGAACAACTTAAACGGTTCTGGCCCGATATAACAGGAACGATGGGTTTAATACACAGGGGCGTGCCGTAGGCAATTTCCCAAAGCACTCACCTACAAACTTTTTATCAGCGCGTTATCTGCCTAAATATATAATTCTTCAACTTGTCAAAGTGTCCGGCGACTCGTCATGGTGCAGGGCATCGCCCCGCTACAGGACGGTGCACAATCGCCCGGCAGCAGCGAGCCCAGGGCGAAGCGACAAAATGCACCATACCGGTGCAAGCGTTGCCTGATTGGGGCATGCCTTGCGCCCCGCGCCCTGCACGCCCGCCAGGCACACACATCCGCTCACATACGCCAACGTTTGCGTCTAGCGTGCGGCGTCACCTTAGTGACCAGTGGGTCACCTTTCCCCCTTTTTCTCTCCTACACTCGGGTTTCGGCCCGCCATTTGCTCATCGGAAGAGTGACGAAAAAAAGTCGAACTTTCAGGAAAGCCGGCAGGTCAGGAACTAAGTAGGCCAAACGCAAGGGACATTCCCTGGCTCGGCCCACCCATCCCAACCAGTCCAATCGCTTTTGGCGGGAATGCCGATCGCGCTGTGCCTGCGCGCACGACTCAGGGGCATGGAAGCACTACGCAGCATTCAGCATCAGAGAGAACCAACACGAGATATCGCCACGGGTGCCAGCACCCGACCAAAGCATAGGGACGGAGAGAAGTATGATCAGTGCCGCTGTCGAGCCTCACGTAGACACCTTTACCTCGGACAATCGCGAATCGGTCACCCCGGATTTCGCCACGACAGGCAAGGCACCCGGCGCCCAGCGCCGCCAGCACAACCGCAACAAGCGCAAGGTCCTGTTCGTCACCTCGGAGATCGCCGACCTGGTGAAGACCGGCGGCCTGGGCGACGTTTCTGCCGCCCTGCCGCGGGCGCTGGGGCATCTGCATGACGTACGGGTGCTGATCCCGGGCTACCCGCAAGTGGTGGAAAGCGACAACCCCATCCACATCGTCGGCGAACTGAGCGGCCATGCTGCCTTGCCGCCGTGCAAGATCGGCCGCATGGACCTGCCCGACGGGCTGGTCATCTATGTGCTGATCTGCCCCGAGCTGTACCAGCGCCCTGGCACCCCCTATGCTGCCGACAACGGTCGCGACTGGCCCGACAACCACATCCGCTTCGCCCGCCTGGGCCTGGCTGCCGCCGAGATCGCCGCGGGCGAAGGCATGATCCACTGGAAGCCCGAACTGGTGCACGCCCATGACTGGCCTGCCGGGCTGGCGCCTGCCTACATGCATTGGCGCGGCCTGAACACCCCGACCTTGTTCACCATCCACAACCTGGCCTACCAGGGTGTCTACAGCCGTGGCTGCAGCCCGGAACTGGCGATCCCCGACCATGCCATGCAGCAGGAAGGCATGGAGTTCTACGGCAAGCTGTCGTTCCTCAAGGCCGGCCTGGCCTACTCCAGCCACATCACCACGGTCAGCGCCACCTACGCCCAGGAAATCACCACCCCGGAATTCGGCTGCGGCCTGGATGGCTTCCTCGCCAGCAAGGCCCAGCAAGGCCTGCTGGGCGGCATCCCCAACGGCATCGACGAAAGCTGGGACTCGGCCACCGACAAGCACCTGCAGCACAACTTCAGCATCAATGACTGGGAAGGCAAGGCGCGCAATACCCGCGAGGTACGCCAGCTGTTCCAGCTGCAGCCGTCCGAAGGGCCGTTGTTCGCCGTGGTGTCGCGCCTGGTCTACCAGAAAGGCCTGGACCTGACCCTGGGCGTGGCCGACTACATCGTCGAACAAGGTGGCCAGATCGCGATCATCGGCCGCGGCGAACCGGAAGAAGAACAGGCCATGCGCGAACTGGCGCTGCGCCACCCCGGGCGCATCGGTGTGCGCATCGGCTTCAACGAAACCGACGCCCGCCGCATGTTCGCCGGCAGCGACTTCCTGCTGATGCCATCGCGCTACGAGCCCTGCGGCCTCAGCCAGATGTACGCGCAGCGCTTCGGCTCGCTGCCGGTGGCACGCAACACCGGCGGCCTGGCCGACACCATCGAGAACGGTGTCACTGGCTTCCTGTTCGATGAGTCCACCGTGGAAAGCTACCGTGAAGCGCTTGCCCGCGCCTTCTATGTGTACCAGAAGAAAGACCTGCTCAACGCCATGCGCTGCCTGTCGATGACCCAGCCGTTCAACTGGTGCCAGGCCGTGGAACCCTATGCCCGCCTGTATGAGGATCTGGTCCGCCAGGCCCACCTGGCCTATTACTGAAAGAGGGATCGAAGATGCACAGGCATGGCGCACACTTGCTGGACGCCACGTCGGCGCGCTTCGCCCTCTGGGCACCCGATGCGCGCAGCGTGAGCGTGGAACTGGAGCAGCAGGCGCCGATAGCGCTGCTGCCCGAGGAAGATGGCTGGTACACCGGAGTCGCCCCGGCCCGGGCAGGCGACAACTACCACTACCGGATCGACGGGCAGCTGCAAGTGGCCGACCCAGCGTCCCGTTACCAGCCCGACGGTGTCCATGGCCCCAGCCAGGTGGTGGATATCGCTGCCTACCCATGGCAGCACCGCTGGCAAGGCCGGCCCTGGCACGAAGCCGTGATTCAGGAACTGCACGTCGGTGCGCTGGGTGGCTACGCAGGCGTGGCCAGCCTGCTGCCGCGCGTGGCCGCCACCGGCATCACCGCCATCGAACTGATGCCGATAGGCCAGTTCCCCGGCGCACGCAACTGGGGCTATGACGGTGTGTTGCCTTTCGCCGCCCAACATTCCTACGGCACCCCGCTGCAACTGTGCCAGCTGATCGACCAGGCACACGGCCATGGCCTGATGGTGATGCTCGACGTGGTGTACAACCACTTCGGCCCGGACGGCAATTACCTGCACCAGTACGCCAGCCCGTTCTTTCGCGAAGACCGCCAGACGCCCTGGGGCGCGGCCATCGACTTCCGGCGCCCGCAGGTGCGCGAGTACTTCATCCAGAACGCCTTGATGTGGCTGTGCGAGTACCGCTTCGACGGCCTGCGCCTGGATGCGGTGCATGCCATCGACCAGCCGGATTTCCTCGTCGAGCTGGCACAACGGGTGCGGGCTGCCGTGGAACCTGGCCGCCACGTGTGGCTGGTACTGGAAAACGAACACAACCAGGCCTTCCTCCTCGAGCAAGGTTTCGATGCGCAGTGGAACGACGACGGCCACAACGCATTGCACGTGCTGCTGACCGGCGAAACCGAAGGCTACTACGAAGACTACAAGCACCAGCCGATCGACAAGCTGGCCCGCTGCCTGAGCGAAGGCTTCGTGTTCCAGGGCGAAGCCAATCGCCACGGCCAGCCCAGGGGCGAACCGAGTGGCCACCTCGCACCCAGCGCTTTCGTGTTGTTCCTGCAGAACCATGACCAGATCGGCAACCGGGCGCTGGGCGAGCGCCTCAGCGTGCTGTGCCCGCCTGCGGCGTTGCGGGCAGCCACCGCCTTGCTGTTGCTGAGCCCGATGGTCCCGTTGCTGTTCATGGGCGACGATGACGGCAGCCGCGCGCCCTTCCTGTTCTTCACCGATTTCCACGACGAACTGGCCGACGCCGTACGTGAAGGCCGGCGCGGTGAGTTCGCCCATTTCCCGGCCTTTGCCGACCCGGAGCAGCGCGCCCGCATCCCCGACCCGAACGCCTTGCAGACCTTCGAGCGCTCGCGGCCAGACAGCCACGACGTGCTCGCCGGCTGGCATGGGCTCTATCAGCAGTTGCTGACGCTACGCCGCCAGCAATTGCTGCCGCGCCTGCCCGGCACGCGCGCGCTGGGCGCCAAGGTGCTTGGCGCCAAGGCGCTGAGCGCCAGCTGGCGCCTGGGCGACGGCAGTACCTTGCGCATCGACCTGAACCTGGCGGACCAGCCGCAGCCCGTCGCGCTGCCACCCGCCGGGCTACGGCTGTTCGATAGCAGCGCCGATGCCCACCCGGACGACACCCTTTCCCCCTACAGTTGTGTGGCCAGCCTGCTGCCGCACAGCCCGGAGACGCCATGAGCGAACCTTTGCTACACCAGCTGGCACGGCAGGCCGGGCTGGCCCGCGACTGGGTCGATGCCAACAACCGCCCCCAGCAAGTCAGTGACGATGTGCTGCGCCGGGTGCTGGAAGCCCTTGGCCATGGCTGCGCAGACGATGCCCAGGTCCGTGACAGCCTGGCCAGCCTCGTGCACAGCGATGATGCCGAGCATGTGCCCCCCCTGCTGACCGCGGATGTTGGCCAGGCGCTGGCGCTCGACCGCTACTTCGCCGGCGGCAGCCCGGTGCGCTGCACCCTGGAGGACGGCGCGCAGCTGCAATTGCAGCTGGATGCCCAGGGCCGCCTGCCTGGCCAGTTGCCGCCGGGCTACCATCAACTACAAATCGAAGGCCATGCCTTCACCCTGGCCGTGGCACCGGTCGGTTGCGTGGCGTTGCATGATCGGGTCAGCCAACCGCCAGCGCGCTGCTGGGGTATTGCGGTGCAGCTGTATAGCCTGCGGCGCCCTGGCGATGGTGGCTACGGCGACTGCATGGCCCTTGAACAGCTGGCCCGCAGCGCCGCCGAACGCGGTGCCGATGCCCTGGCCATCAGCCCGATCCACGCGCTTTCGGCATTCGACCAGCACCATTACAGCCCCTATTCCCCCTCCAGCCGGCTGCTGCTCAACAGCCTGTACGCCAGCCCGGCGGCCATCCTCGGCGAACGCGCCGTGCGCCAGGCCGTGGAGGCATGCGGCCTGGAACAGGCGCTGGAAGCGCTGGAGCAGGAGCCGCTGGTGGACTGGCCGCGCGCAGCCGAAGCCCGTCGCCGGCTGTTGCAGGCGCTGTACAAGGACTTCAGCCAAGGCGACCACCCGCAGCGAAGCGACTTCGACAGTTTTCGCGAGGCCGCCGGCGAAGCGCTGGAACACCATTGCCGCTTCGAAGTGCTGCAGGCCGAGGCGGTCGACCAGGGCCTCGGCGCCGACTGGCGCAACTGGCCAGAGGCCTGGCGCGACCCCTACCATGCTGAAGTGCAGAGCTTTGCCAGCAGCTACCCGGCGCGCATCGAGTTCCACGCGTTCTGCCAGTGGCTGACCGAACGCAGCCTGCAACGCGCCCAGGAAGCTGCACGCGGCAATGGCATGGCGGTTGGCCTGATCGCCGACCTGGCCGTGGGTGCCGACGGCGCCGGCAGCCAGGCCTGGAGCCGCCAGGACGAGCTGCTGGCCAACCTCACCGTGGGTGCACCACCCGACATCCTCAACCGGTCGGGCCAGGACTGGGGGATCTGCGGCTTCTCCCCGGAAGGCCTGAAACGCAACGGCTACCGCGCCTTCATCGAAATGCTGCGGGCCAACCTGGCCCATGCCGGCGGGCTGCGGATCGACCATGTGATGGGCCTGCGCCGGTTGTGGGTGATTCCGCGTGGCGCCAAGCCCAGCGAAGGTGCCTATCTCGAATACCCGCTGGACGACCTGCTGCGCCTGCTGGCGCTGGAGTCGATGCGCCACGGCGCGGTCATCCTCGGCGAAGACCTCGGCACCGTACCCGCAGGGCTGCGCGAAGCCTTGGCCAGGCGCAACGTGCTGGGTATGCGCGTGCTGCCGTTCGAGCAGGCCTCGCCCGGCAACTTCACGCCGATTCTGGACTGGCCGGACAACGCCCTGGCCACCACCGGCACCCACGACCTGGCGCCCCTGGCCGGCTGGCTGGAAAACCGCGACATCGACTGGAGCCACCGCCTGCAACTGATCGATGCCGCGACCGAACTGCACTGGCGCCATGACCGCCAGAAAGAACACGCCGGCCTGCGGCGCACACTGGAATCCAACTATGGTCTGCTTGAGGACAACGACGCCGTGATCGACGCCGCCATGCGCTATGTTGGCCACACCCGCGCCCCGCTGGTGCTGGTCCCCCTCGAAGACCTGCTGGGCTGCGACGAGCAACCCAACCTGCCCGGTACCACCGAAGGCCACCCCAACTGGCGCCGGCGCTTTGCCCGGCCGGTGCGTGAGCTGCTCGACGATGCCGATGCCGCCCGTCGTGTCGAGCTGCTGGCCCAGGCCCGCGAGCAAGCCTGGGAGCGTGACCGATGAAAGCCCTGAGCGCCACCCTGCGCCTGCAATTTCACAGCGACTTCACCCTCGACCACGCCGTGCCGCTGGTGCCGTACTTCGCCCAGCTGGGCATCAGCCACCTGTATGCCTCGCCCATCCTCAAGGCCCGCGCCGGTTCGCGCCATGGCTACGACGTGGTCGACCCGACCCAGGTCAACCCGGAACTGGGCGGCGAGGCAGCCCTGGTGCGGCTGGTCGCAGCCTTGCGCCAGCACGGCATGGGGCTGATCCTCGACACGGTGTCCAACCACATGGCCGTCGGTGGTGCCGACAACCCGTGGTGGCAAAGCCTGCTGGCCTGGGGCCGGCGCAGCCCGTATGCACAGTTCTTCGACATCCAGTGGCATTCCAGCGACCCGTTGCTGGCCGGGCAGTTGCTGCTGCCGTTCCTCGGCAGCGACTACGGCGTGGCGTTGAAACAGGGTGAGATACCGCTGCAATTCGACGCCCAGCAAGGCGTGCTGCAGATCGCCCATTACCAGCACCGGTTCCCGATCTGCCCGGCCGATTACGGCTGGATTCTGGCCTTGAGCCCGGAACCGGCGCTGAAGGCCCTGGCCGAACATTTCACCGCCCTCAACGCAGCGCCCGACCCGCTGGCCGCCGCCCTGCCCTTGCACGCCGAGCTGGCCCGCCTGGTGGGCGAAGGCGCCGACCTGCAATCGGCCCTGGTGGCGTTCGACAGCCGCAGCGAGGCCGGCTTCAGGCGCCTGCACCTGCTGCTGGAACGCCAGACCTATCGCCTGGCCAGCTGGCGCACCGCTGCCGACGACATCAACTGGCGGCGCTTTTTCGACATCAACGAACTGGGCGGCCTGCGGGTCGAACGCGCAGTGGTGTTCGAGGCCACCCATGCCAAGCTCTTCGAGCTGATCGAGCGCGGCCTGGTGGATGGCCTGCGCATCGACCATATCGACGGCCTGGCCGACCCGCGTGGCTACTGCCGCAAACTGCGCCGACGGGTCGATGGCTTGCTGGCGCGGCGCCCGCTGCACGCGGCGCTGGAGCACTTCCCGATCTACGTGGAGAAGATCCTTGGCGCCGGCGAGCACCTGCACCGCGACTGGCTGACCGACGGCACCACCGGCTACGAGTTCATGAACCAGGTATCGCTGCTGCAGCACGACCCGGCGGGCGAGGCCACGCTGACCGAGCTGTGGGCCAACGTGACCGAGCGCCCGGCCTTCAGCGAAGAAGTGCGCCAGGCGCGTCACCTGGTACTCAATGCCAGCCTGGCCGGGGACTGCGAGTCGGTGGCCCAGGCGCTGTTGCAGGTGGCGCGCAACGACCTGATGACCCGCGACCTGACCTTGGGCGCGATCCGCCGCGCCTTGCAGGCGCTGGTGGCGCATTACCCGGTGTACCGCACCTACTTCAATGCCTGCGGTCGCCCGGCGCAAGACGAAGCGTTCTTCCAGCAGGCGCTGGCCAACGCCCGGCAAGACCTCAGCGAGGCCGACTGGCCGCTGCTCGAGCAACTCGAGCAGTGGCTGGGCGGGCAGGCCTGGCGCAAGCTGCCAGCGGGCCATGCGCGCAAGCAGTTGCGCCACGCCTGCGTGCGCTTCCAGCAACTGACTGCGCCCAGCGCCGCCAAGGCCGTGGAAGATACCGCCTTCTACCGCAGCGCCCGGCTGCTGTCGCGCAACGACGTCGGTTTCGAGGCCGAGCGTTTCAGCGCCCCGCCCGAGCACTTCCACAACGAGGCGCAGCGGCGCCTGCGCGACTTCCCGGACAACCTGCTGGCCACCGCCACGCATGACCACAAACGCGGCGAAGACACCCGTGCGCGCCTGGCCGTGCTGAGCGAGCGCGGCCCGTGGCTGGCCAGCCGGGTGGAGCACTGGCGCGAGCTGGCCAGCCCGTTGCGCGTGCCCCTGGACGACGGCCCGGCGCCCAGCCCCGGCGACGAGCTGATGTTGTTGCAAACCTTGCTCGGCAGCTGGCCGCTGGAGCTCGACCCGCATGATGACAATGGCCTGCGCCAGTATGCCGAGCGCATTCGCCAATGGCAGCAGAAGGCCGTGCGTGAAGCCAAGCTGCGCAGCAGCTGGAGCGCACCGAACGAGGCTTATGAAGCTGCCTGCGCGGGTTATGTCGACGGCCTGTTGCTGGACGGCGAGAACCAGCAGTTGCGCAACTCGCTGGCCGAAGCTGCGCAGTTGCTGGCCTGCCCCGGCGCGCTCAACGGCCTGGTGCAGGCCCTGCTGCGCATGACCACGCCCGGTGTGCCGGACCTGTACCAGGGCAACGAATACTGGGACTTCAGCCTGGTCGACCCGGACAACCGCCGGGCCGTGGATTACGCCGCCCGGCGCAACAGCCTGGACGACGCCACGCCACTGGCCGAGTTGCTGGCGCAGTGGCAGGACGGCCGTATCAAGCAGGCCTTGATTGCCCGCGTGCTCGACTGCCGCCAGGCCAACGCCGAGCTGTTCCGCCGGGGCGCCTACCTGCCGCTGACCGTGCAGGGCCGCCACGCCGACAAGGTACTGGCGTTCGCCCGCCTGGGCGAAGGCCAGCGCGCCGTCATCATCGCGCCACGCCTGGCCAGTACCTTGCTGGGCGCAGCCCCCATACCCCTGATCCCGGCGCAGAACTGGGACGACACCCGGGTAACTTTGCCGTTTGCCTTGTCGCCTGCCAATTCGACTGGACTTTTTGGCGGTGCCGTTGTCAGCCCTGTTAGAGAGTTGATGTTGAGCGCCGTGCTGTCGGAGTTCCCAGTCAACCTGTTGATCGAACATGCCTAGCATTCAGGAGCGTCGTGATGAGTGTCGATGAAAAACGAGTACGCGAATTCGCCTACCAGATCTGGGAATCGGAGGGCAAACCGGAGGGCCAGGAAGACCGCCATTGGGCCATGGCGCGCAAGCTTGCCGAAGCCGAGGCATTGGCCCCCGAAGCCAAGCCCAAGGCGGCCGGCAAAGCCAAGGTAGCGGCCAAGCCGAAAGCAGCGGCAGCGCCCAAGGCGCCAGCCGAGCCCAAGGTGGCGGCGTTGCCGGGCGTCAAGCCGGCGGCGGCGAAGAAACCACGTGCGGTGAAGAAACCCACAGCCGGCTGAGCCGCTACCGGTCCTTTCGCGCCAGGCCCGCGGCCACCAGCCTGTACTGGCGAGTGGCTGGGGAAATCCCTGTGGGAGCGGGCGTACCCGCGAAAGGCCGGCCCAGCCAGCCATCATTCCGTTTCCAGCACCCGGCCATTCGAGGACCGTCATGAGCCCGCGCACGCCCAAGAAAACCCGCTCCGTTGCCCCCTCGCGCATCCGCGAAGGCCTGCCCTTCCCCCTCGGCGCCACCTGGGACGGGCTGGGCGTCAACTTCGCCCTGTTCTCGGCCAACGCCACCAAGGTCGAGCTGTGCCTGTTCGACCCGACGGGGGAAAAGGAAGTCGAACGCATCGAACTACCGGAATACACCGACGAGATCTACCACGGCTACCTGCCCGACGCGCACCCTGGCCTGATCTACGGCTACCGCGTGCATGGGCCGTACGAGCCGGAGAACGGCCACCGCTTCAACCCCAACAAACTGCTGATCGACCCTTACGCCAAACAACTGGTCGGCGCGCTGAAATGGTCCGAAGCGCTGTTCGGCTATACCATCGGCCATCCCGACGGCGATCTGTCGTTCGACGAGCGCGACAGTGCGCCGTTCGTGCCCAAGTGCAAGGTCATTGACCCGGCATTCACCTGGGGCCGTGATGAACGGGTGCAGATCCCCTGGGAGCGCACCATCATCTACGAGGCCCACACCAAGGGCATCAGCATGCGTCACCCCGCCGTGCCGGAGCACCTGCGCGGCACCTTCGGCGGCCTGGCCAATGACGAGCTGCTCGGGCACATCAAGGAGTTGGGCGTATCCAGCATCGAGCTGCTGCCGATCCATGCCTTCGTCAACGACCAGCACCTGCTGCAAAAAGGCCTGAACAACTACTGGGGCTACAACACCATCGCCTTCTTCGCCCCCCACCCGGCCTACCTGGCCAGTGGCAAGATCGCCGAGTTCAAGGAAATGGTCGCGCACCTGCACGACGCCGGACTGGAACTGATTCTCGACGTGGTCTACAACCATACCGCCGAGGGCAACGAGCTGGGGCCCACGCTGTCGATGCGCGGTATCGACAACGCCTCGTACTACCGGCTGATGCCTGACCAGAAGCGCTACTACATCAACGACTCCGGCACCGGCAACACGCTGGACCTCAGCCATCCGTGCGTGCTGCAGCTGGTCACCGATTCGCTGCGCTACTGGGCCGGCGAGATGCATGTCGACGGCTTCCGCTTCGACCTGGCCACCATCCTCGGCCGCTACCATGAAGGCTACAGCGAGCGGCACAGCTTCCTCGTCGCCTGCCGCCAGGACCCGCTGCTGCGCCAGGTCAAGCTGATCGCCGAGCCCTGGGACTGCGGCCCGGGCGGCTACCAGGTGGGCAATTTCGCCCCGGGCTGGGCAGAGTGGAACGACCGCTTCCGCGACACCATGCGGGCGTTCTGGAAAGGTGACGAGGGCCAGCTGGCCGACTTCGCCGCGCGCATGACCGCCTCGGGCGACATGTTCAACAACCGCGGCCGACGGCCGTACGCGTCGGTCAACTTCATCACCGCCCACGACGGTTTCACCTTGCGTGACCTGGTGTCGTACAACGAGAAGCACAACGAGGACAACGACGAGAACAACCAGGACGGTACCGACAACAACCTGTCGTGGAACTGCGGCGTCGAGGGGCCCACCCAGGACCCGGCGATCAATGCCCTGCGCATGCGGCAGATGCGCAATTACTTCGCCACCTTGCTGTTCGCCCAGGGCACGCCGATGATCGTCGCCGGCGACGAGTTCAGCCGTACCCAGCACGGCAACAACAATGCCTACTGCCAGGACAGCGAAATCGGCTGGGTGAACTGGGAACTGGACGAGGAAGGCCAGGAGTTGCTGAAGTTCGTCAAGCGCCTGACCCGGCTGCGCCTCAGTTACCCGGTATTGCGCCGTTCGCGCTTCCTGGTGGGTGACTACAATGAAGCCATCGGGGTCAAGGACGTGACCTGGCTGGCACCGGACGGCAACGAGATGAGCGTGGAGCAGTGGGAAGACCCGCACGGGCGCTGCCTGGGCATGCTGATCGATGGCCGTGCCCAGGTCAGCGGCATCGCCCGGCCAGGCGCCGAGGCCACGATGCTGCTGATCGTCAACGCTCACCATGACATCGTGCCGTTCAAGCTGCCGAGCGTGCCTGAAGGGGATTACTGGAGCTGCCTGGTCGACACCGACCGGCCGGAGTTGCGCAAGGGCCAGCACCTGCAGTTCGACAGCACCTTCGAGGTCAAGGGGCGGTCGTTGTTGCTGATGGTGTTGCAGCGCGACGAGGAGTGAACCTGAACCGCCGGCATGGGTCCTTTGTGTAGGAGCGGCCTCCTGTCGCGAAAGGGCCGCATGGCGGCCCCGCCCATGCTTGCCATGCGGCTGCAAACGGGGGCCGCCGGGCGGCCCTTTCGCGACGCATGGCCACTCCTACAATGAAGCGTGTAAACCGTTACCTGAGGAGCCACCGTGAACCCCGAAGCCGGTAGTAAAGGTTTCGCCAGCGTCAACCAGGCCCCGGCCGTGAAACGGCTGCGGGTACTGACGGTGAATACCCACAAGGGCTTCACCGCCTTCAACCGGCGCTTCATCCTGCCGGAGCTACGCGAGGCGGTGCGCAGTACCCAGGCCGATATCGTCTTCCTCCAGGAAGTGCTCGGCAGCCACGATCGCCACGCTGCACGCTACCCCGGCTGGCCGCAGACGTCGCAGTACGAATTCCTTGCCGATAGCATGTGGAGCGACTTCGCCTACGGTCGCAACGCGGTCTACCCCGACGGCCACCATGGCAATGCCCTGCTCTCCAAATACCCGATCATCGAACACCGCAACCTCGACGTGTCGATCACCGGCCCGGAACGCCGCGGCCTGCTGCACTGCATTCTCGACGTGCCCGGGCAGCACAACGTGCACGCCATCTGCGTGCACCTGTCGTTGCTGGAAAGCCACCGCCAGAAACAGTTGCAGCTGCTGCGCAAGCTGCTCGAGTCGTTACCCGGCGACGCCCCGGTGATCATTGCCGGTGACTTCAACGACTGGAAATCCCACGGCAACCGCACCCTGGGCCTGCAGCGCGACCTGCACGAAGCCTTCGAACGCCATCATGGCCACCTTGCCCGTACCTACCCTGCCCGCTTGCCACTGCTGCGCCTGGACCGCATCTACCTGCGCAATGCGGAAAGCCATGGGCCGCGTATTCTGGGGCACAAACCTTGGTCGCACCTGTCGGATCACCTGCCCCTGGCAGTGGAGGTACGGCTCTAACAATGATTTTTCATAGCCCCGGGACGGCAAATAGCGAAGCCGGCTATGAGCTGATTTTTTTTACGCAAAATCAACACATTGACCCTGGCTACACGCTTCCGACACGTTCTTCACGCTTTCTTGACGCAAGCGGCGGTCTCTCCTTAGCTGTTCCTGTCTAGCAGTAAATATTTTGCGCCGGGCCTCTAGCTCGCGCCTTCGTGCGCGTGCGCGAAAGCTGGCGTGCTGGTTTGGGTCGCCCACTGTTTTTGCCGTACAGCCCGTGACCTCAGGCCAGGTCCCAGGGCTGTACCCTCAAAACCAAGGAGATCCGCCATGAAAAGCACCTCGAACCCGTTGCGCTTCGACAGCATTTTCTATGCGGTTTCCACGTCGCTGCTTCTGGCAACCCCGGTGGAAACGATCGCGTACGAACTGCAGGATGACCCGACTTCGCCTGGCTTCCTGCAGCACACCGCGCCGCCGCAACTGTCGCTCGACCCGCTCAGCTCCAGTGGCTTGAGTATCGATACCTTGGCGGCCTTTTCGCAGAAGATCAGCGAGCGCCACGGGCTGGCCGCAGCAACCTCGAGTGCCAACCCGTGGGCGCAGTTCTTCCCCACCCCCGCCCGCAGCGACGCACAACCTGCGGAGCAACTGGCGCCCGACCCGCAACTGCTGGTCGGCCCGGACCTGTTCGTGCGGGAAACGGCAGCAGGCAATGTGCACCGTGCGGGAATTTTCGTGGGGCAGAACCACCTGCAGACCCGCTTCAACGGCATGCGCCAGCGGCTGGGGGACAAACAGCGCAACGCGGTGAGCCTGAGCGGCGAAAGCCTTGGCGTTTACTGGAGCATGACCCATGAACAAGGCTGGCACCTGGATGCCGTGGCAATGGGGGCGCGCATCGACGTCAATGGCCGTGACCAGAACGGCCAGCGCCTGGACGACAGCGGCCACGCCATGACTTTCTCGCTGGCAGGTGGCATCCCCATCGGCCTGGGCGGTGGCTGGGTGATCGAGCCACAGGCGCAGTTGATCAACCAGCAGTTCTTCCCCGGCAGCCAGGCTCAGCAACAGGCCCTGCAAGCCTTGGCCAGCCAGCCGAGCTGGAGCGGGCGGGTCGGTGCCAGGCTGTCCGGACGCTACGATGTGCACGGCATGCCGATCGAGCCCTATGTGCGGACCAACGTGTGGTATGACTTCAGCAATGCCGATGAGGTGAAGCTGGACCAGGTCGACAAGATATCCAGCTCGCGCTATTCGACCACGGTGGAACTGGGCCTGGGCCTGGTAGCGCGGGTGACGCCGGCGGTGGCGGTGTTTGTCAGTGCCGACTACAGCAGTGATGTGGATGACAATGACCTGAACGGATTGATTGGCAGCCTTGGGGTGCGGATGCGCTGGTAGGCAGGTTCGGCCCTTTCGCGGGCACGCCGCTGCCACAGGGATAGCACCGGGCCAGAGGCTGGCGCCGTCCCTGTGGTAGCGGCATGCCCGCGAAGAGGCAGAAGATCAGGCCGGTTTCATCATCAATACCCCAAGCGGCGGCAGGTTCAGGGCCAGCGACAGCGGTTGCCCATGGCTCGGCAGCGCTTCGCTTGCCACCGCCCCCAGGTTGCCGACATTCGACCCGGCATACAGCTCGGCATCGCTGTTCAGCAGCTCCTGCCAGCGTTCGCCGAACGGCACGCCGATGCGATAGCCCTCGCGCGGCACCGGGGTGAAGTTGGCCACCACCAGCACCGGCTCGCCACTGCTGCTCCAGCGCAGCCAGGCATACACGCTGTTCTGCGCATCGTCACCGATCAGCCACTGGAAGCCCTGCGGCTGACAATCCTGCTCATGCAGCGCAGGTATGTCCCGGTACAGCCGGTTGAGGTCACTGACCAGGCGCTGCACGCCCTGGTGCTCGGGGTATTGCAGCAGGTACCAGTCCAGCTCGCTGTCGTGGTCCCACTCGCGCCATTGGCCGAACTCGCAGCCCATGAACAGCAGCTTCTTGCCCGGGTGCGCCCACATGAAGGTGAGGTAGGCACGCAGGTTGGCGAACTTCTGCCAGCGGTCGCCAGGCATCTTGTCGATCAGCGAGTGCTTGCCGTGGACCACTTCGTCGTGGGAGATGGGCAGGATGAAGTGCTCGGAATAGGCATAGATCAGCCCGAAGCTCATCTCGTTGTGGTGGTAGGTGCGGTGCACCGGGTCGTTCTGGATGTAATGCAGCGTGTCGTGCATCCAGCCCATGTTCCACTTGTAGGCAAAGCCCAGGCCACCCTGCTGGGTTGGCTGGCTGACACCAGGCCAGGCCGTGGACTCCTCGGCGATGATCAACGCCCCCGGCGCCTCATGGGCTGCCACGCCGTTGAGGTGGCGGATGAAATCGATGGCCTCCAGGTTCTCGCGCCCGCCATGGCGGTTGGGGACCCACTCACCGGCCTTGCGCGAATAGTCGCGGTACAGCATCGAGGCCACCGCATCGACCCGCAGGCCGTCGATGTGGAAGTGCTTCAGCCAGTGCAGTGCCGAAGCCATCATGAACCCGCGCACTTCATTGCGGCCGAGGTTGTAGATCAGCGTGTTCCAGTCCTGGTGGTAGCCTTCCAGCGGGTTGTCGTACTCGTACAGCGCGGTACCATCGAAACGTGCCAGGCCGTGTTCGTCGGTGGGGAAATGCGCCGGCACCCAGTCGAGCAAGACGCCAATGCCGCCCTGGTGGCAGGCATCGACGAAGGCGGCGAAGTCCTCGGCGGTGCCGTAGCGCGAGGTGGGCGCGAACAGCGACAGCGGCTGGTAGCCCCAGGACCCACCGAACGGGTGCTCCATGATCGGCAGCAACTCGATGTGGGTGAAGCCCAGTTCCTGCACGTAGGGCACCAGGCGTTCGGCCAGTTCACGCCAGTTGTAGAAGCGCCCGACGTCACCCGCCTCGTCCAGTTCGCAGCGCCACGACCCCGGGTGCAGTTCGTAGATCGACAGCGGCGCGCTGTAGGCATGACGCTGCGCACGTTGCGCCATCCAGTCGTGATCCTCCCAGGCGTGACCGAGCGGCCCCGCCACCTTGGACGCGGTACTCGGCGGCAACTCGGTGGCACGCGCCAGCGGGTCGGCCTTCAGCGGCAGGATGCCGTCCTTGCCCAGTACCTCGTACTTGTAGGTCTCGCCCACCCCCAGGCGCGGCACGAACAGTTCCCACACCCCGGCGCTGTGGCGCAGGCGCATCGGGTGGCGACGGCCGTCCCAGTTGTTGAAGTCGCCCACCACCGAGACCCGCCGCGCATTCGGCGCCCACACCGAGAAGCACACCCCGTCGACGCCATCGACCTGCGTCGGCTGGGCGCCGAAACGCCCGGACAGGTCGCGGTGGTTACCCTCGGCGAACAGGTACAGGTCCATGTCGCCCAGTTGCGGGCCGAAGCTGTAGGGGTCTTCGGTGACCTGCTCGCCACCGGCCCAGGCGATCTGCAACAGGTACGGGTGCGCCTGGTCGAGGTGCGCGGTGAACAAGCCTGGCAGGCTGCCCTGCTCCATTTCGGCCAGAATGCGCCCGTCATGGCGGGCCAGGACGCTCACTTTCAGGGCATTCGGCAGGAAGGCGCGGATCACCTGCCCACCCGCGCCGTCGTCATGGGGGCCGAGTACTGCAAATGGATCGGCGTGCTCGGCGCGGGCCAGGGCATCGAGGTCCCGTTGCCGAAGGCCGCCGTTTTCACGCGTTGTTACGTTCATGCTGACTCTCCCCAGGTACTGATCAGTCCATGCAGGCCATGCAAAGGCACGGCCAGCCAACTTGGACGGTTTTCGGCTTCGTATGTGATTTCGTAGGCGGCTTTTTCCAGGCAGAACAGTTCCAGGGCGGCACGTTCGCCCTCGGCCTGCTGCCAGGCATGCGGCATGGCCGCCGTGGCCAGGCCATAGGCTTCGACAAAGGCATGCCGCGACTGGTGCAGGTACTGCCTGGCAACCCGCTGCCGGGCCTGCCGCGCCGGCTCGGAAAGGTCCACGGCAGAGGCGCTGCGCAGGATCATCGCAGCAGCATAGTCGAACGATCGCAGCACGCCGCTGACGTCCTTGTACGGGCTGTGTTTCGCCCGCCGTTCCTCTAGCGGCCGGGCCGGCTCGCCTTCGAAATCGATCAGGTAGGCATCGCCCTGCACCACCAGCACCTGGCCCAGGTGCAGGTCGCCGTGCACGCGCATCAGCAGGCCGCCCTGGGCCTGGCGGGTCAGTTCGGCAATGTGCTGGGCCAGGCCGTCGCGCTGTTGCTGCAGGTCGTCGACCAACGCCTGGCTGTCGCTGTCGAGGTGCTCACGGTGCTGCACCAGCAAGTCGAGGGCGTGGGTCAGTTCGGCACTGATCTGCGCACTCCAGCGCTCGCTGTCGGCAGCATCGCTCGGCCGCGGCTGGAACGCCTCGTCGTCGCTCGGCGCGGCCAGCAGCAGGTGCATCTCGCCCAGGCGCTGGCCGAGCAAGGCGGCAAAGCCGGTCAGTTCGGCCAGCGCGTCGGTGTGCACCTCGGTGTCGAGGCTGGCAGGCTCCATCTGGTCGCGGATGGCCCGTTCCAGGGTATTCTGGGTCCAGGCCCAGGCGTCGCCCTGGTTGCTCAGGTAGCCCTGGGCGATCATCAGCAGGTGGGGCGCGCCCTGCTCGTCCACGCGGCTGACCCAGGCCAGCAACGGCGAGATATTGGCAAAGCCGGCAGCGGTCAGGTAGGCACTCATTTCCAGCTCCGGGTGCACGCCCGGGTTGACCCGGCGGATCAGCTTGAGCACCACCTTGTCACCGATCACCACCGAGCTGTTGGATTGCTCGGCGCTGAGGTAGCGCACGCTGCTGTCCTCGTTGAGCTCAAGGCCGGCCAGCTGGTCGGTGCTGGCGAACTGCAGTTCGCCCTCGCCGCGGCCGCAAGGCAGACGCAGGCCGTCGTGACAGGCACGCAGCACGGCGCGGATGAACGGCTCGAGGACAAAGGCGTCGGTGATCAGGCCCACCTGGTGGGCCCGGCGCACCCGCGACAAGGCCAGCTGCTGCGGCAAGGCGGTGCTGATCTGCTCTTCCGGCAGCAGGCCGAACGGCAGCTGGTAGCGCGTGGCCACCGCGCCACTGAGCACTTCGATCTCGCTGAGCAGCACCGGCGTGGTGGCGGTGCCGAAGCGCACGCCGTAGCACAGGCGCACCTGGTCGATCGGGCCTTCCTTGCCGGCGAACCAGCGGCGCTTGGGCAGATAGTGCGGCAGGATGGCGCCTTGCAAGGTGTCGCTGGAAGGTGCTTCGAGCAGTTCTTCCATGCGCTTGCGCAATACCAACGTAGTCAATTCGGGTAACCCCTCGGTGGGCTGGATGTGCCAGCTGGGCATGCGATCGTGTTCGGCCAGCAGGAACCAGTAGAAGGCGTAGGGAGGCAAGGTCAGCAGGAACGGCAATTGCCCGATCGGCGGGAAGGCACTGCCGCCGAGCATCTCCACCGGTACCTTGCCGGCGTACTGTGACAATTCCAGTTCGGCGGCCTGCGCGGCACGCGAGACGTTGGCCACGCACAGGATGACCTCGGTATTGCCGTCGGCATCGGTGTATTCGCGGATATAGGCGAGGATGCGCCGGTTGTTCGGCGTCAGCGTGCGCAGGCTGCCACGGCCAAAGGCCTTCTGCTGCTTGCGCACCGCCAGCATGCGCCGGGTCCAGTTGAGCAGCGAGTGTGGGTCGTTGGCCTGGGCCTCGACGTTGACTGTCTGGTAGCCGTACAGCGGGTCCATGATCGGCGGCAGCACCAGGCGCTGTGGGTCGGCGCGGGAGAAACCGCCATTGCGGTCCGGCGACCATTGCATGGGGGTGCGCACGCCATCCCGGTCGCCGAGGTAGATGTTGTCGCCCATGCCCAGCTCGTCGCCGTAGTACAACGTTGGCGTGCCGGGCATCGACAGCAGCAGGCTGGTCAGCAGTTCGATACGCCGGCGGTCACGCTGCAACAGCGGCGCCAGGCGCCGGCGGATGCCCAGGTTGATGCGCGCGCGGCGGTCTTCGGCGTAATAGTTCCACAGGTAGTCGCGCTCGCGGTCGGTGACCATTTCCAGGGTCAGCTCATCGTGGTTGCGCAGGAAGATCGCCCACTGGCAATTGGCCGGGATCTCCGGGGTCTGGCGCAGGATGTCGGTGATCGGGAAGCGGTCTTCCATGGCCAGCGCCATGTACATGCGCGGCATCAGCGGGAAGTGGAAGGCCATGTGGCACTCGTCGCCCTCGCCTTCACCGAAGTACGGGCGGGTGTCTTCCGGCCACTGGTTGGCTTCGGCCAGCAGCATGCGGTCAGGGTAGTTGGCGTCGATCTCGGCGCGGATCGCCTTGAGTACCGTGTGGGTTTCCGCGAGGTTCTCGTTGTTGGTGCCGTCGCGCTCGATCAGGTAGGGGATGGCGTCCAGGCGCAAGCCGTCGACACCCAGGTCGAGCCAGAAGCGCATGACGCCGATCACTGCCTTGAGTACCTGCGGGTTGTCGAAGTTGAGGTCTGGCTGGTGCGAATAGAAGCGGTGCCAGAAGTACTGGCCGGCGACCGGGTCCCAGGTCCAGTTGGATTTCTCGGTGTCGAGGAAGATGATGCGCGTGCCGTCGTATTTCTGGTCGTCGTCCGACCACACGTAGAAGTCCCGCGCCTTGCTGCCGCGCTTGGCGTGGCGGGCGCGCTGGAACCAGGGGTGCTGGTCGCTGGTGTGGTTGATGACCAGCTCGGTGATCACCCGCAGGCCGCGCTTGTGCGCCTCGGCGATGAAGCGGCGGGCGTCGGCAAGGTTGCCGTAGTCAGCATGCACGGCCTTGTATTCGGCGATGTCGTAACCGTCGTCACGCCGTGGCGAGGGGTAGAACGGCAGCAGCCACAAGGTGTTGACGCCCAGCTCGGCGATGTAGTCGAGCTTGCTGATCAGGCCGGCGAAGTCGCCGATGCCGTCGTTGTTCGAATCGAAGAACGACTTGACGTGCAACTGGTAGATGACGGCGTCCTTGTACCACAGCGGGTCGTCGATGAAGGCTGCCGGGCGGGAACGCTTGGCCATGTGCGACTCCTTTCAATTACAGGTTGCTCTGGCCCCATGCACAAGCAACTGACTTTACACAGTCCCCGTGAGAGCGGGCGGGCCGGCGAATCAGGCGCCGCAGTGCATGGCACCGGCTTTGCCGGTGTTCGCGGGCGCGCCCGCTCCCACAGGTTTACCGCAGCTTTTCGATACGCCAGATCCCGAATGGCAGGTGCCAGGGTTCGATGCGCATGAACTGGGTCTTGCCATACCAGGACCAGCGGTGGCCGTTCATCAGGTCCTCGCCATGGGTCTCGGCGTTGTCATCCAGGCCCAGCTCCCACAAGGGCAGCTCGAAGTGCGCCTCCTGGGCATTGTGCGGATCGAGGCTGATGGCGATCAGGATGTAGTTGTCGCGCTCGCGCGTGCGCTTGGCGAAGTACAGGATGTTGTCGTTCCAGCAGTTGAAGAACGCCACGCCCAGGTGGGTCTGCAGTGCCGGGTTCAGCCGGCGAATGCGGTTGAGCTGGGCGATCTCGGCGATGATGTTGCCCGGCTGGGTGTAATCGCGCGGGCGGATCTCGTACTTCTCCGAGTCGAGGTATTCCTCCTTGCCCGGCAAAGCCGCCGCCTCGCACAGTTCGAAGCCCGAATACATGCCCCACAAGCCCGAGCCCATGGTCGCCAGGGCGGCGCGGATGAGAAAGCCGGCGCGCCCGGAATGCTGCAGGAAGAACGGGTTGATGTCCGGCGTGTTGACGAAGAAGTTGGGCCGGTAGCACTGGCTCCAGGGCGGCTGGTTGAGCTGTTCGAAGTACTCGCGCAGCTCTTGCTTGGTATTGCGCCAGGTGAAATAGGTGTAGCTCTGCGCGTACCCGACCTTGCCCAGGCGCGCCATCATCGCCGGCTTGGTGAACGCCTCGGCGAGGAAGATCACGTCCGGGTAGTGGCTGCGCACATTGGCGATCAGCCATTGCCAGAACGGCAGTGGCTTGGTGTGCGGGTTATCGACGCGGAAGGTCTTCACCCCCTCCTCGACCCAACCGATGATCACGTCGCGCAAGGCCAGCCACAGGCCTGGCACCGCGTCAGGAGCATAGAAGTCGACGTTGACGATGTCCTGGTACTTCTTCGGCGGGTTCTCGGCGTAGCGGATGCTGCCATCCGGGCGCCAGCTGAACCAGCCAGGGTGTTGCTGCAGCCACGGGTGGTCCTGGGAGCACTGGATGGCGAAGTCCAGGGCGATTTCCAGGCCGTGCTGGGCGGCTGCCGAGACCAGCCGGCGAAAGTCCTCACGGCTGCCCAGCTGCGGGTGAATGGCGTCGTGGCCGCCCTCCGGACTGCCGATGGCATACGGGCTGCCGGGGTCGCCGGGCTGCGCCTGCAGGGAATTGTTGCGGCCCTTGCGGTGCTTGCTGCCGATCGGGTGGATGGGCGGGAAATACAGCACATCGAAGCCCATGTCGCGGATCATCGGCAAGCGCTGATGCACGTCGTTGAAGGTGCCGTGGCGCTCGGGGCTGTCAGTGCAGGAACGCGGGAACAGCTCATACCAACTGGCGAACTGCGCGGCCGGGCGGTCCACATCCAACGGGTACTCGATGCTGCGGGTCAGGTAGCTGCGGTGCTCGGCCTCGGCCATCAGCCGGCTGGCCTCGGCGCCGAGGAACACGGCCACCTGCTCGTCTTCATCGAGGGTGGGCAGCCGCTCGGCAAGTGCCTGCAGTTGGTCGCGCAAGGCACCGCCGCTCAGCTCGATGCCCTTGCCCAGGAGCAGGCGCCCTTCTTCGAGTTCGAGGCTGATGTCGACGCCGGCCTGGTACTT
>Ga0209370_1000489_pt1 | contig 52020 bp, 44 predicted proteins | sample AgamicAtPrz_FD_187164 | JGI IMG/M metagenome (GOLD analysis project Ga0209370, IMG submission 187164) | Agave microbial communities from Guanajuato, Mexico - At.P.rz (SPAdes) (version 2) | ecosystem: Host-associated > Plants > Phyllosphere > Phylloplane/Leaf | place: Guanajuato, Mexico...
TGTGCACCAATCGCGTGCCGTCGGCACGGCTGCTCGCGCCGGACCTGCGCGACCGGTTCGACTGGATCGGCCGCCAGCGCTATCGCGAACGGCATCTGCCGCAGGGTGCGCCGACGTCGCCGGCGCTCGCGAACCTGTGCGCGTTCCGATTCGACATGCGGCTTGCCGCGCTCGCGCGTTCGCTCGATGCGACTTACACGCGCTATGCGGACGATCTCGCGTTTTCCGGCGGCGGCGTGCTCGCGCGCGACGTCGAGCGGTTGCAGACCCGGGTCGCCGCGATCGCACTCGAGGAAGGCTTCGCGCTGCAATTGCGCAAGACCCGCGTGATGCGGCGCGGCGCGCGCCAGCAACTGGCCGGCGTGGTCGTCAATCGTCATCCGAACCTGGCGCGCGACGCGTTCGATCGCCTGAAGGCCATCCTCACCAACTGCATCCGGCTCGGCCCGGCGTCGCAGAATCGCGACGCGCATCCGGATTTTCGCGCGTATCTGGCCGGACGCATCGCGCATGCGACGGCGCTGAATGCGGCGCGCGGCGCGAAGCTGCGCGCGCTGTTCGACCGGATCGCATGGGAAGCCGGCGGCGCGGACCGCTGAACCGTCGGGCCCGCATCGTCTCCGGTCAGCGACTTCTGCATCGCGCCGCCGCGCACTGCTATCATTCGCGCCATGCCGCGCCCGTGCCAGGCGTGGCGAATCACGTGCCGCCGCCGTTCGCTCCCGTGCATGCATACGCGGCGCGCCGCCCGTTGCCGGCCTGGTCCTGCCTGTCAGTGACGCACGACGTCGTTTGGTGCGCATCGCGCAAATCACGCCGGCTCAGGTGGACGATTCACCTATTTGACAGCCCCGATCGGTGGAACTTCGTGGTAGGTTCGGCCATCGGAGCTTTTTGCAAAAACATGCCCAAAGAGGATGAATACATGACCCAGGCCCTCCAGGACCTCGAAGCACAACTTCGGGACCTGAACATCAAGCTGTCAGAGGCGAAGCAGAAGGAGAAGCAAGCCGCGCTCGCGGCCTTCAAGGAACAGGTCGAGCTGTTGGGAATTTCGCAGCAGGAAGTGCTCAGCGCGCTCGGCTACATCGTCCAGCGCAAGCGCAAGGCGCCTGCCAAGTACTACGATCCGTCGACCGGCCGCTCATGGTCGGGGCGCGGCCCGCGGCCGAAATGGCTCGAAGGCAAGGATCTCGATACGCTCGCCGTCGACCGCGAGGCCAGGACCTGGTGGCCGGGGGACGATCAGGGCTGAAGCCCGTCGCGCCGCAAGGCCATCCGGCGCCGTCCGGTCCGTACAGGCGGGCCGGCCGGCCATCCCCCGCCAGCCTGCTGGCTTTCATCCGGTGTCCGGCCTGATTGCGACCTCGGCGGCCTCGTCGCCGCACCGGATCGACGTTTTCCGCTTTCCTTTTCCGTTTCCGCGCGTTTCCCGCCGTTGCCCGCCGTTTTCGGCCAGCCGTCCGGCCCGCGCGGGCCGACGTGCGTCCGCCGCCGTCGTTCGCGGGCACAGGCCTTAGAATGTCGCCGGACATTCGTGGCAGGACACCATGGCAGCAAACATGAAATCTTCGGCGCTCGGCGGCTCGTCGGCCCCGCGCGTGGAGCAGGTCGGCGCGTACGCGTGGAAGGCGCTGGCCGGGTCGGCGATCGGCTATGCGATGGACGGCTTCGACCTGCTGATCCTCGGCTTCATGCTGCCGGCGATCACGGCGGCGCTGCACCTGACGCCCGGGCAGGGCGGCGCGCTCGTCACGTGGACGCTGATCGGCGCGGTCGCGGGCGGCATCGTGTTCGGCGCGCTGAGCGATCGCTACGGGCGCGTGCGCGTGCTGACGTGGACGATCCTGCTGTTCGCGATCTTCACCGGCCTGTGCGCGTTCGCGCGCGGCTTCCAGGATCTGCTCGTCTATCGGACCATCGCCGGCATCGGCCTCGGCGGCGAGTTCGGGATCGGCATGGCGCTCGCGGCCGAAGCGTGGCCTGCAGCCAAGCGCGCCCGCGTGTCGTGCTACGTCGCGCTCGGCTGGCAGGCCGGCGTGCTGCTGGCCGCGCTGTTGACGCCGTTGCTGCTGCTCCATATCGGCTGGCGCGGCATGTTCGTGGTCGGCGTGCTGCCCGCGCTGCTCGCCTGGGTGATGCGCAACAAGCTGCACGAGCCGGAAGCGTTCGTGCAGCGCGCGACGCAGCCGACATCCAACGCGTTTCGCATGCTCGTCGCCGACGGCCGCACCGCGCGCACGAGCGTCGGCATCGCGATCCTGTGTTCGGTCCAGAATTTCGGCTACTACGGGATCATGATCTGGCTGCCGACCTTCCTGTCGAAGCAGATGGGCTTCTCGCTGACGAAATCGGGGCTGTGGACGGCGGCGACCGTCGTCGGGATGATGATCGGCGTGTGGGTGTTCGGGCAACTGGCCGACCGCATCGGCCGCAAGCCGACGTTCCTGCTGTACCAGCTCGGCTCGGTCGTGACGGTCATCGCGTATGCGCGGCTGTCGGACCCGACGGCGATGCTGTGGGCCGGCGCGCTGATGGGGATGTTCGTCAACGGGATGGTCGGCGGCTACGGGACGCTGATGTCGGAGGGCTATCCGACGGCCGCACGCGCGACCGCGCAGAACGTGCTGTGGAACATCGGCCGCGCGGTCGGCGGCTTCGGCCCGGTCGCGGTCGGCGCGCTCGCCGCGCACTACTCGTTCCAGACGGCCATCGCGCTGCTCGCCGGCCTCTACGTGCTCGACATGGTCGCGACGCTGTTCCTGATCCCCGAGCTCAAGGGCGTCGAGCTCGAATGAGCGCGGTGCGCGCACGCGCCGCCACGATTTCACCGGAAACCACGATGCAGCGGAACAACAGGACGATCGGCGTGATGGGCTCGGGCAAGGAGCCGTGGCTCGCGTTTTCGGAACCGCTCGGCGCGTGGCTCGCGCAGGCCGGGTTCAACCTGCTGACGGGCGGCGGGCAGGGCGTGATGCTGGCGGTCGCGCGCGCGTTCGCCGGCGTGCCCGGTCGGGCCGGCCGATCGATCGGCATCCTGCCGACGCAGGCCGATCCGGTCGCGGGTTTCGTGCCGCTCGACGGCTATCCGCATCCGTTCGTCGACATTCCGATCCTCACGCCGCTGCCGCGCCGCGAACCAGGCGCGGCGCCGCACACGATCAACCGCAACTATGTGAACGTGCTGAGCAGCGACCTGATCGTCGCGCTGCCGGGCGGGCCCGGGACGGCCGAGGAGATCGCGCTCGCGCAGCGCTGGCGCAAGCCGCTCGTCTGCTTCGGGCCGGACGGTGCGTTTCGGTCGCTTGCCGCGGACGCCGCGTGCACGTCGTCGCTCGACGACGTGATCCGGTTCGTCGACGATGCGTTTGCGGCGGAGCGAGCGCAGCGATAGGTCGATCGATCCATTCGGCGACCGTCGGCGGCAACGTCCCTCGGCTCGAACCGCCGCAGGCACGGTTCAGCTCCGTCGCCCGCCGTTCAACGCCCCGTCTTCACCGCGCCAACAGCCGGTTCCAGCTGGCGAATCTCGGCCGGCATCGGCTCGAGCAGCGTCATGCTGCTCGATGCCTCGTCGGACGGATGCACCGATGGACCGCGCGCGTTCGCCGTGTCGTGTCCTGTTCTGTAGCGGGCGTCATGACGCCCGCCGGACCGGGCGACGGTCCATAGGACCTCAACCGCCGGCCGGCCCGGCCCGGCTGAAGCGCTGCTCGACCACCTCGGTCCCCCACTGCGTGCCCGCGGACTCGCTCGTCAGCGCAAAGCCGAACGACTCGTACAGATGGCGTGCGGCATCGAGCCCCTTGAACGTCCACAGGTAGGTTTCGCGAAACCGGTGTTCGTCGACGAAACGCATCGCGAGCGTCATCAGCTGTCGCCCGACGCCCGAGCCGCGCAACGCGTCGTTGACGATGAACCAGCGCAGGTGCGCGACGCCCGTCGCCGGATCGCCGTCGATCGCGAGCGACGCGAGCGTGCGCCCGTCTTCCTGGCACAGCCACAGCGCCTTGCCGTCGGCCGGCAGCGCGCCCGCGAAGGCAGCCAGTTCGGTCGCCACCCGCTGCTCGAAGAAGGCGCCGAAACCCCAGTGTTCCGCATAGAAGCGCGCATGCAGGCTCGCGATGTCGCCGATGCAGCCCGGCTGGTAGCCCTCGCGAACCGACGGCGCATCGGCGGGCGCGACGCTCGCCCTGGCTGCGTTGTCCTGCGCGAGCGCGTCGGCATACAGCGCGAGCGAACGCAGCAGCGCCTGCTGGTCGGCTGGCATCATGCGGCGCAGCGCATTCGACACCTGGTCGGTCGCGAACGTGTCGATTCTTTTTTGGAGCTTCTTGCCTTCGGCGGTCAGGTACAGCTCGATCGCACGTGCATCCTCGCTCGACACGCGGCGCTCCACGACACCGGCCGCTTCGAGCCGCGCGAGTTGCCGGCTCGTGTTCGATTTGTCGAGCCTCAGGACGGCGCCGAGATCCTTTGCGTTGATGCCGGGCGTCATCCCGATCTCGAGGATCGCATGCACGGCCGACGGCGCCCAGTCGCTGTCGGCCAGCGTCGCGCGCATGAAGCCGAGCTCGCGCACCAGTTTGCGCGAGAAGTCGCGCAGCTCGAGGATGGTCGCGTCGCGCGGCTTGGCCGGCACGTCGATGAGGTCCATGGTTTGCTCCCCAAAAGGTTGCGAATCGCAATCAATAATAGTTGCGAGTCGCAACTTGAGCAAGGCGGATCTTCACGTGGATCGGTTGTTTCGACGCGCTGTTTCCGTGTGGGCGGGGACGAACCGGGACGACGGGGCCGCGACCGGTATCGAAGCCGATGGCCGCGCGTGGTGAAGTGGCCGCATACTGGGCGGCGCGGGCCGACCTGCGAGCAGGGTCGTCGATCGACCCTCGATCGACGACCGCGGACCACGGAGATCACGATGAACAAGCTGCTGCCGATGACGATCGCGTTGCTTGCCGGGGGCGGCATCGGCGCGCCGCCGCTCCACGCGGCCGGCACCATGGACGCGCCGCCGTGCAGCGCCGCACATGCGGCGGATCGGGGCGGCGATAACGCCGCGATGCCGGACACGTCGGTTCACAGCTTCTCGAGCGCCGGGTGTTCGGGTGCGGTGCTGCAGGGTGACCGGGCCACCGCGACGGTCAACGGCGACAGGGTCGAGTTGCGCGATGGCGTCGTCTATGTGAACGGCCGATCCTACGGCGCGGTCACGCCTGCGCAGACGGTCGAATACGAGGCCGCGCGCGACCGGCGCACGTTGAAGGTCGACGGAAAAATCCGCATGCCGCTGCGCTGATGCGTATCGGGTCGGCTCGCCGCCAACGCGCCATGGGGTTTCCCGATCGCCGCGCCAGCGCCTTCAACTTGCCGACGCGCGGGCTATTCGACCAGCGTCAACCGGCCGTCGCTGAGCCGCACTTCGCGCCCGACCCACGCCGCATCGACGCGCGGCAGCACGGCCGACGGCTTGCGCAGTTCGCGCAGCAGCGTCGCGCCGTGCGACAGCCGGCCGCCCATGCGCGCGATCACCGCGCGGGCGGCCTGGTACTGCGCGTGCCGGCCCGGGTCGAGCGAATCTTCCAGCAGGATGTCGTGACCGAGCACGCCCTGCGTGTGACCCGGATAGATCATGAAGCCGGCTGCCTCGTCGGTGCCTTCGCTGCCGTCCTGCCAGAAGCTGCCGTTGCGATCGCGACGCTCGGGGTGAGGCGCGAACCACGTGTCGCGATCGGCGGCCGGCATCGCGTGATGCAGGCGGAAGAATATGCGCATCAGGTTGTCGCGATACCACTCGCGCACCTGCAGATACCAACCGCGCATGCCGGGCGCGCCGAGCGCGTGCAGTACGCGGATCGGCAGCGGCCAGTGGGGAAACGCCTGCAGCGGCAGGTCGGCGGGTGGGGGCCGTGTGGTGCCCGGATCGGTTTCCCACGGCAGGCGGTGCGGGTTGTCGTCGAGCTGGCCGTACGCGGTCGACGGCCGCCCCCACAGGGCGCCGCCGCTGCTGGCGAGCGATGATGCGATGCACAGGTTGCCCTGCACGACGAACACGTAGAAGCGCGTGAACCAGTCGGCCAGTTGCTGGCCGTTGGCGCGCTGTTCGGCGAGCGTCGCAAGTTCTCGGTCGAAGCGCGCCAGGCCGTGCGCGAGCGTCGGCAGGTGCCCGCGCGCGACGCGCAGCATGCGCCAGAACACCGGCAACGCACGCAGCAGCCGCAGCGGTCGCCAGCGCAGCGGCGGCGTCGCACCGCCGATCTCGCCGCTGTAGTGCGCGGCCGACACGCCCCAGTCCGCGAGACGCGCGAGAAACAGGTCGTTGTTGATGTACGATGCGCCGCCGTAGAGCGCGGTGAACGGTTCGTTGTCGCGCAGCACGCGCGCATCCCAGCGCGACATGATGGCCGGGATGCTGCCGGCCGCACGCCGTTGCGCATATTCGACGAGCCGGCTCGGCTGCGGCGGCAGGATCTCGGCGATGTTCGCGGCGGTCAGGTGACGATGCCAGCCGTAGGTGCTGATCGGGCGGTACTGCAGCAGCCACAGCTGCGTGCCGTCCCATGCCCATTCGACATCGCCCGGCACGTAATGGAACGCGCGCAGCACACGTTGCAGGAAGTCCCACAGCCGCCGCGCGGTCAGGCCGTGCGCGGTCGCGAACGTGCCGCGCTGCCACGGCTCGCCGAGCCGCGACAGGATCGCGCGCTGCGGGCTCGCCTGCCCGTCGGCGAGCGTTTCGAGGTGGCCTTCGACCCATTCGACTTCGACCGCGAGATGGCGCACGAACGCGATGCCCGACAGCACGGGCGTGATGAAGCGCTGCACGACGGCTTCCTCGAGGCCGCCGTCGAGCAGTTCGGCCACGCGCGCGGCTGCTTGCGACGCCGGCACGCGCAGGAACGTCGTGTGCAGGCCGGCGTTCGCCGCGTCGGCCTGGTCCTCGCCATGGCTCGACGAGCGGATCGCCCACTCGGCGTCCGGCTGGCTCGCGAGAAAGCCGGGCAGGCGCGGATCGTCGGCAGCAGTCAGCGACAGCGCGGGCGGCACCGGCAGCCCGGCCATCGCGGCCAGCGCGAGGCGCCCGCCTTTGGTATGCGCGACGAAGCCCGTGTCGTCGCCTTCGAGCCACTGCGCGAACGCCGCCGGCGCATCGATCCACGGATAGTGTCCCCAGCCGGGCTGCAGCGTGACGGTCAGGTCGGCGCGCGCGAGGATCGCCGACCACGCGGCGGCTTGACGGACACCGAGCACGGCATCCTGGTCGCCCCACACGAGTTCGATGCGATCGGTGACCCACTCGAGCAGCGGCAGCGCGGTATCGGCGCGCACGAGATCCCAGTGCGGCAGGAACGCGCGGCAACGGGCATAGCCGGCGCCCATGCGGCGATACTGCGCGGGCGTCCAGGTCTGGTTCGAGAACTTGCGGGCGAACAGCGCCGGGTAGTGGGCGAGCAGCCAGTGGATGGTCTTGCGCAGCGGCTTCGGCGCCATCAGTTTCGGCAGGCGCCGCTCCCACAGGAACGCGCCGACCGGGGCGAGCAGCACGCTGCGGCCGAAGTGGCCGGGGCGCCGCTGCAACGCGTGCAGGACCAGCAGCGCATTCACGCCGACCGCCATGATCGCGTGCCCGGGTTCGGTCGCGTCCAGCAGCGCCTGCGCGTACGCGGCGAGGTCCTCGCACGGCGGCGCGGGATGGTCGCCGAAGCCCGGCAGTTCGAGCGGCACGGGGCGATAGCGCCGGAAGTGGGGCAGCGCGTCGTCCCACCAGTCGGCTGCGCTGCCGTTGCCGGCGAGGAGGTACAGGATCGGTTGGCTCATGAAGGCTTCGTCGGTCGACGATCGTCGCGATTGCCGCGGTTTTTGTTGGTATTGCCCGGTGCGAGCGGAATGGAAGCGTGGCCCCGCTCGGATGGATGGCTGGGCATTCTACGCGAGTCGATTTACTTCAATTTGCCGTGCCGCGCCGGTATTCAGCGCCGTTTCCGGTGAAGAGCATCGTGTCCGACTGGTCGTTCATCTGCGCGCAAAGGATCTGGGCGATGGGTAAAACGCGGATGACCGGAACCCGGCCGGGCCAGGTCTACGTTTCACGCGAGGATTCAGACGATGATCGTTTCGTCGAACGCGAATCCATTCAGACGCTGGTCATGGATGAACCTGTGCAGAAAATCCGGATGACGGTTTTCATTCAAGCGGTTTTCGCCGCGCGATGCTTGAACGAACACGAGGATATTTTTCTGCCACGCGCGGCATCGATTCGCTTCCCGAAGCCGGCGCAACGAAGCCCCGGCCCGGGCGCGACTCAGGACGTGGCGACCGCGGCCACTGCGTCGGCCGGACTGCCCGGCGGCTGGCCCGTTTGCCGGCGCGACCGGCCGGAGCTCAGGTACGCGGCGATCGAATCCTGCGTGATCTCGCCGAGCCACGCACCGTCGGGGTCGAGCACCGGCATCCACGACGCACTGTACTGGTACATCTTCGACAGCACGATGCGCAGGTTGTCGTCCGCCGCGACGCCGGCCGGGAACGGCGTCACGCGTTCGCCGCACACGCCGCCGTCGGTGCGTGCCGCGCGGCGCGTCACGTAGCCGAGCGCCCGGCCCGCGTCGTCGAGCACGGTCAGGTAGCGGCAGTCGGTTTCGTCCATCACCGCCAGCGCGTGCGCGAGCGGCGTATCGACGCGCGCCGTCTCGGGCTGCGTGGCGGCGTCGCCGGCCTTCACGAGCAGCAGGCGCTTGAGCGTGCTGTCCTGGCCGACGAACTGCGCGACGAACTCGTCGCGCGGGCGGGCGAGCAGCGTGTCGGGATGATCGTACTGAACGAGCTGGCCGCGCCGGAACACGGCGATGCGATCGCCCAGCTTGATCGCTTCGTCGATGTCGTGGCTCACCATGATCACGGTCTTGTTCAGTTGCCGCTGCATCTGGAAGAACTCGTTCTGGATCGACTCGCGATTGATCGGATCGACCGCGCCGAACGGCTCGTCCATCAGCAGCACGGGCGGATCGGCGGCCAGCGCGCGAATCACGCCGATGCGCTGCTGCTGCCCGCCCGACAGCTCGCGCGGATAGCGTTTCAGGTACAGCTTCGGATCGAGCGCGACCATCGACATCAGGTCGCGCGCGCGTTCGGCGCAGCGCTTCTTGTCCCAGCCGAGCAGGCGCGGCACGACGGTGATGTTCTCCTCGATCGTCATGTTCGGGAACAGCCCGACCTGCTGGATCACGTAGCCGATGTGGCGCCGCAGGTCGACTTCGTCGAGCTGCGCCGTATCCTCGCCGTTGATCAGCACGCGGCCCGACGTCGCGGCGATCAGCCGGTTGATCATCTTCAGCGTGGTGGTCTTGCCGCAGCCCGACGGGCCGAGGAACACGCAGATCTCCCCTTCGGGCACCGACAGGCTCACGGAGTCGACTGCGCGCACGGCCTGGCCGTCTTTCCGCGTGAAGGTCTTGGTCAGTTTGTCGAGTTCGATCATGTCTTCTGCACTCCCTTCGGTGTCAATGCACGTTGCAGCATCTGCAGCAGCCGGTCGGCGACGATCGCGAGCAGGCTCACGAGCACCGCGCCCACCAGCAGTTTCATCATGCTGCTCTGTCCGATCGCACGCAGGATCAGCGTGCCGAGGCCGCCCGCGCCGATCACCGCGGCGATCGTCATCACGCCGATGTTCATCACGACCGCGGTGCGTACGCCCGCGAGAATCACGGGCACCGCCAGCGGCAGCTCGACGAGACGCAGGCGTTGCCACGACGTCATGCCGATGCCGGTGCCGGCTTCCTTGATCCCCGCATCCACGTTGTGCAACGCGAGGTAGGTGTTACGCATGATCGGCAGCAGCGAGTAGAGGAACACGGCCGTGATCGCGGGCGCCGCGCCGATGCCCTGGCCGAAGCGCGAGAAGAACGGGATCATCAGGCCGAACAGCGCGATGGACGGCAGCGTGAGCACGAGCGTGGCGAGGCCGAGCAGCGGCCCGGCGAGCCAGTCGTGTCGATTGATCAGGATGCCGAGCGGTACGCCGGCGACGATCGCGCAGCCCACGGCGATCGCGACGAGCCACATGTGCTGCAGCGTGAGCTGCAGCAGCTCGGGCCAGCTCGAAGCGAGATAGTCGAATACGTTCATCGGATCTCCTTCAAGGTAACGGGTGCGTGCGCAGGAACGCATCGGCGACGTCGCGCGGCGATTGGCCGTCGAGGTCGACCGCCTTGGCCATCGCCTGCATCGCGTCGTTGTCGAGCGCGGCCGACAGCGCGTTGAGCTGCGTCGCGAGCTTCGGATTGCTGTCAAGCGTGCCCTTGCGGACCACGGGCGTCGCGTTGTACGGCGGGAAGAAATGCCTGTCGTCCTCGAGCGGCACGATGCCGAAGCCCTTCACGCGGCCGTCGGTCGTGTAGACGAGGCCGATCTTCAACTGGTTGTTGTGCAGGGCCGTATAGACGAGCCCCGGATCCATCTGCTTCAGTTGCGCGCGGCTGAACTGCATGCCGTAGGCGGCGAGCAGCGGCTTCAGGCCATCAGGGCGATTCGCGAATTCCGCATCCATGCCGAATACGTAATGCTTCGCGGCCGGATCGTTCTTCAGGTGCTCGGCGAGCTGCGACACCGTCCGGATGCCGGTGGCCTGCGCGAGCTGGCTCGGCAGGCCGATCGCGTAGGTGTCGTTGAGCGGCGACGCGTCGAGCCACACGAGCCCGCGCGGCACGTCGAGCGCCTTGACGCGCCGGTACATTTCCTCGGGCGACAGCTTGTCCTGGATCTTGTTGTAGACGAGCGCCGCGGTGCCCGTGTAATCCCACATCAGGTCGAACTGGCCGTTTTCCAGTGCGCTGCGGGCGAGCGTACTGCCGAGCCCGGCGCGGACTTCGACGTCGTAGCCGCGCGAGCGCAGGTATTGCGACGTGAGTTCGGCCAGCACGTATTGCTCGGTGAAGTTCTTCGCGCCCAGCACGAGCTTCGCGGCGAATGCCGGGGTGCTGGCCGCGACACACAGCGCGCCGGCGGCGCCCAGGCGCGCGAGCGATCGAAGGAAGCGTTGAAGCGTCATGCGGCACCTCCGTGGCGTGCGAGCCAGTGACGGCTGCCGGCCGCGACGACGCCATCCAGCACCAGCGCGAGGATCGCGGTGAGCGACGCGCCGAGCAGCAGCAGCGGCTGGTTGTCGAGGTAGATGCCGGGGAAGATCAGCGAGCCGAGGCTGTCCGCGCCGATCAGGTACGCGAGCGGCGCCGTCCCGACGTTGATCGCGAGCGCGGTGCGCACGCCGCCGACGATGATCGGCAGCGCGTTGGGCAGCTCCACGCGCACCAGCGACTGCCAGCCGGTCATGCCGATGCCCTTGGCGGCTTCGCGCAGCGCGGCCGGTACGTTCTTCATGCCTTCGTATGCATTGCGCGTGACGGGCAGCAGCGACGCGAGGAACAGCGCGACGATCGCGGGCACGTTGCCGATGCCGAAGATGCCGAGCGCGATGGCCAGCACGGCGAGCGACGGGATCGTGTTGCCGATGTTGAAGACCTGCATGAAGCGCTCGGCCTGGTGCTGGAATCGCGGCCGGCTCAGCAGCACGCCGGCCGGCACGCCCACGGCGATGGCCAGTGTCATCGAATAGGCGACCAGCAGCATGTGCTGGCCCGCGTAGTAGGCGAGATCGTCCGAGCGCTGATGGAACGTTTCGGCGCCGATGCCGCGCGCCAATGCCCATCCCGCTGCGATGATTGCCACCAGGCTGCCCACCAGCTGGACAGTGCGTCGAGTCATGAAGATACGCCTCCTCGATTCGGTGCGGCGCGCGCAGGCGCACGCCGCGATGACGCCGAATGGCGCCGCGATGGAAGTTCGTGATCCCGGCATGGCCGCGATTGAACTGACGGAAACAGTGCTGCCGGCTGCACCGAGGTGCGGCTGGCGGTCGGGTGAACGCGACGACGCGTTCGTCTGATTGTCAGGTTCAGCCCGGCGGCGCCGTAACGGCGAGGCGCGTTCGAGCAGGGCACCGTCCTGTGAAGACGGCATGGATGCGGGCGGCTTGACGCCGACCGCTGGGGCCGGTGGCCCCTTTGACGTGGCGAAACGGATGCATGCGCAACGAAGTGCGAAATGACATCACGTTGCGCACGAGATCATGCGTTTTGTGATGAAGTTGGGGCGAGTATAGAGCAATCGATTAATCGCGTCTACCGCGGGGGACGATCGCGGCGATGCGTCGCGGATCGTGAGGTGGGGAAGAAAGACGCACGTAAAAATTGATTCGAAGACCGAATCAGTCGGTAAAACCGTCATCGCGGCGCGCGATGACGACCTGATCGCCCGGACGAATCGCGGCGCACGTGCATCCACGCCGCGTGTGCCGCCGATCAGCGTTCTTCCGGATCCGTTGCGGCCGCATCGAATCCGGCAACGGAAGCGGCGGCGCGCCTGCGGATCTCGGAATCGAGGATCAACCGCCCGCGCAGCTTGCCTTTCATCCGCTTCACGTGCTTGGGCGCCTCGGTCATGTGCTCGACCATCAGCGCACGGACGCGTTCGGCATCGCGCTCGCGCGCGGCCTGCAGGATCGCCTTGTGGATCGACACGTTCGCCTCGCCGAAGCGCTTGTGCTCGGCGAGCGGCGTATCGTTCCGGAACTCGATCAACTGCCGGATCATCTCGTTGATCAGTTCGCAGCTGAAGCGCAGGAACGGATTCGGATTCGCGGCCGCGAGGATGTCGTGGAACGTCGTGTCCTCCTGCCGCTGACGCAGCATGTGGCCGCGATCGTGCACGCCCGACGCACCGTCGCAGCACGCGATGTTCGATTCCAGCGCCGCGAAGTCGCGCTCCGTCAGGTGCGGCACGGCGCCGGCGGCCAGCTCGGGTTCGAGCAGCTTGCGCACCGTATAGATGTCGTCGATCGTCACGTCCTTGAAGAACAGGTAGTTCTGCAGCAGCTGAAGCGTGCGGTCGAGCGGCACCTCGACGACCATGCCGCCGCCCGACGGCCCCGTCGTGACCTTGATGAGCCCCTGCACCTCGAGCGACTTCAGCGCCTCGCGGATCGTGCTCTTGCTCACCGCATAGAGCTGCTGCAGCTCGGCTTCGCGCGGCAGGCGGTCACCCGGCTTCAGGTCCTTCTCGGTGATCAGCCGCTTGATCTCCTCGGCAACGAGATCGGCCCGCTTCGGCTGCTTGATTTCGACCGCGAGGCCCGCCCTGGCTCGGTCCATGACCATCTTCACGACTCCTTTGTCTGGCTGCGCGCCGCGTCATCGTCGACGACCGGTCCCGGCGCGGGTACGGAATTTTGCCTGATTGACACCAATTTTGATCAACTCTAGCATCAGGTTCATTCTATTTATCATGATAAATAGGATCAACCGGCGGCGCGCATCCAGGCATGGCGTGGGCACGGTTTGGCAGTCGGTCGTATCGCGTGTGTCCCCCATGATGAGGAGCGTCAACTTGAATCGCCGAGAACTGTTGAAACTGGCCGCGCTGTCGGCCGTGCCGGGCGCGCTCGGCAGCATGTCGTCCCGGGTCGCGTTCGCGCAGGGCTCGCCCATCCAGCTGGCATGCCCGGTGCCGATGTCCGGCCCGTTCGCCGCCAACGGCAAGTACGCCGATCTCGGCATGCAGCTCGCCGTCAAGCAATACGGCAAGGTGCTCGGCGCGCCGCTCGCCTATACGGCGCTCGACACCGAGGGCAAGCCCGCGACCGCCGTGCGGCGCGTGCAGGAAATCGCGCAGCAGAAGGGCGTGCGTTTCTTCGCGGGCGGCATCCTGTCGTCGGAATCGCTGGCGATGGGCAAGGAAGTCCAGAAGGCGGACGGCGTGTTCATCACGACGGCCGGCGCGGACGAGATCACCGGCAAGGATTGCAACGCGTCGACGTTCCGCTGGTCGGTGCCGACCTTCGGCGCGATCGAGCAGACGGTGCGCCCGTTGATCCAGATGCTGCCGAAGGCGAAGCGCTGGTACACGATCACGCCGCAATACGTGTTCGGCGACGGCCTGCTGTCGGCCGCGAAGGCGGTCTTCAAGGAAAAGGGCATCGAGCACGTCGGCAACAGCTATCACTCGCTGGCCGAGAAGGAGTTCAGCGGCTACCTGACGAATGCAGCGGCCGCGCAGCCGGACGTGCTGCTGATCCTGAACTTCGGCTCGCAATCGTCGGACACGCTGCGCCAGGCCGTCAGCTTCGGGATGAAGCGCAACTGCACGATCCTGCTCGCGTGGGCATCGGGCCTCGAGCAGTTCGAGGCGCTCGGGCCGGACATCTGCGACGGCGTGTATTTCGGCGCGCAGTACTGGCACGGCATCGATTCGCCGCTGAACCGCGATCTCGTGAAGCGCGCGAACGCCGCGTTCAAGGCGAACCCGAACTACAGCCTCGCGGGTTCGTACATTTGCTCGAAGATCCTGATCGACGCGATGGTGAAGGCCGGTAGCGCCGATCCGAAGAAGGTCGTCGCGGCGATGGAAGGGATGAAGTACGACGGCCTCACGGGCCCGGAAGAAATCCGCAAGGGCGATCACCAGGTGCTGAAGAACTACTACCTGCTGAAGGGCAAGCCGAAGAGCCGGATGAAGAACGCGGACGACTATGCCGACATCGTCAGCGCCGGCCAGTCGTTCCTGCCGCTCGACAAGACGGGCTGCAAGCTCGCGTGACGCCGTGCATGCGTTCGCGGCGCATCGCGCGCCGCGGGCGTCCGTTACCTTCCTTTCCGACACGGAAGCCATGAACGTCTATCTGCTGCAGATCGTCAACGGCATCGGCGTGGGCATGCTGTATTTCCTGCTCGCCGTCGGCCTGTCGATCGTGTTCGGCCTGCTGCGCTTCGTGAATTTCGCTCACGGCGCGTTCTACCTGCTCGGTGCGTATCTCTGCTACCAGGCGCTGCAATGGTCGGCGAATTTCTGGGTCGCGCTCGCGCTCGTGCCGCTCGTCGTCGGCGCGTTCGCATGGATCGTCGAGAAGCTGGTGCTGCGCCATGTGTACGCGCAGCAGCATGAATTCCACATCCTCGCGACGGTCGGCCTCGCGCTCGTGCTGCAGGAGTGCGCGATCCTCGCATGGGGGCCGCTCGGCGACAACGTGCCGCCGCCCGACGCGCTGAACGGCGTCGTGATCTGGGGCGGCTTCGTCTACCCGAAGTACCGGCTGTTCGTGATCGCGTTCACGGCCGTCCTCGCCGCGTTGCTGTGGTGGGTGCTCGAAGGCACGCGGCTCGGCAGTACGGTGCGCGCGGGCAGCGAGTCGACGGAGATGGTGTCGCTGCTCGGCATCAACGTGACCCGCGTGTTCAGCCTCGTGTTCGCGCTCGGCGCGGCGACGGCGGCGCTGGCCGGCGTACTCGCCGCACCGATCCGCGGCGTCGATCCGTTCATGGGGATCGAGGCGCTCGGCGTCGCGTTCGTCGTGGTCGTCGTCGGCGGGATGGGGAATTTTCTCGGTGCGCTCGTCGGCGGGCTGCTGGTCGGCATCGTGCAGAGCCTGATGAGCACGCTGTGGCCGGAAGGCGCGCGGCTGATGATCTACGTCGCGATGGCGGCCGTGCTGCTGCTGCGTCCGAACGGTTTGCTGGGGAGGGCCGCATGATCGATTCGTCGAAACCGCTGCCGTCGGGCGCGGCGGCGTCGCAACGCCGGCAGCCGTGGCGCGGCGTGCTGCAGCGGCCGGAAGGCTGGCTCGCGGTGGTGGCCGCGTGCGTGTTGCCGCTCGTATTGAGTTCAGGCTCGCTCGCGACCGAAGTGCTGGTGTTCGCGCTCGCCGCGCTCGGCTGCAATCTGCTGCTCGGCTACACGGGGCTGTTGTCGTTCGGGCAGGGCATCTTCTTCGGGATCGGCAGCTACACGGCGGGGCTGGTGCTGACGCGCGGCGTCGCATCCGTGACGGCCGCGCTGGTCGCGGCCGCGGTGCTCGGCGCCGTCGCGGCCGCACTCGTCGGCTGGTTCTCGATCCGGCAGCGCGGCACGTATTTCGTGATGCTGACGCTCGCGTTCGGGCAACTGTTCTACTTCCTCGCGTATACGACGCCGGACGTGACGGGCGGCGACAACGGGCTGCTCGACATCCCGCGCCCGGCGCTCGCCGCGTTCGGGCATCCGCTCGTCTCGCTCGATTCGCCGTGGCGCTACTACGGCTTCGTCGCGGTGCTGTTCGTCGCGGTGTTCTGGCTGCTGCTGCGCGTATCGCGCTCGGTGTTCGGCCGGACGCTGCTCGCGATTCGCGACAACGAGGCGCGCGCGGCGGCGGCCGGCTACGACGTGAAGCGCTTCAAGCTCGCGGCGTTCGTGATCTCGGGCGCGGTCACGGGCCTGGCGGGGGCGCTGCATGCATTGATGACGGGCATCGCGCCGCTGTCGAACATCGACTATCACACGAGCGAGATGATCCTCGTGATGACGGTGATCGGCGGTACGGGCAACCTGTTCGCGTCGGTGCTCGGCGCGGCGTTCTACGTGCTGTTCGCGGATTGGCTGTCGACGCTGTGGCCGCGCTGGCTGTTGCTGCTCGGCCTCGTTTTGATCGCGGTCAGCCTGTTCATGCAGCGCGGGTTGTGGGGGCTGGGCGAACGCATCGTGGCGTCGCTGCGGCGTGGCGATCGCGCGGCGGCCACGGTCAAGGAGCGGCAATGAGCGAAGCGATTCTCGAAGCGCGCGGCGTCGTCAAGCGCTACGGCAAGTTCACCGCGCTGGACGGCGTCGATCTGCGCATCCTGCCGCGCACCGTGCATTCGGTGATCGGCCCGAACGGCGCGGGCAAGACGACGCTGTTCCATACGTTGACCGGCACGTTGCCGATCACGTCGGGCTCGATCCTGTTCGACGGTCACGACGTGTCGCGCGAACCCGATCACAAGCGCGTGCGGCGCGGTATCGCGCGCTCGTTCCAGGTCACGAGCCTGTTTCCGAACCTGAGCGTGCGCGAGAACCTGCGCGTCGCCGCACAGGGCGTCGCATCGCGGCAGGCGCTGAATCCATGGACGCCGCCGCGCGGTGCGCTCGCGCACGGCGGCATCGTCGACGACGTACTCGAGCGGCTCGGCCTGCAGCGCTTCGCGGACACGGCCGCCGGCGTGCTGTCGCATGGCCAGCAGCGCCGGCTCGAGGTCGGCATGGCGCTGGCGGCGCGGCCGCGCGCGATCTTTCTCGACGAGCCGACGTCGGGCATGGGCATCGACGATCTCGACGACATGAAGACGCTGATCCGCGGCCTGCGCGACGACTACACGGTCGTGCTGATCGAACACAACATGGGCATCGTGATGGACATCTCGGACACGATCACGGTGATGCAGCAGGGGCGCGTGCTGGTCGAAGGCAAACCCGACGCGATTCGCGGCGACGCGCGCGTGCGCAGCGCGTATCTCGGCAACATGATCACCGGAGGCCGCGCATGATGCTCGACGTGAAGGCGGTTCATGCGTGCTATGGCAAGAGCCACGTGCTGCAGGGCATTTCGCTGAACGTGAACGAAGGCGAGACGGTGACGCTGCTCGGCCGCAACGGCGCGGGTAAATCGACGACGCTGAAGACGATCGCGGGCGTCGTCGCGCCGACCGGCGGCACGGTGACGTTCGCGGGCCGGCCGGTGTCGGGGCAGCCCGCGCACCGGATCGCCGCGCGCGGCCTGTGCTTCGTGCCCGAGCATCGCGGGATTTTCCGGCTGCTGTCGGTCGAGGAAAACCTGCGGCTCGGCGCGCGCCGCGATTCGCCGTGGCAGCTCGACGATATCTACCGGATCTTTCCGCGCCTGAAGGAGCGTCGCCGCAACGGCGGCGCGCAGTTGTCGGGCGGCGAGCAGCAGATGCTCGCGATCGGCCGCGCGCTGATGAATCATCCGCGGCTGCTGATGCTGGACGAACCGGTCGAGGGACTTGCGCCGGTGATCGTCGAGGAGATCGTCGAGCAGTTGAAGCGGATCAAGGCGGCCGGCGTCGCGATCCTGCTCGTCGAACAGAACCTCGAAGTGTGCACGCAGCTCGCGGATCGCCACTTCGTGATCGAACAGGGCGTGATCGTCTACGAAGGCAGCAACGCGGCATTCGCGGCCGATCACGACGTGAAGGACCGGTACCTGGGCGTCGGCGTCGCATGAGCCGTGCCCTTTCAATGCGAGGAATGGCAACGATGCAAGTACAGGATTCGACTCCGGGCGTCGCGGCGTCCGGCTTGCGTGTCGACGGCGCGCGGCTGTGGGACAGCCTGATGCGCCTCGCGCGGATCGGCGCGACCGACAAGGGCGGCGTGTGCCGTCTCGCGCTCACCGAACTCGATCGCGACGCGCGCGACCTGTTCGTCGCATGGGCGAAGGACATCGGCTGCACGGTGCGCGTCGATGCGATCGGCAATATCTTTGCGCGGCGCGCGGGCGAACGGGACGACCTGCCGGCCGTGGCGACGGGCAGCCATATCGACACGCAGCCGACCGGCGGCAAGTTCGACGGCAATTACGGCGTGCTGGCCGGCCTCGAGGTGCTGCGTACGCTCGACGACGCCGGCGTGCGCACGCGCGCGCCGCTCGAGGTGGCCGTCTGGACCAACGAGGAAGGGTCGCGCTTCGTGCCGGTGATGATGGGTTCCGGCGTGTTCGCGGGCGCATTCACGCTCGACCATGCACTCGCGCAATGCGATCGCGACGGCGTGTCGGTGCGCGATGCGCTGGCCGCGATCGGCTATGCGGGCAGTGCGGACGACGGGAGCGGCGCGCATCCGGTCGGCGCGTATTTCGAAGCGCATATCGAGCAGGGGCCGGTACTGGAGGCACACGACACGACGATCGGCGTGGTCGAGGGCGCGCTCGGACAGCGCTGGTACGACGTGACCGTGCACGGGATGGAGGCGCATGCGGGCCCGACGCCGATGGAACTGCGGCGCGACGCGCTGCTGGTCGCGGCCGATCTCGTCCGTGCGGTGAACGGCATCGCGCGCGCGCATCCGCCGCACGGACGCGGCACGGTCGGCTGGGTCGACGTGCACCCGAATTCGCGCAACGTGATTCCCGGCCGCGTGACGCTGACGGTCGACCTGCGCGCGGCCGACGACGCGACGCTGGCGGCGATGGATGCGCAACTGCGTGCGGCTTGCGCGGATCTGGGCGCGGCGCCCGGGATGAGGATCGACATCGAGCCGGTCGTGTACTTTCCGCCGCAGCCGTTCGATCCGGCGCTGGTCGAGCAGGTCCGCGCCGGCGCGCGTGCGCTCGGGCTGTCGTCGATGAACGTGATCAGCGGCGCGGGCCACGACGCGGTGTATCTCGCGCGCGTCGCGCCGACCGCGATGATCTTCGTGCCGTGCAAGGACGGCATCAGCCACAACGAGATCGAGGACGCCGATCCGGCCCATCTGGAAGCCGGCTGCAACGTGCTGCTGCACGCGATGCTGGGCGCGGCCGGGATCGCGGAGGGCACTGCGCGATGAAGATCCTGATCGCGCGGATGAATCACGAGACCAACACGTTCTCGCCGGTGCCGACGCCGCTCGCCGCGTTCGGCCGCAACGGCCCCGACTGGGGCGACGACGCGTATCGCGCGAATCGCGGGATGCGCACCGCGATGGCCGCGTTCATCGACGCCGCCGAGCGCGAAGGCGCGGACATCGTGACGCCCGTGTCGGCGGCCGCGAACCCGAGCGGGCCGGTCGCGGCCGACGCGTATGCGGCGATCTGCGATGCGATCGTTGCCGCCGCGCCCGGCTGCGACGCGGTGATGCTCGACCTGCACGGCGCGATGGTCGCCGAGCAGAGCGCGGACGGCGAGGGCGATCTGCTCGCGCGCGTGCGCGCGGCGCTGCCCGATGCGCCGATCGCGGTCGCGCTCGACCTGCACGCGAACGTCACGCAGAAGATGGTCGATCACGCGGACGTGATCGTCAGCTTCAAGACTTATCCGCACGTCGATATGGTCGAGACGGGCGAGCATGCGGCGCGGCTGCTGCTCGACCGGCTTCACGGCCGCGCGCGGCCGGTGCTCGCGTGGCGGCAGCCGCCGCTGATGACGTCGACGCTGCGCAGTGCGAGCGCCGAAGGCGCGATGCGGCGCGCGGTGGAGGCCGCGCGCGCGGCCGAGGCGGACGGAATGCTCGCGGTGTCGGTGCTGCCCGGCTTCTCGCTCGCGGATATTCCCGCGCCGTGCATCAGCGTGGTCGTGGTGGCCGACGGCGACCGCGCCGCCGCCGACGCAGTGGCCGAGCGCATCGCGCGGCAGATCTGGGACGCGCGCGACGCATTCGTCTATCGCAGCGCGCCGCTCGCCGAATCGGTCGCGCAGGCCGCGGCGCTCGCCCACGGCGCGGACCGCCCGGTGCTGATGCTCGACCACGGCGACAACTGCATGTCGGGCGGCCCGTGCGACACGATGGACCTGCTCGAAGCCGCGCTCGCGCATGGGCTCGACGGGATCGTCAGCGGGCCGTTGTGCGACCCCGAAGCCGTCGCGGCGCTGATCGACGCGGGCGTCGGCGCAACCGTCACGGTGCCGGTCGGCAACCGGCTGCCGTCGCACGGCGGCGTGCGGCGCGAACCGTTTCGTGCGACGGGCATCGTGCGCGCGATCACCGACGGCGAATACGTGATTACCGGGCCGACGTATACCGGGCAACGTGCGTACATGGGCCGCGCGGCCGTGCTCGACATCGGCACGGCCACGCTCGTCGTCACCGAGCGCACGCAGGAGCCGTGGGATCTCGGCGTGTTCGAGAGCGTGGGCATCGATCCGCGCCGCGCGCGCTTCCTGCTGCTGAAATCGCGGATGTATTGCCGACCGGTGTTCGTGCCGATTGCGTCCGCGCTGGTCGAATGCGACAGCCGCGGCGTGACCGGCTCGGACTTCGGGCTGTTCCGCTACGAGCGGCTCGCGCGGCCGGTGTATCCGCTCGACGACATCGTCGAGTGGCCGTCGGGTACGCGACGCACGGATTGACGGAACGGAACCGGGTACGAGACGCCGGCCGCGCGCGCTTTCGGGCATCATGCGATGGCGCCGGCCCGTCGGGCAGCAGGGTCGGGCCATCCATTGCGTCCGCAACCGATCCGGAGAACCGACCGCCATGCATTCGAATCCTTTCCGCCTGCGCAGCGCGCGCCTGCTCGCCGCGCTGACCCTCGCCACGACGGCCGTCGCCGTGCACGCCGCCGACTGGATCGTGTCCGGCAACGACGGCAAGTACCAGCGCGTCGAGGGCCGCGACACCTATCTCCCTTCCCCGCCCGCCGACACGCTGACGCTGCTCGACGCGAGCACGTTCCCGCCGAAGGTCGCGGTGCAGGTCGACGTCGAGAACGGTATCCAGGGGCCGCCGCAGGCCGTCGCGATCACGCCCGACGCGAAGCTCGCGCTGGTCGGCGCGCCGACGCGCTATGACACGGCCGCGAAGCAGCTCGTGTTCGACACGTTCCTGCAGGTCGTGAATCTCGACACCGCGCCGCCGGCGATCACGCGCATCGAGCTCGGCACGCATCCGCAAGGGATCGCGATCGACCGCTCGGGCCGGCTCGCGCTCGTCGCCAACGTCGACGGCAGCGTGTCGATCCTGCGCATCGACGGCACGCAGGTGACGCTCGACGGCGCCCTGAAAATCGGCAAGAAGCGGCTGGCCGGGATCAGCTTCACGCACGACGGCAAGCATGCGCTCGTGTCGCTGCGCGACGAGCAGGGCATCGCGGTGCTGAACGTCGACGACGGCAAGGTGACCGACAGCGGCACGCGGCTGAGCACGGGCGTCGCGCCTTACACGATCGACGTGTCGAGCGACAACCGCTGGGCCGTCGTCAGCAACGTCGGGCTCGCCGGGCTGCCGGGCTATACCGGCACGCTCGCGGGCGACGCCGATTCGGTCGCGCTGATCGACGTGTCGCGCGTGCCGTTCCGCACGGTCCAGTATTTGACGGTGCCGTCGCTGCCGGAGGGCGTCGCGATTTCGCCGAACGGCAAATGGATCGCCGTGCAGGCGATGGACGGCTCGAACCTGACGGCCGACAACCCGGGCCGCCACAAGATCGGCAAGGTGTTGCTGTTCGAGATCCGCGACGGGCAGGCCGTGAAGGTGAGCGAGGTGCCGGGCGGCGAAGCCGCGCAGGGCATCGTGTTTACCGCCGACAGCCGGCACGTGATCGTGCAGTTCAACGTCGAACGGCAGCTTGCGCTGTATGCGGTCGAAGGCGGCAAGCTGCGCGATACGGGCAAGCGGATCGCGCTGACGGGCGGGCCGTCTTCGTTGAGAACGTTGCCGCGCTGACGGGCTTTGTTCACGGCGGGGGGCGGCGGAACGTATGCGGGCCGTTCGGCCGTGAACGGCACGCGGCCCTTCAACGGATGAAGGAGCCGGAGAACCGGCGACGCGCACGCGAGGATGCGTGCGCAAAGCGGCACCCGGTACGGTCGCACCGGGGCGCACGACCGCGGTTACGGACGCAGCAGATCGAACCCGCCGAATACCACGACACCGCTGAGCACGATCATCGCGACCGAGTGCTGGCCGAAGTAGAGAATCGCGGCGGCGAGCCACGTCGTGATGCAGAAGGCGCCGATGCGGGCCATCGTGTGTTCCTCGAATGCGTGATGAAGTGAATGCGTGCCGCACGGCGTTCGCCGCTCGGGCGGTGAGCGGGGCACGCGTGCAGGCGGACGGAAAAGACGACCCGGGAAGCTGCGAGGGCGTCTTTGCATGCCAGCCGGGAGTCGAAGCCGGCGGCATCGCGCGATCGGCCCGAACGAGGCGCCCGACGTGCGCATCCAGCCGGCGAAGCGGCGATTTTACCAGCGCCGTCATGTCGCCAATCTGGCCCTTTCGCGATCAATTCCGGTCATCGTGCAGCAATCCGCCCGACCCCGATATTCAAGTTTCGTGTGACGAATGCCGTAAACGAACTGGAAGGCGATTTCCGCCATGTCACTTCGTTAACCGACACACGGACCGATACGATGCAGATCGATTTCTCCACGACCGCGCGATCCCCGCTCGCGGACAGCGTCATGACCGCGAACCCGCCCGCCGCGACGTCGTCCACCGGCGGCGCGACGGATGCCGCGAGTACGACGGGCACAACGGGCGCGACCGGCGCCACCGCAGCGACTGGCGGGTCGAGCACCACCGCCACGAAGGATGCGGCCGACGCCACCGGCGCAGCTCCCGGCGCGGCGGGCGCATCGGCGGAAGACCCGGCGGTCGCTCAGTTGAAGGCGCTGATCGAGCGGCTGCAGAAGCAGCTCGCGACATTGGAGCGGCAGATGGCCACCGCGGCCCAGCGCGCGAAGGACGACCCGTCCGCGGCCGTCGAACAGCAGTCGCTGAGCGCGGAAGCCAGCGCGATCTCGGCCGCGCTCGCGACGGCGATCTCGCAACTCGCCGCGGCGCTGGAAAAATCCGGCGGCTCGCAGGCGGGCGGGCTGGTGTCGACGCAGGCCTGAGCGGCCAAGGCGGCATTGGCCGCCCGCATTACAATCGCAAGCGCGTCTCCCTCTCAAGGACGGCTGAACGATGAATGCGGAACTCGACGACGACGAACTCGTCCGCTTCGACGCGCACGGCGGCACGCCGCTGCCGGCGGCCGATGCCGAAGGATGGCTCGACCACGACGGCGCGCGCATCTGGCACGCGTCGTTCGGCCAGGGGCCGGCGGTCGTGCTGCTGCACGGCGGCCTCGGCCACGGCGGCAACTGGGGCAACCAGGTGCCGGCGCTGCTCGCGGCCGGCTACCGCGCGATCGTGATCGACAGCCGCGGCCACGGCCGCAGCACGCGCGACGATCATCCCTACTCGTACGAACGCATGGCATCGGACGTGCTGGCCGTTCTCGACGCGCTACGCGTCGACCGTGCACGCTTCGTCGGCTGGAGCGACGGCGCATGCATCGCGCTCGTGCTGGCCGCCCGCGCTCCGGAACGCGCGACCGGCGTGTTCTTCTTCGCGTGCAACATGGATCCGGGCGGTACGAAGGAGATGGTGCCGAGCCCGCTGATCGACCGCTGTTTCGCGCGGCATCGGAAGGACTATGCGCAGCTGTCCGCGACACCGGCCCAGTTCGACGCGTTCGTCGCCGCCGTCAGCGAAATGATGCGCACGCAACCGGATTACACCGCGCAGGATCTCGCGGCGATCGCCGTACCGGTCGCGATCGTGCAGGGCGAGCACGACGAATTCATCCGGCCCGAGCACGCGGCGTATCTGGCGCGGACGATTCCCGGCGCGACGCTGACGATCCTGCCCGGCGTGAGCCATTTCGCGCCGCTGCAGCGGCCCGCGCGGTTCAACGCGGCGATGCTGGCGTTTCTCGACCGGCTGCCGGGGTGACGCGCGGGCAGGACGCACGGGCCGCCGGCGAGCGGGCGCGTGCGGCGGTCCCATCCTGTATTCCGCGTATCCCATAAGTTTTTCTTTCGGCTCGCGCAACATATCGTCGATTGTTGACGGCCGGGCGGTAGCGGATAGTCCTGCTTCGACAGGCCGGCCGCCGCGCTCCGCGCGCGGCGCGGCCGGATCTGTTGTCCATGCAACCATCGGAAATGGAAGGAACCGCACCCATGCGATTCAACGCGACACGCTTTGCCGCGACCCTGTTCGTCGCCGCATGCGCGACCGCCACGGCCGGTCGCGCGGCCGCCGTCACGCACGACGACCTCCACGACACCGTCACGCGCCATATCGCGCCGCTGATGAAGCAGTACGCGATTCCCGGCATGGCGATCGGCGTCGTCGCCGACGGCAAGCCGTACGTATTCGATTACGGCGTGACGTCGAAGCAAACCGGCAAGCCGGTCACCGGCGACACGCTGTTCGAGATCGGCTCGGTCAGCAAGACGCTGACCGCGACGCTCGCCGCGGACGCGCAGGCGGGCGGCGAACTGTCGCTCGCGGACCCCGTGGCGAAATATCTGCCCGAGCTGCAGGGCAAGCCGTTCGGCGTCGTGACGCTGCTTCAGCTCGGCACCCACACGCCCGGCGGGACGCCGCTGCAGGTGCCGGACAGCATTCGCGACGACGCGGGCCTGATCCGCTATCTCGACGCGTGGCGGCCCGAGTATGCGCCGGGTACGCACCGCAAGTATTCGAACGTCGCGATCGGCATGCTCGGCTGGCTCACCGCGAAGGCGATGCACCAGGATTTCGCGACGCTGATGGAGCAGCGGCTCTTTCCCGCACTCGGGATGACGCACACGTACATCGACGTGCCCGCCGCGCGCATGGCCGACTATGCGCAGGGCTACACGAAGGACGGCAAGCCCGTGCGGATGACGGAAGGCATGCTGTGGCAGCCGGCGTACGGCGTGCGGACCACGGCGGCCGACCTGCTGCGTTTCGTGCAGGCGAACATGGGGACGATCCAGACGGCGCCGCGCCTGCAACGCGCGATCGAACGCACGCACACCGGCTATTTCCGTGCGGGGCCGCTGACGCAGGATTTGATCTGGGAACAGTACCCGTACCCGGTCGCGCTGCCGACGCTGCTCGCGGGCAATGCGCCGAAGATGCTGTTCGATGCGGTGCCGGCCAGCGCGATCCAGCCGCCGCTCGCGCCGAACCCCGCGACCTGGATCAACAAGACGGGTTCGACCGGGGGTTTCAGCACGTACGTCGCGTTCGTTCCCGCGAAGCGGATCGCGATCGTGATGCTCGCGAACGGTAACGTGCCGATCGAGGACCGCGTGAAGGTCGCCTACCGGATCCTCGGGTCGCTCGGCGACGGGCGGTAACCGCCTCCCGCTTCACGCCCGATTGCCCGGACAATATTCGCCGAGAATTATTGAATCGAAATCAACTGTCATTCGCGCGTGCGCCCGCTTATCAAACCGGCGCGAGGGCACTATCGTGACGGCCCCTGATACCGCTGACGAGTGCCGACCATGAAGACGACCCTCGACGAGATGCTCGCGTTCGTGACCATCGCCGATACCGGCTCATTGACGGGCGCGGCGGACAAACTGCACCAGCCGACCTCGGTGATGAGTCGGATCCTGCGGCGCCTCGAGGAAAAACTCGACACCACGCTGATCCGCCGCACGACACGCCGCCTCGAACTGACCGAGGAGGGCAAGCTCTTTCTCGACTACGCGCGCGAGATCATCGCGTCGGTCGAATTCGCCGAGGAACAGATCGTCAGCCAGCGCGAGGCGCCGGCCGGGCGGTTGCGGATCAATGCGGCGATGCCGTTCATGCAGCATGTGATCGCGCCGATGATGCCCGGCTTTCGCGAAGCGTATCCGGCGATCGAGGCCGAACTTCATACGAGCGACGAGATCATCGACCTGCTCGAACAGCGTGCCGACGTCGCGATCCGGATCGGCGAGCTACGCGATTCGACGCTGCATGCGCGCCGGCTCGGCAGCAGCCGGCTGCGCATTCTGGCGAGCCCGGCCTATCTGGAGAAAGCCGGCGTGCCGACGAGCGTCGCCGATCTCGTGAACCATACGCTGCTCGGTTTCGTGCAGCCGGAGACGCTGAACCACTGGCCGCTGCGCACCGCGGACGGTAGCGTGTACCGCATTCACCCGGCGCTGCAGGCGTCGAGCGGCGAGACGCTGCTGACGCTCGCACTCGGTGGCGCGGGCATCGTGTGCCTCGCCGACTACATGACGGGCACGCATCGCCGCGACGGCAGCCTCGTCGAACTGCTCGTCGACGACACGGTCGAGTTCCGCCAGCCGATTCACGCGGTGTTCTATCGCAATGCGACGCTGTCGTCGCGCATCGTCAGCTTTCTCGACTATGTGGGCGTGCAGTTGAAGGCAGGCGGCGACATCGACTGAGCCGGCACGGCACGTAACCGGCCACGCAGTAAAAAGGGCGACGGGTTCGAATGACATCGAACCCGTCGCCCTTTGCGCATCGGTCGAACCCGAACCGCGCGCCTACTCCCCCAGTGCACTCATCAGCCTGACCTGGCTCAGCATTTCATCGGTGCGTGCCTGCGCGAGCGAATCCTCGGCCGCGAGCAGCGCACGCTGCACTTCCAGCGTATCGATGAACGCCGATTCGCCGCTGCGCCACGACCGGTTGATCTGCGTATACGCACCCCGCGCATTCGACACCGCGCGCTCGAGGCGTTCTGTCCGGCCGTGATTTCGGGCGGTTGCGGCCACCGATGTCTCGACGTCGCCGACGGCGGTCAGTACCGCCGTGCGGTAGGCGGCGAGCGCCTGGTCGGCCTGCGCACGCCGCAACGCGACGACGCTGCGGCGCCGGCCGCCGTCGAACAGCGGCGCGCTCGCGCCGGCGCCGGCCATCCATGCGAGCGAACGCGCGAGCGTCGCGCCCGAGAAGCCATCGATCGCCGCGCCGATCACGCCGATCAGCTGCAGGTGCGGCTTCAGATCGGCCTCGGCGACGCCGATGCGCGCGTAGGCCGCGACGACGCGTGCCTCGGCCGCGCGCACGTCGGGCCGCCGGCGCAGCAGGTCGGCCGGCGTGCCGATGCCCGGTGCGGCGGCGGTCCACGCCGGCGCGGCCGCGGGCGGATCGAGCCGCGCATAGATATCCTGCGGCGTCGACGCGGTGATGATCGACAGCCGGTGGATCGCGGCCTGCCGCTGCAGTTGCAGCGCGGGCAGCTCGGCCAGCGTCGTTTCCGTCTGCGCGGCGGCGCGGTCCACGTCGGCTACCGGCACGACGCCCGCGTCGAACAGGCGCCGTGTCGACTCCTCGGTGCTGCGCTGGCTCAACGCGTTGGCTTCGACCAGCGCGAGCCGCTGTTCGAGGCCGCGCACCGTCACGTAGGTCCGCACGGTTTCGTCGATCGTCGCGATCCGCACGGCCGCCGCATCGTTTTGCGCCGATGCGATATCCGCGTCGGCTGCCGACACACCCTGGCGGATGCGGCCGAAGATGTCGATTTCCCATGCGAGGCTCGCATTCAGGTCGAACGCGTTGCCGGTCGTCGGCGTATCGGTCGGGAACGCCTGCGATGCGGACAGCCGCTGACGGCTGGCACCGGCATTCAGATCGAGAGACGGAAACCATTGCGACGCCGCGCCGATCCGCACCGCGCGGGCCGCGTCGATGCGCGCGACTGCCGCCTGCAGGTCGAGGTTGTTCGCGAGCGCGGTGTCGACCAGCCGGTCGAGGATCGGATCGTGGAAGCCATGCCACCACGCACCGGTGTCGGCGGCCGGGCCGCCGGCCGCGAGATCCGCATTCGCATAGGTTGCCGCCAGCGGCGGCGGCGTGACGGTGGCGACCGGCGCGCTCGTGCACGCGGCCAGGACGGCCGCAGCGGACAGCGCGGCCACGAGTCGAACGAACTTCATTGCACTCCCTCCGTCGCGACGGCTGCGACAGCGGTCTTGCGCATCGCGAGCCGGCGAACCATCACATAGAACACGGGCGTAAACAGCAGCCCGAAGACCGTCACGCCGATCATCCCGAAGAACACCGCCGCGCCGACCGCCTGGCGCATTTCCGCGCCCGCGCCGTCGGAGATCACGAGCGGCAGCACGCCGAGGATGAACGCGAGCGACGTCATCACGATCGGGCGCAGCCGCTGCACGCATGCCTCGACGACGGCCTCGACGAGCTCGGCGCCGTCGGCCTCCAGTTGCCTGGCGACCTCGACGATCAGGATCGCGTTCTTCGCGGCGAGCCCGACCAGCACGATGAAGCCGATCTGCGTGAGGATGTTCACGTCCTGGCCGAGCGCGCGCACGCCGAGCGATGCGGCAAGCAGGCACATCGGCACGATCAGCAGGATCGATACGGGCAGGCTCCAGCTACCGTACTGCGCGGCGAGCACCAGATAGACGAGCAGCACGCACAGCGGGAACACGAGCAGCCCCGTGTTGCCGGCCGTGGTCTGCTGATACGACAGATCGGTCCATTCGAACGAAATGCCGGGCGGCAGCACCTGTTTCGCCAGCGTTTCCATCGTCTTGATCGCGAAGCCCGAGCCGAGGCCCGGCGCGGTATCGCCGTTGATTTCGGTGGCCGGATACAGGTTGTAGCGCGGTGCGCGATCGACGCCGAGCATGTCGTCGATGCGCGTCACGCTGCCGATCGGCACCATCTCGCCGTCGCGGTTGCGCACCTTCAGCCGCGCGAGATCGGACGCGCCGACGCGGAACGGCAGGTCCGCCTGCGCCGTCACGCGATAGGTGCGCCCGACGATGTTGAAGTCGTTGATATAGGTCGAACCGAAATACGTCTCGACCGCATCGTTGATCGCCTGGCTCGGCACGCCGAGCATCTCGGCCTTCTCGCGGTCGAGCTCGACGTGCACCTGCGGGCTGGTCGCGGAGTAGGGCGTGTAGACGCCGACCATGCCGGGCGTACGGTTGGCGGCCGCGACGAGATCCTGCGTCGCCTTCGCGAGCGCGGCGGTGCCGAGGCCGTTGCGGTCTTCGAGCCGCATCGCGAAGCCGCCCGTGCTGCCGAGGCCCTGTACCGGCGGCGGCATCGCGACGACGATCGACGCTTCGGTGATGGTCGCGAGCCGCTTGCGCATCTCGGCGGCAATCGTGTCGATCGTCAGGCCGCGCGCCTTGCGTTCCGGCCAAGGCTGGAACACCGGGAACAGGCCGGCGCTGTTCGCCGAGTTGGTGCCGGTCGCTGCGTTGACGCCGGAGAACACGGGTACGCGCGCGACACCGGGCACCGACAGCGCGATGTCCTCGATCTTGCGCGCGACCGCGCTCGTGCGTTCGAGCGTCGCGCCGTCGGGCATCCGCACGAGCACCACGAGGTAGCCGCGATCCTGCGCGGGAATGAAGCCCTTCGGGCTCGACACGAGCAGGTAGCCGGTCGCGGCGATCAGCACCACGTACAGGGCGACCATCGCGGGAATGATCCGGACGATTTTCCGCACCAGCCGGCCATATGCATCGGACAGGCGTTGAAACAGGCGGTTGAACGCGTCCGAGAAGCGTCGCGCGGCGCGCATCGCCGGCGCGAACGGCGCGGCGATGCGTGATGTCGGCGCCGGTGCGTCATGGTCGCCGGCGTGCGCTTTCAGCATCATCGCCGACAGCGCGGGCGCGAGCGTCACCGACGTGAAGAACGAGATCGCGGTCGACACGGCGATCGTCACGCCGAACTGGCGGAAGAACTGGCCCGAGATGCCGGGAATGAACGAGGTCGGCACGAACACCGCGCACAGCACGAGCGTGATCGCGAACAGCGCGCCGCCGACTTCCTTCATCGTCAGCAGCGTCGCGTCGCGTGGCCCGGCGCCGGCCGACAGGTGCCGCTCGACGTTCTCGACCACGACGATCGCATTGTCGACGACGATCCCCACCGCGAGCACGAGGCCGAACAGCGTCAGGTTGTTGATCGAATAGCCGAGCACGGCCATCGCCGCGAACGTGCCGACGAGCGACACCGGAATCGACAGGATCGGGATGATCGACGGCCGCCAGCCCTGCAGGAACAGCAGCACGACGAACACCACGAGCACGACGGCTTCGTAGATCGTCTTGACGAGTTCGTGGATGCTGTCGCCGATGAACGCGGTCGGGTTGTAGCCGATGTTGTAGACGATGCCCTTCGGGAAGTCGCTGGCCAGTTCGGCCATCTTCTTCTCGACCGCGGCCATCGTCGCGACCGCGTTCGCGCCGGGTTGCTGCAGCACCTGCAGCGCGATCGTCGGATGGCGCAGCATGTAGCTGTCGGTCGCATACGCGAGTGCGCCGACTTCGACGCGTGCCACGTCCTTCAGCCGCACGAGCCTGCCGTCCTTGCCCTGCTTGACGACGATGTCGCTGAAATCCTCGGGGCGCTTGAGCCGCCCTTCGAAGATCAGGTTCGGCTGGAACGCCTGGTTCGTGATCGGCGCCTGCGCGACCACGCCGCCCGCGAGCTGCGTGTTCTGCGAACGTACCGCGGCGATCAGGTCGGCCGGGCTCAGGCCGAACGACGCGACGCGCTCGGGGTCGAGCCAGATGCGCATCGAGTATTCGCGCGCGCCGAGCGCGTTGATGTCGCCGACGCCTTCGATCCGCTTGAGCACGTCCGCGACGTTGCGGATCGCGTAGTTCGACACGTACAGCGGATCGTAGCGCTGGTCCGGCGAGTACAGGAAGATCGTGGCGAGCTGCGTCGGCGACGACTTGCGTACCGACACGCCGCTGCGCTGCACGGGCTCGGGCAGGCGCGGCGTCGCGAGCGCGACGCGGTTCTGCACGAGCACCTGCGCCTTGTCGACGTCGGTGCCGGGCTTGAACGTCACGGTGATGTTCAGGCTGCCGTCCGACGTCGCCTGGCTGTACATGTACAGCATGTCTTCCACGCCGTTCACTTCGAGTTCGATCGGCGTCGACACCGTTTGCGACACCGTTTCCGCGGAGGCGCCCGGATAGGTCGCCTGGATCACGACGGTCGGCGGTGCGATGTCCGGATACTCGGACACCGCGAGCGAGAAATAGGCCAGCGCGCCGGCGATCGTCAGCACGATCGACAGGACGATCGCGAGCACCGGCTGCTGGACGGACAGGCGGCCGAGATTCATTGCGCGCTCCCGGTCGTGCCGTTCGCCGCGTGGGCCACCGTGGCCGCTTCGATCGCGCGCGGCACGGCCTTGACCTTGTCGCCTGCCTGCACGCGCTGGAAGCCGTCGACGATCACGCGATCGCGCGGGTTCAGCCCCGCGTCGATTTCGCGCAGGTTGCCGTACAGGCGGCCCGGCGTCACCGGACGGATCGCGACGGTGCCGTTCGCGTCGACGAAGTACAGCACGCGGCGCGTCGCATCCGTCGCGACGGCCGTGTCCGGCACGAGCAGCGCGTGGTGCGCGACGCGGCTCGACAGGTACACGCGGCCGAACTGGCCGGGGCTCAGACGCCGGTCCGGATTCGCGACGCGCGCGCGCTGGCGCAGCGTGCCGGTCGAGTCGTCGAGGCGGTTATCGACGAAATCCATCGTCCCCGTCAGCGACGGCTGCGCATCGCCCGGCAGCGCGATCGCGACCTGCCGCGACGACGCGTTGCCGCCGCTGTTCCGCGCTTCGCGCGTATAGCGCAGGTGGCTTTCCTCATCGACATCGAAGTAGATGTCGATCGGGTCCTGCGACACGATCGTCGTCAACACGGTCGCGTCGCTGTCGCCGCCTTTCACGAGATTGCCCTCGCTCACGCGTTTGCGGCTGATACGGCCGGACATCGGCGCGACGATGCGCGTGAACGACAAGTCGAGCCGCGCGCGCTCGAGTGCGCCTTGCGCGCTCGTCACTTCGGCCTGCGCGCTTTGCACCGCCTGCCTGCGCTGGTCGTATAGGCTCTGCGCGATCGTATCGGTCTTGATCAGGATGCTCGCGCGCTCGAAATCCTGCCGGCTCAGCTTCAGTTGCGACTGCGCGCGTTCGAGCGCGCCCTGCGCGGCCGTGACGGCCGCCTGGTACGGGCGCGGGTCGATGACGAACAGCAGGTCGCCCTTGCGGACGATCGCGCCGTCCTGGAACGCGACCTTGTCGAGATAGCCGCTCACGCGCGGGCGCACGTCGACGGTGTCGACCGCTTCGAAGCGGCCGGTGTAGACGTCGACGTCGTTGACGTCGCGTGCGACGGGCGCGCTGACGATCACGCTCGGCGTCGCGGCCGGGGCCTTGTCGTCCGACTGGCAGCCGGACAACGCGAAGAGCGCGGCCAGCGGAACGGCGGCCAGCACGGCCGGCCGCGTGATGCGCTTCAATCCTGGATATCGGTTCATATGCGTACGAGATGTCGAGTGGGGCGCGTGGCGCCTGACGGTGCGAAGTATCGTGCGCGGCGCGCGGCGGATAAACGGATGAAGCGGCATAAGAACTTGTACTGCGCAGTCACGAATCGCTGCCTGCAGCGGCGACGGGCCAGCCGGTTTCGAGGAGCAGGGCGAGGGAGCGGAAGGGCAGCGACGACGCGCGGCCCGAATGCCTGTTCAGGCGATTCGGGCCGGCCATGCGGAGGGGAAGGGCGAGCGGCCGCGCGTGCCGAGCGGCGTGCCCGCTTGCGCGTCGACGCTGCTCAATGACCGCGATAGATCGAGTCGCGACCGTTGACCATCATCGCGCGGCCGGATTCGTCGGCGGTGCGGGCTTCGTTGCCGTAGCCGGTTTTGTCCGCGGCCGGGGCGGCATTCGGCGCGCGTTGTGCGACGGCGTTTTCACGCACACGCTTTTCGGCGGCGAGGATCGCGGCCGGATACTGGTTGTGATCCATCGCCGGGGTGTAGCCGACGGCCGCGAGGCGCGCCATTTCGGCCTTCACTTCGGCGCGGGTCGGTTGATGGTCGGCCTGGTGCGCGAACGACAGCGCCGGTGCGGAAAGGATCAGTGCGGCAAGGGTGGAAGAAACGAGCGTTTTCATCGTGGGTACCTGTCTGGTCGAGTGAACCGCAACCAACGTCGACTACGTCGATGTCGTTGCGTGTGCAGCCAATATAGGTACGGCGGCGTCGGGGAAAAACGGCTGTCGGGCTAAATCATTTTTGATCCTGCGTCACGAATCGAATGTGAATTCGGTCGGCCGCGTTGCGGGCCGGGCGTCTCGCCCGCACAGGCGCCGCGGCTCGCGATCGAAACGGGCCGCGAATCGGCCTATCAGACCTTGCGGGACTCAACTGTGTCGAATTCCGTCTTGGACAGACTTAACCCGGTTCCCTAGACTGAACCCGCTTTCCCTCGTTCCCTGGAGAAAATCATGAGTCTCGCGCTGCCCGGCAACAAGATCCTCGGTTTCGGTACCGCCCCGCTCGGCAACATGTTCCGCAACATCCCCGACGCGGAAGCCGCTGCCACCGTCGAAGCCGCGTGGCAACACGGCATCCGCTATTTCGATTCGGCGCCGTTCTACGGCGCCGGCCTCGCGGAAATCCGCCTCGGCGACGCGCTGGCGAACCATTCGCGTGACGAATACGTGCTGAGCACGAAGGTTGGCCGCGTGATCCTCGACGAAATCGAAGACGTGGCGGCGCGCGATCTCGGCGAAAAGGGCGGCCTGTTCGAACACGGCCGGCCGAACCGCATCGTCAACGACTACTCGGCCGACGCGACGCTGCGCTCGATCGAGGACAGCCTGAAACGCCTGCGCACCGACCGCCTCGATATCGTGTGGGTGCATGACATCGCGCAGGACTTCTACGGCGACGAATGGCTCGCGCAATTCGAAGTGGCGCGCAAGGGCGCCTTCCGCGTGCTGGGCAGGCTGCGCGAACAAGGCGTGATCAACGCATGGGGCCTCGGCGTGAACCGCGTCGAACCGATCGAACTGGTGCTCGACCTCGCCGAGCCGCAACCGGACGGCATGCTGCTGGCCGGCCGCTACACGCTGCTCGATCACGAACGCGCGCTGCAGCGCGTGATGCCGGCGGCGGCCGCGCGGAACGTCGGGATCGTCGTCGGCGGCCCGTACAGCTCGGGCGTGCTCGCGGGCGGCACGCACTTCGAATACCAGAAGGCGTCGCCGGAAATCCTCGCGAAGGTGGATCGGATCAAGGCGATCGCCACGCGCTACGACGTACCGATCAAGGCTGCCGCGCTGCAGTTCTCGATGTCGCATCCGGCCACCGTCGCGGTGATCCCGGGCGCGAGCCGTCCGGAACGGATCGCGGAAGACCAGGCGGCGCTGAACGTGGCGATTCCGGCCGACTTCTGGCGCGAGATGCGTGAACAAGGTCTGATTGCGGCCAACGCGCCGCTGCCGATCGATCGTTGATCCTGAAAGGTGATGACCAGAAGCCGCGCGATGTGCGAGGAAGGTCAGGGTTGCGAAGCGATCGTCACACTTGCTACAGGCGCGTGTGCGGCCGTGATGCAACGACGCCCGCACGTTCGCGGATTCATTTTGCCACTGTCGCGACGACTTCCTCGCCGGTCAGGATCTCGCGGAAGATCCCGACCAGCGGCCGCAGATTGACCTTGTGCCATGCGGCCCACAGCGGCGTGCGGTAGCTGAACCACGGCAGCTCGCGTAACACGACGCCTTCCGGCACCTGGTGACGCAGGCTCTGCTGGATCATCGTCACGCCGAGCCCGGCCGCGACGAGGCCGAGCGCGGCGAGCGGCTCGGTCGCTTCCACCGAAATGTCCGGCGAAAAGCCGGCCTTCGCGCAGGCCGCGACGAACGCGCCGTGACGCGGCGCACTGTCCTGCTGCGTGACGCCGATCCACGCCTGCGCGGCGAGATCGTCGGCGACGAGCGTCTTTTTCTTCGCGAGCGGATGCCCGTCGGGCATCGCGAGCAGCATCGGATCGTCCAGCACCTTCGTCGAATCGAGTTCGGGATCGTCCGGCGCGGGCGGCTCGGTGACGAGCGCGATGTCGAGGCTGCGCTCGCGCAAGCCTTCGAGCTGCGCGGCCGATTGATAGTTATACAAAGCGATGTGAACGGACGGGCGCCCGGCGCGCAGCGTTTTCAGCGCGCGCGGCAGCACGCCCGAGTGCGTGGCCGTTTCGAGGTAGCCGATGCAGAGGCCGCCTTCGTCGCCGCGGCCGAGCCGGCGCGCGAGCGATTCGAGCCGGTTCGCGTGGCGCAGGAACGCGCGCGTTTCGCCGAGAAACGTGCGCCCGTCGCGCGTCAGACGAATGCGCTGCTGGCTGCGTTCGAACAGCGTGAGACCGAGCTTTTCCTCCAGCTGCGCGATCTGGCGGCTGAGCGGCGATTGCGAGATGTGCAGGCGCTCGGCGGCGCGGCCGACGTGTTCCTCTTCCGCGACCGCGATGAAATATTGAAGCTGGCGGATGTCGAGCATGTCAGACCTTATCGGACTCAAGATTGGAAGATTGTGTCCCAAAGGGACTTTCTCATGCAACCCGGACCGGATCCACTTGCCTGCCCCGACGCGGCGCGCGCACGCGTGCCGTCAATTCCCGTACATGTCGAAGTCGAAATACTTCGACTGGATCGTGTTGTAGGTGCCGTCGCTGCGAATCTGCGCGATCGCGCGATTCAGCGCGTCGCGCAGGTCGGTGTCGGCCTTGCGCACGCCGGCCGCATCGCCGTTGCCCATGACCTTCGCGTCGTACACCACGCCGCCCGCGAACGAGAAGCCCTTGCCGCGCGGCGTCGCCAGGAATCCGAGCTGGCCTTGCACGGCGTCCATCAGCACGCCATCGACGCGCCCGGTGACGAGATCCGCATACGCCTGGTCGTAGCTCGGATACGGCACGACCTCGACCTTCGCGGCCGCCCACTTCTCGCGCGCATAGGTTTCCTGCACCGTGCCCTGTTCGACCGCGACGCGCTTGCCGGCGAGCTTCGCCGCGTCCGGCAGCAGCCCCGACCCGGTACGCGCGATCAGTCGCGTCTGGTTGCGGTACAGGCGATCGGTGAAGTCGATCTGCTGGCGCCGCTGTTCGGTCGCGGCCATCGACGACAGGATCACGTCGAACTTGCGCGCCTGCAGCCCAGGAATCAGCCCGTCGAAACTGCTCGACACCCACACGCATTTCGCATTCAGCTTCGCGCACAGCGCGTTGCCGAGATCGATGTCGAAGCCCTTCACGCTGCCGTCGGTCGCGGTCGACTCGAACGGCGGGTAGGTCGGATCGACGCCGATGCGGATGGTCGTCCATTCCTTCGCCGACGCCAGCGACGCGACGGCCATCGCGGCGACGGAAAGGAGAATCGTGATGCGCGTCTTCATGGTCAGGCTCCGTTCGTGTGGGGAAGAGTAGGCGGGCGCGTCAGCTCGGAAATTCGCCACGCTGAAAATCGTTCGACAGTTCGAGGGCGTCGGCCATCTCGGCGACGGTGACCGGCTTGATCGGCGCGCGGATCCGGTAGTGACCGACGTCGCCGACGCTGCGCTGCTGCACCTCGGCGATCAGCTCGCCGACCGTCGTGCCGCACCAGCGCCCCTGGCACGGACCCATGCCGCAGCGCGTAAACGCCTTCATCTGGTTCGGCCCCTGGCAGCCGCGCGCCGCGAGCTGGCGGATCTCGCCGGCCGTGACTTCCTCGCAGCGGCACACGATCGTGCCGTCGTCGGGGCGGCGCAGCGCGGCGGGCGGCGTGTACAGCGCATCGAGCAGCGGGCGCACCGCGAGGTGGCGGCGCAATGCGCGCAGCACCGGGCGTTCGCGTGCGGCCTGCCGTTGCGCATCGAGCGCACCGAGTTGCACGGCGATGTCGAGCGCTGATATTTCGCCGGCGAGTGCCGCCGCCCGCGCGCCGCCGATGCCCGCGCCGTCGCCCGCGATCCACACGTGCGGCACGCTGCTACGGCCGTGCGCGTCGCACTGCGGACGCCAGCATGCCGACGATTCGTCCCATTCGTGTGCACAGCCGAGCGAACGCGCGAGCTGCGTCGACGGAACGACGCCCTGATGCAGCAGCACGAGCGACGTGTCGAGCGTCTGCACGACGCCATCGTCGTCGCGAAAGCGAATGCGCTCGGCGCGGCCGTCGCCGTCGATGCGGATATCGGCCGCGCCGCGATACACCGGAATTCCTGCGTGGCGCACCGCGCGCAACATGCGCCAGCCCTTGAGCAGATAGTCGACGCCGCGCAGCGCCGGCAGCGCATGCGGGAGCGCGCGGCGCCACGCATCGCGCGGTGTCGTATCGACCAGCGCGCGCACGCGCCGGCCGGCATTCAGCAATTGCGCGGCGAACAACCACAGCAGCGGGCCGCTGCCCGCGAGCACGGCGTCGGCCGACGGCGCGAGGCCCGATGCTTTCAGCAGCGTCTGCGCGGCGCCGACGCCCATCACGCCGGGCAACGTCCAGCCGGGCACTGGCCACGGCCGCTCCTGCGCGCCGGTTGCAATCAGCACCGCGCGCGCGCCGATTTCAAGCGTGCCGCGCGATGGGCCGCTTTGCGTGAGCATCGCGACGGGCGCCGGCTCGAACGCGATTTGCCACACGACGCTGCGCGGCAGGTAATGCGCGCCGCTGGCGAGCAGGCCGTCGACGAGCGGGCGGCCTGCCGTGTAGTCGGCGCCGAGCCATTGCGCGAGCGGCGCCGGCGCGTCGGCCACGTTGCGGTAGATCTGGCCGCCGGGCGTTCGCCCTTCGTCCGCGACGACCACCGACAAGCCGGCCGCGCGCGCGGCGGCGGCCGCCGCCATCCCGGCCGGTCCGGCGCCGACGATCAGCAGGTCGCACGGGCGGTGCGTCATGCGAGCCTCGCCTTGCCGTGCATCGTGCGCACCTGCATGCCGTCGGCGACGGGCGTCATGCAGCCTTGCACGTTCGGCACGCCGTCGATTTCGACGAGGCAGTCGAAGCACACGCCCATCATGCAGAACGGGCCGCGCGGCGCGCCGCTCACGGCGCTCGTGCGGCACGCGGCCGAACCGGCGGCGAGCATCGCGGCCGCGACGCTGTAGTGCGCGGGCACGTCGTGCGGCGCGCCGTCGATATGGATGCGCACGCGTTCGAGCGTCGCGGCGGCGGGAACGAGGGATTCAAACATGCCGGGCTTCCGTGGGCGCGGCGAAGCGCGCGGTGGTAAAGGCGGACAGGTCGGCCGGCGCGGCGCCGCCGGCCATCCACGGCGCGACGAGATCGGCGTGGGTCGCCGCGAGCGTCACGCCGCTGTGGCAGATCGCGATGAACGCGCCGGGATGCGTGGCCGACGCCTCGTAGACGGGCAGGCCGTCGGGCGTCATGATGCGCAGCGCACCCCACGCGCGCACGATGCGTGCATGCGCGAGCGCGGGGAACGCAGTGCGGGCGCGGCGCGCGATGTCGACCATCGCCGGGCGCGTCTGGCCGTCGTCGAAGCCGACGTCTTCGGCCGAGTCGCCGAGGAGCACCGAGCCTTCCGGCGTCTGCCGGACGACGAGCGTCGGATAGTCGAGAAACGGCGCGAGGCGCTCGGTGACCATGATCTGCCCGCGCAACGGCGAGATCGGTGCGCGCAGGTCGACCATCGGCGCGAGTCGCGCGTTGTCGAGCCCGGCCGCGAGCACCACGCGCCCTGCTTCGAGCCGCGCGTCGCGCGTGTCGATCTCGAAGCGCCCGGCGCGTGGGCGGATCTCGGCGACTTCGCTGCGCGGCAGATAGACGCCGCCGCACTGCTGGAACGCCTGCAGCATCGCGCGCAGCGTGGTGAGCGGATTCGCGTGACCGTCGTTCGGCGACCATAGCGCGCCGGCCAGCGACGGCGACGCCGCGGGAACGAGCCGCCGCAGCGCCGCCGGATCGAGCACCTCGTACGACAGCGCGGCTTCCTGCCGACGCAGCGATTCGAGCAGGTCGGTCGCGCCGTCGAGTTCCGCGCGATGCTCGAACAGCTCGATGCCGCCCGGGCGTTCGAACGCGCAGTCCACGCCCGTTTCGCGCTGCAACTGCGCGGCGAATGCACGCCAGCGCTCGGACGATTCGCGCGACCAGCGCGCATACGGCAGGCAGCGGCCGCCTTTGCCCTGCACCCACACGAGCCCGAAATTGCCGCGCGCCGCGCGAAACGCGATGTCGTCGCCGTCGCACACCGCGACGCGTTGGCCGAGACGCGCGATGCCCCACGCGATGGCCATGCCGACGAGACCGCCGCCGGCCACGACGACGTCGAAGCGGCGCACGGTCATGCGCGGCTCCGCTGTCGCGGGTCGGACGGTTGCGTGTTATATCCCATGTCGGCGCGGCTCCTTGCTTTCGGTACGTTGCGGAACCGATGTTCGGACAGGCAAAATGGGCTGTCCAATACAGCTTGATCAACGACCCATAATCCAGTGTTATGACCACGCCCTCGCTCAAGATTCGCCAGATCGAAGCGTTTCGCGCGGTGATGCAGCGCCATACCGTCACGCGCGCGGCGCGCGATCTCCATATCTCGCAGCCGGCCGTGAGCCGGCTGATCGCCGATCTCGAGGCGCGGATCGGCTTCGTGCTGTTCGAGCGTCAGCAGGGGCGCTTCACGCCGACCGCGCAGGCGCGCGTGCTGTACGAGGAGGTCGAGCGCGCGTTCGTCGGCCTCGACCGCGTCGCGCAGGCCGCCGAGCAGATCCGCGCGATGCGGCGCGGCACGCTGCGCGTGGCCGGCTCGCCCGCCGTCGCGCTCGACCTGCTGCCGGAACTCGTCACGCGTTTCTCGCACGCGCATCCGGGCGTCGACATCACGCTGCTCGCGCACAGTGCGTCGACCGTCGTCGACAAGGTCGCGTCGGGGCAATGCGACGTCGGGCTGATCGCCGAACCCGTCCCGCATCCGGCCGTGCGCGGCGAGCGGCTCGCGGAAAGCGCGATGCGCTGCATCGTGCCGCGCGGGCATCGGCTCGCGCGCAAGCGCGTCGTGCAGCCGGCCGACCTGCGCGACGAACCGTTCATCTCGTTTCCGCCGAGTTTCGAGGCGCGCAGCGCGATCGACCGCGTGTTCGTCGAAGCGGGTGTGTCGCGCGTGCTGTCGATCGAGGCGCAACTGTCGCGGACGATCGTCGCGTTCGTCGCGAACGGCGCTGGCGTCGCGCTGATCGATCCGGTGACGGCTGCGTACGCGGGCCAGCGCGTGGCCGTCAAGCCGTTCGAGCCGGCCGTGCCCGACCACTTCTACCTGGTGACGTCCGCGTCGCAGCCGCTGTCGATGATCGGCGACGCGTTCTGCGCGGATTTGCGCGACGCGTTCGCGCGGATGCGGGCGCCGTGCGACGCGTGAGCGGGAAGGAAAGTCGTTTCGAGCGCGCCGGACGCCGTCGGGCGTGCCGGCGCGTTGCCGTTTCGGCCGGGGTTCCGGCTCAGGCCAGCGCGCTGTCCGTTGCGCGTGTGTCGGGCGCGCCGGACGCGGACGACGTGGTTGCGCCCGCATCCTTCGCACCCGCCAGCCGCCGATAACGCGCGAGCGCCCACAGCGGGAAGTACGCGGTATAGCCGTGATACTTCAGGTAGAAGATGCGCGGAAAGCCTGGCGCATTGTGCGAGCGGTGCCACCAGAAGCCGTCTTCCTGCTGCACCGACTGCAGATACGCGATGCCGCGCTTCACCGAATCGGATTCGCAGTCGCCGAACGCCATGTGCGCGAGCAGCGCCCACGCGGTGCAGTTCGACGTGCTCTCGCCGCCGTTCGTGCCGGCCAGCTTCGGGTCGATGTAGCTGTCGTTCGTTTCGCCCCAGCCGCCGTCCGCATGCTGCCGCGCGCGCAGCCAGTCGAGCGCGCGGGCGATATAGGGTTGCGACTTGTCCTCGCCGGCGAGCGCGAGTCCCGCCAGCACGCTCCACGTGCCGTAGATGTAGTTCGTGCCCCAGCGGCCCCACCAGCTGCCGTCGGGCTGCTGCGTGCGCTTCACGTAGTCGATGCAGCGCGCGAGCGATGCGCGGTCTGCCGCGCGCTTCGTCACGCCGAAGCACAGCAGCACGCGGCCCGATACGTCTTCCGTGGGCGGATCGAGCAGCGCGCCATGGTCGGCGAACGGGATCGCGTTCAGATACATGCGATCGCAGTCGGCGTCGAACGCCGCGAAGCCGCCGTTGCGCGATTGCAGCCCGCGCATCCAGTCGAGCGCGCGTGCGACGCGCGACGCGTACGGATTCGTGCCGTCCGCGCGATGCGTGCGGCCGCGGCGATCGAGCATCGCGGTGACGAGCGCCGTGTCGTCGATGTCCGGGTAGTACGGGTTCGCGTACTGGAATGCCCATCCGCCCGGTTCGACGTCGGCCGGTGCGTTCTCGATCCAGTCGCCGCGCAGGTCGTTCACCTGCCGCTCGGCAAGCCAGTCGTAAGCGCGTGCGATGCGCGCATCGAGTTCGCGCAGCGCGCCGGCCGATTCGCCGGTTTCCGGCACTGCGACACCGCGCGCCTGCTCGAGCGCCATCGTGCTCCACGCGGTGTCCCACACCGGCGACAGGCACGGCTGGCAATACATGCTGCCGTCCGGCCGCGTGACCAGCAGTTTCTCCAGCGCGTTCTCGCAGTCGCGCCGCAGCGGATGGTCGTCCGGATAGCCGAGCACCTGCATCATCTGGTAGCTGTAGACGATCGGCGGAAAGATGCCGCCGAGCCCGTCCTCGCCGTTCATCCGTTCCGCGCACCACGCTTCCGCGTGCCGGATCGCGCGCTGCCGCAAGCGCTTCGGCAGCAGCGGCTCGATAGGGCGGACCGCGCGGTCGAGCAAGAGGAACAGCCGGCGCATGCCGCGCGCGGGCGGGAAGTACCGGCGTTCTCGTTCCGGCGGCGTGACGAACAGCTCGCGGATCGACACGTTGCGCGGGTTGCGTGCTCGCGCCTTCAGCGAGCACAGCACCAGCAGCGGCACCATCGTCGTGCGCGCCCAGTACGCGACCTTGTACATCGAGATCGGCACCCACTTCGGAAACAGCACGAATTCGATCGGCATGAACGGCGCCGCGCGCCACGGCACCTGGCCGAACGTCGCGAGCAGGATGCGCGTGAACACGTTCGAGCGTGCGGCGCCGCCGAGCTTCAGGATCGCATCGCGCGCGCGGATCATGTGCGGCGCCTGTTCGCTGTCGCCGGCCGCCTTCAGCGCGAAGTACGCCTTCACGCTGCACGACACGTCCGGCGCGCCGTCGACGTACAGATCCCATGCGCCGTGCGTGTCGAGCCGTTGGTTCGCGCGCAGGTAGCGCGCCATCTTCTCCTGGCGCACGTCGTCGATCTTGTCCATGAAATGCATCATCAGGATGTATTCCGCGGTGATCGTCGCGTCGGATTCGAGTTCGAAACACCAGCTGCCGTCGGGCTGCTGAAGGCGTACGAGTGCGTCGCGTCCACGGGCGATGGCCGTGTCGAGCGCGGACCAGGGAGAGGGGGCCGGTTTGTTCATGCGACGGATCATACCATCCAGCCGGAATGTTTATATCGAGACGCCCGGTGCTACCATCCGCATCATGAAAAAACGCCTCGAACCCACGCCGCGCGACGTGTCCGTGCCTGTCGAACCGGCTGGAACGCCCGGTGCACCGGCGTCTGAAGGATCATCTGCACCGGCCGCAGCCGTGGCCGGCGTGCGGCGAAAAAAAGCGCCGGATCAAGTGCGCGCGCAGTTGCTGGCAGCCGCGTCGGAGATCGCGACGCACCACGGCGTGGCCGCGTTGACGCTCGACGCGGTGGCCGAGCGTGCCGGTGTGACGAAGGGCGCGCTGCAATATCACTTCGCGAACAAGCAGGGGCTGCTGGATGCGCTGTTCGGGCAGGCGACCGAGCGGTTCGGCGCGCAACTGGCCGCGCGGATGGCGGCCGATTCGAGCGGCGACGGCGCGGCGGCGCGCGCGTATCTGCATGCGGTGCTCGATGCGGCCAATCCGGCCGCGAGTATCGACGTGCTGCGCGTGCTGGTCGCGTCGATGATCACCGAGCAGGACACGCGCGCGCGCTGGTCGGTGCCGATGCGCGAATGGACGCGGCCCGACCCGGTGCCGCTCGAGCAGGCCGCGACGCTGATGATCTGCCGGCTCGCGGCCGACGGGTTGTGGATTTCGGAGTTGCTCGACAGCGTCGAGGTATCGGCCGAATTGCGCGCGGAGATCGTTCGGCAGCTCGATGCGATGAGCAAGGGCGTGTTTCCGAAGTGATGCGCGACGCGGGATCGATCGCCGAATTCGGAGAAGCCTGGCCGGGAAAGCCGAGTAACGGAAGCAACGTCTGGCGGACGCGCATCACGCGCGACGTGATGGTCATACTCGGATAGGGTGCGGAGTCCGTTTCGATCGGTTTCGGGGAAAAACCTTCTGACCGGTGGAAGGAAGAAGTCCATCGTCCGGATATCGACGCGCGTTCCGGGACGCGGTACAAGAAGCTGGGTTATCGGATGTAGGCACACGTCGCACGCCCGCCTGGTTCGACACGAGCAGCTTCGCCACCGCCCGCGTCGAACCGCCGATGAGATGAAATGCTGCCGGTCCTATTTCGACGCGGTGCGCGTGAACGGCCCGGGAATCCTGCCCGCTTCCTGACGCGCGATCATCCAGCCGGGATAGCAGGGCGGCAACGCGCTCACGGCATCGAGACGCGCCAGTTCGTCGTCGGTCAGGACGACGTCGACCGCGCCGAGATTGTCGTCGAGCTGGTCGATCCGCTTGGCGCCGATGATGACGCTCGTGACCGCCGGCTTCGCGAGCAGCCACGCGAGCGCGATCCGCGCGACCGAGACGCCGTGCGCGCCGGCGATCGCGCGCATCTCCGCCACGCACGGCCAGGCCCGATCCACGTCGACCGGCGGAAAATCGAAATGACCGCGCCGCGAACCCGCTTCGGTCGACGCACCGGGGCCGAACTTGCCCGACAGCAATCCGCCGGCGAGCGGCGACCACACTAGCAGCCCCATCTGCTCGTCGACGGCGAGCGGAACGAGTTCGCGCTCGACGTCGCGCCCGGCGATCGAGTAGTAAGCCTGAAGCGTCTCGAAGCGCGTGGCGTGAAGCGCGGCACTCAGGCCGAGCGCTTTACCGATCTTGCCCGCGCGCCAGTTCGACACGCCGACGTAACGGATCAGCCCCTGTCGCGTCAGATCGTCGAGCGCGCGCAGCGTCTCCTCGATCGGCGTGACGGGGTCGCTCGCGTGAATCTGGTACAGGTCGATATGGTCGACCTGGAGCCGTTCCAGGCTTCGCTGCACCGAATCCATGATGTGACCGCGCGACGCGCCCAGGTCGTTGGGCCCCGCGCCCATCACGCCGGCCGTCTTCGTCGCCAGCACGATCTCGTGGCGCGGGACGCCGAGGTCTCGCAGCGCCTGCCCGACGACGCGTTCGGCCTGGCCGAACGAGTAAATATCGGCGGTATCGATGAAGTTGATGCCGGCGTCGAGCGCGCGGGCGATCAAACGGTTCGCGTCGTCCTGGCCGACCGCGCCGATCGCCGCCCACATGCCGGCATCCGCATTGCCGCCCATCGTCATCGTGCCGAGGCACAGCTCGGACACATACAGGCCGGTGCGGCCCAATTGCTTGTATTTCACTGCAGCGCCCCTCAGAATCGGCCGGACACAATGCGGGGCGTCGGCCGGTGGTGCCCCGCACGCACGTCGGAATGTCAGTGGCCGCGTGACTGGCCGGCTCGCAACTGCGCGGCAATCGTCGCGACGCGTGCGCCATAGCGGCGGGCCGTTTCGAGATCGCCCGGCGACATTTCTTCGGGCGACGCATCGGCCGGCGTCTGCGCCATCGGCGCGATGTAGGCGCCCATGCGGTTCAGGTCGTCGCGCGTCGATGCTTTCAGATTCGCCGGCTTGATGTTCATGCTGACCCAGATGCCGCCATGCTGTCCGGCCAGCAGGAAGAAGTATTCGAGCGTATTGAGCTTGTCGCCGTTGATGCTTGCGCTATTGGTGAAGCCGCCGAAGATCTTGTTCTGCCATCCGCTTTCGAACCAGACCTTCGACGACGCGTCCGCGAACTTCTTGAACTGCCAGCTCGGGCCGCCCATGTAGGTCGGCGAGCCGAACAGGATGGCGTCGGCGCGGGCCAATGTGTTCCACGCGTCGTCGGCAAGGTTGCCGTCGGCATCGATCGCGACGAGCGCGGCGCCGGCGCCGTCCGCGACTGCGGCGGCCATCCGTTGCGTATGGCCGTAGCCGGAGTGGTAGACGACGACCGTTTTTACCGGCGGGTTGAGTTGATCCATGGTGGTTTCCTTTCGTTCGGGTTGTCGTTCAGACGACGTGGGAAGCCACTTTACCGAGCCGCAATCGGGTTATAAACGACGACAGATTGAACGTTCCGTTACTTTCCGGATGAACAATGCAGAACCTTGACGCGCTTTTGATTTTTGCCCGTGTCGCCGAAATGGCGAGCTTCACGCGTGCCGCCGAAAGCCTCGGTATTCAGAAAGGACGGGTGTCGATGGTCGTCCGCGCGCTCGAACGAGACATGGGCGTCGCACTGCTGCATCGGACCACGAGGCGCGTGCAGCTCACCGAAGACGGACGCGCGTTCTATGCGCGCGCAACCGACCTGCTCGCCGAAGTGCAGGAATTGCAGTCGATGTTCTCGGGGCGTGGCGCATCGCTGCGCGGCAGGTTGCGCGTGGACATGCCCACGGAACTTGCGCGCAGCGTGGTGGTGCCGGCGCTGCCGCAACTGATGGCCGCGCATCCGGACCTGGAGCTGGAGCTTTCCAGCACCGACCGGCGTGTCGATCTCGTTCGGGAAGGGTTCGACTGCGTGATCCGGCTCGGCCCGATCGCCGACGAGACGCTGATTGCGCGGCCGCTGGGCAGGCTGCGCATGACGAACGCGGCGAGCCCCGACTATCTGGCGCGGCACGGTGTGCCGCATACGCTCGGCGATCTGCGCAGCCAGGGGCACAAGATGATCCACTACACGCTGACGCTCGGCGCGCGGCATCCCGGCTGGGAATACCCGGACGGCGACGGCTATGCGTGGCTGCCGTTACCCAGCGCGATGCAGGTCAACAGTGTGCAGACCTATCACGCAGCGGGCCTCGCGGGCATCGGGCTGATCCAGGCCGGCTATTCGGCGCTCGCGCATCACATCGAAAGCGGCGCGCTCGTGGAGGTGTTGCCCGACTTGCGTCCCGAGCCGCTTGCCGCGTCGCTCGTCGTCGCGCATCGGCGCAATCTTTCGCCGCGCGTGCGGGCTTTCATGGACTGGATCGGGGATGTGTTGGAGCCATACCTCGATTAGCGGAGGGGAGGAGCGGTTCGAAGTACCGGCGGATGCGACCGCTTTGCGTCACGCAAACTTGCCGAAATCCACGGGTTCCTTGATGAATCTTCCGGTCGCCAGCAGCGCCCGCTCGATGTCCGCGACGATGACCCGGTTGTTCACTGGCGCGGTGACACACCAGCCCCAGATATCGTCGTCGATTTCATAGTCGCCGCGATCATACGTCCAATAGCTGAAATAGCGGTCCTGCGACAAGGCGACGTGCGGGTCGTCGAGGCCGTCCGGATGCGCGAGCCGGACGGAATGCAGCGCATCTCGGAGGATCTCGGCGATATCGGGAAAGTCGGCTGCGCGGTGGCCGTCGAGTATTTCGACCATCAGATCGCTACCGTGATAAACAGGCCGAACCCGGAATCGAATCAGGTTCGTCATCGCTCGCTTTTCCGTTGCGAAAGCGCATGGTGACGCAGCCCGCCGCCGATCGATTCCCGTGCGAATGCCGAAATGGCTTCCACCACCCCGTTTGTCAAAGGAAGATCCGGGTTCGAATACGCGGCAACGTTGTCGTCCAGCGTGTCCGTGTGAACGGTCTTGAGCACGTGATTGGCGTTCGCGACAATTGCCAGCCGGGCGCGTGGATTGGCGTCCTTCAACCGTTGCGCGTCCTGCACGCCCACCTGGATATCGCGCGCGCCCTGCACGATCAGCACCGGTTTCGTATAGCCGGCCAGCAGCGCCGCCGGATCGATGGCCAGTTCGCTCATCAGGAACCGCTGAACCTGCGGCCTGAACAACGGCATCAGAGCGGGATCGATGTCGGCCGCGTCGACCGTCTTCCCGGCTTCGAGCGATTCGAGTATCGACATCGCGTTGCGCAGAACACTGGCATTCGCGGGGTTCGACTGCAGCTGCTGCGCCAATACCTGTCCGAGCGGCCGTCCCGGTGTTGACACGAGGATCAGACCGCAAATATCGGCGGTCTGCCGCGCCGCCGACAACGCGACCCATCCTCCCTCGCTATGCCCCAGCACCCATACGCGGCGTGCACCCGTTCGCGTCCGGATGGCCGTCACCCATGCGCGGACGTCCGCGGCGTAGTCGTCGATCGTGACGTCGTCCGCATCCGCGACCGCCGATGCGCTACCGTACATGCCGCGCTTGTCGATGCGAACCGACGCGATGCCTTGATCGAGCAATCCTTCTGCAAGCAAACGGTAGGTCGATGCCTGAATGCCATAGGGATTGTTGCCGTTGCGGTCGGTCGGGCCCGATCCCGGCACGATCAGCACCACCGGAACATCGCCCGCCGACGGAGACAACAGCGTGCCGCTCAGCGGGCCGACAGGCCCCGGTGTTTCGATTTCTGTCTGCATCATTTGTGAAGGACCTGCCTGATTCGTGTTGCGATGAACGACGGGCGTGGCGTCAACGTGCCAAACCTTGCGCCTCGCCCAGCACCCACTCCGCAAACGCCCGCACCGGCGCCGCGCTCAATTCGATCGGCTCGGGCAGCACGAGGCAAAAGTTTTTCGTAATCGCTTTGCCGTCGGGCCAGGGCGCGACCAGCCGCCCTTGTTCCAGCTCGGCCCCGATGTAAAGGCGCGGCACCAGTGCGACACCGAGGCCGGCCAGCGCGGCCTCGATCAGCATCGAATGGAGATCGTATCGCGGGCCGACCGCCGAATTGGTCAGCACGATGCCGGTCTCCTGTGCATAGATTTGCCACGCATCCGGATTCTGCCGCCGGTGAAGGCGCGGCAGCGCATCCAGCGACGGATTGGCGCCGGCGCCTTCAAGAAGCGCCGGACTGCAGACGGGCACCAGCACCTCTTCCAGCAGCGGATGCAGATGCATGCCGGCCCAGGCAGGATGCTCGAAATGAATAGCCGCATCGAACCCGCTGCCGGCCAGCAGGAACGGTTCCATCCGTTCGGCGATGTGCACGGTGACGTTCGGATGGCGCTCCTGAAAGCGCTTCAGCCGCGGGATCAGCCAGCGGGTCGCGAAGGTCGGGATCGCGGCGATGTCGATGCTCGCGCCTTCGACGGGCTGCCCCATCAGATACAGGCTGTCCCGTTCGAGCCGATCCAGAATCTCGCGCACCTGTACCGCGTATCGCGTGCCGTTGGGCGCCAGCCGCACCCGGTTGCCGATGCGCTCGAACAGCGTCACGCCGAGGAACGCCTCCAGCCGGCCGATCTGGCGACTGACCGCGCCCTCGGTGCGCGCCAGCTCGTCGGCGGCGCGGGCGAAGCTGCCGTGTCGGGCCGCCGCCTCGAAGGCCTGAAGCGCGGAATTGCTCGGGATCTTGCGTCGCATCGGGGTCTCGTCGGTCGGTGTGCGTTCGATGGTCAGCTTGATCAAATATCACTGAAGGCTGACTTTAAGTCGATATCTACATGGAAAACAGCAGATTAGCATTACGTCACTGCACTGAATATCCCGCATTCGAAGCGCAGGATGCTGATCCGTCACAAAAGGACAACCCGATGATCTACACCGTGGAATGCAGCTTCGCCGACCCTGCCAGCGAAGCCGAATGGAACGACTTCTACAGCCTCGACAAGCTGCCGGCGCTCATCTCGGTGACTGGTTTTCACACGTCGCAGCGGTTCAGGGCGATCAGCGACGGTTGCCCCGTTTATCTGGCCGTTCACACGATCGACGGTCTCGACGTGTTGACCGGCGATGAATATCGGCGCAAAGGCGGCGGCAATTTCGCGCGGTGGCAGCAACACATCACCGACTGGCACCGCAATCTCTATAGCGATATCGGTCGTGCGCCGGCGGTCAATGCCGACGAACTGCTCGTGCTCAGCGCCAGCGGGCCCGACTCGCTGATCGAACTGGGCCTGAAGCCGCTGGCCATGCAGGCCGTTGCACTTGAGCAGGTTCCGGCGCGACGCTGGCTCGCGGTCCTGCCGCGCAGCGATGCGCCGCTTGCCGGGAACGTGCCGGCCGGGCTTTACCTTTACGCGCCGATGACCGAACAACTGACGAAGGCCGCTCGCGATGCCTAACGTGACTTTCCATATCGATGCGCAACGCATGCCGCCTGACGCGCGCCTCGCCGAGCTTTCCGGCGACTGCATCGACCTCTGTACGGATGTCCTTCAGGCGGAACTGACGAACGTCCACGTCGTTTACGTGGCGGTCCGGCACGGATGCGGGCATCCCGTTTTCGCGGAGATCCGGTATCGCGTGGCGTCGTCTCGTCCGCCCGCGGTCATGAACGCGTTCATGGAAGCGCTGGATCACGCCATCGTTCGCCGCACGGGGCTGACGGCGCGCATCCGTTGCTTCGGCCATGCCGCGCCGGATCTTCACGCCCGAAACTAGCCGCTGCGGAGAAGCCTGATGTCCAACGTTACGTTTCCCGGCCGGCGTGTCGGCGATTTCACGATCACCGCGATCAGCGACGGCTACCTCACGGCCAGCCTCGATTTCCTGTCGAATATCGACGTGACCGACGCTGCCGGGATGCAGCGTGCGGCCGGCCAGCAGCAGCCATCCGCCGTGCATATCAATTGCTACGTGGTGCGCGGCGCGGGCCGCACGATTCTCATCGACGCCGGAGCCGGCGGCATCAGGCAATGGGGCGGCCGCTTGCACGACAATTTGCGGCTCGCCGGCATCGATCCTGCCGCGATCGACACCGTCCTGCTCACGCACGCCCATCCCGATCACGTCGGCGGGCTGGTGAATGCGGCCGGACATGTTGCGTTTCCGAATGCGGAGCTGGTCGCGCATCGACGCGAGGTCGAATTCTGGCGGGACGACGGCAACCTGAGCCGCGCCAGCGAGCGCGCCCGCGGCAATTTCCGGATCGCGCGTCAGGTATTCGACGCTTACAGCGACGCGCTGCGGACCTTCGATGAAGGCGAGGTGCTTCCCGGAATCGCAGCCATACCGCTACCGGGGCATACCGACGGACATACCGGCTATGTGCTCGAATCCGGCGATCAGGGCCTGCTCGTGTGGGGCGACATCGTGCACTTTCCGCACATCCAGATCAAGCGGCCGGACGTGTCGATTGCGTTCGACCAGGACGCGTCGCAGGCGGCGACGACGCGTTCGCGGCTGCTGGACCGGGTCAGCGCGGAAGGGCTGCTGATCGCCGGCATGCATCTCGGGGAGCCCGGGTTCGCGCGAATCAGGCGAACGAACGGCGAATACGGCCTGTTTTACGAGACCGACGCGTGACGCGATGCCGGCGTTGCCGTACGTGTATGCCGATGACGTCGATTCCACTTGTCGACGGGCGCTCGCGGCACGAGCGATCCCGCCGGAAGCGCCCGCCGACATGTCGTATGGCGACCGGCGCGCGATGGTGAAGGATGCATGCGGAAACGTTTGGCAGGTCGCCACGCACCCGCGCGACCTGTCGGCCGACGAGACTCGCTCCAGGCTCGGCGACGGCGGTAGCCGCGCTGTTTCCGCGCCCCTCTGTCGCAATCGTCAAGATTCGCGTCGCGTGCGGATAAAAGCCGCTCGTTCCCGGCGCCGTTAACCCGTTCGCAGCCCCGCGCCGCGTACTGCGTGATGGCGCGCGTCGTTCGTGTTCCGGAATTCACATCCGCCGCTGGCCATGACCGGCCGGCTCAAGGGAACGTCATGCGAAAACAACTCACTATCCGTGGTGGCCTCGTCGCGACTATTGCCGGCTATACCGTGCTGCTCGTGCTGGTGGTGGGCGCCTGCATCGCGGCGCTCTACGTCGGCAACGGCTCGCTCGAGGCGATGTACCGAGATGACACCGCGTCGCTGCTGCACCTGAAGACCAGCTCCGAACGGATGCTGGTACTGCGCGAACGCATGAGCGACGTCGCGCAGATCATCAGCGCCGGCCAGCCCGCGAAGGCGGAAGTCGCGCAACTTCACACGCTGCTCAAGCAGAGCAACGACGAACTGGACGCGTACACGCGTCTGCACGCGCGCGACGCCGGCGAGCAGGCGCTGTTCGACACGCTGCAGAACCACCGTCGCGCGCTGCTCGACCGCGTGTTCCTGAAGGCGCTGTCGCAGCTCGACGGCGACGACGCGTTCAACTTTCTCGACACGCAGCGCACCGCGCCGCCTGCGCTGTTCGCCGCCTACCAGGCGGCGATCGACGCGCTCGAATCATTCCAGGTCACGCGCCAGAAGGCGCGCTACGATGCGGCCGGCGTCAATTTCCACCGAATCGTGTGGGGGATGGGGGCGGTCGCGGTGCTGGCGCTCGTCGTCGGGTTCCTCGCACAACGCGTGCTCGCGAAGGCGATCATCGAGCCGATCAACCTCGCGGTCGACCAGTTCGAGAAAATCTCGAAAGGCGACCTGACCGGCGCGGTCGTCGTCCCGGGCGACAATGAGATGGCGTATCTGCTGAATGCGCTGAAGCGGATGCAGGAAGGCCTCGTCGATACCGTGAGCCAGGTGCGCGCGAGCACCGAGACGATCGTCGGCGACGTGCGCACGATCGCGAGCGGCAACGTCGACCTGTCCGCGCGCACCGAGCAGCAGGCCGTGTCGCTGCAGCAGGCGGCCGCGAGCGTCGAGCAACTGACGGCGGCCGTGCGCCAGAACGCGGACAACGCGCGCGATGCGCGCACGTACGTCGAGGGCGCGGCCGGCATCG